>Ga0209465_10000571_pt1 | contig 16999 bp, 15 predicted proteins | sample PanSoiPlot1MoBio_FD_188321 | JGI IMG/M metagenome (GOLD analysis project Ga0209465, IMG submission 188321) | Tropical forest soil microbial communities from Panama analyzed to predict greenhouse gas emissions - Panama Soil Plot 1 MoBio (SPAdes)... | ecosystem: Environmental > Terrestrial > Soil...
GAAAAACACGGACCCCATTTGCCGATAGGAACAGACCTGCTCAACGCGCGGTACGTCGCGGAGCACGCGGCCGAGGAGGAGTACGCCATCATTTTCCCCGAGTATTTTGCGGGGCAGATTTTTGAGGCGAAGCACGAGCCGGGCGCCATCGCCTATAGCCCCTAGTTGCAATTGCGTCTGCTTCAGGAAACCACCGACGAAATGGCCAGGAACGGTTGCAAAAAGGTCGTGATCGTAAACGCCCATGGAGGCAATGAGTACCTACTGCCATACTTTGCCCAATCACAGCTTTTACAAACCGCATGATTACGTCGTGTACGTGCAGTGGGGACACGAGTCTGGGAAGAAGGCGGAGAAGCCTGGTCCGGACTTTCACGCCGGCGAAACGGAGACCTCCCGAGTGATGGTCACCGCCCAAACCTTGTACACATGGATCGAGCTGCAAGTGAATCAGGCGCAGAGCAAAAGCGCGTCAAGCTCCCGGAGAGTGTGTTCACGGGCATCGGGTGGTACGCGAGATTCCCTAACCACTATTCCGGTGACGGGACTCTCGCGACGCAAGAGCTAGGCCAGGCTGACGTAGGGAGCTGGATCGCTACCGTCGTGTGAGCCGTCCGTGCGATCAAGGCCGACGACGAGAGCCTGAAGCTACAAAAGGAGTTTTACGAGAAGAGTGAGCATCCCGTGGATACAGCCCACTGAAGTCAGTCCTTGCGGCCTGAGTAGCGTGTGACCTTCCCGTCGACCACGACAGCGACATATCTGCCTGCTTCGAGAAACTGCATCACCTTCGCGCCCTTGCGCGCCAGCAAGGCCCAGCGGGACTTGGTTTTGGGATTCTGTTCCAGGCCGCGGATGCTTTCGCCGTCATACTCAAAATCAACCTGCCGCAGTCGCTTCGTGGGTGTCCTGCGGACGGGATACGAGCCGGACTCGAGCGTCACGGTCTTCAGGCCTTCGGCGAGGGCCTGTCGCCAAACCTCGAGCAAAGTGTCTTCGAACGCAGGTGCCGCTTGCGCCATGTGGGCATCTTAACGCCGATGAAGCTGGTCCGAAAGCGTTCTGCAAAGTTAGAACCAATCAGCGGACCCGGCGTAGCGTATCGATCCAGGCCGCGAGAATTGCGTTGTTGGGCGGCTCCAAGCCGCAGAACTCGATCCCCAGTCCGATCCGCGGTTTGACGATGCGCACGACGACGAGTGCTTCGAAGGCCTGGTTTTTTCGCGTGAGTCTGAGGCGGGAACGGGAATTGACGGGCAGCGATTTGCTCGTGCAAATGAAGCAGCCCCCGAGAGAAATATCGGAAGTAACGCCCTCCACCTGCTTACCGGACTCGAGGTCGACGAGTTCGGCATCGGCAGCAAAAGGATAGCGGATCGTATAGCGCCTGTCCCGCACGCCATGGAGGCGCGCGGAAGAGGAAGAAGCGCGTTCCGGCATGGAAATGATCTTCGTCACCAGCAGGTCTCTGGCAGTCTAACCTGGTCGTCCCCGGAGCAGCGAGGTACGTATCTAGGCCAGTGTGTATGAAATCGAACCAGTTTGGGAACTCCGGCGCGCCGCTGGGCAGCGAAAGGGTAACGTCGGCGGGCCCGGCGTCGGCGGGTGAAGTTATTAGTGGGTACGACAAGGGTGGGGCTTCGCGTGGCGGCCGCAGCAATTCCGCATGCTAGCCTGTTCGATAGGAAATTCGAGTCTCGAATACCCTATGCGCCCCGAAACAATGCGGCAAAGCGATCGGGTCAGCCTGCGATTGCAGCTGGACGCCTCGTGGTTTGCAGCCGGTGGGACTGCGGTCAAGCAGCCGGCTCATACGCTTCTCGTGAGCCGCAATGGCGGCGTCATCCGCCTGCAGGAAAAACTCTTTCCCGGGCAGGAAATCACCCTCCACCGCAATCTGGAGGGCGAGCCGGCCAGAATTGCGCGCGCCAAGATCGTGGCAGAGATCGATCACGAGCCGGAGGGATTCATCTACGCGATCGCAATTCTCGGCCCCAGCACCGATTTCTGGGAGATTGAATTCCCTGCCCCACACAAGGCCGAAGAAGCTCTGGCGCGACTGTTGATGGAATGCAGCTTCTGCCACCGCCGCGAGGTGGCTTACTTGAACGAGATGGAATTGAAGTCGTTCGAGATACGCCGGTGCATTGCGAGACTGTGCAAGAATTGCGATTCGCCGTCCATCTGGGTGGAAGCACAGTCCGATAACCAGGATGATGACGACGCGCTTGCGCCGCACCTGCCGCAAGACGAGCGAGTGATTCCGCGCCGCAACCGTACGCGCGTGAAAGCGCGCGTGCTGGCATGCATCCGCCGCCGGGGCTTCCAGGAAGAAGTGGCGGTGTGCGAGGAGCTGTCGAAGGGCGGCCTCGGCTTCCGCAGCCGCAATCACTATCCCGAGGGAACACGGCTCGAAGTCGCAGTTCCTTACACCCCGGGAGCTGGCGCCATTTTCGTGCCCATCCGCATCGTCTTTTCACAACCGATTTCGACGGCAAGGTTGTTCCGCCACGGAGCCGCGTATCTCCGCCCACCCGATTAGGGCCCGCCGCATCGACATTGACCGTGACGCTGTCAGGTGCTAGGTACAACGGTTATTCCGGGCATCTAATTCTTGATCTCGGCGATTGGCGCGCCGCATCCCAAAGCCAACTCCCGGTGTGCCGCGTCGTAGACGGTAAGTCCAAAGAGTCCGATCGATGGTATCGGGTATGGTTGTGACGCGTTCGAGCGTTAGGGCTAGTCCAGAGTCGGTACGGGGGCTTGCTCATGACGGCGCCGGTGCAAATAGTGCATGGCGATGTTGAGGTAGATTTCGCCGCAGGGCGTTTTGATGCACAGCACCATCGCTTCCGTATCGACCGTGCCCGCCAATCCCTGTTCGCTCATGTGAATCTCGGGAGGGAACACCTTGAACCGGAAACCCTGATCGTTCAGCAGAGTGACGGAGTTTCCGATGACCATGTTCGCGAGCTCGCAAACAGTCTCGCGAACCACCTGCTCGCTTTCGGGTACCATGGCGCCGGCCAGGTGGCTCGCAACACGCATGGCCACCTCCGGAGCGAGATCGAGAATCACGCGCCCCTCGATGTCGCCCTTGATGGCGATGAGCGCCGCCACGCCTTTGCGCCGATAGGTATTCTCATCCATGGACAGGTCGACGATCTTGGTCGGCGCTTGCAGAGCCTCGGCAAAAACAGCGTCCGCAGCATTAATGAACGGCTGGATCAGTTCCATTCTCATGAAAGACGCTCCCCGGCAAGCGCCACAGGCGCGCCCGCAGCATTTGGATCATCTCCGAGGACGTAGCGGAGAATTTCGTAAAGAACTTCGGGCTTGACCGGCTTCTGCACGAAATGCTTCGCGCCTTTTTGGAGCGCCGCAAGAATGTTTTCCTGGTAGCCGACGGAGGAAACCATCACGATGCGCGCCTCTGCGTGCTGGCGTACGATGCGCTCGACGGCCTCGATGCCCTCCATTTGCGGCATGGTGATGTCCATAAGCACGATATCGGGCTTGGTGCGGTTGTATTCCGCAATGGCCGTCAAGCCGTCGCCCGCTTCACCCGCTACTTCGCCGCCGAACTGCTCAATCATCTTGATCAGGTTCTTGCGGGCGAAGACGGAGTCGTCCACCACCAGATAGCGGACAGGCTTTTGGTCTTTTCGAAGTAGCGCTCGGAACTGTTGCATGACCTTCTCCTTAACTCCCCTCACCGGTCAGGTGCGTGGAGTTGGAACTGGAACTCTCTCGTTTTTGTCGGACTTCTCGAGCTTTTCGGACTTGTCGTTGCTGTCGGATTTCTCGCCGTCGGCTCGTTCGCTGCCGGAGTGATTGCCATATTGATTGACCAGGAAGGAGCCGAGATGGTCGAGCGGCAAAACCTTCATTGCGTATCCTTTAAGAATCGCCGCCCGCGGCATTCCGCTGACCACGCAAGTGTCTTCGCTTTGCGCAATGGTCATTCCGCCGGCGGCCTTGATTGCGCCCAGGCCTTCGGCTCCGTCATCGCCCATACCGGTCATGATGACGCCGACGGCGGTCAACCCGAATTCCCGCGCCACCGAATGGAACAGGACATCCACCGATGGCCGGTGGCCGTTGATCGGAGGCCCATCGGAGAGCACGATCAATTCGCCGCGCGGCATGCGGCGGACCATGATGTGACGGTTTCCAGGGCAGATTAGCGCCCGGCCGGCAATCAGCAGGTCTCCGGACTTGGCTTCCTGCACGTGCAGAGCGCAGCACTCATCCAGGCGGCGCGCAAACATGTCTGTAAACCCTTCTGGCATATGCTGGACGACAACAAAGGTCGCCGGAAAGTCTGCGGGGATTTGGGACAGCAGAAACTGCAGGGCGTTCGGGCCGCCGGTCGAGATCCCGATGGCGATGACACGATTGGGTGCTAATACCGTGCACGATTTTCTTTTTGCAGGATGCGGCTCCAGTTCCGCCAGCCTGGGCAGCTTACTGGGCCCACCGACCCGTTTCGCTACCTTGATTTTTTCGATCAGCTGGCAGGCGATCGGGTCGAGATGACCGGCCGCGGCATCTCTGGGCTTGGCAACAAAATCGATTGCGCCGAGTGCGAGGGCTTTGAATGTGGAGTAAGCGCCTTCCTTGGAGTGCGTGCTGAACACAATGACCGGAAGTGGCGCGCTGCGCATGATCATTCGCAGGGTCTCGATGCCGTCCATACGCGGCATCTCGAGGTCCAGCGTGACCACATCCGGGTGCAGTTCCGCTATCTTTCGGATGGCGAAAGCTCCATCCATGGCCGTCCCTACGACCTCGATTTCCGGATCGCGCTCGAGAACGATCGGGATCAGCTTGCGCATCAGCGCGGAGTCGTCTACCACCAATACTCGCACCCTTTCTTTCATGCGATGGCTCCCAGCGGCGACGATCGTGACAAGCGCGTAAGAATCGCCGGAACATTAAGGATCAGCACCACGGTCCCGTCTCCTAGAATCGAGGCGCCGCTTACCAGATCACTGCCCAGCAGCTCACCCGGCAGTGCCTTGATCACCAATTCTTCCTCTCCCACAAGGCTGTCGACCACCAGCCCAAACTTTTTTTCCGCCACCCCGATGACCACCACGAAGTTCTTGCTCTTTTTTCCGTTCTCCGACGCCAACGCGTGAATCCGGCTGAGGCTGCTGAGCCGTACAAGCGTCAGAATCTGCTCCCGCAGCCGAAGGACTTCCCTCTGATCCATACGATGGACTTCCTGTTCGTTGATGCGGGTAATTTCAATGACCGACGAGAGCGGTACGGCGAAGAGGCGCCCGCCCACGCGGAACAAAAGCGTATGGATGCTCGCAAGCGTGAGTGGCACGCGCAGCTGAATGCTTGTCCCTTTGCCTTTGGCGGAAGCAACATGGACCGTGCCTTTGAGGCGGTCAATCACCGTCCGCACCACGTCCATGCCCACACCACGGCCGGATAACTCGGTGATTTCGGAAGCCGTACTCAACCCCGGTTCGAAGATGAGGTTGAGCAGGTCCGACTCGCTGATTCGCTGCTCCTCATCGGCACTGATTAGCCCATTGCGTACCGCTTGCCGGCGGACGAGGTCAAGGTCGACGCCGCCGCCGTCATCGCGCACTTCGATGAAGACCTGGGTGCCCTGATGGTATGCGTTGAGGTAAATCGTGCCACGAGCGGGCTTGCCGACGCTCAAACGGCTATCGGGCGGCTCGATGCCATGGTCGGCGGCATTGCGCACCAGGTGAGTCAGGGGCTCGGCGAGAGCATCGAGAATCCCCTTGTCGAGGTCCGTATGTTCTCCGGCAACCTCGAGAGCAATGTCTTTGCCGCACATCTTGGCAACGTCACGTACCACGCGCGGAAAGCGCCGGAAGAGTTGCTCGACAGGCACCATTCGGATTTTTAGCACGCACTTGTGGAGTTCGTCGAGGACACGAGCCTGGAAGCCAAGAGCTTCCGCGAGCTTTGCGCGCACGGGCTCCTTCGAGTGATGCTGATCGAATTCAGCCAGTGTGCGGCTGAGCATCGACTTGCCGATAATGAGTTCACCGACCAGGTTCATCACTGCGTCGATGCGAGCAGCGTCCACGCGAAGCGTGCTTTCTGCAAACGCTGTTACCGCAGAAGCGCCGTGCTTTCCTGCCCCGCTATCACCGGCGTCCGCGGCTGGATTGGCGATTTGCGCCGCTTGCGCTTCCAGGATTTCACCCAAGAGTTCGTGCTCGGCCGGTTCCGCCTGGTGCGCAGCCTCGATGCGAACATCCGAAACGATCGCGGGAATCCGACAGCGGTGGGAGATGTGCTCGACAGGATGAACGCTGGCGATGGCCGCTTCCACGATTTCAACGGATGCCGCGGCGAGGTTGTCCTCCGGCCGGAGGGCAATGACAGTGCCACAGGCATGGAGAACATTGCGCACGAGCTGAAATGCCGCTGCCCGCATGTTGCTGTTGGGATCGATGCGTAGCGCGACGTTGTACACCGATTCTCCCCGAAGGACTGCCTCGGAAATCATGAGTCGCTCGTACTCGCTCCATTCGAAGCTCGCCGGAACGGTGACGCTGTTTTGTTCGCTGCCGGCCGGAGATTCCAGCAACTTACGAATAAGAGCACGGAGAGAAGCGGCTGACGGCGGCTCGAGCTGCTTCTGGTACGAGCTGAGCATGCCCTGAAAAGTGTCGACGGCCGAAAGAACCACCTCGGCAAGCTTTGGCCCGTGAGCCTGAGCGATTTGGAGCGACAGGATGTCTTCCAGCTCGTGAGCGATCTCGCTCAGCTTGCCGAAGCCGCAGGCGGCCGAATCGCCCTTCAAAGTGTGGACCGCGCGGCGGACGCCCCGCATCAGTTCCTCATCGGCGGGACGCTTTTCGAGTTGCAGGCCGGCCTCGTTGATGACCTGCAGAATTTCCGCGGCGCTCTCAAAAAATAGCGCGCGGAGTTCTGCGCCGCGATCCTCGGGCAAGAGGCTCAAGAACTCACCTCGATGCGCTTGTAAGCCGTGCCGTTGTTCTCGTGGACCATGCGGAATTTCTGCGTCAGGCCGAAAAGACTTTCGGCATGGCCGACAAAGAGATAGCCGCCGGGATTGAGACAGTGCCAGATCTTGTCGATCAGGCGCTTCTGTTCCGCCTCATCGAAATAGATCATCACGTTGCGGCACAGAATGATGTCGTTGCGCCGCGGAAGAAATTCGGTCTTCAGATTGTGAAAGTCGAACTGCACAAGCTCTTTGAGCTGCGGCTTGACAGAATACTTGTCGTCGGCTTTTTCGAAGTAGCGGAGGCGGGTGGTGTAATCAACCGGCTCCATCTGGACCTCGGTGTAAATCCCCTCCTGGCCGGTACGAAGGCTCGCAAAGCTGATATCGGAAGCGACGACTTCGAGCTTCCACGGCGGAGGAATGAGGGGCTTCGGCGACGGCATCTCGAACGGCAGAGGGTTCCGGAGGTAATAATAGGCGAGGGCGTCGCAGATGAGGATGGCGGTCGAATAAGGCTCCTGGCCGGTGGAGCACCCGGCGCTCCACACGCGAAGGTTCCAGTCGCGGCGCGCCTGTTTATGGTGCAGGATTTCCTCGAGAACGGTTTTCTGAAGCAGTTCGAGCTGCGGCCGGTTGCGGAAGAAGCTGGTTTCATTGACGGTGAGATTTTCAAGCAACAAGGCCAGCTCGGTGCGCCCTTCGCGGCTGGTAAGAAGGCGATAGTAGCTGTAGAAGGAGTCGAGCTGGCAGGCTCTGAGCCGGCGCTGCAAGCGGTCCTTGAGGAAGTGCGAGCGGCGCTCGTCGAAATACATCCCGCACTCCTGGTAGACAAGCGTCTGCAAAAGCTTGAGTTCGGCTTCGGTGAGGTTAATCTGCGCAGTAATCGTTCCCATACTGAGTGCTTGCGGCCGTTGGTTGGCGGTAGCTTCGCGGTCGGGGCACGCTACCGGGAAATCGCGACGGGTTCCGCGGCCTCCTCAAATTTCTTGAATTCCGGCTGGCGCAGAAGCCTCGGGATGTCCAGGAGGATGATGAGGCGGCCCTTCAGCTTGCCAACGCCGGTCACGTAACTCGATTCACCTTCGGCGAAAACGGTTCCCGGGGGTTCGATTTCCGACGGGGGGATTTTCAAGACCTCCGAGGCTGAGCTGACGATCAGGCCTAGGAGTCTGCTTTCCAGTTCAACGACGAGAATGCGGTTCTTCTTGTCGGGCTGAACGCTGACGTTACCAAAGCGCTTGCGCAGGTCCATCACCGGGATGATCTTCCCGCGCAAGTTGATGACGCCTTCGATCGCCTCGGGTGCGTTCGGCACAATCGTGATTTCGGGAACGCGGACAATTTCTCGCACCGATCCTATGCGAACCCCGTAGGTCTCGTTCCCGATGCGAAATCCGACGACTTGGTGGTCCTTCTCCATCCAACGCTCCGTATCAGCGACGACCTACTGCTTCCAGTTCGTATTCGCGCGATTCCTGGGCTCCGGAAGGACGGCGGTTCGCCGCACCCTCGCGGCGCGGGTGCGTTTGTGCCGCACGGTCGATCACGAAGCGGTCCATGTTGTCGAGCAAATTGCGTGAAAGTTTCAGCATTTGCTCGGCGGCGGCGGACAGTTCCGTCGAGCTGGAGGCCGACTGCTGGACGAGTTCCCGCATTTTGTCCATTGCGCGCACAACCGCCTGCGCGCCGGAGGCTTGCTCCTCTACGGCGGAATTGATTTCCTGGGTGATTTCCGTCAGCCGGTTGGTAGCCTTGGCTATCTGCGAGGAGCCCACGGACTGCTCATTCGTGGCTGCGCCGATTTCGTGCGAGAACTTATACACCTCGGTTACCACATCGGAGATCTTGTGCAGCGCCGAGCCAAGTTCGTTGCCGAGACTAAGGCCCTCTTCAACAATGCGCGTGCTGTGCTCCATATTTTCGACGGCTTGGCGCGCTTCGCGCTGGATGCTCTGGATGAGGTCGGCAATTTCCTTTGTGGACTGGGTTGATTTTTCCGCGAGCTTGCGGACTTCGTCGGCTACTACGGCAAATCCTAGGCCGTGCTCCCCCGCGCGGGCGGCTTCGATGGCCGCGTTGAGAGCCAACAGGTTGGTTTGCTCCGCCAGGTCGTCGATGACTTCAATGATTTTGCCGATGTCGTCGGCGCGGTGTCCGAGAATGTTGATGATTTCCGCGGAAGACTGGATCGCGCGGTTGGTGCGGTTCAGGCCGTCGGTGGCCTTCTCCATGGTCTGAATGCCGGTGACGACCTCTTCGCGCGAGCGGTTGGCGATGTCGAGAAGAACCTTTGCCGTGTCGGCCACTCTCTGGATCGACGTCACCATCTGGTCGATCGATGCGGAGGTTTCCGCAACGCTGGAGGCCTGCACCTGGGTGTTTTTCACCACGTTCTGCACGTTAATGCTCATCTCGTGCATCGTGCTGGTCACTTCTTCGATCGCCGAGGACGCTTGCACGTTGACCTTGGCCGATTCATCAGCGGCACCAGCCACCTGATTCGAACCAGCCGAGACCTGAGAGGCGGCATCGCGCGTCGTGCTCACGATTTCCCGCAACCCGAGGTTCATGCGCAGAAAAGCGTTCCCCAGGGTGTCTCTCTTCGAACGAGGCGCGACCTCCACGGTCAAATCGCCTTCCGCAACCGCCATCGATACACTGGCCATCTCCTTCAGGTAAGCGACCATGTTGTTGAAGGTCGTGGCCAGCGCCCCGATTTCGTCGTTGCGGTGGATGTCAATACTCTGATCGAGGTCTCCCGAATCGCCGATTTCCTGGGCCACGGTAATCAAGTGCTGCAACGGTTCGGTGATGGACTTGGAGGTCTTGAGCGCTGTGACCACGCCGAAGGCAATCGCCGAGAGCGCGCCCACGATGACGATCAGACCGCTGATCGTGCTCGCCCGGGCGGCGCCCGCCTGCGACTCGCTCAGCGCTTTGCTTATGTCTGAGCTCGCCTGGTCGAGTACGACTGAAGACTTTGCGAGCCACGAGGCCGGGTCCTTCTGCAGGTAGAAAATCTGCAGATCGGAAACCGTGGCGTCACCGGAATCGACCTGATGGCGCTTGGCTAGCAACGGCTTGGCAAAGTTGTCGGCCCAACTCGCCTCCGTGCCCTCCACCTGGATCAAGGCGGTGTGGAGAAACTCATTCGACGTCTGCGATTGGCCGCGCTTGACGAGGTCGCTCAGGTCCGTGAACCCGCGATTGACCTTGTCCTCGTCGCGCGGATCGCCGCTCAGCAGAAAATTATTCAGGTTCAGGCGGTTCTGCATGATTTGGTAGCGGACAGCCTCCGCCGTGCGCACACTCTCGAGTGTTGCCGCGGCTTCATTGCTGGCAGACTTCGCCTTCCAGAGAGCCGCCAGGTCCACAACCAACAGAATCGCCAGCATGGCCAGAATTACGCCGAATCCCCGGTACAATTGTTTTCCGATCGTCATTGCGTCACTTCCTCCACTCCCCAAAACAACAGCGGTGTGCTTCTATCGTTTGGCTAGCCGATTCACCCTGATCGTCGCCTCGCTAGGACTGCTTGAATTCGAATTCGACAACTTGCGTGGTTTCCTCGGGCGCGGTCTCATACCTCCATTCCTTCACCGCTTCGAGACACGCCTGAACTAGGAGCGGATGGCCCCCAAGGGCCCGGGCACTCTTTACACGACCGTCGGGCGCAATCGTCAATTCAATCCTGACCTTCCCGGAGAGGCCCATCCGGCGAGCGACGTCGGACAGCACTGGATTGATCCGTGACTTGAGCTTACGCTTGGCCTCCTCGTTCGCCTGCTGTGCCGATGCCGCCGCAGGCACAAATGCCATCAGCGCCACTGCGATGAGAATGCTCCTGCCCCATGCGAGTCGCATCTAAACCATGCCCTCCGTGGGAAAGTACCCCAGCAGGAGGAAGGCAAGCCGAGGGCCAGTGCACAGAGACGTTTGGAGAGTCGGCGCGGTCAGCTTAGCTTTTCGCTAAGCCTTTTATTTGCATGCGACTAAGACGGACTCAGCTTGTCTCGGGAGTCGCTTTGAGGGTACCACGCGTCTCAACCGGCAGGTCTAGGGTGCCTCGGAGGTCTCAGGCTGAGACGTTTCGAAGAACCCGTCCGTCGGGACAGGGTAACGGATCGGCGTCACATTTTGGAACACACGTTGACTCACAATGAGATGGCTCAGTAGCTTGGGAGTTGCGCGATCTTATTTTGAGACACGCGCTGCCAGACTCCCATGCGTGGACGGAAGATTATCCCCAAACGAGACATGGCGACCCGACGCGGCCAAACGGTGGAAGGTCACGACCGCTCGGATCATGCCCTGGAACTGATCGATTTGGTCGTAGAAGCTGCCAAGTCTCGCGAGTTGCCCGCGTTCCTCGCTGCCTTTGCCGGTCGGGCCGCAGAGATGCTCGAAGCGGACTGGGGCGTACTCGGGGAAATCCGCGGAAACAAGGTTGAATTGCACGGCCCCGAGCGAAGCCGTCCTCACCTCGCTCAATACCACGCCTTGCTGATGGAGAATGTGATCCGCAGGCGTGCCGGACTGGAAGTCCTGGCCGGAAAGGGCCGTTCCACGTATTTGGCTTTTTATCCTATCTACGCGAGCGACGGCGAACTGATGGGCACACTCGTCCTGCTGCGGGACATCGCCGAATTTTCGGCTTCGCAAGAGAAGCTTCTGGCGGCGCTTGGCAGTCATGCCACCTTGGTCATGGAAAAGGTGCGTCGCTTCTCGCAACTGGAGCGTTCCAAGAAACAATGGGTCGAGGACATCGACGCCATCAGCGACTACATCGTGGTCCACGATCAGCTCTGGAAGATCGTCCGCACGAACCGCTCGCTGGCCACGCATCTCGGCATTCCGCCGGTGGCGTTAGTGGGCGAGCCCATGAGCAGCCTGAAGCACGTTGCGGAAACGGGAAGTGCTCTACCCTGCCCCTTCTGCCGTAACACGAATCAATCGCGCGAAGAGTACATCGCCACAGGCGAGGGCCGAACGTACCTGGTTTCCACGTCGCGTACGCAAGGCGCCACGGAAGAGGAAGGGCGCACGATTCACGTTCTGAAGGATATTACGGACCGGCGGGAGGCTGAGCGGCGCTACCGCGAACTGTTCGACAGCATTCAGGAAGGCCTGTTTTTTGCTACTCCGGACGGGCAGTTTCTCGACGTGAACGACGCGATGGTACGCATGCTCGGCTATGAATCCCGAGAGGAGCTGTTACGAGCGGATGTGAGCCCGCACCTGTATCCGACGCCAGCGGCAAAAGACCGCTTTGTGCAGGCGATCGCGGAGCGCGGCGCGCTGAGGAATTACGAAGAGACGCTTCGACGAAAGGATGGAAGCCTGCTGCACACCCTGCAGAACATCAGTGCGGTGCGGGATTCCCAGGGTCACGTCGTACAGATTCGCGGCTTGATGCTCGATGTAACCGAGCAGAAAATGTTCCAGTCGCAACTGCAGCGCGAACGCGACTTCAACCAGAAGATCCTGAATGCCACCCAGAGCATGATTCTTGTGCTGGATACGGCCGGATTGATCAGCTATGCGAACAGGCGCTGCTTCGAAGCGGGCTATCGGGAGGAGGAATTGATCGGCCATCGGTTGGTGAAATGGGTAGAGTTTTCGCACCGGAAGGATTTCGAAGACGCTCTTGAAACCACCGCGCACGGCCAGCAGGTAGAGAACCTTGAGTTGCGCGTGAAACGAAGTGATGGCTCGATGGGCCATTTCTCGATCAGCTTGAGCCCCATGCGCGACGAGTCGAGCCAGGTGAACAGCGTCGTCGTGGTGATGACCGACATCACGGATGCGGCGCTCCTGCAGGCGAAGCTGGCGCACGCCGAGAAGATGGCGACGATCGGCAGGCTGGTCTCCGGCGTCGCGCACGAGGTGAACAATCCCTTAGCCGCGATTCTCGGTTTTACTGACCTGCTGCTCGAAAATCCGGAAGTGCCGCCATCGGCCCGCGAGGACCTGCAGATCATTCTGCATGAGACGCAACGCACCAAGGAAATTGTGCAAGACCTGCTGAGCTTCGCAAGGCAGAAGCCAGCGCAAAGGGAAGCCATCCAGTTGAACACCATCCTGCGGCAGACGATCAAATTGCGCAGCTACGATTTTGCCAGCCACGGCGTGGAAGTCAGCGAGGAGTTCGACGAAAACCTCGAAAACGCCATGGGCGATGCCCAGCAGCTCCAACAAGTCTTTTTGAATATCCTGAATAACGCGTACGATGCGATTCAAGAGTCGGGAAACCGCGGCAAAATCCGCATTCGCACGCGCCGCGCCGTCGACTGCATCGAGGTCGCCTTCATCGACAACGGAACGGGGGTAAGCGATCCCGACCGCATCTTTGACCCATTTTTCACGACGAAGCAGGCCGGCAAAGGCACGGGTTTGGGCCTGAGTATCTGCTACGGGATCGTCAGGGCACACGGCGGAGAGATTCTCTGCTGGAACAATGAAGGAGAAAGCGGCAGCACATTTGTTGTCCGCCTCCCCATTTCAAGCGAATCGGCTCTGGCCGCGGCCGCAATCGAGGCGCGGCGATGAGCGCGCCAAAGACGGAAAAAAAGCGGCCTCCGATCCTTCTCATTGAAGACGAGCCGTCGGTCAGCGCGTTCGTGCGTGCGGCGCTGGAGCGTCGCGGTTATACCGTCGTGCAGGCCAAAACCGGCGCGGATGGCATACGGGAACTGTCTTGCGGGGACTATGTGGGCGTGATTTCCGATATTCGCATGCCCGGCGAACTGAATGGCGCGGACGTGCATCACTGGATTCAGCACAACCGCCCGGAATTGTGCCGGCGCATCATTTTGATCAGCGGCGATACGGCGAACAGCGAAACGCAGTCTTTGCTATCGAAAAGCACAACTCCGTGTATCGCGAAGCCGTTTCGCCTCCAGCAGTTGATTTCTACTGTGGAGATAACCTTCGGGAAACCATGAGCAACGATCTGAAGATTAAACTGTTGGTAGTTGACGACGAGCAAAGCATTCGGCGGCTGTGCATGACCATTGGCGGTTCGCTCGGCTTCTCGTGCGACGAAGCGGAAAGCGCGGAGACGGCTTCGACTCGGCTGGAAACGGATCCGCCTGATCTTGTCTTGACCGACCTCAAGCTTCCGAATCAGTCCGGTGTCGATTTGTTGAAGCAGATCAAGAGTGTACTGCCGCGCTCGGAAGTCGCCATCATGACCGGACACGGCTCGATTGAATCAGCCGTCGATGCCATGAAACTGGGCGCGTACGACTACATCGAAAAACCCTTCCGCGTCGAAAAGATGCGCCTGCTTCTTCAGCGCATGGCCGAAAAGGTCCGCCTGGTCAACGAAAATGCCTTCCTGCGCGAGAAGGTCAGCACCGATGAGAATCTTGACGGCATCATCGGCACCTCCGCGGGCATGCAGGACGTGCTTCGCATGATTTCCCGGCTGAAAGACACGCGCACGCCCGTGTTGATCTCAGGCGAGAGCGGCACGGGCAAAGAACTCGTGGCGCGGGCCATCCACTTCCGCGGCGCGCTTGCGCAGACGAATTTCGTCGCGGTCGATTGCGGTGCCCTGGTGCCGACGCTCATGGAGAGCGAACTGTTCGGGTACGAAAAGGGCGCCTTTACCGGCGCGACGAAGTCCAAAGCCGGCCTGTTCCAAGCGGCCAATGGCGGCACGATCTTCCTGGATGAAATCGGCGAGCTTCCGCTTGAAATGCAGGCCAAGCTACTGCGGGCGCTCCAGGAAAAAGAGGTGCGACCGGTCGGCAGCAACGACAAGATCAATGTGGATGTTCGCGTAATCGCCGCAACCAACCGCGACCTGGAAGCTGCCTACCGTTCCGGCACCTTTCGAAAAGACCTCTATTTCCGCCTGAACGTCGTTACAGTCCACCTGCCGCCGCTGCGCGAGCGGCGCTCCGACATCCCCATGCTCGTGCACCACTTCCTGAACCGCTACGCCCCCGGAGCCCATCTACCGATCACGCCGGCGGCGATGAAGAGTTTGCTGCAATATGACTGGCCGGGAAATGTTCGAGAGCTCGAGAATTGCATCGCCCGCGCGGTCACGCTTGGCGATCAGCATGTCATTGACGTGCAGGACCTGCCGCCCGCCATCCGCACGGAACAGCCGGCCTCGAGCGAATTGACTCCTCAAGACGCCAGTTCCCTCTCGACCACCGCACTCGCTGAAATGGAGAAGATGACGATCTTGCGGGTCTTCGAGCAGGCTCACGGCGATAAGGCGCTCGCAGGGAAAATGCTTGGCATTAGCCGCGCGACCTTGTATCGAAAACTGAAGCGATACAACATCCCGCCGCGCGCTGGCTCGGACGGGGGCCCTGGCCCTCAGTCCGGCGAGAGCGATAAGGAAACCGAGGCGCACGCCGTCGGTCATGGCGGCGTCTCAGGGTGAGCGGAGAGCATCGCAAGAAAAGCTGAGACGGAGGTGTTTCAGCGTGAGACGGTGGGCCCGTCGGAAGGCCGCAGGAAATCTGTAAGCCTTTTGTCTTCAGTGAGTTCCGCAACCTACAGCACAATTGCGCTTTTGGCTCTCGGCGTGCATTTCCTTCGGCGGGACACTGCGCCTCTGCGCCCGGCGTGTTTTCGCACGTGATGGCTGGGTCGACGGGCAGGGCCGCAGGTGGCCACGGGGAAGCTCACAAATGACTCTTACAGCGGTGGAACGAGGATGCGCGGAGCAGTTGGCTCGCTTCTTTCCCAAGCTTCCTCTGGTACGCATTCCCGTCGAAGTCGCTGCCCTGCGTCTCGGCCAGAACAGACTGAGGGAATCGACCGTGGTGGAGTACGGGACGCGGGAATACGCCATTTTTCTTTCGAACCTAGCGCTGGAGTTTGACGACCGAGTCCGGCTTATCCGGGAAGGAATGGGCAAACCGGCTGAGGCGGCGGTGATCGCCTTGCAGTATCACGAGGGGAGCAAGGCGGTGGCTGTCAGATTCCTGGAGGGGCCCTGCGACTGGATGGTGCATCCGTGAATAAACTGATTACGACTTTGAATCTGCCGGCTCCGCCAAAATCGGAGAGCTCGCGGCAAGCGCAGTGGGACGAGACGCGCTCCGTCTTCCCCATTTATCTTGCGCTGGCAAAACATCTCCAGTTCGAAATCCCCTTTCCACAGAACAAGCGCGTTCTGCCGGAAAAGGCGGACCTGGAGCTCTTCAGCCAAGTGCACACTTGGCTCGACTCGATGGATCAGCAGGTCCTGGTTCATCAGTTGCGCCACCTGCTTCAGATGACCACGCTCATCGCCAGTGAAAGCGGCATGCGCGCGATCATCATGCGCCATCTGAGGAAATCCGCAAAGAGCAACACGGACAGGGACAAAATCGACTTCCTGCTGGTACAGTATTTCGCGCTTTGCGCACCTGCCAAGATTTATCACAAGAATATCGAGTTGTCGGACGTCGCCCAGGTCATGAAGCCCGTGCTGGGTGAAGTCGACTCGACTTCCCTTCCGTGGTGCGAACCGCTTGAAAAAATGCTTCAGACCCTGCGCACGTTCAAGAGCCTGCGCGAAATTCTGAAAACAAGCTTTATCGAGCAGGGTCGTCGTGTGAAGGAAGGCGCTGGCGGTAGGTTCTATGACGCTCCGGCGTTGCTGGCTTTCGTGCGCTTCAACTTTCTATTGCGTCGGACCTTTATCGAATTGATGCACGCAGACTTGATCTACATCCGCTCGGGTATCAATCATCTTGAAAACGCCGGCCTAAAAACCCTGGACTGCTCGACGTTCGGCATGAGTTCTTCCGAACCCCTCGCCAAGATCCGCCAGATTGCCGACGAATGGAAGCAGCCTTTCCAGAAGGAATACACGGAGCGTTCCGTCAATCAGGCGTTCGAAAAGCTGCTGGCCTTGCGGGCCGTCGTGGAGCGCACGGTCGAACGAGTGATCGGCAAGCCGATTGACAGCAGTTCCGCGAAGAGTGCGGCAGAGGATTCTGAGGCGGCGAACAACAGTGGCGATGCATCCGAACCGCCGCGTGGCAAAGTCGTCGAAAAATGCGCTTCTCCCGGGAC
>Ga0209465_10000572_pt1 | contig 16992 bp, 13 predicted proteins | sample PanSoiPlot1MoBio_FD_188321 | JGI IMG/M metagenome (GOLD analysis project Ga0209465, IMG submission 188321) | Tropical forest soil microbial communities from Panama analyzed to predict greenhouse gas emissions - Panama Soil Plot 1 MoBio (SPAdes)... | ecosystem: Environmental > Terrestrial > Soil...
GGTCGGCCACCGCGTCGGCGGCGTCAGCGTTCCGTACGCGAGCAGCGTCCCCGCCAGCAGCTCCCAGAAACGCGTCAGCGGCAGGAAGAACGTGTCGATCGGATGCCGGCCCACGCGCGCCACGTTCAGGACGAACGACCCGACGGCGATGGCCGCCACCAGGCGTCCGACCTTCCACTGCCGGCGGTAGGCCAGCAGCAGCAGCGGCGGCAGGACGATGTAGAACTGCTCCTCGACGCCCAGCGACCACAGGTGCAGGAGCAGCTTGCTGTCGGCCGCCGTGTCGAAGTAGCCGGCCTCCTTCCACAGGACGAAGTTCGAGAGGAACGCCGTCCCGCCGAACACGTGCTTGCCGAGCTGGCCATACTCGTCGGCGAGCAGCAGGAACCAGCCGGCGACCAGCGCCGCGGCCAGCATCAGCGCCAGCGCCGGGAAGATTCGCCGCACGCGCCGCCCGTAAAACCAGGCGAAGGTGAAGGTCCGCTGCTCGATCGCCTGCATGATGATGCCGCCGATCAGGAACCCCGAAATGACGAAGAAGATGTCGACGCCGATGAAACCGCCCCGGATGCGACCGGGAAAGGCGTGGAAGCCCACGACCAGCAGCACGGCGATCGCCCGCAGGCCATCGACGTCGGCCCGGTACTTGAGGTGGTGGTCGCTGGACACGCGCAGCCGCTATTGCAGATCGAGCACGAGGACCCAATCGGCGTTGCCCGAGCCGTTGTCGCCCGGCGGCGTGAACGCCTGCGAGCCGGTGTTGGGGTATGTCCCGATGGTCGTGTAAGCCGCCGTCGTCGGGTTGAACCAGCGCGCCCTCACGTTGGCGCCGCTCATCGCGGTCATGTCGATGGTGACGGTGCCCGAATGGGCAGGCGGCACGTACGCCACCAGGAGCGTTCCCGTCGGGGTGGCGGCCGCGCTGACGTAGCCCGCGTCGCCGTCGCTGCCGCCGCCCGCCGTCACCAGGGTTTTCAGTCCGCTCAGCCCCGACGGCACCAGCTGCCACCAGGAGATCGATCGGATGAAGGCGTTCAGCCTTCCCATGTCCAGCGTCCCCGGCGTGCCGAGGTGGCTCCGCCAGCTGACCGGCGTGTCCTTGAACACCCAGACGTACCCGTTCCCCGAAATGTACCCGCCGATCGTCGTCAGCCAACCCCACCACTGGAATCGGCGGACCGGCTGCGTGGCGTTGGGGTTGACGGCATTGCCGTCGGGGCCTTCCTCGTCGTACGGCTCCTCCAGCAGGTAGGACGGCAGCGCCGGCGTGTGGCCGTAGGCGCGTCGCCCCTGCGTCGCCTCCTTGCCCGTCCAGGAGTACGTGCCGTTCAGGGTCATCAGCGAGCCGAAGCTGGTCTGATCGGTGCCGATCGATTCGGAGGCCCACTCGGCGCTGAAATGGACGGACGATTGGCCGGAGACGCTCTTCATGCCGGTCAGCAACCCGTTCTCGGCGTCGGTCAACGCCTGACTGAACGGGTAGCTGCCCGTTCCCATGTCGCCACCCGCCATCCAGACGATGTTCTTGCGCGACTTGTAACGGGACGCGATGAACGCGCCGTACGTCGTCATGCGGGTCGGGCCGTTGGCAAGAATCTCCTGGCCCCAGCCTTCGTCGCCGGCGGTGGCGCCGATGTACGCGGGGAACAGGAAGACCAGCACGCCGCGCGACTCGCAGGTCGCGAGGAAGGTGTCGACGAAGCTCCAGTAGGCCTCGTTCGGCGTGGTGAAGTCGGGCGCTTCGGTGCTGGCGTTCGTGTACGAGAGCGATCCGCTCCAGGTCCCGCCGTCCAGTCGCTTCAGGAAGGGAACGTCGTTGGCGCCGTTGTGGGGCGGATTGTTGCCGCGCAGGTCATGCGGCATGACGGTCACCTCGATCGCGTTGTAACCGCGCGACAGCGTGTCCGTCAGGAAATCACCGTAGTCGGCGACCGGGCGTGACAGCAGGAACCAGGCTGTCCTGCCCAGGATCGGAACCGGGGTGCCGCTCTGGTCCTGGAGGTAGCGTCCATTCGACGACGCGACCAGCGGAAAGGCCACCGACGCGCCGCCGGTTCCGACCGAGCCGCCGGTTCCCGCGCTGCTCCCGCCGGCGCCGCCGCGTCCGGCGCCGCCCGTTCCGGCGGCGCTTCCGCCGGCGCCGCCGCGTCCGGCGCTGCTCCCGCCGGTGCCGCCGCGTCCGGCGGCGCTGCTCCCGCCGGTGCCGCCGCGTCCAGCACCGCCGCCCGCGCCACCTGCGACATCGCCACCCGCGCCCCCACCGGTCCCAGCGGCGCTGGCCCCAGCCGTGCCGCCCGATCCGCCCCGCGCGCCGCCGCCGTCGGGGGCGGCGCCCGTGCCCGCGGCGTCGGGCGGATTCGAAGCTGCCTTGGAACCGCAGCCGGTGAGGCCGGGTGTGGACGCCAGGGCGGCGGCGGTGATCAGCACGGCAATGCGGGCCCTGGCCGCCTGCGCTCGAGATCGGTCTTCGGGGGGCGGCCGACGGGTCCTGCGCACGATGGCGCGATGTTAGCCGAGCAAGTCGCCCGACGCACACCCGGGTTGTGACAAGACGGCTGACGTGACTGTAGCTGGCCTCGGTTTGTCGACATTGATAGGATGCCTCGCGGGCGATCGGGCGCGTTGGTGCGGGCCGGTGGTGCGCATCGGAGACTCAGACGAGAAGAGAATCGGAAGGAACATAGATGAAAGTACTGGTCACTGGACATCGCGGTTACATCGGGGTCGAGATGGTTCCGGCCCTTCGGGCGGCCGGGCACGACGTCGTCGGGCTCGACGTCGGCTACTACGACGAATGCGACTTCGCGCGCGCGCCGGATGAGGTGCCCGAGCTGAGGGTCGACCTGCGCGACGTGATGCCCGAGCACTTCAAGGGCATCGACGCGGTCATCCACCTGGCGGCGCTCTCGAACGATCCGCTCGGCGACATCAACAAGGACCTGACGTACGACATCAACCTGCACGCCTCGATGCGCCTGGCCCGCGCGGCCAAGGAGGCCGGCGTCAAGCGGTTCCTGTTCTCCTCGTCGTGCAGTCTCTATGGCGCTGGCGGTGACGGTTACCTCGACGAGACCGCAGGCTTCCAGCCGGTCACCGCGTACGGCGAGTCCAAGGTGCGCGTCGAGCAAGAATGCGCCGCCCTGGCGTCGCCCGGGTTCTCACCGGTCTACCTGCGCAACACGACCGCCTACGGAGTTTCGCGGCGGCTGCGCGCGGACATCGTCGTCAACAGCCTGGTCGGCTTCGCCGTCACCACCGGGAAGGTGCTGCTCCAGAGCGACGGGACGCCGTGGCGGCCGCTCGTGCACATTCAGGACATCAACCTGGCGTTCATCTGCTGTCTCACCGCGCCGACCGACGTCATTCACAACCAGGCCTTCAACATCGGCCGCACAAGCGAGAACTTCCGCATCCGCCAGGTTGCCGAGATGGTGGCCGAGGTGGTGCCGAACTCGCAGGTCAGCTTCGCCCCCGGCGCGTCTCCCGACACGCGCAACTATCGGGTCGACTTCAAGAAGGCCGAGACCAAGCTTCCCGGCTTCAAGCCGCGCTGGACGCTGAAGCAAGGGATCGAGGAGCTGTACGCCGCGTACAAGGCGGCCGGGCTGTCGAAGCAGGACTGGGAAGGGACGCGCTATTACCGGCTGCGCACCATCAACAGCCTGCGCGAGCGAGGCCTCCTCGACGACAACCTGCGCCGCCCGGCCGCGGTTTCGCGATGACCGGCATTCGGGCCGGCGACTGGGTCGAGGTCCGCAGCAAGGAAGAGATCCTCAAGACGCTCGACAAGCGCGGGCTGCTCGGCGGCATGCCGTTCATGCCCGAGATGTTCGAGTTCTGCGGGCGCCGCATGCGGGTGGAGAGCTCGGCCCACAAGACCTGCGACACCGTGAACTGGACGGGCGGCCGCCGCGTGGAGGACGCCGTGCACCTCGAGGACTCCCGCTGCGGTGGCAAGGGCCACGGCGGGTGCGAAGCGGGTTGCCTCATCTTCTGGAAAACGGCCTGGCTGAAGCCGGTGGCGGATCCGGGCGCGGCGCCTGCGCCCCGGCCCCAGAACGGAGACGGACACGCCGCCTCCTGGCCTGTGCGGGGCGGGTGCACCGAGGCCGACGTGAAAGCCGCCACCGAGGTGCCGAACTCGCGCGACGCAGATGGCCCGACCTATGTCTGTCAGGCCACCACGCTGCCTGAGTTCACGACGCCGCTGCCCTGGTGGGACGCTCGCCAGTACGTCGACGACTACAAGTCCGGGAACGCGGGAGTCGGACGGCTCGCCGTCGGTTTCGCGTACGCCCTTTATTCGGGGGTGGTGAGGATCGCCAGCCGGCGCCAGCCGGCGGTCGCGGCGGTGCTGGTCGCGGCCTACGATCGGTTGGCCGCGCTGCGGGGCGGCGTGCCGTTCCCGCGCAAGACCGGCACGGTGCCGGCGGGCCAGAAGACGCCGCATGAAAAGCTCGATCTGCGGCCCGGGGAGCTGGTTCGCATCAAGCCCTACGAGGAGATCCTGGCGACGCTGAACGAGGACAACAAGAACCGCGGCCTCTACTTCGACGCCGAGCACGTCCCGTTCTGCAACGGCACGTATCGCGTGCGATCGCTCATCGGCAAGATCGTGAACGAAAAGACCGGCAAGATGATGGAATTCAAGAGTCCGTCGATCGTTCTCGATGGTGTGACCTGCCAGTCGCGCTACAGCAACCGGCGGATGTTCTGCCCGCGGGCCATCTACCCGTACTGGCGCGAGATCTGGCTCCAGCGCGCGGGCGCCGACCAGGCGGCGGCGGAGAGCAATCGATGAACGACAGCGTATTTCTCGACCCGGCCTTCACCGACGACGAGCGGCGCCAGCACCTCTACGACGGGCAGCTGATGATGTATTCGCCGCGCCCCAGCGTGCTGGCACTGAGCACGTTCGCCCGCCAGATGATCGAGGAGGCCTTCGCTCCGCTGGAGCCGACCACGGCGCAGCACCACCTGTCCGTCGAGCGTTACGCCGAGATCCTGAACACCTTGAAGCCGGCCTTCATTCATCATCCAGAATCGAAGCGCCACCTGCAGGCGCTGTTCGAGGAGTTCGGCTGCGATCCCGAACAGACGTACTTCGACGTGCCGCGGATGCGCAGCTCGACGAGCGACAACTACCTCACCACCGGGATCGCCTACGCGTGGCACCCGCACCGTGACACCTGGTATTCGGCCCCCGGCTGCCAGATCAACTGGTGGTTGCCTATCTATCCGCTGCGCGCGGACAACGTCATGGCGTTCCATCCGCGCTACTTCACGCAGCCCGTCGCGAACAGCTCGGCCGGATACAACTACTACCTCTGGAACGAGCAGCACCGTGGCGATCACGTGGCAAAGCTGACCAAGGAGGACACGCGCCCGCTGCCGCGGCCGACCGAGCCCGTCGAGATGGAGCCGCAGATCCGGCTGGTCCCACCCGTCGGGGGGATGATCCTCTTCTCCGGGGCGCAGCTGCACTCGAGCGTCCCCAACACCTCGGGCGTCACGCGGTACTCGATCGACTTTCGCACCGTGCACCTCGGCGACGCCGCCGCCAAGCGAGGCGCGAAGAACGTCGACGCCGCCTGCACCGGCACCACCATGAGGGACTACCTCCGCATCCGCGATCTCGCGCATCTTCCCGACGAGGTCATCCGCCTGCACGACGACGGAACGGCGGACAAGGGCGAGTTGCTCTACCGGCCTGCGAAGGTCTGACGGCTGCCGACGTTTGGCGCCCGCGGACGTTTGACGCCTGCGGCGCCTGGGCGCGCGTCACGGGGCCTCGAGCACCAGAACCCAGTCGGCGAACCCGGAGCCGTTGTCCCCCGGCGGCGTGAAGACCTGCGTCCCCGTGTTGGGGAATTCGCCGGCGGCGACGCTGGCCGCCGTGACGGGGTTGAACCAGCGGGCGCGCGCGCGGCGACGGAGGGCCGTCATGTCGATGGCGATCGGGCCGGTGTGGGCGGGCGGGACGTAGGCGACCAGCAGCGCACCCGACGGCGTGGCCGCCGCCGCCACGTAGCGCGGATCCGCGGGGCTGCTACCGCCCGCGGTCACCAGCGTCTTCATGCCGCCGAGGCCCGAGGGCACCAGCTGCCACCAGGCGATCGATCGCATGAAGCCGTTCAGCTGGCGCAAGTCGCGCGCGCCCGCCGTGTCGAGGTGGTCTTTCCACGACGGCGCCGCGTTGAACGGCCAGACGTATCCGTTGCCGCTGATGGTGCCGCCGATGGCGGACAGCCAGCCCCACCACTGGAAGCGCCGGACCGGCTGCGTGGCGTGCGGGTTGACGCCGTTGCCGTCGGGACCCTCCTCGTCGTACGGCTCCTCCAGCAAGAAAGCCGGCTCGGTGGGCGTGTGGCTGTAAGCGGCGCGGGCCTGCGTGTTGACGTCACCGTTGAACGAATAGGCGCCGTTGACGGTCATGGCGCCGCCGAACGTCGGCTGGCCCGTGGCGATCGACTCCGACGCCCACTCCGCGCTGAAGTCCACCGACTGCTGCCCTGACACCGACGCCATCCCGGCGAGCAGAGCCTGCTCCGCGGCGACCTCGGCGAGGGTGAACGGATAGGCGCCCGTTCCCGCGTCGCCGCCGGCCATCCAGATCAGGTTCTTGCGGTTCTTGTAGCGAGCGGCGATGAAGGCTCCGTACACCGTCACGCGGGCGGGCCCGTTCGCCGTCAGCTCGCCGCGCCACCCCGCGGTGGCGTCGCTGCCCATGTAGGCCGGGAAAAGAAAGACGAGCAGCCCGCGCGCCTCGCAGTCGGTCAGAAACGAGTCCACGAATGTCCAGTAGGCAGGGTTCGGCGTGGTCAGATCGGGCGCTTCGTTTCCGGCGTTGCCGTAGTGGATGGCCCCGGTCCAGGTCGTTCCGTCGAGCCGCTTGAGGAACGGCGCCGCGCCGTTGCCGGCGAGGGGCGCGGTCTTCGAGGAGGAATGCCGCACGATCGCGCTGACCTCGATGGCCGTGTAGCCGTTGGCGACGGTGTCGTCGAGGTAGCTGCGCGCGTCGGCAGCGGAGATCAGCAGGACGCCCCACGACGCCCGGCCCTTGATCGCGAACGGCCGCCCCGTCTGATCCTGCAGGTACCGACGATCGGGTGAATGGACGAGGGGGAAGGCGACGGGCGGCGCTGCGTCGCTCGCCGCGACGGTGGCCACCTCCACCGCGCCGCCCGCGCCTGTGGCCGACGCGCCGCTGCCCGTCCCGATCTTCGCGACGTCGCTTCTCGGGGAGCACCCGGAGCGGCAGCCGAGGCCGCCGGGCAGCAGCGCGATCGCCAGGGCAGCAGCATGAGCGGCAAGCGACTTCGGCGAGCGGCGGCGCATTTGCAGCCGGGCGCGCCTTGACTCACCGGGCGGGGTCCGGTACGAAATCCGCACCGTGCCCGCAGGCGCGCCGCAGCCGATCGTCAGCATCGTGACGCCGTTTTACAACACGGCGGACTACCTCGCGGAGTGCATCGAGAGCGTGCTGGCCCAGACCTACCGCGACTTCGAGTACGTGCTGGTCAACAACAAGAGCACCGACGGTTCGGCGGAGATCGCCGAGCGCTATGCCGCCCGCGATCCCCGGATCCGCGTGGTCCACACCGAAACGTTCCTGACGCAGCCGCAGAACTACAACGGGGCGGTGCGAAAGATCTCGCCGGCCGCCCGTTACTACAAGATGGTGCAGGCCGACGACAGCATCTTCCCGCGCTGCATCGAGGAGATGGTGGCGCTGGCCGACGCGAACCCGAGCATCGGCGTCGTGTCGTCGTACCGGATGGTGGGGCCCAACCCCTGGCCCAAGGGGCTGCCGCACACGAGGACCGTGATGTCGGGGCGCGAGGCGTGCCGTCTGTGCCTGATCGACAACCTGTCGCTGTTCGGGTCCCAGACCACCGTCATGGTGCGCGCCGATATCGTGCGGGCCCGCCATCCCTACTACGACGAGGTGAAGTTCTTTCCCGACTCGGATTCGGTCTACGAGGTGCTGAAAGATTCGGACTTCGGCTTCGTCCACCAGATCCTCAGCTTCTCGCGCGTCGAGGACGAATCGGCCTGGGGCCGGGCGCTCAGCTTCGGTCCGCTGGTGCTCGATAAATTGATCCGGCTCGTCTCGTACGGGCCGCTCTATCTTTCGCCCGAAGAGCAGGAGCGCATCACCGGCGCGTACGAACGCTTCTACCGCAGTTTCCTCGCCGAGGCCTGGCTGGTGCGCCGCGAGCCGGCGTTCTGGGAGTTCCACGCCAAGGGGCTCAAGGTGATCGGCCGCGAGCTCGACCGCGCCCAGATCCGGCGCGACGCGATCCCGGTGGTGATGCACTACCTCGCGCGGCCACAGACCGTCATCAGCCGGCTGCGTCGCGGTGAGCGCGGCCCCTACGGCAGCGTCCCGCGGTGAACGCGCTCCTGGTGTCGACCCACTTCCCGCGCGACGCGAGCTACGCGGGCGGCGTACACCGGCGGCTCGACATGCTGATGGCGGCGCTGACTTCGGCCAGCGACAAGGTGACCGCGCTGTTCCTGGTGCGCCCCGACGCGGTGGACGCGGCCGAGCCCGCGCGGCGCGCCTACGAGGACTACCTGCGCGGGCGCTGGTCGGCGCCGATCGCGCTGCGGCTGGCGCCGGTGCGGCGGATCGACCAGGCGGGCGAGGGGAGTGGGTGGCGGCGGCTCTTGGAGGGGACGTTCGACTTCCGGCGGACCGCGCAGCTCCGGCCGCTCTACAACGACGACGCCGTCACTGCCGTCCGCGCGGCGCTGGCCGAGCAACCGGCGATCGTGTTCGCCCATCGACTGGACGCGATGAGCGTGCTGCTGCGCGTTCCGGCGGGCGAGGCCAAGGTGTTCTTCGACCTGGACGACGTCGAGCACGTCGCCACCTTCCGCCGCCTGGTGACGAGCCCGCAGTGGCCCGGCGAGCGACTGCAACTGCTGCACGTTCCGGCGCTGATGGCGGGCGAGCGGCAGGCGCTGCGGCGGGCGCGCGCCACCTTCGTCTGCTCGCAGAAGGACAAGGCCCTGCTCGGCAAGCTGTTCGGCGCGCGGGCGGCGACGGTGCGGGTGGTGCCGAACGCCACCGCCATCCCGGAGGCGCCTTTGCCGGTGTCGGCCGACAAGACCGTCCTGTTCGTCGGCACGTTCGACTACCGGCCCAACGTCGACGCGGCGGACCGGCTGGCGCGATCGATCTGGCCGCTCGTGCGCGCGCGCGTGCCCGACGCCCGCCTGGTCATCGTCGGCAAGCGCCCCGAGGTGGTGCCGGCGTTCTCGGCGTCGCCGCGCGACGAATCGGTCACGTTCACCGGCTTCGTCGACGACATCCGCACCGTCTATCCGCCGGCGCGCGTGGTCTGCTGCCCGATCGGCACCGGGGCGGGCACGCGCGTGAAGATCGTCGAGGCGGCTGGCTTCGCGCGACCGGTGGTGTCGACGGCGCTTGGCGCCGAGGGCCTGGACTTCGCCGACGGCAGCGAGATCCTGCTGCGCGAGACCGACGAGGCGCTGGCCGCGGCGTGCAGCGAGCTGCTGCTCGACGAACGCCGCGCCGCCACTCTGGGGCAGGCCGCCTGGCAGCGAGCGCGCGCGGTCTACGACCGCGCCACCACGGTGCGCGCGCTGCGCGACATCTTCCTTTCGTAGTCCCGGCGAGCGGGCATCAGGCGTCGAGGGCCGCGCGCAGCTCGGCGGCGACCGCGGCCGTCCCGAACAGGTCGCGCTTGGCGAGCACGTTCGTGGACTGTCGCCGGTAACGCTCGCGGGGGGGATCGCCCAGGATCGACGCGACCACGCTCTTCATCTGGTCGACGTCGTCGCAGAGGTAGCCGATGTCGCCCATCGCCGCGAACGTCTCCTCGAACTGCGGATTGCGGAGCGCGATGATCGGCTTGCCCGCGCCGAGCGCGTCCAGCATCGAGCCGCTCGCCGCCAGCCGATAAAAAGACGGGTCGTAGGGGAACACCGTGTAAGCCGTCTCGCGCAGGCGCTGCTCGAACAGAGGACGCGGCATCGGCCCGGACTGGACGTAGGTCTTCACCAGGCCCCCCGGCGATCCGGGCAGCTCGCCGGCGCGCTTGCCGCCGATGAGATCGAACCGAGCGGCGCCGTCCGACGAGCGCGAGATCGTTTCGGCCAGCGCCACGAACTTGTCGAAGCCCTTGGTCTCGTCCACCAGGCCGAGGAACGAAAATCCGATCGGGCCGGCCGCGGGCAGGTCGGACGGGGCCGCCTCGTCGAAGAAATAAGGGTGGCGGATGGCGTGCAGGCTGCCGGCGAGGCGCGGCAGCATGGCGATCGCCTCGCGGCGGATGGCGTCGCCGAGGACGATCTGGCCGAGACGACCGTTTCCGAGCGTCAACAGCGGATGATAGCGGCGGCTCGACAGCAGGCGCAGCAGGCTGGCGTGGTGGACCAGCGCCAGCGCGCCGCGGCGGTAGGCGAGGCGCAACGCCTTGAGCGCCAGGATCCCGGTGACCGCGTGCAGGTAGCAGACGACGACGCGGCTGGCGCTCGCGCGCTGGGCCTCCGCCAGCACCGTGCGCAGGTTGCCGGCGTCGCGGGTCATGCGCGCCCGCGGCGCCGCCAGGCGGGGCGGCAGCGCCAGCACGCGCCAGACGATCTCGCCGCCACCGAACCGTGGCTGGAGGAACCGCTGCACTTGCTCCGAGTGGTCGCGGTCTCCGTAGAAATGGATCGGCTCGCCGGGATACGCCTGCGCCAGCGAGGCGAGGAACGCGGCGTCGAAGGGGACGTGCTCGAACCCCAGCGCGAGCGCATTCACGACGACGATCACGACGGCGCGCGCAACTTACCGACGGCTCGCGATCGGGTCAAGGACGCCGGCGCGCGCCGTTGCCGCGCGCACCGCCAGCAGCGCCCACGATCCGTATTCCTGCACCACCCGCCGGAGCGCCCAGCGCGGATTGTCGTCGAAGAGGCCCGCCTCGATGCGGAACGGGATGGCGTCGAAGCCGGCGCGGCGGAACAGCAGCAGCGCGCGCCGCATGTGAAAGCGCTGGGTGACCAGCCAGACGCGCCGCCGCCCCTCGGGCAGCAGCAGGTGCGCCGCGCGATCGGCGTTGCCGCGCGTGGAACGCGACACGCGATCGACACGCAGCGCGGATTCTGGGACGCCCTCGGCGCGCAGCCAGCGGCTGACGCCCTCGCGCTCGATCGCGGTGTCGTCGTTCCCGGGCGGACAGTGGCCGCCCACGGCGCAGATGACGGGCGCCTTTCCCTGCCGCCACAGGGTCAGCGCCGCGCGCGCCCGCTCGGCGGTCGCCGCCGGCAGTGTCCCGTCGGGGTTCAGCGGCGCGCCGAGCAGCACGATGGCGTCCGCGGCATCGCCGACCGCGACGTCGCTTCCGACCTCCAGCGGACGCATCAGCAGGCGCACGCCCAGCCGCGCCAGCGCCGTCGCCATTTTCGTCCGCCCGCCCGGCATCACCTCATCCGATTCGCCATCCACGTCAATTTACCGGATGAAGAATCTCGTGAACAAACGGCCTCCCGTTCGTACTATCAGGCCGAGCGCGAGATGCGACGGTCGACATTTCTGGCGATGCTGGGCCTGGGCGGGGGGATGGCCGCGCTCGGGTACCGTGGGCGGCGCCGCATCATGCGGCGGCTCGATCGCGCCCAGGAGGCCTTCGGGGCCGGGCCCACGCCCGCGTACGCGAAGGGGCCGCGTTTTCCCGACGGGCCGCCCCTGGTGATCCCCAAGACCCGTCCGCGGCTCTGGTGGAACGCCGAGCGGCTGGAACGGGCGCGCCGCTGGTACGCAAGCAACCACTTCGCGCCGCGGGACGACCGCCCGATGGACCTGGCGCTGCACTACGTCCTTGCGCGCGAGGCGCGCTCCGCGCGCACGCTGATCGATTGGGCCATGGCGATGGCGTTCGAGGTGGGCGGCGTGGCGTCGGACAAGGCGCGCTGGCACGGCGAGGCGGTCATCCTCGCCTACGACTGGTGCTACGACCAGATGACCGCCGCCGAGCGCGCCACGCTGATCCCGCGCTGGAACGGCTACATCGAGACCCTCGACGCCAAACCCTGGGGCGGCCCCGGGATGGAATCCAACAACTACTTCCTCGGCTACTTCCGCAACGCGCTCGAGTGGGGGATCGCCACGTACCACGAGAACCCGCGCGCGGCCGCCATCCTCCAGAACGCGCTGACGGTCCGATGGCGCGACGGGTTCCTGCCCTGGGCGGCCGGCCCGGGCAAGGGGGGCGTCCCGCACGAGGGGACGCAGTACGGCCGCCTCGCCCTCAACTACTTCACGATCCCGTTCGTCACCGCGCGGCTCCTCGGTCGCGATATGTGGAACGAGACGCCGTACTTCAAGGAGCTCATCTATTACTTCATCTATTCGATGACGCCGGCCAAGACCGTCAACGTGCTGCCGAACAAGCCGTCGGCCAAGCCCGCGCGCCACTACGAGACCTTCCCGTACAACGAGGACGAATTCTGGGGCGAGGGAAATTCGGCGGCCGGCATGGACGTCGGCAGCTTCCTGGCGCCGCTGGTCGAGGAGTGGGAGGGCCGGCCGATCGCCGGATTGATCCAGCGCTACCTCGACGTCACGGAGTGCGAGGTCGGCCGCTATGCCGCCGCCGTGGCGAAGAAAGTGGCGCCGGGGCGGTTCGACACGCTGCCGCTCGACTACTACGCGCCCGGCCTGCGATTCTTCTACGCGAAGGATTCGTGGCGGCCCGACGCCATGCTGGTGACGATGCAGCTCGGCCTGCCCGTCGGGGTGGGGCACGATCACCTGGACGCGGGCAGCTTCCAGATCTGTCGCGGCGGGCGGTGGCTGACGCGCGAAACCGTCAGCTACACCGAGCTGCTGGCGGGCTGGAACAACGGCCCGCGCGAGGACGGACGCCTCCCGATCGGGCACAACGTGGTGCTGTTCGGCGGGCGCGGGATGGTGCAGCGCCGCAGCGGACCGCCGGCGGTGCCGCGGCTCGAGAGCCGCCAGCAGCACGCCTTCGCCGCCGTCGACCTGACGCCGGCCTACCGGCTGCGCCAGGGGCTGGACGCCGACCGGGAAGGGAATCCGTACGTGGACACGGTGGTGCGCGAACTGCTCTACGTCCGCCCGCTGCAGGCGCTGCTGGTGTTCGATCGCCTGCGCGGCTCCGGACGGGAAGGCGGGGCCGTGAAGACGTTCCTCCTGCACTTCGAGGCGCCGCCGAAGGTCGATGGACCGCGCAGCGTGCTGGCCACGAACGGCGACCAGGCGCTGCGCGTGCTGACGCTGGCGCCGGCGACCGTCACCTATCGTGTGGTCAACGAGGGAACGCCGGTCGGGCTCTACCGCCTCGAGGTGGACACGGTCGGGGCGCCGGTCGAGAGCTACTTCCTGCACGTGCTGGCGGGGCGCGACGCGGCCGCGCCCGATCTGACCGCCCAGCTGCGCGACGCCGGCGACACCTTCGAGGTGACGCTGCGCCACCCGACGAAGGGCACCGCGCTGGTCCAGTTCCGGAAAGGGATGGCCAGCGGTGGCGGCGCCTTCGGGTTCGCGGCGGCGGGCGCCGCCCCGCCACGCCCCGCGCCGCTGGGCGAGGGCGTGCAGGCGATCAGCGTGGGCGACGCGGGACCGGTCTGGGCGTGATCGACCGCGGGCGCGCCGGCCCGCACGTCTCGAAGAGGGCCGATGTTATACTCGGCGCCCCCGTGAAAATCGCCCACGTGTTGTCCAGCTTTGCCGTCGGAGGTGCCGAATGGGTGGCGCTCCGGCTGGCGGCCGAGCAGCAGGCCGAAGGGCACGACGTGGAGGTGATCGCACTGCGCGACGGCCCCCTGCGCGAGGCCTGTGAGGAGCTGGGGGTGCGCGCGCTGGCGTTCGGCGGGCGCAGCGTCCGGCTGGCCGCCGCGGTGGCGATGCAGTTCGCGCGCAAGCGCTACGACGTCGTCAACAGCCACAACCCGGACGCGCACCGCTACGCGCGGCTCTGCCGCACGGTCGGCTTCGCGCCGCTGGTGATGACGAGGCACGGGGAGATCTGGCACTGGCGGCGCATGCCGCGCCTGTTCGCCACGCCCGTGACCGACGCGGTGATCGCCGTCTCCAAGGGCGTGCGGGACGTCTTCCTGAACCGCTACCCGCGTTTCCCGGCCGAGCGGATCGTCATCATCGACAACGGCGTGCCGATCCAACCTCCCGGCGGGGACGAGGCGCTGCGCGGCATTCGGCGTCCGGGCCACACGCTGCTCTATCTGACGGCGCGGCTCGACCCGGTGAAGGATCTCGACACCCTGCTGCGCGCCGTCGCCATCGCCCGGCGCACGGCGCCGGTGCAGCTGGCGATCGCCGGCGACGGACCCGATCGCGACAAGCTGGAGATGCTGGCCCGCGAGCTCGGGATCACCGACAACGTCGCGTTTCTCGGCTTCCGCGACGACGCCGTGCGCCTGTACGCGGCGGCGGACATGTTCGTGCTGTCGTCGATCACCGAGGGGATGTCGCTGTCGATGCTGGAGGCGATGGCGGCCAGCCTGCCCGTGGTGGCGACGAACGTGGGCGGCAACCCGGAGGTGGTGCTGGACGGCGAGACTGGCCTGCTCGTGCCGCCGCGCGATCCCGCGGGGATGGCGGCCGCCATCTGCCGGCTCTGCACGGACGTGGCGCTCCGCAAGAGCATGGGCGTCGCCGGACGCGCGCGCGTGGACGAGCACTTCTCGCTGCGCGCGACCACGCGCCGCTACCTGGAGGTCTACGAGCGCCTGCTCGCCGTCGGTCCACTCGGCCGCGCCCGCGGCTCCGCCAGCCTGGCCCGGGTGTAACGACGCCGGTCGGGACGGCTACGACGCCTGCAAGAGGCCGTGCGCGGCTAGCAGATCGGCCGCCGCGCTGATCGACGCGAACGGCAGCTTGGCACGCTCGGCGATGTCGAGGAGGCTCGGGCCGCCGTCGGCCAGGTTCAAGACCCAGAGCATCGCGAACTGCAGGTCCGGGATGTCGGTCCCGCCGATCGCGCGGTAGAGGCCGCGGCGCCCGAGCTGCGGCTCGCCGTAGGGTTCCAGGTTCCGGTAGCGGCGGTTGCGGTCGACGAGGTCGACGATCTCGCTCACCACGCGCAGCGATTCGGCGAGGCGGTCGGCGCTGACGAACGACAGATTGTCGGCGGAGGTGTGGTACTCGGGAAACTGGCCGTGACGGCCCCGCATCAGCGAGCCGACCGGCAGGCGGAAGCCCGGGCTGCCGAACTGGCGCTCGTCGTAGCCGTACGGGAAAAAATCGATGAGCTGGTGGGGATACCCGGCGCGCGCGAGCACGTGGGCCGCCGCCCGATCGATCTCCGCGTCGCCGGCCACGGTCCGCTTGTACGTGAACTGGTGGGCGTCGCCGAGGCAGGTGAGCGTCAGTCCCGCCTTGATGCGGCCGGCGCGATCGCGATTGCGCGCCAGCCAGGTGATCGCGCCGATCGTGCCGGGCGCGTACAGGAAGCGCAGGGTGTGCCGGCGCGGGCCCGCCGCCAGGCGCTCCGCCAGCGCGACCGACACCGCGATCCCGGACAGGTTGTCGTCGGCGAGCGAAGGGTGGCAGACGTGGGTCGAGATCAGGATCTCGTCCTCGATCTGGCCGGGCAGCACCAGCTCGCCGTAGGTCAGGTGTCCGGGCGCCAGCGTCGAATCGACGCAGACCTCGTAGGGGACGTCGGGCAGGGCGTCGAGCTGGCGCTGCGTCAGGCAGAAGCCCCAGCGCTCATCGTAGTAGGAGGTGCGGTAGGGGATCCAGTCGGGGTGATCGGGCAGCGCGTGCAGGTGGGGGCGCAGCTCGGCCAGCGACATCCGCGCGCGCACCGGCGTGCTGTAGTTGACCAGGTGCAGGTTCGAGCGGCGAAAATCGATCACGCGCGCGCCGCTGCCGTCCGCGACGTAGGCGTCGCGCACGTTCCATTCGGGCGGCACCGTCCAGTCGAGCACCGGCGTTCCCGACGGCACCTCGGTTACCGCCAGCGGGATGCGCTGCGCGAGCGCGCGCAACGTGGCGCGCACGCCGTCGCCCGTGATGCTGCGACAGATCGGGTACAGCTCCTCGACCAGCGCGTACATCCGCTCGCCGTCGGTCATGGTCATCCCCCGGCCTGCATCGACGCCGGATCGAGATCGGGGTAGTCGCGGTCGCGATCGGACATGAGCTCCGGCTTCACGGGCCAGGTGATGCCGATCTTCGGATCGTTCCAGCGCAGCCCGCGGGCGGCGTCGGGCCGGTACCGGCGCCCCATGTGATAGAAGACGTCGCACCCGTCGCGCAGCGTGACGAAGCCGTGCGCGAAGCCGGGCGGCACGTACAGGGCGTTCCCGCGCTCGGCGGAAAGCTCGACGCCGAACCAGCGCAGGAACGTCGGCGATCCGGCCCGCAGATCGACGATCGCGTCCCAGATCGCGCCCGACACGCAGCGGACGACCTTGGCCTCCTCGTCGGGCGGGGCGTTGTAGTGCATGCCGCGCAGGGTGAGGGCGCGCGCGTTGCGCGACAGGTTGCACTGCGGCCAGCTGGTCGGCAGGCCATGAGCGGCGAATTCATCGTCGCAGTAGCTGCGAGCGAAGAACCCCCGGTCGTCGGCCCGAGGATCCAGCTCGATGACGACGGCACCCGGCAAGGTCGTTTCGCGGAACTGCAAGCGCGGCCAGCATAACACCCCCGTCATCCAGAGGCGGTGGTGCGGCTCGCCATCTCCTGCATGGACCCGATGAAGGCCTCCGCGAATCGCGCGGCCTCCCTTCGGCTGTAGGTGAACCACCTGAGCTCGAGATCGCCTCGGCTCGCGGTCTTGATCTTGAGCATGTACCGGAAGTTCGTCCGCACGGGCGGGCCGGTCTCCGATCGGCCCTTGATGCCGACCGTCTCGATGTCATCGAACGTCACCCGAAAGGTCTGGGGCAGGAGCTGCGGCACATCGAGGCGATTGTGAAACTCGAGGCCCGCCGGGCTGATGACGATCCAGGGGTTGGTCCGAAAGAGAATCAGGGCCCAGCAGA
>Ga0209465_10000573_pt1 | contig 16979 bp, 18 predicted proteins | sample PanSoiPlot1MoBio_FD_188321 | JGI IMG/M metagenome (GOLD analysis project Ga0209465, IMG submission 188321) | Tropical forest soil microbial communities from Panama analyzed to predict greenhouse gas emissions - Panama Soil Plot 1 MoBio (SPAdes)... | ecosystem: Environmental > Terrestrial > Soil...
GACGTTCGCGTTTTGCCAAACCGGAACACCGATGCCCCGAATTATGGGGCGTTTGCGGTCACGGCACAAATTAATGCTCCATATGGAGTTAGCTCCAAGCCGCCCGGCCAAGAGTCCCGAAGGCTTTGTTCACCTGCCACGGGCCTAATGTTTACGCAACATTTATTCCCTAACTCAGATTGCTCTGCCGGCAAGTGTTGTCACGCGACGTTAAGGCGAAGTCATAAGCAAGGCACATCCACTTCCTGTGAACGGTAATTGAAACGCGGGTCACAGGCTCACGTGCGCTCACGGGAACCCGTAAAGTGCCGCCGGATTTTCAGCGAGGACGCGCTGGCGCAGATTCGGATCGGGAATCCAGTCGAGCAGAAGATCGGCGATTGCACCATCATTGGGCATCGGGAGCGTCCATTTGGTCATGACATGCGGCCAATCGGTCCCCCATACGATCCGGTCGGGTGCCGCAGCCACGAGCGCGTGCGCGAACTCGTGGGTGTCCGCATGGGGCAACGGCTGCGAAGAAATGCGGTAAGGGCCCGTGAACTTGACCCAGGCGCGTCCGTCGCGCAGCAGCCGCAGCAGCGCCTGGAAGCCCGGCGCCGCTATCCCCTTTTCGGTCGTCACATAACCCAGATGCCCGAACACGATGTCTACGGGGAGTGAGTCGAGGTTTGTATCGAGATCCGGAAACTCATCCACATGCATCAAGAACTCGATATGCCAGCCGAGCGGCTTGATGCGTTCGGCGAGCTTCGCGATGCGCTCGACCGGGAGCTGCCCCTTGCCCTCGCGCAGGTCTACAATATTGAGCCGTGCACCGCGCACTCCTGCCGCATGCATCGCTTCCAGCTCTTGTGCCGTCGCGGTGTCGGCGATGACGGCAACGCCACGGAAGGCAGGACCTGCGATTTTCATTGCGGCCAGCATGGCGGAATTGTCGGTCCCGTAGAAACTCGGCTGTACCAGTACGGCACGACTGCAACCGAGGGTCTCCAGCACATGGCGATATTCCGGCAGCAGAGCATTGGGCGGAGAGTAAATACGTTCGGCAATGTACTTATAGACGCTCTGTGGCCCGCAAATATGAGCATGACAGTCGCACGCGAGCGGCGGAAATTCGCATTTGGGTGCATGCGGGTGAGGATCGGGCGGCGCGCAGACGGGTATACTCTGGCCGGAGAACGCATGCGTCATTTTCATCCTCCCTATGACTTGCCTCGCTCGGAATCGCGGCGGACTCTTGCGACATTTGAGAACCGTCTGGGAGACAAATCAATGAGCAGACCAAAACCGATCGAATATGCCGACGCGTCGCCGATAGTGCGGGTTGTCTTCGACGACATCCAGCGTAGCCGCGGCGTCGAGGACGTCAACAATTTCTGGAAATATCTGGCGAATGATCCGGCGTCGCTCAGACGCACCTGGGAGAGCGTGAAGGATGTGATGGCCGAGGGCGCGCTGAGTCCGCTGATCAAAGAGCTACTATATGTCGCCGTCAGCGTGACCAACGGCTGCGGCTACTGCATCGCGAGCCATATCGCTTCCGCCCGCAAGGCCGGCATGACGGACGAGATGTTCGGCGAACTCATGGCCGTGGTCGGCATGGCAAACGAGACCAATCGATTGGCGAATGGCTATCGTGTGCCGATCGACGCGGCGTTTGACGTGTAGAAATCGTAGCCCGGATGGAGGGACCGCGTCATGGCGGTTGCGTAATCCGGGACCGCCATGGCAGTTTGCACCTCTGTTCCCGGATTGCGCGTCGCTCCATCCAGGCTACACGCTGCAAGCCTAGAGATGCGCGATTCGCGGCATCACCTCGGTCCGGAATAGCTGCAAAGACCGCAGCGCTTGCACAAGCGTCATCTCGCCGAAGAACAAGTACGAGAGCAGATAGTTGATGCCGAGCTCAGCGGTCTGGCGCTCGATGACGGCGATGACTGTATCGGGCGTGCCGGCAATCAAGGTTCCGTCCTGGAGATTTTCTTCGAGAGTCGCGGCACGCTTAGGCGCGCCGCAAGGTCGCTTGAGCTATGCATGTCGCGTAGCCAGTTAAGCATATCGAGATGATGTGTCATGGCGGGCCGCGCGATGCGGTGCGCCTCCACGTCCGTATCCGCCACCACAATATTGCGCAGCACGCCAATCGCGGTGCCGCCGCGGAATTCGGCCTTCGGGAATGCGGCGCCGCCGCGCTTTGCGAGGGCGGATCGGAAGGCGTCGATGTTGGTCTTGGCAAAGGAAGTCGGCCCGAGGCTCAGAAAATGCATGCCGTGCTCGCCTGCCCAGGTCGCCCCGATGGTATTGGAGGAGCCGTACCAGAAAGCGGGATGCGGCTGCTGCACCGGCCGCAGCGGCATCGGCACATCCTTGTAATTGAAGTGGGCTCCTGTATAGCTGAAGGTCTCCGCCGTGAGTCCTGCGCTGATGCACCGGAACGCATCGATGAAGATGTCGCGCGACTGATCGTGATCGATCTTGTGATAGTTAAGCTCGAACGGCGACACGCCGCGGCCGACGCCAACCTCGAAGCGCCCATGACTGAGCTGGTCGAGCATGCAGATCTCTTCAATCAGGCGAAGCGGCGAATAGAGCGGCAGCAAATAGACCAGCGGGCCAAGCCGCATGCGTCGGGTCGCCCGCGCCACGGCAGCAAGATACACGCCGGGCACCGGCACCATGTTGAGCGGTGTACAATGATGCTCCGCCACATGCAGACAGTAGATACCCGCCTCGTCGGCCGCGGCCGCGAAGGTCAGGCGTTCGTCAAACAATGTCGCGAGCGGGCGATCCGCCTGCTCCACATGATCGAACAGGCCGACTTTCATTCGATTATCTCGCGGTCGTAGGATGGATTGAGCGTAAGCGAAACCTATCGGGGACATGCCGGGCGGAAGGGCCGTTGATGGGTTTCGCTCCGCTCAACCCATCCTACGAAGCTTCGCACTAATGCGTCACGCAGGAACCAGCGGGCCGGGCGACTTGATGTATTGCGACGTGATCGCCTGGGCCGACCAGTAGGTGAGTGCCGCGATCGTGCCGGTAGGGTTATGGCCGGCATTTTGCGGGAACGCCGCCCCGCCCATGACGAAAAGGTTGCTCACATCCCATGACTGCAGGTAGCGATTGAGCACGCTGGCCCTGGGGTCGGTGCCCATGATGGCGCCGCCGGTGTGGTGTGACGATCCACCGACCGTCGCATCGAAGTTATTGCGCGTCAGCGGATTGCCGATGATCTTGGCATTCGCGGCACGCGCGATCTCCATCATTTTGCCCATGACGTAGGCCGACATCTTGTGATCGTTCGGCTTGAAATTATACGTCATGCGCGCCAGCGGCCGCCCGATCGCATCCTTATAGTTTGGATCGAGATCCAGATAGTTGGTGCGGTGGGCGTAGCTGGAGCCGTGGAAGTACAGTGGGAATGTGTGGTTGTACCACCGCGCCGTTGCTTCCTTCCACGCCGAGCCCCACCGCGGGGTGCCCAGCGGCACGGCGCGCACTTGGATCGGACGTCCGCCGCTCACGGTCGGGGCGAGAAAGCCGCCGCCGAGGAATCCCAGCCCGCTGTGGTCGAAGTTATCGCCCTGGAAGTCGTCAATCGCGGCAGGCGTTGCACCGGTGCCGATGAACGGATTGATTTCTTCCTCGACGAAAATCGGCAGGTTGGCATTGACCTGGAAGCAGTAGTTCTTGCCGACCACGCCCTTGCTGGTCAGCGGATCGTAGGGCTCGCCGATGCCGGCAGCGAGGATCAGCCCGACATTGTTGAACGGGTACGCGCACAGCACCACCATTTCGGCCGGCTGCTCGACTTCCTCGCCGGTGTGTCGATCGATATAAGCAACGCCGCGCACCTTCTTGGCCGCTTTGTCGTAGATGAGCCGGCTCACATAGGCATGGGTGCGCAGTTCGAACCGCGGGTCCTGCATCAGCACTGGCAGCACGCAAATGTTGGGGCTCGCCTTGGCGTTGGCTTCGCAGCCGAACAGCTCGCAGTGCCCGCAATATTCGCACAGCCCGATGGTCAGGCCTTCCGTATTGACGTAAGGCGCGCTGGAGTTCGAGGCTGGCGTCGGGAACGGGTGGTAGCCGAGCTCCCGGGTGGCCTTGGTAAAGATCAGGCCGGCTTGCGACATCACCAGGGGTTTGTTCGGATATTCGTCCGAGCGCGCGCCTTCGAAGACGTTGCCGCCTTCGATGCGCGTGCCCCTGAGATTGCCGGCCCGGCCGGAGGTGCCGCACAGCTTTTCGAAGCGGTCGTAGTGAGGTTCGAGGTCTTCGTAAGTGATGCCCCAGTCCTGGATCATCATATCGTCCGGAATGGCGTTCTTGCCGTAGCGATCGGTGAGATGCGTGCGCAGCACGAACTCGCTCGGCGTGAAGCGCCAGGTGACGCCGTTCCAATGGGTACCGGCGCCGCCGAGGCCATCGCCCAGCGGGAACGCCCCCCATCGGCGCATCGGCAGCGCCGTCTCAGACGGCTCATGTCTCATGGTGACCGTCTCGGTCGCGGTATCGAGCATCAGTTCCAGCCGCACCCGGTATTTTAGTTCGTCGCGCACGCTCGGGAGGGTGAAATCCTCGCCTGGTGTGCGCTGGGCACCGCGCTCGAGCGCCACTACTGACAGGCCGGCTTTGGTAAGCTCCCGGGCCATGATGCTGCCGCTCCAACCTACGCCGACCAGGACGGCATCAACGGATTTCATTGTCTTGGCCATGACGCGCTCCCGTCAGCTGAAGTCGGCAATCGATTTTGGCTCGATGTTGAGTTTCTTGCCGCGATAGGCTTCGGCCTTCGCGCTGTAGCTTGCCGGCAGGCCCGGATATCCGACCATCCGCCACGACACCTTGTTGCGATTGCCGCCATAGATCGGGTCGGCGAAGAATCCCTCCATTGCCGTTTGGTATAGTGCCTCGAAAAACGGTTTCGCATTGAAATCCGCAAATTCGGCCTTGCCGGTTTCCATGGCTTTCAGCGCAGCGTCGCGTTCGGCCGGTGCAAGGCGGTCGAAATCCTTGCCGTAGACCTTGCGCGTCCAGGCGTTGACTGCCTTGATGCCGGCGGCGAAATATTCGCGCGGCGTCAGCGGCAGTTGATAGCCATGCTCCGGCTTGCCCGGCAGGAACGGCCCATTGCGATAGAACCGCGCGCCATTGCCCCACGCACCCGCGAGTTGGCGATCGATGTAAGTGACGAGTCCACAGTCGGTGCCGGACGGTGACAGCCTGTCGGCCGGGATGAAGGTGTCGTAGGCGGCGGACAGGAACGCCGCTTCGGTTACGGTCAAGGTGAGATGAGCCTCGTTCGTGGCCGTTTCTGCGGCGGTAGGCGGCGTCTGCGCCTGCGCGGCGTCGGAATGTCCGCTGAGCACTGTCGCGGCGGCCGCGCCGGCCGCCCCCGCGCCTTTTAAAAAACCACGCCGCGGAATAGCATCGTCCGACATGTTGTCCTCCCTGCATTGGCACAATCAGCTCTGTTTGCTGGGAGTATCGGGCCTTCCGGGAGGAGCCGCAAGCAGCTTGGTAATCAGTGAATCAGCGTGCGTGTTCACTGGAAAAACAGGAATACCAACATGATATCATGATATTAAATTAGGGTTTGGGAGAGTCGCAGCGTCGAGGGATTGGGTACCAGGCTCGCACACCATTTTTTGCGGGGCAGGGACTTGATTTCGGCATTCCCAGGATCCAGGGTCAACCGGTTCGCGCGGCTTCATTGGAGGAACGACGCGGAACCCGCCACTCGCAATCTAAGACATTTCGACGACCTCGAAATTGCGGTGGTGACCCTTGGGCGGAGTAACGGCTGCCCTGAAGTCCATGTCCTCCGCCGCTGCGGCTGATATGTTCGACCTAAGCTGAATATTGCTGGGTCTATGGAATGCCGCATGATACAGACAGAGAAGATCGCGCAAACGTGTGAGGACGGCTGTTGCGCCCCGCCCGCGCTCGTTTTGCCAACGAAGCCGAAGGTCGACCGCACGCAGCTCATTCGCGAGGTGTTCCGCCTCGAATGGTTGACAATCGGCTGGATGATTATCGAGGCGGTGGTGGCGCTCGCATCCGGAATTGCAGCCGGCAGCCTTGTGCTGGTCGCTTTCGGGCTCGACAGCGTGATCGAGCTGATTTCGGCCGGTGTACTGGTCTGGCGCTTGGCGATTGAACTTCGCCATGGCCAGGCGTTTTCAGAGAATGCGGAACATATCGCTAGTCGCATCGGCGGCGCGTTGCTGTTCACGCTCGCGGCTTACGTGGTCGTGGCAGCGAGCTGGAATCTCTGGCAACAGCAGGCCGAAGAATTTTCCTGGCCGGGATTAATCGTGACGCTGCTCGCGATACCCATTATGCGCTATCTCGCCCGCCGCAAGCTCGATCTTGCCGAAAAACTGGGCAGCCGTGCATTGCGGGCCGATGCTATCGAAGCGATCACCTGCGGATGGCTGTCCTTCGTCGCCGTGATCAGCCTTGCGGCGCAAGCGCTGTTCGGATTCTGGTGGATCGACAGCGTCGGTTCGCTTGCGATCGTCGGGCTGCTTGTCAAGGAAGGCCGCGAAGCCTGGACCGGCGAGTGCTGCGCAGATTGCGCATAGCGGGGAACCATTCGCTGCTCATCGCGTTAAAGTCGCAGCGCGGGTCATGCTCACAGCCGTCATGGGGACTGGGTTTCTCGCTAACCTGCCTCCCCTCCGAACCGGCATCCAATTTTTCGCGCAGACGCGGCCATAGCTGGGCCGGGCAGGGCGACGACGAGCTCTTGATCGTCCCAGAGCGTGGCGCGACCGCCAGGAAGGGCTGGTTGAGCACGATACAACGATCCTGGGGACTTCGCCATGAACCTCGGATTTGAAACGATCGGCAATGCCACCATTATTGTGCACGATGGCAAGCCAGTCTTGGCGACCGATCCCTGGATCGAAGGAGAGGCCTATTTTGGCAGCTGGACTTTTTCACACGAGATCCCGGAGGAACAAAAGGAGAGCATGCGCCGGGCTGAGTATGTCTGGTTTTCACACGGGCACCCCGACCATCTCAATCCCACCTCCCTCCCTTTGTTTCTGGGGCAGAAGGTCCTGCTCGCTGACCACTTCGGCGGCCGAATCTTCCGCCACCTCCAGCAAAGCGGTTTTGATGTTCATCTTCTCAACGACCGCGCCTGGGTCAGCCTATCCCCTAAAGTGCGTGTCTACTGCATCTCCGACTACAATCAGGACGCCATTCTGTTGATTGACGTGGATGGCAGGCTGCTGATCGACCTCAACGATGCTTCGGACTGTGGCTGGATGCCGACGGTTCGACAGATTGCATCGACCTATAAGACCAGCTTTTTAATGGCGCTGACCGGCTATGGCGACGCCGACATGATCAACTTCTACGACGAGGACGGGCGATTCATCCCCCCGGTCGCCGCGCGGCGATTCCCCGTAGGTCGAATGATCACCCAGAAGATGGATGCGATCGGGGCGACCTACTTTGTACCCTCAAGCTCCATGCACCATTACCTGCGCGAAGACAGCCAGTGGGCCAATGCTTACGTGACCAAGCTCGACGACTATGCGCGCGGGTTCAAGTCCAGGACAGGCAAGCTTCGGCCCGCCTTCATCCGTTTTGATTTCGAAACGAGCACCTGGTCGCAGATCGATCCGTCGCCAACGTCACGCAGGGTCCTCACCGCAGCGGAATGCGGCGATGTCTGGTCCGACACCTTGGACCCAGGAGAATTCGCCCGGCTTGAGAAGTATTTTAAGAGCTTTGAGCATTTGGGCGACTTTTTGGATCACGTAACGTTGCGGGTGGGGGGCATTGATAACACCGTGAGCCTCAACAAAAAGCGTTTCAAGCGGGGCATCACTTTTGAGGTACCTCGGCATTCGCTCATGACCGCAGTGGACCACCAGATTTTTGACGACCTGCTCATTGGCAATTTCATGAAGACCACGCTGCATGGCAGCTGGCCCAAGTCGAGACTCTACCCGGATTTCACACCCTATGTGACCAAGTACGGCGACAACGGCTTGGCTCGAACGCGCGAAGAGCTCAAGGCTTACTTCGCCGAGTACCGCAAGCGGTTGGGAGTCATCCATTACTTGCGGCATCGCCTTGAACAGAAATCCAAAGAGGTTTTCAGGGCGCGGGTGCCGGCCGAGTCCGCGATGTTTCAAAAAGGCAAGGCGGCCTACTGGGGCCTTCGGCGGTCGCTGAGATAGATTTTAATGCCCGATGCCGTCGAGCGCCGGTAGGCTCAAGATGATGGCGACGGCAATCAGCACAAAGCATATCCGCCGGAACGTGAGTTCGCTCGCGAGCCCGAAGATGCGCGAACCGGCATAAAGCCCCAGCGCATAAATAGGACCGGTGACCAACGCCAGTCCGATGACCGATGAGGTCAGGAGACCGCCGGCGAGGTAGGCCGTGGCGGAAATCATCGTCGCGATCGCAAAGTAAAGAACAATGTTGGCGCGGATAGTCTCCGCCGGAATCGGACGGCTGAGCCAATAAGCAACGATCGGCGGCCCGCCCACTTGCGCCGCTCCGCCCAGCAGGCCCGCCACCGCGCCGACGCCCACGGTGATTGCTGCTGTGGGCTTACCGCGATAGCGCCAGCCCGACATCAGCAGCGCGAGCAGGAGCGTTCCGAACACTGCGATGGCCCAGCGAATCCACAATGGATCGGACTTGATCAGGACCCACGCGCCCAGCGGTATCCCGGCGAGCGCGCCAATCGACATGGTCCCGGCATCGCGCCTGTCGGCATGTCGCCAGGCGCTGGGGATCAGCCCGGCTGCGGCCACGCCGTCGATGATCAGCAGGAGCGGCGCGGCTGCCTGCGGTCCTATCGCGGTGCTGGCAAGCGGTACGAAAATAAGCGCGCTGCCGAAGCCTGAAAAACCGCGCGCAATGGCGGCGAGGAAAGCCGATACGGCAAGCAGCACGAGTGCGCCGCGTGAATGGTCGCCGATGCCGAAGTCAAACATGTGGATGACGAACACTGTCCCGCAAAGGGAAACACGCATACGCCGCTGGTGTCGCGGCGGGAATACGGATTGTCGGGCTTCGCGCGGTTGGGCTAATCTCGCCGGACCCGCGATGCTTCCTTCCGGAAATCCTTGCCGATATGATCGACCCAAACAAAAGCTTCAACTCAGCTTCGCGGGAGGCATATATGACCAGGATACCGTCTTCCACATCTGCCGTCGCCTGCTGCCTTTCGTTGATTGGCGTGGTCTTCTGCGGTGCGCCATGCGTACAGGCACGCGTCACGCAGGTCGTAATCACCAAGACTGAATCGCCGACGTTCGAAGGCAGAAGTTTCGGCGCGGTCGGGCAATATGAGCGCATCAGCGGGCAGATCATTGGCGAGGTCGATCCCAAGGACCCGCTTAATGCCATCATCGTCGATATTGGCCTGGCGCCGAGAAACCCCAACGGCGCCGTGAAGTATTCCACCGATTTCCAGATCCTGCGGCCGGTCGATCGCACCAAGGGCAACAAGCGGCTGATCTACGAGATCACCAATCGGGGCCGCACCAACGTGCTCCAGATTCTGAACGACAGCAAGACCGGCAATGATGTCGAGTCGTCGGGCGACGGCGGCAACGGTTTTCTGATGCGCCAGGGCTATGTGGTGCTGGAAAGCGGCTGGGATTTTTCTGCGCCGCGCAACGGCAAACTGTTCACCGCCACGATGCCGGTTGCGAAAAATCCGGACGGCTCCTCCATCACCGGACCCAACACCGAGGAATTCGTCATCGACAAGGCGGCGACGCCGGCGCAGCAGCGGATCACTTATCCGGCCGCGAGCGCCGACAAGTCGAAGGCGAGCCTCACAGTGCGAAAGAACTACGCCGATACGCCGATTCCGGTGCCGGGTGCCGAGTGGGATTATGTCGATGCGAAGTTGAACGCGGTCAAACTGACGTCGGGCAATTTCGGCGGGCCTGGCTCGTTCGGGCCGACCGCGCTCTACGAGTTCACCTACGAGGCGAAGGACCCGGTGGTGGCCGGGTTGGGATTGGCGGCCATCCGCGACATCGCGACGTTCGTGCGCAATGCCGAGACCGACGATAAGGGGACGCCGAACCCGCTCGCCGGCGACGTGCAATATATCTACTCGTTCTGTTCCTCTCAGCCGTGCCGCACCATGCACGACTATGTGCTGCTCGGCTTCAATCAGCCGGAGCATGCGGCCGGCGCCGCCCCGAAGGTGTTCGACGGCGTCCTCAACTGGAAGGCCGGCGGCGGCGGGCTGTTCATCAACTACCGCTTCTCCCAGCCGGTGCGCACCCATCGTCAGCACAGGGCGCGTTGGACGCCCGAATACCAGTTTCCGTTCGCCGACGTGAAGGTCACCGACACGGTCACCGGCAAGACCGACTGGCGCCTGCGCCGCTGCGAGGAAAGCAACACCTGCCCGAAGACCTTCGCGGCGAATTCAGCGAACGAATATTGGGCCAAGGCGTCGTCCATGCTGCAGACCGACAGCCAGGGCCGCGACCTCGATCTCAGCAGCGCCGCCAACGTGCGCTATTACCTGCTTGCCAGCTTCCCGCACGGCGCCGGAAATGGAGCCGGCATCTGCGCGCAGCCGCGCAATCCGCTGCGCCCCAATGCGGCATTGCGGGCACTGCTCACTGACCTCGATGCCTGGGTGACGGCCGGCACGGCGCCGCCTGCCAACCAGATGCCGCGCGTCGCCGACGGCACGCTGGTGCCGCCGCTGCCGCAGGACGGGTACGGATTCCCCCGCATCCCGGGGGTGGTCTACAACGGCGCCCACCACACCGGCGATCTGTGGGACTTCGGGCCTGACTTCGACAAGGGCTTCGTCTCGGTGCTGCCGCCCAAGCTCAAGGGGACCCCCTATCCGGTGTTCGTCCCCAAGGCGGATGCGGACGGCAACGACATCGCCGGCATCCGCATGCCGGAAGTCGCGGTGCCGGTCGCGACCTATACGGGCTGGGCATTGCGCGCGGACGGGCTCGACGGCTGCGATGCCAGCGGCCAGAAGCTCGACTTCGCCAAGACCAAGGCCGCGCGGCTCGCCTCCGGTGACCCGCGGCTTTCGCTCGAGGAGCGCTATCCCGACCACGCCACCTATGTGGAGCGCGTCAGCCGCGCCGCCCAGGCCCTCAAGGAGCAGCGCTTCATGCTTGAGGAAGACGTGGCGGCGACCATCGCGGCCGCCCAGGCCGCGAACGTGCCGTAACCCGGTAGTAACTCAGTAGGATGGGTTGAGCGAATGCGAAACCCATTATCGAGCGCGCTGCACGGACAGACCGATGATGGGTTTCGCTACCGCTCAACCCATCCTACGCGACCGTATTCACGCGTATGCCACCCCAGGCACTCCGCCAGCCCGCGCCCCATGATCCAATCGAGGTCATCGGCTCCTCGGTGAAGTGCATCACCGTTTGCCGATAACTGCATGACGCTGGCACGCGGGTGATGTCGCTGCTGAGGTACAGGGACAGCGCAATTTCCGCGAGCGTTCTGACTTTAACGTTCCATTCCGTTCCGGCGCCACGCCCCGCGAAAGCGCGGCACCGACCAGTTCGAGCGGCGTGACCTCGGATTCCCGAGCGCAAGGCTGAGATCGCGCGGCAACGGCGATCTTATCCCGTCCGCCGAAACTCATCCGTCTTGTTGTCTTGCTCCAGCGCATCAATAGCTGCATCTTCCTCCTTCTTGAGTGCTGCTTCCGCAATCCTTTCGTCGGCTTCAATGCGCCTCGCCCAACGGTAATTATTTTCACTTTCAGGCACCGCAGGGGTGGGGGTGTCTGTGGATTCATCGTCCGTTCTTGCCGATGAGGTGGGCGGAGGACGACCGCCTCCGGCCAGTAAATCTAGCAATAGGGGTGCCCACCGCAGGAGCGCGTACACGGTCAAGCCGGCCGCGACGGCAAAGGCGACAAGGATGAGGTCATGTGGCGACATTGTCTGGCCTCCCACATTGGGGTCGACCTCGCGAGTGTCCTTCGCCACTACCGGGACTTTGACCAGTCGCTCTCGCCGAGGAGGTGGGACAACCACCTGATCGGTGTCGCGTGAGGGATTCGGAAGGCCGAACCGTGGACTATATTACCTCCTTCTTTGAAGATTTTTATTGTATTCAGAATATATGACATTGACATGAATGTCTATTAGTATTAATAACTCTCTCGCGTTATAAGAATATTATACCTATCTCCTGGTGCTCTCCTGGCTTTACAAGTTTTGGAACCAATTGACATCTTTCGCGTTTTCGGTCTTGCTTGGATGAAAGTGAGCGATGATTCCAAAAACCAACGTGGCTGAAAGTGCGCGGCGACCCTCAAGACGCCGTTTTGATTGGCCGCTCCCCTCGCAGGCGCTCGCGCGGATGGGGTTCGAGGCTCCCATGAACGCTGCGGCGCCTCCCAAGGTCCTGGAATCGCTTGAAATCATCGCAAGATCCGTCTCTGCCAGCCCTACCGATGCGCCCGTCGAGTTCGTGCGCGAACTGGCCCAGCGCTGGAAGGAGCGGGGCGGTCACCTATCCGGCAAGCCGCGCCACAGCGACCGCTATCTCGACGACCTGCTGCGCTGGCAAAGCTCGCTCATCAGGTCTCTGACGCCCAAGCTTGTGGGCCGGACCAATCTCAAGCCCGCGGATGCGGACGTGCTGGTCCGCCTGTTCCTGTCGCATTGGGATTACGTCGGCGATCCCAGCAGCGGAGAGATCGTTGGGAGATCGGCCTACAGCCCGCTGCTTTCCGACACAGAGATTGAGGGGGTCTGTAAGTACATCGCGGATCGGATTTCGGCGGTTGGTGTGGAAGCGAGGGGCGAGGGCGAATCGGTAATAACATCGGCCTTGCCGGGGCAGGACTCATATGACCTAATTGCAAATGAGTTCAAGGAAGCTGCCGCTTATTTCCAAATTGGCGGCGGGCAAACCGTGCTCAATATTCAGCCCGACAAGGCGCTGGCCGGTTTCAGATACCTGATGAACCGGCTGTGGGCCGTCGATAGAGCCGACGCCGGAGAAAGAATCCTGATCTGGACCGTGGACTTGGGGAGGCAGGATTGGGAAGATCCCGAGTCTCTAACGAGGTTCATGAACGTTCAAGCGTTGATCAGCAGATTCAAGGCGTTGAAGCTGTTCAGAGAGAGCGTTGCGGAGTCCCGTTGGAACTGGCTGCACTCGCGGACCGTAATTGTTTTGCACGATACGCGCAGGGTTCGGCCGGAAAGGCCTAGGCTTCCTGCCTTCGACCCCCATCATGTCTTATTTAGCGCAATTCCTCCAAGGTGGGCGGGCTCGCCTGAATTCCTTGAACTCTATGGCCACGAACGACTGCAACAAACGAATTACTCGATTTTTTTGAGGCGCGCCGCGGAAGTATTTCCGGAAGTAACGAAACGATCAGACAATATGTCATCGCCGGAACAACAATCGTACGGCCTTCAGTATTTTGGTAATGCCTTGCTCAAATCCGGTGAGAAGGGAGAGCACGAGATAAGGGGACTTAGTTTGAAGGCGCCTGGTTGGAGCTATGTGGAGGCGCTGGGAACCGCCTACCTCGCGGCCGCCCAAATGCTCGGGTTGCGAAGCACGCCTGCAGAGCTGTCGATTGACGGCATGAAAATCGATTCGATGCATGCTACTGAGAAATTGCGTCATCACGGTTTTCTATTGCTTGGACTTGATGAATTTTTAAGCTTATAGCTGCACCCGTCATGTCCGCTTCGGTGGTTGCATTCTTACAATTTTTGTTGTAAATTTATCACATTATTTCAAAAAATGGTACTTTTAAAAAGTTTTGAATATTGCGACGTTGTCAAAGTTGTTATTTTGATGATGTCATATTGATGGCGGCTTGGGGGCAAAAATGGGGGTGTCGGTTCTATTGCCGCATCGGGACTACAAACCGGGTGTCGGAGTCCAATCGCTGCATCCGGACTACAAACCGGCTGTCAGACTTCAATCGCTTCAATATGAACCGGGCACCAGAGGTCAGCTTTTGACATTCGTCGTGCCGGCGAGGAACGGCTGTAATCTCTCATGCTCCTTTTGCATTGTTCGGCAGCGGCGGGAAATAACAGAAACGCTCCTGCGGCCCGAAGAGATGGCGCGCTTCATCCGCGAGGCGGCTGAACGAGCGCCGATTTTTACACTGGCCATCCAGGGCTATGAGCCGCTCCTAGCGGAGTCCCTCCCCTATACGCAGGCGATATTGGCGACCGGCCGGTTCCTGGGCGTGCCCGCCACTGTAGTCACCAATGGCACTAAGCTTGTCGATGCCGTCGACTTGTTGGCAACGTTGGCGCCAAACAAGATCGCGATTTCCCTGGATGCGGCCTCTGCCGACATTCACGATCGCATTCGCGGCGTTGCTGGCGCATGGGCGGCCTCAGTTGAGGGTATCAAGCGGGCAATCGAGGTTTTAGCGCCGCGAACCAAATTAGTGGTGCAATCGGTACTGCTTCCTTCCAAGCGGCGTTATCTTGATGATATGCCAGCGCGCTTGCGCGAGATCGGGATCGACCGGTGGATCATAAACCCGCTACAACGGGTTGGCAGCGATCGCGCGGGCGCCGGCGGTCCTGTCGCTGACCGCACAAGCCTTTACCGCGATCTCGTTATCCTTCAACGGGCGGCAGACCGCGCTGGCGTTCGGTTGACGGTGGATGACGAGTTTGACCATCTCGGTCACGATGCTGTCGTTGTTTCTCAGCCTTCGCTCCGCAGGCTTCATGTGCGCACACTGCCGCTGAATGTCGATATCTTCCGCTTGACTCCGAGCGGTCAATGCTCGGTTGGGCATGAGATCCTCCAGCAGGTGACGCTCGATACGCCGCGCTGGCGGCCGGGTGCCACGCGTGCCGGTGATTTTCTCGAAATTCTCACGAATCGAATCGATCAAAGGAAAATTGCGTACAAAGTATAGAGTGCCGTATGACTACGCTTTACACAGCAACCGGAGTATTGTGTGCGCTCGCGGCATTGCTGGCGGCGTTCGCAGCCGTTGAGCCCGGGGTAGCTTTAATTATGGTCAACGGTGAGCGCCTGACGTTGCTTTTTAAAAAAGTCTAACGTGTTGTAAATTTATCACATTATTTCATCGCAGCCTGTTCAGATGGCGGTAAAGTTTGCCGTCTGCTACTGCATTCTACGAGACCAGTTCACATCACCCTCGCCGCCGTCGACCTGTGACGTCACGATGAAATCGCCAACACGTTTGGAAATCAGTTGGTGCCGCCCGCTCATCCGAAATTCATCAGATGACAGAGTCCGAAGCCCCAATGAAGAAACGCCGACACCGAATACCAGAGGCAGAGAACGCTGCGATTGCGATGCCGGTATAGAGCCGCGGCTATTGCGTCGATAAGGCCCTGGACTATGTAGAATACGAGAAGCGGATTGCTGATGGCATGAGCGAGAGCGGTGTGCATGGCCGGCTCCTGTCAAAACTTGGCCAGCCTTTTTATTAGCGCTCATTTCGCGGCAACGATGCACATCCGTCACGCACCCGACCGGAAGCGGCAATGATCGGGAAGGGAAGTGGAAACCGACCGGAAGCAGGCGCTGTGGAGCGCTTCGGAGAATTGCTTTCCCGGCATCTTGACCGGGGCACCCGACCTGAGGGTTCATCCGATACCGAAGGCATACCGTGGACAGTCAAGGAGTTCGCCGCAGCGGTGCGGGTAAGCGAACGAAGCGTGCGGGCTTGGTGCGCAGATAATTACTTGCCGTTAGATCTGCGCCCCGTCGAGCGGGCATTATTTGGTAACAACCCTGCTTATGGAGAGTTCCGCAATGACCTACGGCGGCTCTATCGCCTAATCCGGGGGGGAGGCGACCAGAGCATTGAGGCTGCGTTCAATAGCGCCGCGCCAGAACTCGTATCTCGCTCCGAACTCAGACGTGACACCTATGACTTGCTCGCAAACGAGTTCAAAGATGGCGTTGCCTATTTCCAAACAGGCCCTGGGCGAGTCGTGCTTTTTACTGATCCCGAAAAGGCCCTGGTTCGTTTCAGAGAGGTGATCAACAGGCTATGGGCCGTCGACAGAGCCGATGGCCGAGAAAGAATGCTCGTGTGGCTGCTGGACCTGGGCAGGCAGGATTTTGATGATCGTGAATCCTGTTTGAGATTTATGAGTGTCGAAGCGTTGACCTCAAGATTCAAGGCATTAAGGCGATTCAAAGAAAGTGTGACGGAAGCCCGGTGGAACTGGCTGCAATCAAGGGCAATTATCGTTCTGCACGACACGTGTAGTGTCCGACCGGACGTCCCTCGGCTTCCTGCCTTCGACCCTCAACATGTTTTGTTCGGTGCCGTTCCTCATAAATGGATCGACTTGCCTGGATTTATCGCGCTTTATGGGGACGGGCGGATAGCCCAAGCGAACTACATGATCTTTTTGAGGCGGTCGGCCGATGAATCTCCCTATGCGGAACCGTCCGATCATCAGGCACCATCGCCTGTGCGGCCCTCGTATGCACTTCGCTATTTCGCTAATGCCCTGCTCAAATCCGACGAAACCGACGAAACTGAATTCAGGAGTGTAGAATTGAATGCACCCGGCGCCGCTTACGTGGAGGCGTTGGGAACTGTGTTTGCTGCCGCCGCCCATATGCTGGAATTTCGAAGCGTTTCCGCGGAGCTATCGATCGATGGAATGAAAATTGATGCAGCGCACGCTATCGAAAAATTGCGTCATCACGGGTTTCTGCTGCTGCGACTGAATGAGTTCATGATGCTTTAGCGAAGCCCCTTCGGTTGCGCCTCCACGCCCCTACGCCCACCCAAGCCTCCCCCTAATCGCCCTCCCCATGATCCAGTCCTTGTCCTCCTCCGAGAGGAACGCGAGCTCCTCCGTGAAGTGCGTGATGCGCTGGCGGTACGTCGCCTTGGCGAAGGAGTTCGTCATGTCTGTTCCCCAGTAGCAGCGCTGCGGGCCGAACGCGTCGTAGAGGCGGCGGATGAACGGGGTCATGTCGCGGTAGGGGTA
>Ga0209465_10000574_pt1 | contig 16966 bp, 14 predicted proteins | sample PanSoiPlot1MoBio_FD_188321 | JGI IMG/M metagenome (GOLD analysis project Ga0209465, IMG submission 188321) | Tropical forest soil microbial communities from Panama analyzed to predict greenhouse gas emissions - Panama Soil Plot 1 MoBio (SPAdes)... | ecosystem: Environmental > Terrestrial > Soil...
CAGGCCTCGCAACACCTGAAACAGATAGCGTTGCGTAACCGTACAACCGAGCTGCTTTTTTGGCGTGTCGCAGCCCAACTTCGCGTCGCGACTCTTCTCGGCCTCGTTGGTTTGCTGAATTGCGTCCTGGACTGCACCGCTCATGCCGTTCTCTAGCAGAGCTTTGCGCAAAGCCGTCAGCGTCTCTGTGGAAGCGTCATCCGTAAGCCGGATCGACTTCACGCCATCTGCTGCCAGCATGGTACGGAATGGCGTTCCCGTAGGCGTGAACATTAATTCCTGATAGATCTCGTTCTGCGATGCGGCGCGGGCTGCCGTTTCTGCCAACATGGGTCCGGTGTTGCCGTGTGTTGCTGCTCCAAACTTTTCGAACGTATCAAAGAAATGATCGTGCCCTGATTGTCCGGAGAGTTGCCAATCCCGCATCGACCACGCGTCCACCATGCTGCGATACAGCACCGGATTCGACAATGCCGTCTCGGCTGGAACCAAAGGCGCCACGCAGGTCATCCCGCCGCCGCTCGGGCTCTTCGTTCCCGCCGACAGCACGTAGGTTGACGGATCGACACACTCGGCCTGCTCCTTAGCCCATTGAATCATCGACTCGGCATAGATCGCCCCCGACAGGTGATTGTGCAAGTCGCCACCCTTGGGCATTTCCAAGAGAAACACCACCAATAAGTTTGGGTCCTGTCGAATGCTGTCGAAATACTCTGCGATCTGGCCCTCGCGTGATTGCGCCGTTCGCTCCGCAGCCCATCCAGCAGAAGTTCCCCAGCACAGAACAACCAGAAATCCGGCGAAAATCGTTCCTCGGAGCACCCCGCCCACCTCCTGTGAAAGCATTCGAACCGGAATGGGGCATGATAACAGCCGAATGGGGAGGGACGGCGGAGATTGGCGGCTCCCCCGCCGCAGCGCCCAATGTGGGTTGATCTTCAGTTGTCTTTCTCGCTGCAATTCTCTACCATCCCTTTTTCTTTGCCATTGGAGCCATGGTGGACCGCCTGAAGACCCTGCTCACGCGTGAACAAATTGCCGCGAAAGTGGCCGAGTTAGGCGCCGCGATCACTCGCGACTTCCCCGGCGAATCCGTTGTGCTGCTCGGTGTGCTCAAAGGTGCCACGGTTTTTCTCGCCGACCTTGCGCGTCAGATCCAGCTCGACGCTACCTTCGACTTCATTGGTGTCTCCAGCTATGGCAACTCGCGCGAGCAAAGTGGTGAAGTCAAGCTGGTGAAAGACGTAGACCAGTCTATGGAAGGGAAGAACATCATACTGGTGGAAGACATACTCGACACCGGCCTGACGCTGACGTATTTGAGAAACTTGCTGCTGGCGCGTAAGCCGAAGACGCTGAAAATCGCAGCGCTTCTCGACAAGGTGTCACGCCGCAAGCAGTCCGTCCATGCCGATTATGTCGGCTTCGTCATTCCCGACGAGTTCGTTGTCGGCTACGGGTTGGACCTTGCCGAGCGCTTCCGCAATTTACCAGATATTTGCATTGTGGAAAGCGGCGAGAAATCGTCGTAGAATCTGCGGAGCTTATGTCGGTGAATTCTCTGGTCCTCGGGCCCGAATCGAGTGCCCTTTTGCAGGACTGGCATTCCGTAGCCAGTCTCATTGATCACACTCTTCTCAACCCAGCAGCTACGAGCCAGGAAGTCATTCGTTTCTGTGCTGAAGCCAAGTTCTACGGCTTTTACTCCGTAATGGTGAATCCTGCATGGGTCGCGCTGGCAGCCGCGCAGCTACACGGCTCCCCGGTGAAAGTCGGGACGGTCGTTGGCTTCCCGCTCGGCGCGAACCTCACCACCACGAAACTGGCCGAGGCCGAGACCGCTTCGCAAAACGGCGCGCACGATCTCGATACGGTTATCAACGTTGGCGCACTCAAGTCCGGGGACCGCGTGCTGGTGCAGACCGAGATTCGCAGCCTTGCTCAGATGGCCCACGAGCACGGCTCCATAATCAAGGTCATCATCGAGACTGCCCTTCTAACTGAGAAAGAAAAAATCCTAGCCTGCGCCCTTGCCGGCGAAGCTGGAGCCGACTTCGTAAAGACCTCCACCGGCTTCGGCCCCAGCGGCGCCACCGCCGCAGATGTGGCCATCATGCGCGGCGTTGTCGGCACGGCGATCGGCGTGAAGGCGGCAGGAGGCATTCGCACTGCTGCCCAGGTGGCCGAAATGGTCGAGGCCGGCGCCAACCGCATTGGCGCCAGTGCCAGCGTCGCCATCGTGCGTGAGTTCGGCGCCCCCTCGGACTTGCTATGATGGCTTCGAATTACTCGAGCTGAAGATCAACACGGGGGTCATCCTGAGCGGAGGCGTCGTCTTTTATTGCGACGCCGGAGTCGAAGGACCCTTACCCGGCGCGGAGGTCCATGGGGCGCTTAACCGGTGTTCTCGGCATTCTAGCCATCCTCTTTTTCGCCTACCTCTTCTCCACCAATCGCAGAGCCATCCGCATTAAGACCGTCCTCATTGGACTCGCCCTTCAGATCATCTTCGCCGTTCTCGTCCTCCGTATCGGCTGGGGCGAGCGCATCATGGCCGTCGTCGGCGACGCTGTCACGCGCCTGCTGAGCTATTCCTTCGCCGGTTCCGAATTCGTCTTCGGGCCGCTGGGCGCGAAAGATTCGAAATACGGCTTTTTCTTTGCCTTCCAGGTTCTGCCCATCATCATCTTTATCGCCGCATTTTTTGCGATCCTCTACCACTTCGGCGTCATGCAGTTTGTCATCCGCCAACTGGCCAAGGTGATGATGAGATTCATGGGGGCCAGCGGCGTCGAGTCCATGGACGTCGCCGCCAGCATCTTCATGGGACAGACCGAAGCCCCGCTCACCGTCAGCCCATACCTCGCGACCGTCACCCTGTCCGAGCTGATGACCATCATGACCGCCGGCATGGCGCACATCTCCGGCGCCGTAATGGGAGCCTACATCGCCTTTGGTGTCGAAGCTCGCCACCTGCTCGCGGCTGTTGTCATGACCGCTCCCGGAACCATCCTCATTGCCAAGATGCTGGTTCCCGAGACTGAAACGCCTGTAACCGCCGGCACCACAAGGCTCGCTGACGTGCAGTTCGAAAGCAAAGACAGCAACGTGCTCGACGCCACCGCCAAAGGCACCTCCGACGGCCTTCGCCTGGCACTCAATGTCGCCGCCATGCTGATTTCGTTCCTCGCATTGATTGCGTTGATCGATGGTGTACTCGGCGGCGTCCACAATTTCCTGGCCGCGCACGGTTTTCCCTGGTTCCCTGGCAAGCTGGAGACCATCTTCGGCATCGTCTTGGCTCCCGTCGCCTGGCTTATTGGCATCCCCTGGCGCGACTGCCTCGCCATCGGCAATCTGCTCGGCATCCGAATGGTGTTGAATGAACTCGTAGCCTTCCGCGCCCTCGGCACGCAAAAGGAGCTGCTCGATCCCCGCTCTTACACCATCGCGACCTTTGCGCTCTGCGGCTTTGCCAATCTCAGTTCCATCGGCATTCAGATCGGGGGTCTCAGCGCTCTGGCGCCTAACCGCCGCCACGACCTCGCCAAGCTCGGCTTCCGCGCGATGATTGCCGGCACCATGGCCAATCTCATGTCAGCTAGCATCGTGGGGATTCTGCTGCGCTCGTAGTGAGTGGCTAGTGACCCGTGGCTGGTAGCCAGGGGCTTAAGCCCCGGCGTGCTCAACGGTGGATCTGCCCTCCTTGCGCTGCTTTTGGCGAAAGGGTTGCAATTGAGGACCGCGCCACCGCGATGAATCTGGACCTGAAGGGCGACGTACGTTTACCGCGTAAGCCGCTTGCCACAGAGCGCTAGCTTAGCTAGCCACTGGGCTGTTTCAAACGTTTCACCCTGCTGCTCCTCACACTCCCTTGTGACCTCCGTACTATTACGCGTCTTGCAACGCGCCGATCATGGTCTTGCGGAATCTTCACGGAGATCATCATGCCCGTTACCAAACAAGAAGCCCTCGAATACCACGAGGGAGATCGCCCCGGCAAAGTTGAGGTCGTATCCAGCAAGCCCTGCCGCACCCAGCGCGATCTGAGCCTGGCCTACACGCCCGGCGTTGCCATTCCCTGTCTCGAAATCGAAAAAAACCCTCTTGACGCCTATCGCTACACCGCCAAAGGAAATCTTGTCGCCGTCGTCAGCAACGGCACAGCCGTCCTCGGCCTCGGCGACATCGGCGCGCTCGCCGGTAAGCCGGTTATGGAAGGGAAGGGTGTACTTTTCAAACGCTTCGCCGACATCGACGTCTTCGACATCGAGCTCAACACTCACAACGCCGACGAAATCATCAAAACCAATGAAGTGCAAAAAGCCGCCGACGAGCTCGGCATTTCGCTGCAAGACGCGGTCATCGTCGAACCAGAGGAACATCCCCGCTTCCATGAATACGTGCAGGAGTTCTATCGCCTGCGGCAGCGCAAAGGCGTTACCCTTGCCGCCGCCGAAGAACTGATGCACCACCGCAACATCTTCGGTGCAATGATGGTGCGCATGGGCGATGCTGACGCGCTCGTCTCCGGCGTGAGCCAGAACTATCCCGACACGCTGCGGCCGGCGCTTCAGGTCATTGGGGTGCGTGAAGGTATTCACAAAGTCAGCGGCATCTATCTCCTGATCACGCGCAGAGGCGATCTGTTCTTCCTCGCCGATGCCACAGTAAACATCGAACCCAGCGCTGAAGATCTTGCCGAAATCGCGCTGTGCGCAGCTCAGGAAGCGCGTCGCTTCGATCTCGAGCCGCGTATCGCTATGCTGTCTTTCTCCACTTTTGGTAGTACACGCCATCCGCTATGCGATAAAGTAAGCCGCGCCGTGGAACTGGTGCGCTACGCGGACCCGACGCTTATCATCGAGGGCGAATTGCAGTCGGACATGGCCGTCAACGCGAAGAAGCTACGGGAGGTCTTTCCCTTCAGCCGTCTGAAGGGCGGAGGCAACGTCCTGATCTTCCCCGACCTGCAATCGTGTAATATCGCCGCCCGCTTGCTGCCGCAATTGGGAGCAGGGCAGACACTAGGCCCGATCTTGTCGGGAATGGCCAAGCCTGTGCATTTGTTGCAGCGCGGCGCCGAAGTCGAGGATGTCGTCAACATTGCCGCCGTCGCCGTAGTCGATGCGCAGGACAGCTTCGCTCCAGCACGAACACAGTCCCGTGTGGCTGTGGCGTTCAGCTAGAGGGGCGAGGCTGCGCCTGTTTTTAGGTGTGGCCGTTGGCACCGCGCACAAAGGACCTGAGGGATGCCAGAGCCGCGGAACGGCGTTCTTTTTGCTGGCGCCACTTATCGCCTTGTTCTGGCGAAAGGTGGAATCAACAACTTCTTTAGGGGAACTGACAACTAACAACTGACAGTCCTCAAGTTCGGTTGCGAAACTCCTGAATCCTATTACTACATTAGTTGTATCCCCCTACGATGGACGTGGGATGCATCACAGGCTCAGAAATGTAAGAATCCTGCGCGATGGGATGTGTGCCGTACGCGGCATGCAGGTTGTGCAAATGTTCACTTCTCGCCTCCTGAGACGTGGACCTAACAATTGGCGGAATTCCTGACCCACGAGGTCGAATCGGTTGTGCAACTGGGCGCTGCGCTTCCGAAGGAAGGAATATCCGCCAATTTCATTTCAGCCCCGATTGCGCCGGGCAACCAGCAAGGCGGAAGCCCTATGGCTTCCGCCTAATCAGCCGTTCATCCGCATCTCGAAGCCATCGTCTTACTCGTCCCGCAACACTTGCATGGGATCGGTCCGGGAAGCTCGCCAAGCTGGCAGTAATGCCGCGAACCCAGCAACAAACAGCATCAGCGCCAGGACTCCAGCAATTGTGAGCGCGTCGAAGCTAGACACGCCGTACAACATGCCAGACAGCAGCCTTCCTGCTCCCACCGCCAGTATCAGTCCGCAACCGCAGCCGAGGACGGCCACACGCAGACCTTGCCCCACATACCTGCGCGCGATTTGCCGCCGCACCGCTCCCAAAGCCAGGCGCAATCCGATTTCTCGCCTTCGCTGGGCAACGAAGTAGCTGAGCGTTCCGTAGAGACCGATGCAGGCCAGTGAGACCGCAGTGAGGGCGAACATGGTCAGAAGTATGGTTCGCAGACGACCCTCCGCGAAGGCATCGCTCAAATGCGCCTGCAGCGGCATCAAATCGAATACGGAGCGGCTTGGTTCAACTTGCAGGATGGCGCGGCGAAGGGTATCGGCCATCATCATCGGTTCGCCGCGAGTACGCACCAGATAATGCGGGTCTGGCATCGGAGCGCTCACGCACCAGTAGGCCGTGGGCATCGGCTCAGCATTGAGACCCTGCTCGCGCGCATCGGCCACGATGCCGCGAATCTCACCTGTGACTGAAAAAGGCGTATTGGCTCCGAAGACAAGATGGTGTCCGAGCGGCGGCATGGTGGAAAAGTAGCGGCGGGTGAAGCTGCGATTCACCACAATACCCTTGCTACCTTCCCTGTCACGGCATCCCTCGCCCTCGAGCAGGGGGATTCGCATGACGTCAAAGTAACCTGACGAAACGAAGCGGCTATCAGCAACCATCCTGCGCGAGACGTCGTCCTGGCCTTCGGGGAATTGCAGCTCTGTCTTATAGTCACCCGGCACTCCTGGCAACGATGCTGAGGTCGCCGCTGCCTCGACTGCCGGCGCTGCACGCAAGGCGTCCAGGATGCGATTTACGCGCTGGTTTAGAGCTTTCATGTCCGCGGTCTCGGCCCAGGATGCGCTGACGTGAAGCGTCAAGATGTGGTTTGGATCGAATCCCGGCGAGACGCGGCCGAGTTTCTGGAAGCTGCGCAGGAGAAGGCCCGCGCCAAACAACAACATGACCGCCAGCGCAACCTGCACGCCAACCAGGACCCACTGCATTGGATTGCGTGCCGCAACCTGTGTGCGGCTGTGTTGAGCCAAGGAGCCGGCGAGTCCGCGTGTCGCACGCCACGCCGGAAGCAATCCGCACAAGAAAGTGACTCCCAGTGCGCAGAACAACGAGTAGCTCACGATGCGCCAATCGAGCCCAATCTCGTCGACTCGCGGCAGAGTCTGCGCCAGCGTGCGGAAGACAAACGAAGACGCAGAGGCGACAATCAGCCCCAGAAGCGTGCCCGCCAACGACAGCACGAATGTTTCCGTGAGCAGTTGCGCTATCACCGTGCGGCGCGAAGCGCCGAGCGAAAACCGTACCGAAATCTCATGCTCGCGTTCGCTGTTTCTTGCCAGCAAGAGCGCAGCGATATTGGTGCAGGCAATCAGGAGCAGCAGAGTGACCGACCCGAACAGAATCCAGAGCGAACGGCGGACCCCTCCGACCGTACTTTCCTTAAGCGGTTCAACCTGTACCGCCAGCTTGCCGTCGGTTTTAGGAAATTGCTTGCCGAGCTGGCTTTGCACGGTCGTCATGTCGGCCTGCGCCTGTTTCACACTGACGCCAGGCTTCAACCTGCCAATCACCGTGTACCAGGTCGACCCGCGGTCCTGCGCGAACGGGGCATCGAAGGGTGCTACCGACCAGAGCTCCACATCTGCTGATGGGAACTGAAAGAAGGCTGGCATCACGCCGACGATCGTGCTCGAATACCTCCCGAAGCGCAGAATCTTTCCCAGCACGTTCGGATCGGCAGGGAAGCGCCGCTTCCAGAACCGGTCGCTGACGAGCACCGCGCTCGGACCTTGGAACTTTTCTTCCTCCGGCGTGAAATCGCGTCCTAACGCTGGGCTAATGCCCACCACCTGCAGGAATCCCGGAGTCACGAAGGCGCGGGTAACCTTTTCCGGAAGCTCTCCCGAGATCTCTGACTGGTCCTCCGTGTAGTAGCCGGTCATGGCCTGGAAGCTGGAGTTCATGCGGGTCCAATCGTGCAGTCGCACAGGAGCCACAAACACATTCGGGTCCTTACCCGCAGGCTCATATTGGCGCAGCAACAGCAACTCCTCGCTGTGTGGGAAGGGCAGAGGCCGCAGCAACACGGCGTCGATCGCAGAAAAAACTGCGCTGTTGGCCCCGATTCCCAGGGCAAGAGTAAGAATGACAGCCAGCGAAAAGCTGGGGGCGCTGCGCATCAGGTGGAAGCCGGACTTTACATTAGCCCAGGCGCGCTCCAGCACCGGGATCACATAAACATCGCGCAGCGATTGCGTGGTCTGCTCCTTGCCGCCGAATTCCAGCATGGCGCGGCGGTGGGCCTCTTCCGGCGTCATGCCCGAGGCGAGGAAGTCGCGTGTGACCTCTTCGATGTGAAATTGCAGCTCGCGCTCGAACTCCTGCTCGCGAAGAGTGCGAACGAACAGCGATTTCAGCCAATGCATGCGCTCCTCCTATTCCGCTGTGCGAAGGATGAGCGTAATGGCGTCCGTCAACCGTTGCCAGTTCTCTTCTTCCTGCGCTAGTTGCTTGCGGCCCTTCGGGGACAGCTTGTAATACTTCGCTGGGCGTCCGGTTTCGGTCTCGCTCCAGCTTGCGGTGAGCCAGCCACGCCTCTCGAGCCGATGCAGCGCGGGATAGAGCGACCCTTGCGGCACCTGTAGCGCTTCTTTCGACATTTGCCGGATCCGCTGCGAGATGCCATAGCCGTGCAACGGACCCAGCGCAACCACCTTCAGGACCAGCAAATCCAGCGTACCCTGCAACAAATCCGATTTGTCGGGCGCCACTGCGACCTCCAGATATCCTACATATGCAGGATATCTAGGTATTAGATCGCGGTGCTCAAAATTCGTCAACCGGCATGGGACGAGAGCGCATCTAAACCTCACCGAAAACGGGAGGTGTGATACGAAAATCATCTCGGTAAATTGTGGACTTCCGCGCGAAATGACGTGGAAAGAAAGATTAGTGACGACCGGCATTTGGAAAGAGCCCGTCGCAGGGCGCATTCGCTTACGGGAGCTGAACCTAGAAGGAGACCGACAGGCCGACTTAAGGGTCCATGGAGGCGAGGCCAAAGCTGTTTACTGCTATCCGATAGAGCATTACGACTATTGGAGAGCAGAATTACCGGATCAGGAGCTAACCATGGGAAATTTTGGAGAGAACTTCACCATCGATGGATTTCGCGAAGATTCGGTATACGTTGGCGACAGATTTGCGATCGGTTCCGCAGACCTTGTGGTAACCCAGCCACGACTTCCTTGCTACAAGCTGGGAGTAAGGTTTGATTCGGACGACATGGTGAAGCGATTCCTGGACAGCCGTCGCACGGGTTTCTACTTAGCCGTCACGCGCGAGGGAGACGTTGGCGCTGGGGACGAGATCAAGGAGATTAGCCGCGACCCGCAGGGCGTTTCCGTAGCGGACATTACGCGCCTGTACATCGAGAAACGATACAACGCCGCGGATATTGAGCTGTTGCAGCGGGCTCTTACAGTGGAGGCGTTGCCGAACGGTTGGAAAGATTACTTTCGCGAGAGATCGCAGACCGCTCGGGCGTAAGCGCCAGCGAAAGCCGAGCAAAAACAAAAGGCGGATGCCGGGTTGCTTCCGCCTCAATCACCTCGGATCAAAGTTTTGTCCGCCGGGAGCTAAAGCCCCGGTAGATTTACTTCGAACGCGGACCTGAAGGTCGGCTCTACCTTTACAGTGCGCTCATGTTGGCCAGGAATTCGCCGTTCGACCGCGTCTTGCCTAGCTTATCGATGAGAAGCTCCATGGCTTCCACCGGCGACAACGGGTTCAGCACCTTGCGCAGAACCCAGATGCGCGCCAGATCTTCCTTCGGAATCAGCAGCTCTTCCTTGCGCGTGCCGGAGCGCTGAATATCAATGGCCGGGAACGTGCGCTTATCGACGAGCTTGCGGTCGAGAATGATTTCCATGTTGCCCGTGCCTTTGAACTCTTCGAAAATCACATCGTCCATACGGCTGCCGGTTTCAATCAGCGCGGTGGCGATGATGGTTAGCGAGCCGCCTTCTTCAATGTTGCGAGCTGCGCCGAAGAATCGTTTCGGGCGCTGAAGCGCGTTGGAATCGACACCGCCCGACAACACCTTGCCCGACGGCGGAACGATGGTGTTGTAGGCGCGAGCTAGACGCGTAATCGAGTCGAGCAGAATGACGACGTCGCGCTTGTGCTCGACCAGCCGCTTGGCCTTTTCGATAACCATTTCGGCCACCTGCACATGGCGCGCAGCCGGTTCGTCGAAGGTGGAGGAGATGACCTCGCCCTTCACGGAGCGCTGCATGTCGGTAACTTCTTCCGGACGCTCGTCGATGAGCAGAACGATCAGCACGACCTCGGGATGATTGGTCGTAATCGAGTTCGCCAGGTTCTGCAGCAACATCGTCTTACCAGTACGCGGAGGCGCAACGATCAAGCCGCGCTGTCCTTTGCCGACTGGCGTTAGCAGATCCATGACGCGAGCGCTTATGTTCTCGCGCACCGTTTCCAGCTTGCACCGCTCCTGTGGATACAGCGGCGTGAGGTTGTCGAACAGAATCTTGTTGCGCGCTTCTTCGGGAGACTCGAAGTTCACCGCTTCGATCTTCACCAGCGCGAAATACTTCTCGCCCTCATGTGGAGGACGCACCTGCCCGCTGATGGTGTCGCCGGTCTTCAGGTCGAACTTGCGAATCTGCGACGGCGAGACATAGATGTCGTCGGGACCGGGAAGGTAGTTGTAGTCGGGGGAGCGAAGGAATCCGTAACCATCGGGGAGGATTTCCAGCACACCTTCGGCGAAGATGTGTCCTTCCTTCTCGCTCTGCGCCTGGAGGATCTTGAAGATCAGGTCCTGCTTGCGCAGGCCGCTGGCGCCGGGCAGATCGAGCTGGCGCGCGATCTTGGTTAGCTCGGTAATGTTCTTTTCTTTGAGTTCTGAGATTGTCATTGTCACCTACGGGGATTTACTGCAAAGGCGGGATGTTGCGGCAGGAGGCGCCCGAAGGCGCGGCGCGCTTAGGCTGCGCGCCGCTGGGCTTCGCTTGCGGTCTCCGGTTCCAAAATCACTTCTTCGCGTTCTGCTCCGGCAATGCGGTTCAGGACCTCATTCGTAGTGTCCTGAATGCGCGTGCTGGGGCGATGAAATTTGCGTGTCGCCTTCGAGGCGAGTTGGCAAAGGGTGTAACGATTGCGCAGCGTATGAACTGCTTCAAAAACCAATTCAGACCGCATGATTTCTCCTCTTGTCGTATGAATGACGTGTACAGTGCGCAGGCCCAAAGTTCCTATCGGCGAGTCTTGGCGGTGGGAACCGACCTGCTTCCTGCGGCAGGCGACCACTGCTTGGATGCTCTGCGCGGGGTCTTCGGTTCGTTTCTTTGCGCGCCTCGACTCAATCCTCACCGGACTGAAAAGCGCAACCGTACGGTCACGAAAGTTGTACTTGGTACTTAAGTCCCACACTTTCTTCGTGGGTCTTTCCGTTCCTGTTTCCTGGTAATGGCGTTCAGTGTAGTGGCCGTCTGGGGCAGGACGCCTTGGACTGGAACCTACAGGATACTGCGTACCTCGAAAAACAGTACGTTATCTGTATCAGGCTCGGGAGTCAAGGAAAATCTTACCCCTGTCAACCGCAACGTAACCATCAGACGTTACCAGGCGACAAATGTCTCATCTTGTAAACCCCAAAATTTCAACAAGTTGCCTCAGGCAACAGAATTTCGCATTAGCTCTTTCGTTAATGAGCTATTCGCGTGTGCTTCAAGGGTTAATGTTTTGATAACAAGCTACTTAGCTGCCCTACGTTCAAAAAGTACAATGCAAAGTAGCGATATTGGTTCCTCGATGTGTTCAGCCTCGATCAACTTTGCTCCGCTCGGGTCAGCTTTAGTCCGTGCCACCTTGAGGATACGATCGTGGGGCCGGGCGCGCCGTTCCCTGGCTAGCAGTGACCCACACCAGCAGGTGGGCTGCCGCGGTATCCAGCTTCGCGATATTTCCGGACTTCCCGCGAAGCTCTGGCGTTGGCGTAAGTTGCGCTCACTGCCTCGGGCGAGGTGGTCAAGCTGCATTTCGCGCGCCTTCATGATGCTTGCGCACATCGGCCGAGCTCTGGGCAGCGACCGTTGCACGCAACTCACGATAGTCAACTCACGACAGTTCAGTGCTGGTAGGTCGATGTGAATGTAGATCCGGTCCAGCAGCGGCCCGGAAATTTTCGAAATATACCGTCGGATCATCGGAGCTGCGTGCAGTGGCATTCGCAGGTGCGATCGCTGAAATATCGGCAAGGGCAGGGATTCATCGCCGCATCAGCATGAACCGCGGCGGAAACATACCGCAGTATGTATTCGTACGACGAGACGCCTTTGGACGCGAACATCGAACCGATCGGCGACGAAGACGACAACTACTCGGCAGGCTACGGCAACGAGCGCGCAATCGCCTACCTGTTTCTGGCCCAAAAACGGTAAGCCGTCTTGCCAGACGGTTTTCTTCTGGTTACGGTCATGGGTTCCGAGCAGGCAGGCCTGACTGGCGCCAAAAGATCGATCGTTCGTAAAGCTGCGGTTGGCCGTTCTGTTTCAAATCTCCAAACCGAGCTCACCACGATTAAAAATACTGTGGAGGTTGGCCGCTAGCGGCGGATGGTTGCCATGGAAACTGGGCCAAAATGATTTAGTTTTTTTCAGCGGGAAGCAGACTAGTTCTAGAGTATCTTTTTTACCAGCACGCATCGAGTCTGCGAGCTTAAAGCGATCGGGCTGATCAGCGAATCGCTCGTCGCCGTAGAGTCCACTGTTCTTTTTCAGTCAATGGAGGCGATCTACATCCGGCTTCACGGCCCCGTCACTAATCTGGAAATTAGTGAGCTGTCGCCAGCCTTCAAGATCGATTCCCGGCTCTGTTCTGCCACGTATGGTCGGTCGAGTACACGGCCCTGCTGTAACGGCGTACTCGGCCTGCGCCCAAACCCCCGGGGTGCGAGCAGTAGACCAGTCGGGCGCCGGTGAGTTTAAAGTCCGTTGGTGCGCGAAGCGATTGACGGAAAGAGGTGCTACAGCTGAAATGCATCAATATCCCCCTTTCTCTTATGTGGAGGTTGCTGAACAGAAACGGCTGAATTCCGCACGTGAGCAAGGTGTTCCCTGGAAGAAGTGGGGGCCTTATCTCAGTGAGCGCCAGTGGGGCACGGTCCGCGAGGACTACAGTGGCGACGGAAATGCCTGGGACTACTTTTCACACGACCAATCACGGTCACGTGCCTATCGCTGGGGTGAAGACGGCTTGGCCGGGATCTCCGACGACAAACAGCAGCTTTGCTTCGCGTTAGCGCTGTGGAACGAAAAAGATCCCATCCTGAAAGAGCGCTTGTTCGGCCTGACGAACCATGAAGGCAACCACGGCGAAGACGTCAAAGAATACTACTTCTACCTCGACAGTACACCTACCCACTCTTACTTGAGGTACCTCTACAAGTATCCTCAGCGGGAGTATCCCTACCGCGCGCTCGTGGAAATCAACCGGCAACGATCGCGGCAAGAGATGGAGTACGAGCTTCTCGACACCGGCATTTTCGATGAGGATCGGTACTTTGATGTGTTCGTGGAATACGCCAAAGCCGACCCGGAAGACGTGCTGGTTCGCATCTCGGTCCACAATCGAGGCCCAGAAAAAGTGCGAATTCACTTGCTTCCCACATTGTGGTTTCGGAACACGTGGTCCTTGGGGCGCGGCCCTCAGGCTATGTTGCGTCAGGTTGAGGAAAACAAGGTGCGGGCTTCTCACCCGCAACTTGGGGACTACATGCTGCAGTGCGAGGGGCCCCAGGAACTCCTCTTCACGAACAACGAAACCAATGCCAGCCGCCTTTGGGGACAGGCCAACCCGTCTCCGTTTGTTAAGGACGCTTTCCACGAATACCTAGTCGCAGGCAGGCGAGATGCTGTCAATCCGACCAAGACGGGAACGAAAGCCGCAGCTCACTATGTCGTGGATGTACCGGCCGGGCAATCGAAAGTCGCCCGATTGCGGCTGAGCGCTCAGCCCGTCGCTGACGGGTTCGACGCGTTCGACCAGATCTTTGCCGCCCGCCTGGCAGATGCGGACGAGTTCTACGAGCGTATCATCCCGAAGGATCTGAGCGAAGATCAACGTCGCGTCTACCGCCAGGCCCTCGCCGGGATGTTGTGGTCCAAACAGTATTACTATTTTGACCTCGATAAATGGCTCAACCAACATGATGCTCATCCCATGGAAGGATCTGGCAAGGGGAAAGCTCGCAACGCGCAATGGTTCCACATGCTAAATAGCGACGTTATCTCCATGCCGGACAAGTGGGAGTATCCCTGGTATGCCGCATGGGACCTGGCCTTTCACACCATATCGCTTTCGCTGGTGGACTTTGATTTCGCCAAGGAGCAGCTTCTGCTGATGTTACGGAACCTCTACGCCCATCCCAACGGTCAACTTCCGGCTTATGAGTGGAATTTCAGCGATGTAAACCCGCCCGTGCACGCATGGGCGACGCTGTTCCTCTATGACATCGAAAAACAACTGGGACGTGCTGACCTGCGCTTTCTGGAGCGCACATTTCAGGGATTAATGCTCAACTTCAGCTGGTGGGTCAACCGCAAAGATCCAGATGGACGCAATGTATTCGCCGGCGGGTTCCTCGGACTGGACAATATTGCAGTGTTCGATCGCAGCGCACCGCTGCCGACGGGTGGCTACTTGGATCAGGCCGATGGTACGGCATGGATGGCATTCTATTGCTTGTGCATGCTGAAGATGGCCCTCATCCTCACTGAGCTTGACGCAGTCATGTACGAAGATGTTGCCTTTCGTTTCCTCGATCATTTCTTCTGGATCAGCTACGCTATGGACCGCATCGGTCCCCACCGTGACGAGATGTGGGATGAGGAAGACGGCTTTTTCTACGACCTCCTTCACTTCCCGAATGGCGACAGTATGCGTTTGAAGGTCCGCTCGATGGTGGGACTGCTACCGCTGTGCGCGGCTGCGGTGTTCGAGCCAGGGGTTCTCACGGATCATCCGAGACTCGCCGCGTTGTTGGAACTGTTCCGTGAACGCCATCCGCAGTTGCTGAAGGAAATTTCTCCCGCAGACGGCACGTTCGTCGGATACGCCGGGCGAAGACTGGCCTCGGTCTGCAGCCGGGACAAGTTACAGCGCATTCTGGCTCATGTGCTCGACGAGAATGAGTTTCTCAGCCCATATGGTATACGTTCACTGTCGAAGTATCATCTCGATCGTCCCTTCGCTTTGGATGTTGCCGGCCAGGATTATGGAGTTAAGTATCTGCCCGCCGAGTCGGACAGCGCTATGTTTGGCGGTAATTCAAACTGGCGGGGACCAATTTGGATGCCGGTCAATACACTGATCATTCGTGGACTGCTAAACATGTATCCCTTTTACGGTGACGAGTTCAAAGTCGAATGTCCGACGGGTTCCGGAAAGTACATGACGTTGTTTGAGGTGGCGAAAGACATTTCGTTGCGGCTGGCGCGCATCTTTCTTCGAGACGAAAGTGGCAGGCGGCCGGTTTACGGAGGCACCAAGAAGTTCCAGGAAGATCCACAGTGGCGGGACTACATCTTGTTCTACGAGTACTTCCACGGTGACAACGGTGCCGGACTGGGCGCTGGCCACCAGACAGGATGGACGGGGCTGATCGCACCTATTCTTGATCTGTTCGCCCGGCTGGACCCGGGAATGGCGTTGCGTGTCCCCACCGCCGTAGTCGCCGAGATGACTCGACAGCAAGTTGCAGGGACATGATCTAGGCTTAGCAGAGGAGGAGTCAGGAAGGGCATGAACGCAATATCCATCGACTACTCGCTGCGACCAAGGTGAGCGGCGCTTGGGGCAAAGTTGCCATAATCCGATGCCACCTGCTCACGACTGCCTTGCTGGTCCCGGCTGCTACGAGCTCAGTTGAAGGTTTCGCTCTATCCGGCCAGTTCAACCGCTGATCCGCCGCCTCAAACAGTTATGAGAGGGTCGCGTTTTTGGGAATTGCGGCCTCGATTGGCGTTGCTTGCCGACTTCCGCAACGAAGTCTCGCACCCCGAAAGGGAAGCGGAAGTCCCACGCGGCACGCCGATTGCTCCCTCAGGGCGGCCACGTGAGAGGCGTATCGCGGCTGGTCTTCACGTCGTTTGATTCGGGAATTCTTCAGCGCACCGACGAGCCGGCACGAAATTTCGCGCGGTTGCCGCAGACTGTCACGCCGCAAAGTTACTCTCGATGAATCTGCTTTGACAACGATGTAGCGGTGCACAATAATTCTTTGTTCCCTTGCGGAAACGAACAGAGGACTTCAACGTCACTCCTCTAAGCGAGTTCCGTGGGGCTCAAGTGGGGTACATGAACCAGACCAAACGTAATCGCGAACGCGGCTTTACCCTGATCGAGTTGCTGATCGTGGTGACGATCATCCTGATCATTGCGGCATTTACGATTCCGAAAATCACCAAGTCGCAGATTCCGGCGCACGAGGCATCGGCGATCGCCAGCATAAAGGCCATTAATGCGGCACAGATGATTTATTCCAGCAGCCACCCCGACCTGGGATTTACGGTTGACCTAATAACCCTGGGAGGTACCTCGCAGAGTGGCGGGGAGCAAACCATCGACACCAACCTTGCCAGCGGACGCAAGAGCGGCTACACCTTCACCTATACGCCGGGCGAGAAAGTGAATGGCGCGATTCGGTCGTACAGTATTACGGCAGTGCCGGATCAGGTAGGGACCACGGGCCAGCGGCGTTTCTATTCGGACGAATCAGGCGAAGTCCACTACAACGCCGGCGGCCCGGCGGACCAGACGAGCCCGGTGATTCAATAGCGCAGCCATCAGGCAGTTAGCCACTAGCAATTAGCTTTTGGCAATTAGCACTGGGCGGTGCCTGCGTGGTCTCGTCAGTGTGCACTTGGTTGCCATGGCAGCATAGTCGTAACCGCCTAGCTGGCATTGCCGTAATTTCATCTGAGCTGACGCGATCGCGTCACGGCCTGCGCAGCATGCGTCGCCCGGGGAGGAGGAAATCGAC
>Ga0209465_10000577_pt1 | contig 16939 bp, 16 predicted proteins | sample PanSoiPlot1MoBio_FD_188321 | JGI IMG/M metagenome (GOLD analysis project Ga0209465, IMG submission 188321) | Tropical forest soil microbial communities from Panama analyzed to predict greenhouse gas emissions - Panama Soil Plot 1 MoBio (SPAdes)... | ecosystem: Environmental > Terrestrial > Soil...
TCGGCGATGTCGACGCCGTCGGTGCGCATATAAGTAATGAGTCCGACCGTGTCGCCGCCGATGTCGATGCCCTCGTACAGCCGCTGGGCGATCCGCATCGTGTGGGCGGGCGCAAAGCCGAGCTTGCGGCTTGCTTCCTGCTGCAGGGTCGAGGTGGTGAACGGCGGGTAGGGGTTGCGCTTGGCCGGTTTGGACTCGACCAGCGCGACCGTGAAGGCGGCGGTCTCGAGCGCCTGCTTGAAGTCCTCGGCCTCCCTGCCGGAACCGATGTCGAGCCGCTGGATCTTCTGGCCGTCGGCGCCGACCAGGCGCGCGTCGAAGGTCTCCTTGCGCGGCGTCGCGAGCGTCGCCACCAGCGACCAGTACTCGCGCGGAACGAACTTCTCGATCTCGAGCTCGCGGTCGCAGACGAGGCGGAGCGCCACCGATTGCACCCGGCCGGCCGAGCGCGAGCCCGGCAGCTTGCGCCACAGGACCGGCGAGAGCGTGAAGCCGACCAGGTAATCGAGAGCGCGGCGCGCCAGATAGGCATCGACCAGGGCCTGATCGATGCGGCGCGGATGCTTCATTGCCTCGGTCACGGCCGTCTTGGTGATGGCGTTGAAGACGACACGTTCGACGTCGACGTCCTTGAGCAGCTTCTTTTGCCTGAGCACCTCGAGTACGTGCCAGGAGATCGCCTCGCCCTCACGGTCGGGGTCGGTGGCGAGAATGAGCTTGTCAGCGCCCTTGACGGCCTTGGCGATGTCGCCGAGGCGCTTCTGCGCCTTGCCGTCGACCTCCCAGATCATGCGGAAGTCGGCCTCCGGATCGACCGAGCCGTCCTTGGCCGGCAGATCACGCACATGACCGAACGACGCCAGCACCTCGTAGCCCCGGCCGAGGTACTTGTTGATCGTTTTGGCTTTGGCGGGTGACTCAACAACAACTATGTTCATGATATTCCATGGTTTTTTCAGATCAACGACCCCGTTCGGCGCGGAATCGTCGGCCGCTGTCGGCGGCGAAAATGGGTAAGTCATCCCCGACTGTCAAATCGGATATGGTATTTAAGTAATCTTGAGCCTCTCTGGAGGGGCTTGGCCGGCCGCCGCTCATCGGTTTAATCCCCATCTCCATCAAAGGGTTGAGTTCAGCCACTCACTTTTTTGCAGGACCGGACCGGTTCTGCGGGCCTTCGCTGTGCGAAGTTACCACTTGCTTCCTCGGTTCCATGTGTGTGCGGCGAGCCGCTTAAATTTCGATTGATGACGCCCGTTCTGCGCCATTTTCGCCGCAGATCGGGGTGGTGACTGACACCCAAACCAGCCCCAACGGGCCTTAGAGCAGGGCCACCAGGCCGCGTTGGCGGTCGAGCCGGCCGGCGACGTCGAGTTCCAGGAGAGCCGTCCGCACCGCAGCCGCCGAGGCGCCCGAAAGGCGAATCAGGTCATCGATCGCGACGGCGGTCGGTCCGAGCAACGCCACGATGCGCGCGCGCTCGGCGCCATCCGGCTCGGTCGCCGATGGCGGCGGGGCGGCCGCGGGCGCCTCCGCCATCGCAAGCGGCCGCCCGAGGATCGGCTGCACCACCGCGATCACGTCGGCGGCGCCCATGACCAGGGTCGCGCCCTGCTGGATCAGGCCATTGGTTCCCTCGGCGCGCGGATCGAGCGGCGAGCCCGGCACCGCAAAGACCTCGCGGCCCTGCTCGCCCGCAAGCCGCGCCGTGATCAGCGAGCCCGAGCGCAGCGTGGCCTCGACCACGACGACGCCGAGCGAGAGCCCGGAGATGAGCCGGTTGCGGCGGGGGAAGTCGCGGCTGCGCGGTTCCCAGGTCAGCGGCATTTCGGAGACCGCGGCGCCTGCAGCAAGGATCGCGTCGAGCAGGTCGGCATGCTCGGCCGGATAGATCCGCGCGTGCCCGCCGGCCAGCGCTGCGACGGTGCCGGTCGCGAGGCTCGCGCGGTGCGCGCTCGCGTCGATGCCACGCGCCAGGCCGGAGACGATCACAAAGCCGGCTTCGCCGAGGTCGCGCGCCAGCCGTCCGGCAAATTTCTGGCCGGCCGCAGAGGCGTTGCGCGAGCCGACCATGGCCAGCATCGGCCGCTCGAGCGCGCCGGGGACGCCGCGTAGCGCCAGCAGCGGTGGCGCGTCGTCGATCTCGCGCAGGCGGGCCGGATAGTCCGGCTCGCCGAGCGCAACGAACGTCACGCCGAGGTCGCGCGCCGCCGAAAGCTCGCGTTCCGCCTCGGCGCGCGAGCAGATGCGCGGCAGGCGCTCGGCGCCGCCGCGGCGGGCAAGGTCGGGCAGCGCGGCGAGCGCCGCGCCGGCGCCGCCATATTGAGCCATAAGGGAACGAAAGGTGCGCGGCCCGACATTGTCGCTGCGGATCAGTCGCAGCCAGTCGAGCCGTTGGGTGTCGGTCAGGAGGACATGTTCGCCCACCATGTGCGGGTCGCCCCCATGTTCTCTTTTTGTTCTAGTGAGCGAGAGCGCCCGCGTCAAGCACCAAGACCGGATCCCATCCTATTGGCCGATCTTGCCTTCGGTTCCGGCAAGCAGCCGCCCGATATTGGCGTGGTGCTTCGCCCACATCAGGACGGTGAGCAGCGCGAACAGCTGTGCCTCCTGCAGGTAACCGTCGAACCACAGAAACGGCAGCACCGCGAGGCTGGCGACGAGCCCGGCGAGGGACGAGTAGCGGGTCGTGGCCGCCACCGCGAGCCAGACCAGGCAGAATACGATCACGGCCTGCCATGCGAGCGCGAGCAGCAGGCCGATATAGGTCGCGACGCCCTTGCCGCCCTTGAAGCCGAGCCAGACCGGAAACAGGTGGCCGAGAAACGCGCCGAGCGCGGCGAGCACCGCGAGATCCTGCCCGCCATAGCGATCCGCAACGATCACCGCGAGCGTTCCCTTGAGCGCATCGAGGATCAAGGTGAGCGCGGCGAGCCCCTTGCGTCCGGTGCGCAGCACGTTGGTGGCGCCGATATTGCCGGAGCCGATTGCGCGGATGTCCCCGGTGCCCGCGAGCCGGGTGATCACCAGTCCAAACGGGATCGAACCGAGCAGGTAGCCGAACGCGAAGGCAGCCACGTAATAGGGCAGAACCAGCGTCCAGTTGATCGGATGCAGCATGGCCCCACCAAGCGCCAAGCAGGCTGACGCGCATCAAACGTATTCGTAGACCGTGCGGCCGGCAACGATGGTACGCACCACGCGGCCGGTGAGCCGGGCCTCGTCGAACGGGGTGTTCTTGCACTTCGACTTGAGCTCGGCCGGATCAAGCACCCACGGCATGTCGAGATCGACCACGATCACGTCGGCCGGGCTGCCCGGCCGCAGTGACCCGCCCCGAAGGCCGAGAAGCTCCGCGGGGCGGGTCGACATCGCCTTGAGCAAGGTCGCGAGCTCGAGCGCGCCCGAATGGACCAGGCGCAACCCGGCGACCAGCATGGTCTCGATGCCGATCGCGCCGGGCGCGGCCTCGGCGAAGGGCAGGCGCTTGGTCTCGACGTCCTGCGGATCGTGGTCGGACATCACGGTGTCGACGAGACCGCTCGCGACCGCCGCGACCAGCGCGGCGCGATCGTCCTCCGAGCGCAGCGGCGGGGTGAGCTTGCAGAAGGTGCGATAGGAGCCGACGTCGACCTCGTTGAGCGTCAGATGGTTGATCGAAGCCGACGCCGTCACGTTGTGACCGGCCTCCTTGGCGCGGCGCAGCACCTCGAGCGATTCCAGGCAGGTGACCGAGGCGGCGTGATAGCGCCCGCCGGTGAGCGCGACGAGCCGCATGTCGCGCTCGAGCACCAGTGTCTCGGCCGCCTTGGGCGCGCCCATCAGCCCGAGCCGGGCCGCGAACTCGCCTTCGTTCATGACGCCTTCGCCGGTGAGGTCGGGATCCTCGGTGTGGTGCACGATCAGCGCGTCGAAGTCGCCCGCATAGATCAGCGCGCGGCGCATCACCTGCGCGTTGGTGACGCTTTTTGCGCCATCCGTGAAGGCGACCGCGCCGGCGGCCTTCAACAGGCCGATCTCGGCCATCTCCTCGCCCCTGAGGCCCTTGGTGAGCGCGGCCATCGGATGGACGTGGACGATCGCGGTGTCGCGCGCGCGGCGCAGCACGAAGTCGACCACCGCCGGCTCGTCGATCGCCGGCTTGGTGGCGGGCTGGCACACGATGGTGGTGACGCCGCCCGCCGCCGCGGCCTGGCTCGCCGACGCGAATGTCTCGCGATACTCGGCGCCGGGCTCGCCCACGAAGGCGCGCATGTCGATGAGGCCGGGAGCGACGATCTTGTCCCGGCAGTCGACGATCTCGGTGCCTCCCGGCACGCCGGCGGCGCCGATGCCGCGCTTCGCCTCGCGGATCACGCCGTCGGCGAGGAGCAGGTCGCCCGTCATGTCGAGATCGCGCGCGGGATCGATGATGCGCGCATTGGTGAGCAGGATCGGGCGGCGGTCGGACAGCATCTTCTGTATCACCGCTCTGCTCCCTCCCCCGCTTGCCGGGGAGGGTCGGGGAGGGGGCGCCACAGGCGAGACGGTCGCAAATCTGGCCCCCTCCCGACCGCGCTTCGCGCGGTCGACCTTCCTCGCAAGCGGGAGAGGGAAAGAAAGGACCGGGCGTCACGCATTCGGCAGGTTCCGCGACAGCGCCTCGAGCACCGCCATGCGCACCGCGACGCCCATCTCGACCTGCTGGCGGATGAGCGACTGGGAGCCGTCGGCGACGCCGGTGTCGATCTCGACCCCGCGGTTCATCGGCCCCGGATGCATCACCAGCGCGTCCGGCTTCGCATAGGCGAGCTTCTTGGCGTCGAGGCCGAAATAGGCGGAGAATTCCTGCAGCGAAGGCACGAACGAGCCGCTCATGCGCTCGCGCTGCAGGCGCAGCATCATGACGATGTCGGCCTCGCGCAGGCCGGCCCGCATGTCGCGGCAGACCTCGACGCCGAAGCGTTCGATGCCGGGCGGCAGCAGCGTCGAGGGCGCGACCACGCGCACGCGCGCGCCCATCGTGTTGAGCAGGATGATGTTCGAGCGAGCGACACGCGAATGCAGGATGTCGCCGCAGATCGTGACCGTGAGGCCCTCGATGCGCCCCTTGTTGCGGCGGATGGTGAGCGCATCGAGCAGCGCCTGGGTGGGGTGCTCGTGCGAGCCGTCGCCCGCATTGATCACCGAGCAGTCGACCTTGCGCGCCAAAAGCTCGACCGCGCCCGAGGCGTGATGGCGCACGATGATGATGTCGGGGTGCATGGCGTTGAGCGTGACCGCGGTGTCGATCAGGGTCTCGCCCTTGCGCATTGACGAGGAGCTCGCCGACATGTTCATCACGTCGGCGCCCAGCCGCTTCCCGGCGAGCTCGAACGAGGCCTGCGTGCGGGTCGAGACCTCGAAGAACAGGTTGATCTGGGTGCGGCCGCGCAGCGAGGCGCGCTTCTTCTCGATCTGGCGGTTGAGCTCGACGAATTCCTCGGCGAGGTCGAGCAGACCGACGATCTCGGCGCGCGACAAACCGTCGATCCCCAACAGGTGCCGCTGGTTGAGGACGAAGGAGGATCTCTGCACGATGTTCATTAAAGCGGGACCTATAGGCGGATCGGACAGGATCGGCAAGGGCCGGAAAGGCGTCCTCCCCAGGCAGTTCGCGCCGGCCCGGGGACAAGTAAGATTGGCTTGAGCGGAGGCATTCACCATGAATCCGGGCACCAGCGAGCTGCTTAATCAATCTCCGCCCTATGAGGACATCGACCTCTTTGCCGGCGACCTGCCGCTCCAGCAGGCTGTGGCGGCCAATGGCGCAGCCCGGGAGAACGAAGGGTTTGCGGCGTTTGGCCGGCGGTGGGGCTCGGCCGACATGTTCGAGCAAGGCCGGCTCGCCAACGACAACCCGCCGAGGCTCGTGACCTTCGACGCAAGAGGCCGGCGGCGTGACGCCGTCGAGTTCCATCCCGCCTATCACCGGCTGATGGAGGAGAGCATCGGCGCCGGGTTGCATGCGGCGACCTGGGAAGCGAGCGGAACGCGCGCGCCGGCGCCCGCCGAAGTCGCGCGCGCCGCGCGCTTCTACATGGCCGCGCAGATCGAGTGCGGGCATCTCTGCCCGATCACCATGACGCGCGCCGCATTGGCGGCGCTTGCCGCCGCCCCGGCAGTGCTGGCGCGACTAACCCCGAGGGTGGTTGAGCGCCGGTACGATCGGCAATTCCGGCCGTGGCGCGAGAAGGCGGGAATCACGCTTGGAATGGGCATGACGGAAAAGCAGGGCGGAACCGACGTCGCCCTCAACACCACGCATGCCGAACCGGCCGGCGATCACTACCGCATCACAGGTCACAAATGGTTCATGTCGGCGCCAATGTGCGACGGATTCCTGGTGTTGGCGCAGACGGCGGGTGGGCTCACCTGCTTTCTGATGCCCCGCTTTCGTCCCGATGGCAGCGTCAACGCGCTGCGATTGCTGCGCCTCAAGGACAAGCTCGGCAACCGCTCGAATGCCTCGGCCGAGGTCGAATTCGATGCCGCCTACGCGGAACGCATCGGCGGCGAAGGCCGCGGCGTGCGCACCATCATCGACATGGTGCAGCTCACGAGACTCGACTGCGCCACTGCCTCCGCCGGCCTGATGCGAATGGCGCTGGCGCAAGCCCTTCATCATTCCCGCCACCGCATGGTCTTCGGCAAGAGGCTGGTCGATCAGCCAATGATGCGCCTGGTGCTTGCCGATCTCGCACTCGAGCTTGAAGGCGCGCTGGCCCTGGTGATGCGCCTCGCTCGCTCGTTCGATCTTGCCGCGCAGGACCCGCTCGAGGCGGCGCGGGCGCGGGTGCTGACCCCGGCGGTGAAATATCTCGTGTGCAAGACCGCGCCGGCATTCATCTCTGAGGCCATGGAATGCCTCGGCGGCAACGGTTACGTGGAGGAGAACCTGCTTCCACGGCTGTTTCGCGAGGCGCCCGTCAACGCCATCTGGGAGGGTTCGGGCAACGTGATGGGGCTCGACGTGCTGCGCGCGACGACACGCGACGGCGAGGCGGTGCGCGCGGTGATCGAGCGACTCAGGGAGGAAACGGGCGATCTGCCGGGCGGCAGTGAGGCGGCGATCGACATCGGTCGCACGCTCGCGGCCGAGAACGCGCAGGCGGGCGCGCGCATCGCGACCGAGCGACTGGCGCGGCTCGCCACGGCGGCGGCACTCAAGGCGACCGCGCCGCAGAGGATCGCCGAATCCTTCGCCGCAACCCGGCTGGCACAGCCGCGCGGCGCGATGTTCGGCGCCGTGGCGATCGACCATCCTGATGCCATGCTCGAACGCGTATTGGCGGCCTGAGCGCGGGTCAGCCGCGCGCGAGCGCGTCAGTCGAGCGCGGCCCGCGCCAGGCGGTCGAGCGCGCCCTGCAGGATGAACACGGCGGCGTGCTGGTCGACGACCGCCTTGCGCTTGCCGCGGCTCACGTCGGCGGCGATCAGCTCGCGCTCGACCGCCGCGGTCGAGAGCCGCTCGTCCCACAGCGCGATCGGCAGGTCCGTGCGGCGCGCAAGGTTGCGCGCGAAGGCGCGGGTCGACTGCGCCCGCGGGCCCTCGCTGCCGTCCATGTTGACCGGCAGGCCGAGCACGAAGCCCGCGGCCTTGCGCTCTGCCGCGAGGACGAGGATGCGCGCCGCATCGTCCGTGAAGGTTTTTCGCGAAATGGTCTCGACCGCGGTCGCGAGCCGGCGATCTGGGTCGCTGGTCGCAACCCCAATGGTCTTGGTTCCGAGATCGAGGCCGATCAGGGCGCCGCGCGGCGGCAGCAGCGGCCTCGCGTCGGTGAGGGCGAGCACGGGCATGGGCACGATCCTACCACGTCATCACGGGGTCGTCGGCGTCAGGCGCGATGCGCGCCCACTTTATGGTAAGCAACGGTGCGCGGGGTCCGACTTCGTTGGAGAGACCGACATGCAGATCACCTGGTACGGCCACTCGGCCTTCCGCCTCGACTTCGGCAAGCACACGGTGCTGATCGATCCGTTCTTCACCGGCAACCCTGCCTTCGTCTCCGACAAGGCGGCAGCGATCAAGGGCGTCACCCATATCGTGCTCACGCACAGGCACGGCGACCATGTCGGCGACACGCTCGACATCGCCAAGGCAACCGGCGCGCCCGTCGTCGCCAACTACGATCTGTGCATGTGGCTCAACGGCAAGGGCCTGCAGAAGTTCGACCCCATGAACACCGGCGGCACCACCGATCAGGGGGGATTCACGGTCACGCTGGTGCGCGCCGATCATTCCTCGGGCGACATCGCGGACGGCATGCCGATCTATCTCGGCAACCCGTGCGGCGTCATCATCAAGGCGGCCGGCGAGCCCACCGTCTACCACATGGGCGACACCGACATCTTCTCCGACATGGCGCTGATCAGCGAGATCCATGCGCCGAAGATCGCCATGGTGCCGATCGGCGACCGCTTCACCATGGATTCCGCGACGGCGGCGCTGGCGGTCAAACGGTTCTTCAAGCTCGACGCCGCGATTCCGTGTCATTACGGATCGTTCCCGATCATCGAGCCCAATGCGGACAAGTTCGTCGCCGCGATGCGAGGGCACGCCACCAAGGTAGTCGTGCCCGAGAAGGGGAAGGCCGTGACGGTGTGAAGCCGTTTGTCAGGCGCGGAATGGGAAATTGCCGGACCCACACGCGGCGAGGGCGCCTCCCGTGTCCCGGCTCACCCTTGACGAACGTCTTGCGATGACCGACGCCACGCAGACGTCGCAGCGCTGGCGATTCTGGGGGACCTGCGCGTGGGGCCTCGCGGCGTTCGTGGTGTTCTTCGTGACCCAGTTCGTCGCGATCGCCGTCCTGGCGGCGCGACTGGGAATCGACTCGGCAACGCCGCCCGAGGCTATCCGCGCGCTCGAATCCAACGCCATCGTTGTGTCGACGACGACATTCGCCAGCCTGCCTGCGGTGCTCCTCGTGCTTGCCCTCGCGATCCGGCTCGCCCGCCGACGGTTCGACGACTACCTGGCGCTCAAGCCGGTCGGCGTGCGCGCCATCGTGTTCGCGCTCGCCTGCACGTTCGGCTATGGCGCGGCGGCCGGTGCGCTCACTTACGCGGTGGGGCGCCCGATGTCGGTCCCCTTCGTGGCCGATCTTTACCGGACGGCACTCGAGACCGGGACGATGCCGCTGGTTCTGCTCGCAGTCGCGGTCGCGGCCCCGATCACGGAGGAGTCGCTGTTTCGCGGTTTCCTGCTGCGCGGCTGGGCCGCCTCGTGGCTCGGGTCGGTGGGCGCGGTCGTGCTCACATCCGCGATCTGGGCCTGCATCCACATGCAGTACGACTGGGTCGTCGTCGGCGAGATTTTCGGGCTCGGACTTCTGTTCGGCTATCTGCGCCTGCGCAGCGGCTCGATCTTCCCGCCCATGGTGGCGCATGGCGCCTACGGCGTGGCCGCCATGGTCCAGGCCGCGATCATCGCGGGCTGACCCGATCGCGGCGACGGTTCCGCCGCAGCACGGCGGGCTTTACCCCGCGGTCGGGATTCGCTCCAATCCGTCGCCGCGACCGTCGGTCATGGAGGGTCGCGCCCGCACGTCTGCGTTTTGCCGGCATGACCGAGAGCCACATCAGGCCTCATGCACACGAAGCCTCATAAAGCCTCATAAAACCGCATAAACCACATGGGCAAGCGCCCGCCCCAAAGCCGATCGAGCAAGCGCCCGCCAGCGACCGTCGCCGATCTCGTCGGCCATGCCGTTTCGCGTTTTCGCGCCGCCAAGCTCGTATTCGCGCATGGCACCAGCGATCCGGTCGCCGAGGCCGCATTCCTGGTCTGCGAGGCGCTGCACGTGCCGCCGCAGCGGTTCGACGCCTCCGCGCGCCGGCGCGTGAGCGCAGCCGAGCGCGCTGCCGTGCTCGATCTGATCGAGGCGCGCATCCGCACGCGCAAGCCTGCCGCCTATCTGGTGCACAAGAGCTACATCCAGGGCGTGCCGTTCTACGTCGACGAGCGCGTGATCGTGCCGCGGTCCTATCTGGGCGAGATTCTGGCGAGCGACCTGATCGCGGAGGAGGGATACGCGCTGGTCGACCCGCGTCGGGTCGCCCGCGTGCTCGATCTGTGCACCGGCTCGGGCTGTCTTGCGGTCCTGGCGGCACTGCGCTTTCCCGACGCGACCGTCGACGCGGTCGATCTCTCGGACGACGCGCTTGAGGTCGCGCGCATCAACGTGGCCGAGCACCGGCTGGCCGACCGTGTGAGGCTGCTGCGCGGGGATCTCTTCGCGCCGCTCGCCGATGCCCGCTACGACCTGATCCTGACAAACCCGCCCTATGTGGACGCGAGCGGCATGGCGGGGCTGCCGCCCGAGTGCCTGCATGAGCCGCGGCTCGCGCTCGACGGCGGTGCCGACGGGCTCGCGATCGTCCGCCGCATCATCGCCGAGGCGCCGCGTCATCTTGCGGCCGGTGGCGGCCTCCTGTGCGAGGTCGGGCGCGGCCGCGAGGCGGTCGAGCGCGCGTTCGCGCGGACGAGCTTCCTGTGGCTCGACACCGAGGAAAGCTCAGGCGAGGTTTTCTGGATCGACGCAAAGGGGCTGGGGTGAAAACCGCGCCGTCATCGCGAGCGTTTATTCCACGCGCGCCAATTCCTTCTCGATCGCGGCGATCAAGCGCGGATCGTTCGGCTCGACCTCGGACGGAAAACTCGCCACGACATGGCCGTCGCGCCCGATCAGGTATTTGTGGAAATTCCAGCGCGGCACCTCGAGCGGGCGCTCGCTCGCCGCCCATTTGTAGAACGGATGCGGACTTGCGCCGCGCACGGCCGCCTTCGCGGCGAGCGGAAAGGTGACGCCATAGGCGTGGTTCGCAGTTTCCTTGATCTCGCTCACGCCGCCCGGCTCCTGCCCGCCGAAGTCATTCGACGGCACCGCGACGACCATGAGCCCACGGTCGCGATAGCGCGTCCACAGCTGCTGCAGCCCGGCATATTGCGGGGTGTAGCCGCACTGCGAGGCGGTGTTGACGACGAGGATCGGCTTGCCGGCATGCGCGGCGAGCTTGATGTCGCCGCCGTCGAGGCCGGCGAAGCTGAAGGCGAAGGCGGTCATACGGCTCATTCCGGGCGTTTGCGCCGATGCCGGAGCGACGATCATGCAGGCGAGGAGGGCGAGCGCGTGCCGGCGATGCAGCGTCATTGACCGTCTCCTGTCCCGTCGCAGGGCGGGCGCAGATAGCGGGCGGTGATCGGGGCCCTATCTGCGCCACGTTGCCGACAAGGTTAACTACGGATCGGGTGGCTGCACGTTTCACACCTGTGTGACCATTACGGCTTGTGCTTGCATCCCGGCCGCGCGGAACCTATCTAGCTGTCGCCGCCCGTTTTTTTTCGAGCGGTCACTGAACTTGCTCGGTCCGCACCGGCAGGCCAAAAAAAACATGGCACATAAAACCGCAAGCGGAGGGAGGCGACCCCTGGCATTCTGTGGCGCTCCGTATCGCGTCCCGTAACATGATGCGGAACTTTGGCCACAATGTCGTGTTGGGTTCGTGTCGATTTTCGACAACGTTGCGCGGGGGGTGTGACGGGAACTTTTTCGGGAGTACCCATGGCCGGCTATTCTTATGACTACTCGCTCACACCGGCACGGGAAACCGGATGGCGTTCCGCGGTCACCACAGCCGCTACGATCGTCGCGGTCCTCGCCGTGTCCACCATCAGCGGTGCCGTGGTGACGCTCGAGCTGCTCGCTCCACAGCCTCAACATCCCGATTCCGCCGCCGCTGCCCCGCCGAAGCACGAGGTTGCGGCGGTCGCCTCGGCGCGCGAACCCGCGCCGGCTGCAAAAGCTCCGACACGCGCGGCCGTGCCGGTGTCCGACCACGCGACGGCATCGACCCGTGCACAAAGCCCGACGGTCGGGCAAAACCAGAGCAAGCCAGCGACCGCGAGCGTGACGCCGCCGGTCGCGACCCCACCGGGTGCGGGCGAGGCGGTCGGGGCGGCGCCCGTTGTGACCGCGCCGCCTGCGACCACCGCGGTGGCGACTTCCCAGCCGGCACCGGCGGCAGCGCCGCCGGCGGCACCAGTCGAGCCGGCGATCGACGCGCAGGCTTTGCCGCAGGTGCCGGATCGGGACCTGACCTTTGCCAAGGGCTATGCGCAGCGGCGGGCCGCCCAACAGGCGGCTGCGGGGGCGCAGGGCGCGGACCGCAAGAGTGCGCCGACCCCAAAGGTCGCCGCCGCGACCCAGCCCGATCGCCACCACGCCCTCAAGAAGGCGAGGGTCGCGCAGCAGGATCCGCGGCTTGATCGGCGCCGCATGGTGCGCGAGGAGGGCTTCTTCGATTTCGAGCGCCATCAGGCGATGGCCTTCGGTGATCCGCGCCAGAACCGCCGGCAGCAGCGCTCGTTCTCGGTGCCGGTCGTCGGCGGAATCTTTGATCGCCTGTTCTGATCGTCGCCCGACGATCGGCGACAAACCGACGAACTGGAAAACGAAGGGCGGCCGCGCGGCCGCCCTTCGTATTTTCCGTCTGCGGTGCGCGCTCAGGTGCTGGCCGGGCCGAGCACCTTGTACTTGCGGAACCAGGCCTGCATCTCCTTCCAGGCCTCCTCGGCGGCTTCCTTGCGGTAGCTCGGTCGGTAGTCGGCCACGAACCCGTGCGGTGCGCCCGGATAGATGTGGAATTCCGCGGTCTTGTGCGCGTCGGCGAGCGCAGCCTTCATGGCCTCGACCTGCGCGACCGGGATGCCGGTGTCCTCGGCGCCGTAGAGGCCGAGCACCGGCGCTTTCATCTCCGGGGCGAGCTGGGTCGGGCTCTTCGGCCATCCCGGATTGGGCGGATCGACCAGCGAGCCGTAGAACGCGACGCCGGCCTTGAGGTCGGGATTGTGCGCTGAGTACTCCCACACGGTGCGGCCGCCGCGGCAGAAGCCCATGATGCCGAGCCGTCCGGTGTCGCCACCCTCCTGCTTGGCCCACACGACCGTAGAGTCGAGGTCGGCGAAGAGCTCGGCGTCCGGCTTGGCGTTGACGATCGGCATCAGCTTCGGGATCTCGGTGATCTTGGTGAGGTCGGTGCCAGCGCGGAAATAGTAGTCCGGTGCAATCGCAAAAGCGCCGAGATGGCCGAGCCGGCGCGTGATGTCCTTCACCCATTCGTGCAGGCCGAAGATCTCCATCGCGACGAGGATCACGGGTGGGTTGGTCGCATTGGCGGGCCGCGCGTAATAGACCGGCATGTCGCCGCCGCTCACCTTCACGCTGGCATCGCCCGCCTTGAGGCCATTGGCGTCGGTCTTGATCGCGTCCGCGCGCACCGGACCGGCTGCGAGCGTGTAGCCGGCCGCGACCGCCGCGGATGCGGTCATGAATCCGCGCCGCGACAGGTCGGGCGCCTTGGTCAGCCCGACGATGTCGGACGCGAGTTCGGACGGCTTGGGTTGGACTGTCATCTTCTTCCTCCGGTTGAGCAGCGGATCGCAGCCGGTCTAACACCCTGCTGCGACGATTATTGCACCGCCGGGGCGAGGCCGGGAGGGGCGTTCGCGGCGAACGCCGGAGTCCTGAGCAGCAACATGGACCTGCGCATTGGTCCGCATGCCCTTGCCGGCCAATCGGTTATGGATCCTGCGGGCGTGACGCATGACCCGACGGCGCAGGGCGCGACATCGGCAGCATGAAAAATCCGCAATCTTTGGGGCGAAAGTTTCGCCCGAATGCCTTAGGATGAGCACGAATCTGCCGAAAATACATGGCGTAAGTCCAAGCGGGACATTTCCGGGTGGAGCGATGGGACGGCTGCCAATCCTCGTCAAATTTGGTTCGAAGCTGGTGCTGGAGGTACTGCCGTCGGTCGCCGCGACCGTCATTGGCGGCTACCTGCTGACGCAGCTGCATCTCGGGCGGACATCGGACCCGTCGCCGCCGCCGCAACCGGCCGCTGCGGCGACGACGCCCGACCAGCTGGCCGTGACGCCTGACCAGCCAGCCGTGACGGACCAGCCAGCCGTGACTGCCGACCAGCCGACCGGGACGGCGGACCAGCCGACCGTGCGCGAGGATCGCGCCACCATGCGGGAGATGCTCAAGGCCCGCCGCGAAAACCCGGAGACCCCTGCGACCGTCACGCCGAAGGTCGCGGCGGCGCCAGCGAGCGCACCGCCCGCACCGCCACCGGATGTGGCTTCACCCGGCAAGCAGGTCGAGCAGGCCGCAGCGCCGGTTGAGCAGGCCGCGACGCCGGTTGAGCGCGCCACGCCGCCAGCTGTCACACCCGGCCGCCCAGTTGAGCAGGCCGCGGCGCCACTGCCGCGACCACGACCCGAGACCGCCGGGGTCTATGTTCCGGCACCGCCGCCCGGCTTGCCGCGCGCATTGCCGACCAACCATCCTCCGACGCAGACCGCCCATCCGCCGATGCAGACCGCGCCTGTCGTCGCGAGCGCCGCGCCCGGCAATCTGCCGCCCGTCCCAACGCTGCCGCCGCCTGTCGTCGTGGCGCCACCGAGCCAAGTCGCCGTGCCGCCATCGGGGCAGGCTGCTCTGCCGGCGCCCAACGCCGCCTCGCCGGGACCCAACGCTCTGCCAGCGGATGCGGGCGCCGCCGATGCGCAGGCCGAGCGCCCGCCGGAGCGACGCGGACCAGTCGGAGCCGTCCTCTCGACGCTGTCGTCCGTCGTCGGCACCGCTGCCAATGCGACCGGGCACACGGTCAACTGGGTCATCGAGCTGCCCGGCAAGGCGATCGATGCGGGCGGCCGTGTCATCGGCGTCAATCCGTCTCCGCCGTCTCCGCCGCCGCCTGCGCCCGCTCGGTTCGGCCCCGGCGAAGGCTGACGTCGGCGCGGCAGCACGCATGCCGACCGCCCCGGATGTCGCGGGGCGTCGTCGGGCGACAATTCGTCAAGACGTGAACCGAACGCGCGCTGCGCAGCGGCTCTGCGCATGCCCACGTACGCCCGGCGCGATGCCGAGCGCATGGCCGCAAGCCGTAAGATCAGACCGATGTCAGGCCGTGGCGCCCGAGTCTGCCGGCGCCTCGTCTGCCGTGAAAACGGCCATGGTCTCGAAATGGTAGCCGCAGGCCTCGCATTCCCATTCGTGCCGCACGCGGCGTTCGTCGAGATACTCGGACCACTTCGCCATGTAGATCGCTTCGCCGCACTGGGCGCATGTCATGGCGGGTCTCGCCCGGACGGCGGTCGGGGCGTGGCCGGGACGCACTTCCATAGGAACCTCCCCAGATTTTTTTTCGAGCCCCTCCCTCCGATGCCTCACCGTATCGCGATGCCGTTGCGGATCAAGCAGCAAGCCTGACCTAGCGCGCCGATTTCTCGATCGATTGCCGGGCCTTGAACAAAGCCCGACGACATGCGGTAACTACCGGATCATCATTCGGCAAGGCAGGGAGATGGAACAATGCCGGAAATCGTGGTCTATGCCCTCGGGGGGCGCTCGCTCGACCAGAAGCGGGGACTGATGAAGGACATCACCGACGCGGTGGTGAAGAATTTCAAGGTCGACCCGGGCGCCGTGGTAGTGACGCTCGTGGAATCCGAGAAGATGGACAAGATGAAAGGCGGCGTATTGTTCAGCGAGGCCGCGCCTCACCCCTGAGATCTGCTCGGCGTCTTGTGCTGGCCGGGCCAGATGCCCGGCCATTTCCTTTGACGACTTGCGATCATTGCGGGGCTGCATGGGCGATCTCAGCGGCAAGACCGCGCTGGTGACGGGCGGCGCCTCGGGCATCGGCTACGCGACCGTGGAGGCATTCGCGCGGCGCGGCGCCAAGGTCGCGCTCAATCATCTGCCCGACGATGCGCGCGGACCTCGCGCAGTCGAGCGGCTGCGCGCCGAGGGGCTCGACGTGATCGCGGCGTCTGGCGACGTGTCGAAGGCGGGCGCCGCCGAAGCCATGGTGCGCGAGGCCGTGCAGGCCCTCGGCCGGCTCGATTTCCTCGCCAACAATGCGGGCACGCCCGCAACCGTCGAGCCGATTGCGCCGCGCGACCTCGACCGGCTGAGCGAGGAGTTCTGGGGGACGATCCTGTCGACCAACCTGCTCGGCCCCTTCCGCTGCACCCACGCGGCGGCCGACGCGCTGCGCGCGGCCCGCGGCGCGGTTTGCAACACCGCCTCGGTCGCGGGCCTCAACATGCCGGGCTCGAGCATGGCCTACGGGGCGAGCAAGGCGGCGCTCATCAGCCTCACCAAGAACCTGGCGCGGGCGCTCGCGCCGGAGGCGCGCGTCAATGCGGTTGCGCCCGGTCATGTCGACACCGAATGGACGCGCGCCTGGCCGGCCGAGCGCAAGGCGGCCGCGATCGATCGCACGCTGCTGCGGCGCCACTGCACGGCCGCCGACATCGCCGGCGCGATCGTCTTTCTGTGCGCCGACAACAGCATGATCACGGCGCAGACACTGGTGGTGGACGGCGGCTATTCGCTCTGAAACCGGTTCCGGCCCTGCGGAACCGGGCCTTGTTCGGATTGAAGCATTGGGTGCATGCTGCGCCGCGCACCACGTCCCGCTGCGTCCCGGACAGTTACGTTGCGTCCGGATGCTGGCGGAGGCGGCCCGGCGCTCGTTGCCGCACCTTTCGAATTCGCGGTCCCGACTGTGCGCTAATTCACTTGCCCATTCGCCTCCGGCATCCTAGGTATGCGTCGCGAGGGAAACAAATTCGGCTCCGACGGACCCCATAGCGGCAGCCGGAAGGCTCTTGGCCTCGGCGCCCTCGGTCCCGGAACGCGAGACCTCGTCATGGCCCCCACCTTTCGCTGAACGTACACCGGAGGCGTCCGCACCCGTGAGCATGCCAGAACATATGTCCAACTCGACCGTAGCCGGCCATACTGGTCGCAAGACCGGCGGTCACGACGGCGTCGAGCACGACGACATCATGTATCCGTCGGCGATTCCGTTCGTGCTGGTGCATCTCGTCTGCTTTGCGGCC
>Ga0209465_10000581_pt1 | contig 16803 bp, 9 predicted proteins | sample PanSoiPlot1MoBio_FD_188321 | JGI IMG/M metagenome (GOLD analysis project Ga0209465, IMG submission 188321) | Tropical forest soil microbial communities from Panama analyzed to predict greenhouse gas emissions - Panama Soil Plot 1 MoBio (SPAdes)... | ecosystem: Environmental > Terrestrial > Soil...
GTGCGAACGCTGCCCGGGCCGTTGACTTTGATCTCGAAGGGCTGCTCCGGGTCGGCGGCTCCGGCCGTGGGTTCGGGGTTGGTGACGCGGCTCAGGCGGGGCAGCGTGTCAAGCAACGTCGCGATCGTTTCCGCGTCCAGGCTGGTCTTCACGCCGTCGAACCAGGCGAGCGTGCGGTCGTCTTCCCCGAGCATGTAATTCAGCGTGACCCAGTCGACCCTCAGTTTGCGCGCCGCGGGGTCGGCGTCTGCGGCGGCGCCGGTCTCTTCGCGGATCTCGGTGAAGCTCGCCCGCGCCGGTCGGAAGACGCCGATCAGCTCCTTGATCTCTCTGGCCATGAACGATCCGCGCACGCCGCGCATGTCGGGGTCGACGCGCTCGATGTTTCGCCACAGCCAGACGTAGTGCGCGGTCGCCTTGACGAAGCTCTGGTCGTTCAGCAGCGACTTCGCGAACGACAACCGCGCATGCATGTTGCGCTCGAGGTCACTGCCACCCCTGCGCATCATCGTGTCATAGGGGGTCGCCTTGCCGCGCTCGATGCCGGCCAGCCAGATCTGGAGGCGCGCCGGATCGAGATAGCCATCCATCCGGTCCTTCTCCTCCCCGTCCTTGAACACCAGCACCGTCGGCGCGCCGGTGATCTTCAGTGCCGCCGCCAGCTCGGGCTGCGCGTCGACGTCCACCTGCAGCCCGATTGCGTGCTTGTCGAACCAGTCGACGACCTGGGCGCTCCGCCATGTCGTCTTGTCCATCATCTGCGCGAGCTCGGATGACGAGCTCGTCGCGGCAACAATCAGCCAGCGGCCGGCTGCCCGGGCCTGCGCCGTCGCCTCCTCGAACGTCAGCGACTGGAATACGGCTGGTGGTTTCACGCCGATCCTTTCGCCCGGTTGCCCTCGGATCCGGAAGCCCCCAGGGGGGCGCCTGATTCGTCCGAATCAAACATTGGGCTCCTCCCCGGTTGGGGTTAGTCTAGCCCCGTTGCAGGCTCGTGCGGCTAAGGCGCAATCACAGCTTACGAACGGCAGCCGCGTCGCGGCACCGGCGCAACTCCGTGAAGCGTGCCCTGCGGCATTCGATCGCGATGTCGATGGAGGCGGGTGGCGGCGTGGCGGACAGAGAGCTTAGTGACGACGCCGGCGCCGGCGCCGGGGCGGCCGGCGACGACGAGAGCTGGACGGATCTGGAACACGTTCGCCCCGACCTGGACGAGGCGCTGCCGATCCGCCACGGGATGATGCTGGGCGGGCGCTACACGATCGAGAAGGTGCTCGGGCGCGGCGGCTGCGGCGTCGTCGTGCGCGCGCACGATCGCGTCCTGAAGGAAGCGGTCGCGGTCAAGATCGTGCGCGCCGAGCTGGCGAGCGAGCAGGTCTGGGCCGCGCGCCTCGCGCGCGAGGTGAAGCTGGCCCGCCAGATCCAGCACCCGCACGTCTGCCGCGTGTTCGACTTCCAGCAGGCGGACGGGCGCGTCTTCCTGGTGATGGAGCTGGCAGCGCGCGGAACGCTGCGCGAAGAGATTCGCTCGGGAGCGCTGAAGGCGCGCCCGCTGGCGGAACGGATCGCCGACGCGCGCGCCGTCGCCTCGGCGCTGGCGGCGATTCACCAGGCGGGGATCGTCCACCGCGATCTGACGCCGCAGAACCTGCTGCGCATGAGCGACGGGCGCGTCGTGCTGACCGACTTCGGTCTGGCCACGGACGCGCGCGACGGGAGCAGCGTCGCGGGCGGCACGATCTCGTACATGGCGCCGGAGCTGCTGCGCGGCGGGCGTTCCAGCTTCGGGTCCGACGTCTGGGCGCTGGGCGTCGTGATGCACGAGATCGTGTTCGGCGACAAGCCGCGCTGGCGCGACGGGGGCCTGGCGCCCGAGATGCTGCCGCCGGACCTGGGGCGCAAGCTGACCGCCGAGGAGGAGATCGCGTTCGAGGCGTGCCGCGCCTGCACCGAGTCCGATCCCGCGCGACGGCTCGCCAGCCCCGTCGAGGCGGCGCGCCGGCTGACGGAGCGCGCGGGCAGGCGCCGGCGGCCCGCGATCTCGCGGCGCGCGGCGTTGGTGGCGGGCGTGTCGCTGGGAGCCGTCGGGCTCGTCACCGGCTTGACCGCCCTCAACCTGTCGATGCTGGGCGCCGCCCACCACAAGACGGAGGGCGCGCCGGCCGCCGCCGCGGCGCGCGCGCAGCCGGGCACGAAACCGTCGCCGCTGATCGTCCCCATCGGCGCGCCCGCCGACTGGACGCGGGTGGCCGAAGTGGTGGCCGAGGTCCCGGACCGTATCCACTGCGCGCGGCTGCTCCCCGACGGGCGCACCATCCGTTTCGTCTGGGGAACGCCGACGCGCGCCGAGGACGTCGACACCGTGACCCGTCATCGCGTGCCGTCGCCGCTCGCGCCCGCCGCCTACGCCGAGGGCTGCCCCGACCTGTCGCCGGACGGCCTGCGCCTCGTCTACCAGGGCCACGTGGCCGATGGGCGCGCGTTCGCCTTCCTGTCGCAGCGCCCGGATGGTCGCGACGGCGTCCCGGTCGTGCAGACCGCCGAGCCGTCCATGGCATCGGAGCCGACCTGGCTGGCCGACGGGCAGACCTTCTCATACGACGTCGACCCGAAGCACATGGGCGTCTTCTCGACGGCGCTCGGCCGCATGAACGTGCTTCCCGACGTCACCGCCAGTCCGTTCGTCACGATGTTCCGCTACGTGCTCGGCAACCGTGTCTACCTCGGCACGCAGTTCGACCGATACGAGACCGAGGTCGTCGGCATCTCCGTGCCGGCGCTGGATGAGGAGCAGCGCTTCCGCGTCCCCAACCTGGTCCTCGACCTGCGGCAGGAAGGGCGGCAATTTTATTTCGCGCAGCTTTCCAAGGGTCGCACCGCCGACATCATCGAGATCGATCCCACGTTGCCGGCGGCGCGGGCCGCGCGCCCGATCGGGCACATCCCGGATCAGATGCTGCGCTATCCGATGATGACCGCGGCCGGACTGGCCTTCGTCAGCGTACGGCTGTCGTCGGACCTGTGGGTGCGCAGGCCGAACGGCGGCGACGGCTTCACGAACCTGACCCGCAACGGCCACGTCCGCGACGTCAATCGATGCGGGCGCGATCTGGTCGTCAGCCGCGAGCTGGAACCGGAGCGCACCGTGATCGAGCGGATGGACTGGACCGGCAAGCCGATCGAACAGCTCTCCTGCGGCCCCGCCGACTGGTCGCCCGCTTGCTCGCCCGACGGAAAGACCTGGTACTTCCGGCCGCACCTGCCGCAGCCGAGCATTCGCCGCTGCGACCGCGCCGGCTGCCGCGACATCTACCAGGGCTTCGCCGTCGGCCTGTCGCCGTCACCCGACGGCCGCCGCCTGGCGTTCGTGACGCTGGACAAGCGCGGCTCCGTCGTCCTCTGGATCGGCGAGGGCGGCGGCACGCCCCACGAGGTGGCCGAGACCGAGACCGGCTGCCCGGTCGGCTGGGCCTCCGACGACACCATCTGGGTCTCCCGCCGCCGCGGCCACACGATCGTCTGGACCGAGGTCGACGCTGACTCCGGCCGCGAAACCGGCAAGACCGCGCCCGGCAGTCACGATTGCTACGACGCGCGCCCCGACCCCGCGTCGCCCGTCAATCCCGACTTGCGCATCGTCTACGATCAGACGTCGCAGGTGCGCGTGGTGGGGCGGGAACGGTTGGCGGACGCGCGGTAGGCCGCTGCAGGCTGCGACTCCGCCGCCAGTATGACTAACGCGTGAACAACTTATGACTAGCCACCGATGACCTTGCCCAAAAGCAAGGGCCATGCCCGCGATCCGCGCGCCGGCTCGGCACGCAAGTGACCGGAAAGTTCGGGCCGTGCGGCACCGAACGGATAAGCCCGGATGCATTTCGGTGAGCCGGTGGCGGTGATAGTTGCACTTGAGAGGGTGGCAGCCGATTCGCGGGCGGCCCTCGCACGCGAATTGCTTGTGAAATCGGCTCGCCCAGACATGGCAGCGGCAACGACGACAGCGACACGAGCAGCGCGACATCGGCGTCCGGCCGGTGCAGCTCGGATGTGCCCGTTTTGCGGGTCGGATCACACCTTCTTGCGGCCGCGCGCCTCATTGGCCCCGAGCGAACGGTCACGAAGAGCGCCATCGGGAATCAGGACACGGATGTCATATCCCCGGCGCACAGTTCCGAAAATGAACGGCAGAGCCAATGGCTGACCAGCGAAACAACGACCCGCAGGACGAGAGCTGGACGGAGATGGAGCCCGTCCCGCCGGAAGCGGTCGAGATCTTACCGATCCGGCAAGGGATGGTATTGGCCGGCCGCTATGCGATCGAGCAGATCATCGGGCGCGGCGGCTCGGGCGTGGTCGTGCGCGCGCACGATCGCGATCTGCGCGCGCAGGTCGCGATCAAGATCGTGCGGGCCGAGCTGGCGGGCCAGCGCGTCTGGACCGAGCGGCTGGCGCGCGAGGTGCGGCTGGCGCGTCAGATCAACCATCCGAACGTCTGCCGCGTGTTCGATTTCGAACAGGCGGACGGGCGCGCCTTCCTGGTCATGGAGCTTGCGGACCGCGGGACACTGCGGGACGAGATCCGTTCGGGCGCGCTGGCGGCCCGGCCCGTCGCGGCCCGGATCGCCGACGCGCGGGCCGTCACCTGGGCGCTGGACGCGATCCACCGCGCCGGCATCGTCCACCGCGATCTTTCCCCGCAGAACCTGTTACGAATGGGCGACGAGCGGCTGGTGCTGTCGGACTTCGGGCTGGCGGTCGACGCCAGCGACACCAGCAGCAGCGTTCACGGCGGGACGGTCGCGTACATGGCGCCCGAGGTCATGCGCGGCGGCAAGGCGACGTTCGCGTCCGACATCTGGGGACTCGGTGTCGTGGTTCACGAGCTGGTGTTCGGTGTGAAACCGCGCTGGTCGGAGGGCGTGGGCGGACGGATCCTGCCGCCGGAGCTCGGGCGGCCGCTGACCAAGGATGAGGGCGGGGTGCTCGAGACCTGCCGCGCCTGCACGCGGTTCGATCCAGCACACCGGATCGCGCGCGCGGCGAACGTAGGCGTCCTTCTGGTGGCGCCGCGGCGGACGCGGCGGCTGCGGCACTTGGCGCGGCTGGTCAGGGTGCGGCGGCCATTGGTGCTCGCGGGCGCGCTGACGGTGATCGCTGCGCTGGCGGTCGGGCTGCAGCGCGGCCGGCACGCGCCGAGAGAGATGACGGCGTCTTCGCCGCCAGCAGCGTCCCCGTCTCCTGTGATCGTCCCGGCCGGCGAGCCCGCCGACTGGACCGAAGTGTCGACGGTGCTCGTCCAGGTCCCGAAACGAATCACCTGTACGCGCCTCCTGCCGGATAAGAAGACCATCCGGTTCGTCTGGGGATCGCCGCCGCGCGCGGAAGACATCGATACGTTCACCCGCGAGCGCGTCCTATCGCCGCTGGTACCGGCCGCCTATGCAGAGGGATGCCCGGACCTATCTCCCGACGGCGAGCGCTTGCTCTTCCAGGGCCACACGGCCGACGGGCGCCCCTTCGCGTTCGTCTCGGAGCACCCCGACGGCCGCGACGCTGTCCCTGTCGTACAGACAGCCGAGGCAACGATGTCTTCCGAGCCGACGTGGCTTTCCAGCGGCGATGCGTTTTCGTTTGACGTCGACAGCACGCACGCCGGTGTCTTCTCAATCCCCGAAAGAGGGTTGACGGTCATCCCGGAGGCGACCAGCGAACCTGTGGCCACGACATTTCGAAACGTCGTTGGCGATGTGGTGTTCATCAGCGCGTTGGCAGAGTCCGGAGCAGACGAGATCGTCGGCTTTTCCTGGCCGTCGCTACGGGAAGACATGCGACTTCGTACCCGGGGCCTTTCCTTGGACTTGGCGTCGGGTGGGGGCTCGACGCTGTACTTGGTCCAGCGAGAAACGGATCTGATCGTGAATCTGGTCGAACTGGATCGTCAGGCACGAACGCTGCGCCGATTGGGCGGTGTGCACGACCAGATCATTCGCCAGCCGCGGCTGGCGTCCAGCGGTTTGGCGTTTCTGAGCGTGCGCTTGGGCGGCCGCCTGGTCTTGAGATCGGCGGACGGCGCGTCGATCTCCATCGCGAGCGAGGGAAAAATCTTCCACGCCGCGCATTGTGGCGAAGGGTTCGTCGTTCAGAGAGAGCATCAGGGCGTGAGCGTTGTCGAACGAGTCGACCGCGCCGGGAAGGTCACCGAGGTCATCAGCCGTGATCCCAGGCGTTCCTTTCCGGGATGTTCACCCGACGGCCGGACATTCTTCTATTTGGACCGAGCCACTCAGAGCGTGATGCGGTGCGATCAGGGTGGATGTCGTTCCTTGCCTGGCCCCCAAACGAGCTATCTCGCCGTCTCGCCAGACGGCGAGCGCCTTGCCCTCATGCGCTATGAACGAAGAGGAGTCGGTATCTGGTGGATGAGCAGCGACGGAGGCCCGGCTCATTATGTCTCCGGCTCCGAGACCGCGTGCACTCCGGGCTGGGCGTCCTCTCGGGACTTGTGGGTGTCGAGGCGGCGGAACGGGAAGCCCGTCTGGGTCGAGGTGGACGTCGAGTCGGGGCGGCAGACCGGGAGGATTCAGGCCGGGAGCCGAGACTGCTCCGACGGCCGGCCGGATCCTGCCACCCCTGTTGATCGGGACATTCAGGTCGTCTACGACGAGACGTCGCAGCTCAGGCTTCTCGACCATCAGTTCCTGAGGCCGAACTGATTCGCGTCCTTGGAAAGCCGGCCGAAAATCGCTAGCCTCGGCATCGGTCATGCGCCGGGATTCGTCTTCTGACGTCGCCGCTTCCGAGGCGGAAGACGAGCGCAGCATCACCGCCGTCGCGGACGAGCCAGCCGTCACGCGTGAACGCGCGCCGGAGATCGCGCCCGGAGACGTGCTCGCGGGGCGCTACCAGATCGAGGCGGTCATCGGGAAGGGCGGCAGCGGCATCGTGGTGCGCGCGTTCGATCGCGTGTCGACGACCGTCGTGGCGGTCAAGATTCTGAAGGCCGCGCTGACTCACGATCCCCGGTGGGAGAAACGGTTTCAGCGCGAGCTGCGCCTCGGTCGGCCGATTCAACACCCGAATGTGTGCCGCATCTTCGACATCGGTGATGCCGACGGATACCGCTTCCTCACGATGGAGTATGCGAAGGGCGGGACCCTGCGCGATCTCATCAAGAAGGACCTGCCGCTACGACCGCTGAGTGAGCGTCTCAAGGACGCAGCGGATGCGATCGCGGGACTCGCCGCGATTCACGCGGCCGGAATCGTCCATCGCGACGTCAAGCCCGACAACATGCTGCGCGCGGACGACGGACGTCTCGTTCTTTCCGACTTCGGGCTCGCGACCGATCTTCCCGACAATACGATGGTCAGCGTCTTCGTGGGGACGCCCCACTACATGGCGCCCGAGGTCCGCGAAGGGGATCCGGCCACGGCTCGTTCTGATGTCTGGTCACTTGGCGTCGTGCTTCACGAGGTCTTCTTCGGAAAGCGGCCGGAACGACGCGCGTCCAGGACTGCCCCGGGCGTTTCCATGGGTTCCACCACCTCGTCGTTGATTGAGCGGGCGATGCTCGCTCTCTGCCTGCGCTGCCTCGCCGATGATCCCGCGGAGCGTCCGGAGAGCGCGACCGCCGTCATGAAGCTGTTCGAATCCGCGCATCGGTCGCCGGGCGCGCTGATCTGGTCGCGCGCGCGCCGCAGATCCCTCTATTGGGTTGTCGGGACCGCTGCCCTCTCCGTGCTCGTCGCGCTCGGCGCATACGGCCGTTGGAGATCGCGTACTCCCGTTTCAGCATCAGAGGTCCGCATTCCGCGCCTCGTGAACACCGGCCAGCCCACGGACTGGACGAACGTTGCGAAGATTGTCGCTTCCGTCCCGGGGCACGTTCATTGTTTCTTGCTCGTCGGTCCCGACACGGTTCGGCTCATCTGGGGAAGCCCCCGGAAGGCCGAAGATGTGGAAATTAGTTCAGGCACGCGTCGACCTGCATCCCTAGTGAGCGAAGCGTACGCAACGGGGTGTCCGGACCTGTCCCACAGTCGGCGCGAGTTGTTGTTCACTGCCAGCACGGCAGTTGGCGGCGCGGAGATCAGGCACAGCACCAACCCTGACGGGCGAGATTCGAAGCCCGTCACGCCCGGCTCGGACCCAGTCTGGCTGATGAACGATGAAGAGTTCGCATACACCATCGACAGCACGCATGCGTCGGTATTCTCGCTGCCGACGATGAAGTTTCGGCTGCTCCCAGACCCCGATCTGGGTACCGTGCAGTCCCTTCTCGGCAAGGCCGTAAGCAGTCACGCCGAAGGAATGGCCGTGATGTTCTATGTCAACGACGTCCAGTGGGCGGTGGCGCTTTATGAGGGACCAGGACTCAAGCAGCGGGTTGCATACGCAATACCTGGCGCGCGAAATTTCCGCTTCGCACCCGAAGGCGACAGGTTGTTCGTCTCGCCGATAGAAGCGAGATCCCCCCTTGCCGCACTCGATTGGCGAAAGGGGAATTACCAGAACATTGGGCGCTACGCGGATATGGATCTGATCGACGTTTTGGTCGGCGATCAGATCGCCGCTATCGTGGGACGACGCCGCTCAAGAGACGCATGGTTATACGAAGGATCGAAAAAACGACGCCTGACGAGCGACGGTGAGAATGATGCGGCTGCCATCTCGGTCAAGGGAGAACTGCTCCTCGCGAGACCCGGTCCGCGATCGACGGAGAATATCTGGTCGCGATCCTTGGACGGCGCGCTTCGACAGGTGACGAACGGTCAGTTCGACACGACACCCGATTTCAGTCCTGACGGGAACTCCTGGATTTACGCCGACTACGCTGGCAGAGGCATCATGATTTGCACGAAAGAGAACCGATGTCGCCTCCTTCGGCGCGATGAGATTCTTCCGACGTGGCCTCGCTTCTCGCCCGACGGTTCGAAGGTTGCGTACGTCAGGAACGGGACCATTTCTCAGTTGATGGTGTTTTCAGTTTCAGATGGGAAGGAGTGGCCGATGGGCGCCACACACTGGCAGTGTCCGCCGGTTTGGTCTTCGCCGAGCAAGGTGTGGGCGTTCGAAGGGTCAGCGGGCGGTTACGAGTGGGTGGAGAAGGAAATCGAGACCGGTTTGCGAACGGGCCGCCACCTGCAGGTGACAGATCGTCAGATGGCCGTTAGCGACGAACTCGAATGCTGGCCCAACGATGTCGACGACACTTCGGCATTTTTCCGAAAGGTGCGAGTGGAGACGGAGGAGACTTCGTCAATTCTCCGTCTTCCACTCAACGAACTCGCGCGCTGAGCGACGTTCAACAGTGGCCGCCGGGCGGCTGGCAGAAACCCCGCGGCGCCTGCGGAGCGACTTGGATGCTCGGCGCCTTCGCCTTCGCGATGCTCGCCCCAACGAAGGCAGCCGAAACAGCCAAAACAGCGGCGAGTGCAATCCTCTTGAGCATGGGGTCCCCTTGTGGTTTCGTGGATGCGGTTTGAAAGCCGACGCGGCGCATCCGACGCGTACGGCAGGACACGTAGGAGCAACCGCCGCACCATGGGGGAAAGACCTGATTTCAACGGCTTGAAGCCGCTGAACTCCGGAATTCCGAGTTCGGTTACGAAACCGTTTGTGCAATGGCACTTACGCTCAGGCGTTCGTAAAACGTCGTGATCACCCCCAACGAGAGCGTCACCTGGGTCCCGCGCCACAAGGTCAAGGACGGCCCGTCGCACGTCCCCGTGCTGCTGATCGCGGGTGACAGCCGCGGCCGCGCGCCGCCGGCGAGGCAGCGCGTCACGACATTCTCAGGAACTCTGGTGGTGGGCCGGCGCGAGTCCTCGCAGACGGAGCCGAAGCAGGCGTCGCTGGTGCTGCTGGACAAGATGGTGTCGGGCCAGCACCTCGCGATCTCGCCCGCGCCGGACGAGGGGACGTTCGAGATCACCGACCTCTCCAGCACCAACGGCACGATCGTCGATGGCGAGGCGATCGATTCGACGATGAAGCTGCGCGACGGCGCGGTGATCTTCGTCGGCAGCCACGTGCTGGTGTTTCGCGTCGCGACCGCCGCGCAGCTGGCGGCCATCCAGGAGGAGATGGCGCAGCCGCTCGGGCCGGTCCCGACCGTGAACCCGAGCTTCGCGATCGTCTGCAAGAAGATCCGCAAGCTCGCGGAGGCCGGGCAGGAATTGCTGCTGACCGGCGAGACCGGCGCGGGCAAGGAGATTTACGCCAACGCGATCCACCGCGTCAGCGGACGCAAGGGCCCGTTCGTCGCGGTCAACTGCGCGGCGCTGCCACGCGAGCTGGTCGAGAGCGAGCTGTTCGGGTACGCGCGCGGCGCGCACTCGCAGGCCGCGGTGGCCAAGCCCGGGATCATCGAGCAGGCCGAGGGTGGGACCCTGTTTCTCGACGAGGTCGGCGAGATGGCGCCCGAGCTGCAGACGAAGCTGCTGCGCTTCACGCAGGATCGCATGCTGTCGCCGATCGGCGGCGTGCGCGCGCGACACATCGACACCCACATCATTGCCGCCACCAGCCGCACCACCGCGCCGACCGAATCGGGCAGTGGCGGCCTGCGCGCCGACTTGGCGGCCCGGCTGGGCGCGGAGGCGATCCGGATCCCGCCGCTGCGCGATCGCACCGAGGACCTCGGGGCGCTCGTCTCTTACATGATGGGCCACAACGACAAGCCGTTCGATCTTTCGTCGTTCCAGTCGATGTGCCTTTACGGGTGGCCCGGCAACGTGCGCGAGCTGAACAAGGCGATCATCAGCGCCGAAGCGCTGGCGCGCGGCGCGGAGAGGATCGGCTTCGACCACCTGCCAGCGGCGATCGCGGCCGTGCCGCGGCTGCGGTCGTCGCCCGGACGGCGCAAGTACCGCAAGCCGCCCTCGGCCGAGGAGCTGGAGGCGCTGATGAAGCGGTTCCAGGGCAACATGATGCGCGTCGCGCGCGAGCTGGATCGCAAGCCGGCGCTCGTCTACCGCTGGGCGCGGCGGTTCGGCCTGCCCGTCGCGGATTTCCGGCCCAAGGAAGCGGGGGGCAGCAGCGAAGGGGACAGCGACGAAGAGGCATGACGATTTCGGAGGGGCGGGGGAACAAACGGTCGCACATGTGGGCCCGTACCTCGGCCGTTCAATGGTTATGAAACCGAAACCATGAAGTTGGGGTTTGGCGACCGATTCCCTACCTGGTGCGCGGCGGATCACATATGGACGATCTGACCCGTTTTCTTCGCCCGGCCGGGGGTGGAATCTTCACCGTAAGCACTGGACGCGCCCAGCAGGAGGCGCTGCAGCGGCGGCTCTACGACGCGCCTGACGCCGACGACGTGCAACGGAAATGGCAGGCCGCGCTGGCGGCGGTGGCGGAGGCCCGCGCGGCGATCGTCGGCATCCCGTCCGACACCGGAGCCGGGCTGGTGCGGGGTGCGGCGTTCGGGCCCGAGGGGGTGCGGCGTGCGTTGCTGGCGGCGTATCCGGATTTCTCGGCGCGCGCGGCGCGAGCCGGAATCGTCGACGTCGGCGACGTATTCGCCGTGCCGCAGCTGCTGGATGACGACATGCTGAGCGATGAGCAGCGGCGGCGTACGCGCGCCGCGCTCTACGGGCCGGCGGCCGCGGCGGACAGCGGGTTGCCGGTGGCGCCGCTGTCGATCGCGGAGCGCGTGATCACGGAGTTGCTGGCGCGCAACCCGCGGTTGGGAATCTTCATGATCGGCGGCGACCATTCCGTGGCGTGGCCGGTCGTGGCCGCGCTTTCGCGCGCCGTCTCCGAGCCGTGGGCGATCGTTCACGTCGACGCGCACACGGATCTCTTGCCCGAACGCCTGGGCGTGCGGATCTGCTTCGCGACCTGGGCGTACCACGCCAATGAGCTGCTCGGGCGCGGCGGGCGGCTGGTGCAGGTCGGCGTGCGCGCGTCGTCGCGGTCGAAGCAGCACTGGGAATCGACGCTGGGCGTGCGCCAGTTCTGGGCGGACGAGGTGCGCGCGCGTGGCGACGCGGTGATCGACGACGTCGTCGGGCACCTGCGCGGGCTCGGCGTCGCGCGCGTCTACCTGTCCAACGACATCGACGCGACCGACAGCGCGGCGGCGCCGTCGACGGGCGCGCCGGAGGCGAATGGACTCGCGCCGGCGTTCGTGCGCGCGCTGATCGCGCGCGTCGCGGACGAATTTGCGCTGCTCGGGGGGGACGTGGTCGAGGTTGCACCGTCGATCGGCGGTCCGGAGGATGCGAGACGCACCACGGCGGTTGCGGCCGGGTATATGCTCGAGACGTTGGCGGCGATGACAGACGCGTCGGAATTGCGACAACTTCGGCAGTGACGATGCCCAGACCACCGGACGAAGACATCACGCAACAGACGGACGATTCGATCATCCGTGCGGCGTGGGACGCGTTCGACGCGGGAAAGCTGGAGACGGCACGGAAGCGGGCCGAGCGGCTCGGGGACGGATCGCCGGAGGGCCTGTACCTGCGCGCGGCGTGCTGCCGGGAAGAGGACGACAGGCCGGGCGCGATCAAGCTGCTCCGCCAGGCGATCGCGGCCGATGCGGAGTGGGCGTCGCCCGAGCTCGCTTTCGCAGAGCTGCTGGCCGAGGCGCCGGAATCGCTGGGCGAGGCGCGCAAGCACGCGAAGCGCGCGGTCGACCTGGCAGAGGAAGAGGAAGAATATCTGTCGGCGCTGGCGCTGAAGGCGGGGCTGGAGGCGGAAGCGGGCGAGGCCGACGAGGCGCGCCGGACGCTGGCCGAGCTGCCGCCGCCCGAGGTCGCGCTCGGCAACCCGGACGCGGCGCTCGAGATCGCCGACCTGCACCTGGCGCTCGGCGACGCCGAGCTGGCGCGCGCGCGGCTGCGGACGCTGACCGACGCGCTGCCCGATTCGGCCGAGGCGTGGCACGCGCTCGGCTGCGCGGCCTCCGACCTGGGCGACGACGAGGAGATGCGCGCGGCCTGGAAGCGGACCTGGTCGCTGGACGCGGCGCCCGGCGCAGCCCGCGGTGAGCGGCGGCGCTTCACCGACGAACAGGTGGGCGCGATCGCCGAGCAGGCGCTGGGCGAGCTGCCCGAGCGCGTGCGCCAGCTGCTGCGGGACGTCCCGATCATCATCGCGGAGCAGCCGGCCGAGTCGGACGTCGACGCCGGCGTGGACCCGCGGTCGCTCGGGCTGTTCTCCGGCACGGCCTACCCCGACGCGTCGCACCTGGGCGGGCAGCCGGGGTTGACCCAGATCCTGATCTTCCGGCGCAACCTGGAGCGCGTGGTCGGCAGCGACGAGGAGCTGCGCGAGGAGATCCGGACGACGCTGATCCACGAGACCGGCCATTTCTTCGGCATGAGCGACGACGACCTGGAAGGCCTCGGGCTGGGCTGACCCTCTGGTCCCCTCGCCCCGCAAATCGGGGAGAGGGTTAGGGAGAGGGGCCGCGCCTTGACAACGCCGGGCCGCCTAACCATGATGCGCGCCGAAATATGGCGAACCTCAAGTCAGCGGAGAAGGCGAACCGGCAGCGTATCCGGCGCACGGCGCGCAACACGGCCCAGAAGACGGCCATGCGCACGATCATCAAGCGGTTGCGGGCAGCGATCGGCAGCAAGAACGCCAAGGAAGCGCAGACCTTGCTGAAGACGGCCGTTTCGGCGATCGACAGCGCGGCGTCGAAGGGCGTCATCAAGCGCGGGACGGCGTCCCGGTCGGTCTCGCGGCTGACGGTCGCGGTTTCGACCCTGAAGGCCTGATCGGTCGCGCTGTTGCCTGAGCCGCCGGGCCCGCCCCGGACGACTCATGGGCACAAATGCGACGGGTGTGTAGTGTCCTGATTTCACTGGCGGTCGCGGGGGTCGGCTGCGGCGGCAGCAAGCCGCCGGCGGGCGGAGGGAAGGGCGGAAGCGCCGGGACCACGGGCGCGGCTGGGACCACGGGCGTGGGTGGAACGGGCGGGGGAAGTGGAACGGGAGGCATCGACGCGGCCGCGGATTACGGTCCGGTCACCCCGCTCGAGCACGTCACGTCCGTCTTCCCCGCCAACGGCGCCACGTCGGCCTGTACGGATTCTCCGTTGCGGCTGAACTTCGACATTCCGCCCATGACAGGCCCGGGTGGGTCCGTGCGCGTGTTCGACGAGGGCAACCCGGCCACCCCCGTCGACAGCTTCGACATCGCGGCCGCCATGCCGACCCAGACGATCGGCCCGCGCAACTACTACTACAAGCCGATCGTCATCAACGGGAACGAGGCGTACATCTACCTCCGGCGCGTGCTGCAGCCGGGCAAGACCTACTACGTGACGATCGATCCCGGCGTTTTCACGAACGGCTTCAACGGTCCGGCGATCGGCGCGGTGACCGACGCGTCGACCTGGCGGTTCACGGTCCGGAGCACGACGCTGGCGGCGGGCGCCGCCCAGATCGCGGTGGCCGCCGACGGCTCGGGAGACTTCTGCACAGTGCAGGGAGCGGCCGATTACATCCCGGCCATGAACACGACGCCGGTGACGATCAACGTCGCCGCCGGCACCTACCGCGAGATCGTCGCGATCTACCAGAAGAGCAACATCACCCTCCACGGCGCGGATCGGAACGGGACGGTGATCTCGTATCCGAACGATGACGCCATGCAGACACCGCCCGGCGGCGCGGCGATGGGGACGAAGTGGCGGGCGATGATCGGCATCGACAGCGGCAACGACGTCGTCATCGAGAACATCACGATCTGGAATCCGGCCCCGCAGCTGTCGACCGGCGGGCAGTCGGAGGCGCTGCGGTCAGAGGGGGGCCAGCGGGTGATCCTGCGCAACGCGAACTTCAAGGGGCTGCAGGACACGCTGCTGCTGACCGGCCAGGTCTACGTCTCGAACAGCTACATCGAGGGCGACGTCGACTTCATCTGGGGCAACGGCGTCGTCTACCTGGATCACTGCGAGATCAAGGATGTCTCCCGCAAGGGTTACAACGTGCAGGCGCGCAACCCGAGCGGAACGTTCGGCTACGTGTTCGTCGACAGCATGCTCACTTCGGACCCGGGCATCACGGGGCACGTCCTGGCGCGCACCAACAAGGCGACCACGACGCCCGGTTCGCAGGTGGCGTACATCAATTGCACGATGGGGCCGCACATCGATCCGGTCGGCTGGTTGATCGACGGCTACACGCGTCCGGCCGCGGACGCCGGGGCGCCGGACGGCGGCACGACCTGGAACCTCGCCGGCCTTCGCTTCGCCGAATACAAGAGCGTCGACCCGTCGGGCGCGCCGATCGACGTCAGCATGCGCATCCCCGAATCGAAGCAGCTGTCCGACAGCGAGGCGGCCCAGCTGCGCGACGTCACCTACGTGTTCGGCGGCTGGAATCCGAAGACGACCGCCACCGACGCCGGCAGCGACTGATCACCGCGCTTCCGCGAGCGCCTGCACGAGGCGCGACAGCGCCAGATCCGGTTCGACGCGCGAGGTCTTGAGGGCGAGGTCCGCCTGGTAGAGACGCTCGAGCGCCCGCTCGAGCGCGGCGCGCGACATGCGGCGCGCCGGGACCATGATGTCGTCGAGGAAGTAGGGATTGACGCCGACCGCGGCGGCGATGTCGCCCCGCGAGGCGCCCGCCGCGACCAGCTCCTTGGCCCGCCAGATCTGCCGCACCTGGCGGGCGAGCATGAACTGGATCCGGAGGGGCGGCTCGCGGTTGCGCAGCATGTTCGCGCAGAGCGCGAGCGCGCGCGGGACGTCGCCCATGCCGATCGCCTTGGTCAGCTCGAAGATGGCGTGCTCGCGGGTCTCCGCGACCAGGTCCTCGACGTCTGTGACGGTGATGGCGCGCGCGCCCGCGACGTAGATGGCGAGCTGCTCCAGCGCCTGCGCGAGCCGGCCCAGATCCGGACCCGCCAGCGTCGCCAGGGCCGTGGCGGCGTCCGGCTTGATGTCGATCCCGCGGTTCTTGGCCTCGACGCGCAGCCACCCCGCCAGCGCGTTGTCCCGCAGCGGCGCGAACACGTGCAGGTAGCCGCGCTTGCGGAGCGCCGAGAACGCGCGCAGCCGGACGTCGACCTTGTCAGCGATCAGCAACAGGCATGTCGACGGGTTCGGATCCTCCAGATAGGCGACCAGGGGATCCAGGTCGGCGGCCTTGACCTCGTCGATCGCCTTGCCGACGACGAGACGCCGCTTCGCCATCATCGGCAGCGTGCGCGCGGTGGCGAGCGCGCCGGAAAGCCCGCTCTCCTTCAGGTCGAAGACGTCGTTGTTGAAGGCGGCGGCGGCGCCGGCCTGGGCCAGGACCGCCGCGCGGATCGCCGTCGCGGCGGTGTCGACCAGGAATCGCTCGCCCGACAGACAATAGATCGGGGCGATGTCGCCGCGCTGGACGGCGGCCGCGATCGCCGCCGGCGACGGCGCATCGGAATCTTGCGAGGGTCGCGCCACCAGCTGCTGTCATACAATGTCCACCGCGATGTCAGCAACGTGCAGCGGGGCCATCTGAAGCGACGATGACGGCGATCGCGCGCCCCTTGCTGCGCTGGTACGACCGAGCGAAGCGCGACCTTCCGTGGCGGCGCGACCCCAGCCCGTACAAGACGCTGGTGTCGGAGTTCATGCTGCAGCAGACGGTCGTCGCGACGGTCGAGCCGTACTTCGGCCGGTTCATCGCGCGCTTTCCGGACCTGGCGTCGCTGGCGGCCGCCGGCGACGACGAGGTCACCGCGCTCTGGTCGGGGCTGGGTTACTACGCCCGCGCGCGCAACCTGAGACGGGCCGCGGCGGCCGTCGTCGCGGATCACGGCGGCGCCATTCCGGCCACGGAGACGGGGCTGCGG
>Ga0209465_10000583_pt1 | contig 16792 bp, 14 predicted proteins | sample PanSoiPlot1MoBio_FD_188321 | JGI IMG/M metagenome (GOLD analysis project Ga0209465, IMG submission 188321) | Tropical forest soil microbial communities from Panama analyzed to predict greenhouse gas emissions - Panama Soil Plot 1 MoBio (SPAdes)... | ecosystem: Environmental > Terrestrial > Soil...
GTAGCAAACAGCGAAGGCGAGCCGATAAGCTCGCAGATTCCAGCAAGGTGCTCATCCGTTTACGTTGCCTGTGGGGTTCCGGTCTGAACACGACCGACTCCGGTCGATGGGTTACACATTGTCATGGGCCTAAAACCAGCGGGGAATGACAACCTGTTGGTATGAGCGCCTTCGCCGGTAATGCTTCGCAGTTCGACGGTTTCCTTATGAACTGTAATCGCTCTCGACGCGGCCGCTGAGAATTTGGCCAGAAGTCGGCCACGACAAGGGAAACCTCACCGCCAGACCGGCATTGGAGTGCGCCAGCCGGGCGAGGCTTTGGCCACCTGCTTTTCAGTGACAACTGACCACCGGCCGCTGTTACGGCGTCACCACTTCATACGACAAAATCTTCCACTGCTCATTTTCCTTCCCCCAGAGCAGCGTCAGCGCCCCCGGATGCTCCCCCGGCGTCCGGAAAGTGAAAAGCGTCGCGTAATACTTCCCATAGTGTTTCGTCTCGCTGTCGTCACCCACGTACGGATCCTTAGTCGATCTCTTATGGCACAAGAACGACGACTCCAGTTCGTCGGGCACAGCTACCAGCGTGTACGCGCCTTCGCCGGCATGCTCCACCACTTGCAGGTCCTCGTTTGCCGGACGTACTGGCTCCAAAGCATCCTTTAAGTGTTCCAATTTGCTCACCCGCTGTGCCACGCCGTTGAGTACATTGCGAATCGCTGCCGCATACTCCTCAGCATTGGCAGGACGCTTCTCTCCCTCCGCTAAATAAAGATCGACGCACGCATCACAGCTCTTCGCAACATACTCCGACGCCCGCTCGTAGTTGTCATCCACCAGCCAAGTTTGCAGAAAATCGTGCGTGGCCTGCACCACCGCCGGCTCTACGGCAAACTTCTCTCGTGCCAGCCGCTTCGCCGCAACTGTCGGCGCCTTACGAATATCAGGAGTCGCACCCTCTCTCGCCTCCGTCGGTTCTAACTGCCACGACACCACCTTCCAGTACTTGCCTTCCTTCGCCCACAGCAGCGTGATGGCGTCGCTCGTTCCTCCCGCACTCTTCAGCCGAAACACCGAGGCAAAGTACGTCCCATGCTTATTCTCCGTGCCCGAGATTCGCGACTTCTCGTATTCGTCGTATGCTTGCTCCGGATTGCACTCAAAGTCCGCCGCGATACCGTTCGAAACCTGAAATAGAGAGAACGCCGTCACATACGGCTGCTTCATTGGCTTGATATCTTCTCCCTGCAAGCTCTCCGGCTGCACCGCCTGCGCCACGGTCGACACTTTTCCAATCGACTTACTGCTGTTTGCCAAGTCCTTAGCCGCTACATACGGGGCGTTTCCCGCATTCACAACCCTGCCCGACTGCGGACCATACTCCGCCAGACATGCGAAAGAGCGTGTCGAAAAATATGCCGCTGATATCTCCGGCTTCCCTTCGACCAGCCACGCCTGCAGAAAATCCTGCACCGCGTCTTCCAGCTTGCCGTTGCCCTTCCGCGGAGCCGGCGGCACGTCCCCGGGCAACAGGTCGGCGCTCGAATCGTCCGGATATCCCGGCAGACCGAACAGGTTGTGCCACCAATCTGCCAGCCCCTGCCAGCGTTGCAGGTGTACCTGCGTGTTATTGCCCGCGCGCACATCGGAATTCGCCGCCGTCAGATGGCCATTGAACAAACCCGCTGGAAACGACGACGAGCGATAGTCCACATCAATATCCGCATGCCGCTCGTCGCGCGTTATCGAAAACTGAATCGAGGGCGTGCCGTCCTGCCGGTAGTTCAGCGGATACCCTTTGTGAAACACCGTGTTGTCGCGATCGCGAAAAAACTCCTGCGAACTCTTGAGCTTCGGCACGGCATCCGGCTTCAGGATTGCGTACATGCGAAACTGCAAGTCGCCGCGTGCCCGCGTGACCTTGCCGTTGATCGCCTCGATGGCCTCCACCAAATCGAACGCCGTTCCCATCGGCTTGCCGTCTTTGGCCGTCAGTATGGTCGTCATCAGCGCGTGCGTCACCGCCTCATAGGTGGTGCGCGTCGATAGCGAATACTGGTTGTACTCCCTCGGACTGGCATGATCGTTCGTGAGCTTGTTGTAATCCTCGTACCATTCATCGATGAGCTTTTTCTGCGCCGGATTGAGCCCCTCATAGGTCCCATGAAAATCTGGCGCGGAGGTACTCGGCTGCGTTTGCTCGAAAAAAGGGAGTGCCCCACCCGCCGGGGTCCCTAACATTCGGTTCTTGCGTGACTCGGGTTGACCTTGCGCTCCTCGAGCACACACCAACATCACAATGGCTGCACCCATCGCAACTACGGCACGCATTCACTCCTCCAACTGGCGCACTTCACACTATAGCCGAGGAGCTGACGACGAGTTCCGGAGACGGACCGCTTCACTCAGAGCCCCAATGCGCACCAATTTTGCAGTTGACGAGTTTGTGAGCGATATTCGCTTTATCACTCGTGATCGGAGTGGGCAAGCCTTTTTTTTTCTGTGCCTGACAACAGGAATCGGGAGCGACCCGACGGTGCCCAAATTTGTGCCCACCTGACTAGAAATCTGCATCTGGGCATTCTTGAGGTCTTCTGCTGTCGGCATTCGTGAGTTTCCGCCGAACCGCTGCGTATTCTGTCCTCGCCGTCCATGGATCGGCCGCTCGGTGTGGGGCTATTTATTGGGCGGTGCGGTCTTAGAATGAGCCCATAGGTCGATGCACTTCGATCGACATCTTCCTGGCGACACCGCTTTCAACATAGCCGCGAACTACTAAGGCTTCAACGAACTCTGCCTCTGGCGTCCCTGGGCAGGACACCTTGATCCGACAGTTTTGCTTTGCTAGCTCCGCTCCGATTTCCTCTGCGGCACGACACGCGACTGTAGGATTTCGCAGTTTGAGTTCCTGCTCCCGTCTGGGATCGACGCTACCGAGAATTGAAATCAGCAGTTCGGCCATTTTTTGGTTCCTTAGCTTTCATATAGGCAATCTCAGCCCTTTGATTAACGATCATTTCTATAGAAATATGATCGAGTGAGGCAACTGAAGCGGTTCGTGCCTTCGTTCCGAGTTGCTGCGCACAGCCAAGCGAGCCTCCATCCGCGGCGATTCGTTTGCCTACGGCCGCGCTCATCAGGCTCCGCCTCGTACCGGGGCCAGTTGACGTCGCTGCGACGTAAAGCCCGGCCAATTCGTACCCATCATCGCTAGCGCCTCCTCAACCTCCTGCTTAACACGGATGATGGGCCAATAAGCAAGAAAATCTCCAATCAGGACCGAATCTCGGCAAACTCCCCGTTGTTTTACTGAACTTCGCCTGCTAGCCTCTTCTGGATTTTCAAGGTGTTCTTCCTTTGGAGTGGCCGCTCTGGATCGTGTTTGCAACTTTTTGAGATCGCCAAGGAGCCCCTCCGCGATGAATCGCCCACCGCAGCATTGTGGCGAGCAACCCCAATTGGCGGCCGTCGTTCTATCCGAATTGATAGTCAGCAGATCGTAGAGCCAGCCAGCCGAGGTTCCTTCCTCGAAGGTAACCGCCAACGTTCCGCACAATCCGGCGAAGAATTCCAGAATGGTGGCGGCTTTCGTTTCCAGAATGCATTCGATGATCAACTTGCCCGTCTCATCCAACACTGCCACCGAGATGGTTGCTTGATGGACATCGAGACCAATATACTTTTCACTATTCATGAGGGTGCTCTTTTTTGTGGGTCGATGATGCTGGCGCTCATAACCTACTCCAAAGGGGCGCCCTTTTATAATGCGTTACCAACAGCAACTTCCGATGGTTCGTCTCTCGTCGCTTTAACGGCCCGCTACGGCAATCCTTTACAGTCCTACTCGTACCAAAGAGAGACAAATTCAGGAGGAACAAACGTGAAGACACTACTGGACCGCCCGCTTGCATTTTTTGTGCTTTCTCTGCTGATCCTGTGGCTCTCTGTACAAATAGGCGCCTTCATTCGGAAAAAGCGTCCGTTGCCGGAGGACGAGAGAGATGATTTCGCGCTGGTGATCAACGCCTGCCTGACGCTGCTTGCCTTGATCATCGGGTTTAGCTTTTCCATGGCTGTCAGTCGTTACGATCAGCGTAAGAATTATGAGGAGGAAGAAGCCAATGCGATCGGTACGGAGTACGTGCGGGCTGACCTACTGCCTGCCCCAGATGGCGCAAAAGTCCGGAACTTACTAGAGCGGTATCTCGAACAGCGCATATTGTTCTACACAACGCACGATTTACACCAGCTTGAGCAAAGTGATAGCGAAACCTCGAAACTGCAGACGGAAATGTGGTCCACTGTAAAGAGTGTTTCTGAAGCGCACCCAACTCCACCGGTCACGCTTGCCGTTTGGGGAATGAACGATGTGTTGAATAGGCAGGGATACACACAGGCTGCCTGGTGGAACCGCATTCCAGTTGCGGCATGGGGACTGAAGGTGTTTCTTGCGATCTGTTGCAGCCTGCTGATTGGTTATCGCGCACGTCGAAGGGAAGGTGTTCTGTTTACGGTGGTGCCTTTTCTGGTGTCGGTGGCGTTCTTTTTGATTGCCGAAATCGACAGTCCTCGCACGGGAGTGATTCGAGTACTCCCGCAGAATCTGATTAGCTTGTCGCAGTCATTGCACAAGCAGTGAGTTGACTGGTTGGCGATAAATCGCATTACACTCATCGTCCCAGCCGAGGACGCTTGGGCCCGCCATCCTGCGATCAGGCAGTCGCTGTTCGCTTTTTTGCTGGCAAAGCTATTTCGAAGGTTTCGATCGCGAGGAAGACCTCTCGAAGGAACAGGACGAGACTGATGATTGACGAGAGCATCGCGACGATAAACAGGCTGCTGACAAACAAGCGTCCTGAGTAGCGCAACATAAAACTCGCGAAAAGTGAAGCAATGACGAAGCACACCATCAGCGCCGAGATCGTGCTGAGAGTGATTGCCCAATAGATCAGCTTTCCCCGTCTTTCCAAGATATGCGACTCGTTTACGATTGCGTTTGCATGAGTGTCGTCGGCCCTGTCCAATGGGTCTTTAAGCACGCGGGCACGGTCAACGATGCGCGAAAGCCGCCCACTCAGCACGTTTAGCGGAGTGGCGACACCGGTCAAAAGGAAGACCGGAGCAATCGAAAGCTGAACAACGTGCGCGATCTCGTCTAACTGATTCATGAACCACCTCCGAGCATCGGCCCGCGCGGAACATTGATAGGCAAGAGGCGGCGCGACTCGCCGCGGTCCTACCCGGCCCGCTGAAACGAGGGCTCGAGCGCATGAACCGATATAGTGTAAACATCTTGAATCGAATGCAACAGATGGGCAGGTGATTGGGTGGGCGGCCAATCCTTCCGGCCGGTCTGTGATGTGGCCACGTTAGTCCAAGAGAAGGGCGACAGCTCGGGTTCGATTCGCGTTGAGTACCCGCAAAACAAGGCGTACGTTGGGTTCGCAACCTCGTCGGTAGCCAGCGACGAATTTGCCGCGGAAGGCCGACGTGAACCCCCCACCGGCAGCAAGAATGGATAGCGGGCATGAATCCGCGGAGCCGCTTTGAGATTCGGAAGAGCCACAATTACTTCAACCATGCAGGAAATCTTCCACCGTATGATTAAACTCATTTGGTTTTTCCATTGGCAGTAAGTGCCCTACATCGCTGATGGTTACGACTTGCGATCCCACTAGGCCCTCGTGGATCAGTTTCCCAATCGCTAGGATGTCAGGGGCATCCTTCTCGCCCAAAACGACCAGCGTCGGCACGCGGAGTTCGGAAAGTCGACCTGCTGCCGGTGGATCGAGCCCCTTACAGTTTGGAGCGATGCGGCTCAGACCGAAAGATCGACTTGCCATTTCGCGTACCCGTTCTCGGACCAGAGGATTGACTTCTGCGGGCCTGCGAAAGGGTCCATCAACCCACATTGTCAAAAACACTTCGACAGCGCCATTTAAGTCTCGCTGGCTAAGAGCCCGCATCATGGCCCCAAATTTCGTTTCAACCCATGGGTCGCGAAAATCATAGCCGCGCAACCCTGGTGAAACGAGAACGAGTTTTTCAATTAAGTCAGGATGGGCAATTGCGAAATCCAGAGCCACCGCATAATTGGACAGCCCTATCAATGAAGCGCGATTAACTTCTAGAGCGTTCAGAAACTGACGAAGATCTTCATGATGAGTAAACAGCTCGGTCGTCGGTTGCGTTTCGCTCTGCCCGGAACTTCGCATATCGTAACGGACCAGACGATGCGTTCTGGCGAAGAATGCAAACTGGCCGTCCCACATGCGTCTGTCTAGCAGGCCACCATGCAGCAAGATGAGGGGCGATCCTTGGCCGGCCATTTCATAGGCGATCCGGACACCTGGGATGTCAATGAAACTCGCACCCGTGACAGAATTGTTCTGCATGATCTAGTGATGCTCCCCGATTCTTAGTCCTTGACCCACCCCGGTAAGGCTTCGTGTAGTTCTGTCAAACTTAGCTTGGTCGAACACCTTATAATAGGCGCGCTCGGCAAGGTCTCGCGCAATTGTGGCTTCTGGCTTGTGAGGACATGACGGGCCGCCTGCTTCGCGCCGGTCGCTTCGGGGCTTCCCGAAAACCCCCGTCTTCCGTCCAGTCCGATCTAACCGACGCAGATTCTTCCACCCTGACGCGGACGTCCAATTCGTTCAGGCCACGTTCAAGCGCCTCGCAGGGACTGACGGCACCAAAGCTGCTTGCCGGCCGCGCAAAAATTCCCGGTGTTGATGCCCTGGGGCAAGTCATTGTGATCCAGCATTCGCACAATTGTCCGCTAGAGCAGCAGGGCGTGCTGGCGAACTGGCAGAGGTGCAGAGTTAACTCGATGGCCCGGTGATGCTCCTATCGGTACTCCGCCCCCCTCGATTGCTTGTTCTCCCGCCGATCCTCACGAATGCCGCAAAATGCCTTGAAAAATTGTCCGGTCGACACCCTTTCAAGCGTCTTGAGATTGAAAGTGCAAATCAGAAATTGAAAACTAAGAAGGATCAAATGAATAGCACAATCTTGAAGGGTAAGCACGCGATCGTATTCGGCGCGGGCGGCACAATCGGCTCTGCCGTCGCCAAAGAGTTCGCGGCGGAAGGCGCAGAAGTCTTCCTGTCAGGCCGTAGAAAGTCGAGTGTTGAAGTAGTGGCAAAGGAAATCGTGGCTAAGGGCGGGCGGGCGCACCCGGCTGCAATTGACAGCCTCGATGATGCGGCCGTCAACCAATACGTCGACGGCATCGTGAAACAGACAGGCAAGATCGACATCGTTCTCGATGCGGCAGGCCCGCTTGCCAAAGAATATGGAAATGGAAAGGTCGCTGTGGACTTGCCGATCGACCAGTTCATGGTGCCGTTTGAGACGATGGTCAAGTCGCGTTTCATCACTTCCCGCGCTGTAGCGCGTCACATGGTCAAGCAGCACTCTGGCGTGATCATTTTCGTGACGGGCAGCCCAGCTCGGCCACACGTGCCCGGAGCGACTGCGATTGGTGCGGCATTTGGCGCGATTGAGAATTTCACCGCAAACCTCGCCTTCGAAGTCAGCCCTTTGGGCGTCAGGGTCGTTTGTATCCGAACGGTGGCCAATGTTGACAGCAGATCCATTCAGGACACCACGGAGTTTCTGGCCGGCCAACTGAACATTACTAAGGACCAAGCGATTGCGCAGGTCGCACAGTCAAACTTCCTCAAGGTTCCCGCGACTGTCCAGGACACCGCGAACGCGGCCGTACTCATCGCCTCTGATCGCGGGCGCATGCTGACCGGCACCGTAGTCAACGCCACGGCTGGCGCTGCACTGGACTAGGTAGCGAGCGTAGCGTCAAGAAAGATAGACACGTACATGGGGCGTTATCCCCTCGACGATGTTGCACGTGGTTGACGCCGAAGGCCAGTGGCGAGTAGCACCCCAGCCTCAACTCAGCAGCGTTTTAAGAGGTCTCCCATCCGACTAACGCCTGCCATGCCAGCGGAAGCCGCCACGCACGAGAATGGGTTGCCCCAAGGTCGTCACCGGCGTGCGTCCAATCTCATATTCGTTGTTGGTGAGATTTTCCCCCTGGAAGAAGAGATCGAAGCCTTTGGGCAGCGGATAAGACACGGTCGCACTCAATACGAAGTACCCACCCAGCGGCAACAGGTTCTGGTCATCGTCGAATTCGTTGCCTGCCGTGCGTCCCTGCACCGCTACAAAGAACCGCTTTGGAGCGGACCACGTTCCCTGAAACACAAATTCGTTCCGGGGCACGAGTGGCACCCAGTTTCCCACTAGCGCTGGATTACCCAGATAGCTGACTACCGTCGATTGAGTGTACTGATACGTCGCGCTCAGTTGAACGGCGGACGTAAGTTGCAGGTCCGTTCCGGCCTGGAATCCGCAGGACCGCGTTTCGCCGACGTTCTGACGTACTCGCGTAATTAGTTGGTGTGTGCTGCTGACGGTGACGTTCTCGACTGGATCTGTGGTGTATCCCCAGAACAAACTTCCACGCACTGCAACCCGACGGCTCAGCGTAGCCTTGACGCCGCCCTCTGCTCCGGAGAAATGCTCAGCCTTTAGATATGGGTTGGCTTGCGTCTGCACATTGCCCACCCGGAAGCTGCGATAGAGTTCATTGAGCGTCGGCGCGCGAAATGAGCGGTATACAGCCGCATACAGCGTGATGTCGTTCTTCATAACATAGGCTGTGCTTAACCTTGGGTTAAACGCGTTCTGTCCACGGCCTGGGTAATTGATACGGGTGGGGTTCCCCTTCACCGGCGCGTGCGTCGAGCTGGCATCGAGGTTGCTCCAGAGGTCCTCGCGTCCTGACAGCGTCAGCGACCATCTTCGCGTCAGTTGCACGATGCCCTCAAGGAACGCCCCGAGCGACTCCTGCGCGCCTCCATTCGAAAGAAGCGCTGTGGGGTTGCCCTGAGAAAAACTGGTCTCGTTGCTGAACCCGTCGACATACAGCCCATCAAGACCAGCCAGCAGTGTGAATCGAGCAGCAAGCTGCCTTGACCACTGTCCCATGAAGCCCATTTGCTGCACGGGCACGTACTGGATATTCGTCAGAGATTCACTGTTGCGATCGGCTGCTATGGACGAAAACGTCTGGTGGTAGTTTTGGGTACCGCCGTACAGGCGCAGCGTAAACAGGCCAGCTTCCGGACTGTTCCAATCCGTACCAAACGCAAGTTGGCGCACAGTCGTATTGTTCACCTGTAACGGCGTCCCGTTGTTGCGATCTTCTCCATATAGCGAACCGCTGAGGAACATTCGGCCGCGGTCACTGAAAATGCGTTCCAAGCGCGCCGTACCGGAGCCGTACTGGGAATTCACAGGCGTATCGACGGAGCCACGCACGTCTGCAGGGACGGCAGTGTACCCATCGGTCCGGAAGCCCTCGCCACCGCCGACCAGCGCCCATTTGCCGAAGCGAAGCGCTCCCCACCCCGAGCCGAACGGCGAGCTCTCGTTGCCATACGATCCTTCAACAAACCCATCGGTCTGTATCGCCGATTTGGCTTCGAGGTTAATTACCCCGCCCAACGCGTCATTACCGTAGAGAGCTGATACGCCTCCGGGAACCAGTTGCACCTGGTTGAGGGATGATTGAGGCACACGCGCCCAGTAGATCCAACCGCCAAAGGGATCATTGAGCGGAATGCCATCAGCCAGCACCAACGCGCGGCTGGCACCATTGGCTCCCAGGCCTCGTAGAGAGACACCCTGCGAAGTAGGATTCGCAGTCTGGCTGCCGGAACGGCGCAGCAAGGAAAATCCTGCCACGTTGCGCAGCTTATCGTCAGTCGCCAGCGCTCCCCATTGCTGGAGTTGCTCGTCGCTAACGCTCATTGCATCGGGTTGGGCGTGGAGGTCGTCGATGTCAGCTGGAAGAATGGCGGTTCGCGTCGCCGTTATATCGAGGCTTTGCTCCACGATCGCGGGCTGCAGCGTAACCGCCAGATCGTTATCACCGGCCCGCCAATTCGTCATACTGACCGCAAAACCGTTCGCCGAGATGACCAGTGTCCCGCTGCTCACGTCGAGTCCGACGAAACTGAACGTGCCGTCTGGTCTTGTCGTCTGGGTGAATTCCTGCGTCGCAGTGCGAAGCGCGATGTTGGCGTTGGCAACCGCGGCGCCCGATCGGTCTGTTACGGTTCCCCGCAGCGAATATTCGGACGCAGCCGATACTGGTGCCTGCAACAACACGCACATCAAGATCGAGACACCTAGCGAACGTAGCATTCGCGAGATACCTTTCCAGTGCAGTCGAACTCGACTCGACGAGCGAGAAGAGGTGGGCACACTTGCGTCTGCTATCGGTTGGCAACCTAGGGCGCAGCTACTTCACTATAATCGGGTCCCGCTGACACTCACCCATCTTGAAGCTCGCGCGCAATCACGAAGGTTCGCATCCCTAATGCTCACGAGCTGAAGCTGGCTTGCCGTCCTTCGCTAACAAAGCAAACGCCACATACACCCCACCCGAGGCCGACTTTGGATCTTTGCCACCGCCTGCTGCAATCACGACGTACTGTCGCCCATCGACTTCATAGGTAATCGGCGTAGCATTGCCCGAAAAGGGCAGCGAGGTTTCCCAGAGCAACTCTCCCGTCGCCTTGTCGAAGGCGCGAAATTTCCTGTCAAAGTTGGTTGCCCCTATGAACACCAGCCCTCCCGCGGTTACGACGGGACCACCGTAATTCTCGGTTCCAGTTTTGCCCTGCCCTTTGGCAGCGAGTTCCGGATACTCGCCCAGAGGAATTTTCCAGACGAAGTCTCCGGTATTGAGGTTGATGGCATTCAAAGTACCCCAGGGCGGCGCAACCGCGGGATACCCATCCGGGTCTAGGAACTTCTTGTATCCCGTGAACCGGTATTTCATAGTCGGTGGAAACGGTCCGGATGCAGGCAACTCCTTACTCTCCCCGCTGGTGAGATAGTCCACCAGTGCAAACATCTGGTCGCCCGTCAGGTTGGGAAAACCGGGCATCCTTCCTTTTCCGTTCTTGATGGTCGTAACCAGTTGCTGTGGCCGGAGACGATCGCCCACTCCAGCCAACGAAGGTATCGCAGGTGGAGAGCCCGCCATCCTCTCGCCGTGGCAAACTCCGCACTGGCTGAGATAGATCGCCTTGGCGGTGTTTTCGCCCGTGTTCTCGGCGAGAGCGCCCGTCCAAGCGACGTCGTTAGCGTTCACGTAGAGGATGGCCGTTTCCCGATCGATCGCCGGCCCTCCCCATTCCGCACCTCCGTCAAACCCGGGGAAGATGACCGTGTCTTTCCCCATGCTGAAGGGTACAAACTGCCCTTCACTGCGGAATTTGCGAAATTGCTCCAAGGCCCATTGATGAGCCTGCGCGGTTCGCGTTGTCAGCCCGTCTTTCGACAATCTTTGGCGTGCATACGGCGCGGGACGTGTCGGAACCGGCTGCTCAGCCGCCGCAACTTCTCCAGGCACCGTGCTGGAAGGGAACTTCCGATACTCCACAGGAAACAGCGGTTGGCCGTTGCTGCGGTCGAAGAGATATACAAATCCTTGCTTGGTCGTCTGCGCCACCGCCTCGACGTCTTTTCCCTCACGCTTCACCGTCAGAAGCAGAGGTGGCGCCGGCAGATCGCGGTCCCAGATGTCGTGCCGGACCTCCTGAAAATGCCAAACCCTCTCGCCGGTTTCCGCATTCAGAGCCAGCAAACAATCGGCGAAGAGATCATCGCCAACACGATCGGCCCCATAGAAATCCATCGCCGCCGATCCAGTAGGAACGTAGACGATCCCACGCTTCACGTCGACCGACATGCCTGCCCAGTTGTTTGCCGCCCCACTCGATTTCCACGCTTCCTTCGGCCAAGTCTCGTATCCGAATTCCCCCGGATGGGGAATCGTGTGAAACGACCACCGCAGTTTTCCGGTTCGCACATCGTAGGCACGAATGTCGCCGGGCGGTGCTGGCAGCGTCTCTGGTTCGCGCCCCCCGACTATAATCAAGTCTTTGTAGACTACGCCCGGACTGGTTAAGTAAATCGACTGTTTCGTCGGATCCCGTCCCAAGTCCTCCCGCAGATCAATCCGGCCGTTTTTTCCGAAGGTTGAAATCGGCCCTCCCGTCGCCGCATCTAGCGCATACAGGTAGTTCATGACGCCGACGAGGAGGCGCTTGTCCTTGCCGTCGGTCCAGTACGCAAGCCCACGATCCGGCTGAGTGCCTTTGACACCCGAATCGAACTTCCAGAAGAGTTTTCCCGTGGTGGCGTCGATGGCAAAGACTTTCTGCGACGGGGTAAGTGCGTAAAGCACGCCCTCTACCTCGAGTGGGCTCGTCTGCAAGCCACCCTCTTCCTGAGTATCGAAGCTCCAGGCCACAGTGAGCTGCTTGACATTGCCGCGATTGATTTGCGCCAGGTCGGAATAGTGATCGTTCTCCGGTGAGCCGCCGTAGATGGGCCAGTCGCGCTGTCCTAGCGCCGGGTTGCGCAAAATCTCGGCCCTCGCGTTTGTTACCGACGTTGTGGCGGATGGCGTTTCCTGAGGCTTCTGGGAGCCCGAGCTCGAGTCTAATGGCGCTTGAGGAGGAGGGCAGGCAACGATAAGCGCCGCCATGATCGCGCGTGAACCGACGTCGCGAACGAGCGGCGGCAATACGCGCCGCAGCCACCGGTCAGGAGCCTTCACTAAAGACTTCCTCCTTCCCAGCCAAGAGGCGGCAACGAGTGTATACCTGCACCGGACCTTGGCGCGATCTGGGGCTTAGCGTCGTAGCCGGGGATGGTTCCTGAAGGGCTACGCTGGCGCGACAGCTTCAATTCCGGCACACTGCCCCCACCAGATTCTGAGCACAGGGCACTCGTCTATTGACATTGCAGCAAGCCTTGCGGTCAGAGATTGTTTCGCACTCTGAATGGCCGGAGAGGGAAGCGTTATCTCCGTTTGGACCGAGAGAATTTTCCCGACAAGAAGATTGCGGAGCCTGCGGTTTCAAGCTCCGCAAGATGTGCACTTGCGTCGGGCACGCCGGTCTAGCGAGCGATTTGGCCCAAGTAATATCCGAGCCGATTTTCGACATCCCCTGGCTTGTGGAAACCCCGCGCGATCAGCGCCTTAATCCCCTCCTGGGCGGCAGATCGTCCGAGCGAAGCGATACATGCATCCCATCCGGCACCCAGTTCGACGTCCGGCGGCAGGCTGGTGTTGACGAGGCGCTTGGTCTGGGCAATGGCCCATTTGTCAAAGCTGGCGATCCGTGTCGCGAGCGCCTCTACAAACGCATCGAGATCGGCATCGGGCAGGGCACGATTTATGTAGCCGTAGGTCTCGGCTTGGTCTGCTCTGATGTCTTCCGAGCTCAAGAGCACCTCGAGGGCGCGGTTTCGGCCGATGAGTTGGGGAAGCCGAGCCATGGGGCCACCACCGGCGACCATCCCCACTCCCACCTCCCATTGCGAGATGATGGCTTTTTCGCGGCTGGCGAAACTCATGTCGCAGGCCAGTAGGATCTCGCTGCCATTGCCGGTCGCACGGCCGCGGATGAGGGCAATGGAGGCGACTGGCAATCGGGTCAGTCGCACGAGAAAGTCCGGCCAAGGCGGCAAGCCTGTGGGACCGGCAGGCAATGAAGTGAGGTCCTCAAGCTTCGCCGTGAAATCGGAGTGATTCAGGAAGTAGTCTTCGACCGCGCTCTCGAAAACCACGACCCTCACGTGCTCGTCACTCTCGAGAGCATCGATCACTTCCTGGAACTGCCGGACCATTTCCGGGCCCATGACGTTGATCGGGGGGTTGTCTATAGTGACACGCAAATAGGCGGGCGACCGCCGGGCCAGGCGAATCTGTGCGGGTTTCGCAGGTGTGTTCATCTGTGCGAGTCTGGTAGCCGCACTCACAGTTGCCATGGCATCTCCTCCATACTTGTTGTCTCGGAAACGGGTTGATAGAAGCCGACAATTGACGGTCGACCGTTTGTAGTTCACTTGTCGCGCAAGTGGATGTGCAGCCTCCGACAATCTCAAGAACTTAGAGCTTCGACCCGAGAAATTGTCTGGCGGGCGCCAAAAGTCATCCGGCGACATACAGCTTTCCCATTTAGCCAGAACAAAATGGGTCTGACAATTGCACGATGGTATCGTCGATACTTTCGTATTGACGGTAGTGGCAAAGTCAACCGCAAGGGACAAATCGACACAATGATGGTCGCGATCAGCATGACGTCGAGCCAACTGATTACCGCGTCTTGGCAGAACATCTTTGCTTCTTCTTGAAGTTGTTTAGAATCAGAGTCTTCTTGCGACTCACAATGCCTTGGTCGGGGGTTCGAATCCCTCCGAGCCCACCAAAAAGGAAACTGCTGCTGACAACTAAAGAGAACCAAACGCCCGCTTTCGCGGGCGCTTGCCTTTTGCAAGCTTCTGGATGTGTGCTCGTGATGCTGAAGGACCCTTTTTGCTTTCCCCTGAATTGGTACTGCTCTTCCAACCTCCGAGATTTAGCGCCGCTTCCAGGCAAGAAGCGCGAAGTTGGTCCGCGTGCGAGCGGTCGACTAATGTTCTCGCCACTACCATCCCGCCGATGCTAAGGGCGGCAATTGCCTGGGCTACCTCGCGGCGCGGCCGCTTCTTCTCTGACAGACTCCGCTCCAGCACACTAACCATCGCTCGAAACACCGTCTCGAACGCAGTTCTCGCCGCGACACCGCTGCGTGCGACGTCCGTCGGCAAGGCAACCATGGGACACGAATTCTCCACGTCCTCATAATGTTGCCGCGACAGGTATGCCCTCACGACTTGCGCACCAACATCGGTCGATGACAGGTCCACGTGCACGCCTTCCCAGCAGTTCTTCCATTCTGGGTCGGTGAAGAAGCAATTCAACACTTCCGCATACAAGTCGCTCTTGCTGTCGAAGTATGAATAGAAGCCGCCATGCGTGAGTCCCGCCCCAGCCATGATTTGCTCGATCGATACATTCTCAAACCCATGTCGATTGAAGAGTCTCCGTGCGCTGTCAATGATGTTCTTCTTTGTCGCAATACGATGTGCTCCGGAGTAGGGCATGTAATTCCTCCAAGGCAAACCCACGAATAAGGGCAGGAAAATTGCCACGCGAAAAATATTATATTGATCATATTTTGTTTAGGTGTTGTGATTCCCTCGCCGACAAAGATCCCACAAACTCTTCTCGGCGACATCAGTCTCAGAGGAATCCGTGAATACCTTCGACAACTTACCGGTTCCAGAATGTTCTTCCAATCGACGGCAATGGTTGGTTGGCGTCGCTGCCGCAATTGGCGGCCTTGCCTTTGGCTCAAGCTATTCCTGGGCCGAGACCGGCAACGGCCTTTCGCATAACGCAGAGGCTATTCATCAGGAAACAGTGTTCAAGGCGAAGCCGCAGCGCATCTATGAAGCTCTCACCGATGCACAGCAGTTCCAGAAAGTCCAACTGCTCAGCGGGACGATAGAAGGCATCGACCTCCGGGGCCATCCTGCACAGATCAGCCGGGAACCCGGCGGCTCATTCAGCCTCTTTGGAGACTATATCGTCGGACGGCAGCTCGAGCTCGTGCCCAATCAACGAATTGTCCAGGCATGGCGTGAGGTCAGTTGGGAACCCGGAATCTTTTCTATCGCGCGCTTTGAATTGAAAGAACAGGGACCCGAAACAAAGCTGATTTTTGACCACACCGGCTTTCCCACAGGTAATGGCGAGCACTTGGCAGTCGGATGGAAGGCCCACTACTGGGAACCTCTGGAGAAGTATCTGAGCTAGCGGCGACAGTTGGGCGCCCCAGACACGATCGACGATCCGCGTTTGCGCTCACTCCTTTTGGCTCTTTCATGGCCCGATTCTAGCGCCAACACGCGCTATTCACGAGCGTCTGCCTCAGTTCTGTACCATCAGAGTCTATTTCTATATTCGCCAATATTGTCTTCGCCTTTAATGTGAGGAGGATTCATCACTAGCTAATCGTGTGCCGCCTCAGTTGGAAATGGAGAAAGCGTTCTTCCCCTAAGATAACGGTCGGAGTTGCAGTCTGGCTACTCCAGCGAGACTGTTCGAGGGAAGTTGCCTCAATAGATCAACGCTTCCGCTTTGAGCAACCCGCCGCGATTGGAAAACGCACTATTGGCAACCGGTGAAGGTCAGGGTTGAAGCTGTCGTGGTTCCCCCCGCCGTCACTGACAAAGGAGTGCCACCCGATGTGGAGCTGGTCTGCACGTCAGCAGGAGAACAGTCAGGGATACCGCCGCCACCCGGCACCACGGCTTGCGCATCAATCGCGTAGTCCACCGGGGCGGGAGCTGGTGGAGCAGGCTGTTGGCTTCCGCTGGTGTTGAACGCCCCTACGCTCGGATTCAGTGCGGGAACCGCAAGTGTGTAGCTCACGCACTCGGTGTTCGTGGGGCAAAAGCCACCTGACGCAGTGGCCACGATTGCGGTTGCCATGGACTGCGATGCCAGAGGTATCGTCACCATCACCTGCGAGCCGTTAATCTGAGCCTGCTGCAACGCAGATAAAACGACATCCGCAGAGGTAGGGGCACTGCCGGTGCTAGTTGTGACTTGGCCGGTGATGGATGCGGGTGAGCTGTTGGCGCCGGTTTCCGCCACCAGTGGAACCGTACCCAGAGCGTTTCCCGGTTGCACGCCGGTGATGATTGTGGCTCCGTAGGCTGTCCCCGCACCGCTGACCGCGGCGGCTACAACGTCATAGCTTCCCGCTGGGACCGGGCAGAAGACGAAGCCTCCATTCGAGTCCGTCACGGTTTCCATGATGACCCGATCGACGCCGCCGGAGTCTTTCTG
>Ga0209465_10000584_pt1 | contig 16782 bp, 18 predicted proteins | sample PanSoiPlot1MoBio_FD_188321 | JGI IMG/M metagenome (GOLD analysis project Ga0209465, IMG submission 188321) | Tropical forest soil microbial communities from Panama analyzed to predict greenhouse gas emissions - Panama Soil Plot 1 MoBio (SPAdes)... | ecosystem: Environmental > Terrestrial > Soil...
GATCCAGTCGTCGTGCATCGTTTGCCCTCATGCACAACGCGAGTCATATTCGTGTCGACATGTCAAGAAAAGTCCACTTACTTATGTACCGATTAATAGAGTTCGCATGCAGTGGTCTTGGACGCGGTCTGATTTTGCCTCCGGCCGTCGAGACTGGATTGGCCTGTAGGCGAACATAGCGAACATTTTCTCGCGTCGGGTTGTAATTGCCTGCCGTGCTTACGGATACGCTAGCGAACATGGCGAACATTTTTGATTTTGGTACCATCGGCGGTGAGGAAGTTGCTGCGGCACAGTAATTTCTTCGGTAGGCGAACATGGCGAACATTTCTGCTGACATGGTGAACATTGTTCGGCGAACAACGCGAACACGAACATTTCCCCCTTTAAGGGGGAATGTTTGTTTGTTCGTTAGCGCATAAGCTGTTCGCAAGTTGTGTTCGCCGTTCTGTAGTTGCACCGGTCATTTGCCGTCTCTCAGCACCAGCCACACCTGGTCGTTCGACACCTTGACGGGCGGGGGGCTCCAGTCCGATCAGGTATTCAGATGCACGTTTGAACGCCTGCCGCTTGGCGCGGTCCTCGTCGCTCGTGCTGATGCCCATGCGATAGGCGTCATCTCGCCACTGCCCGACCGTCACAGCTTTCGTCTTTCTGGGATGTGGTTGGACGCGGGCGCATCGGCACCCATCTCGTCGAGAGCTTCGCGGAGCGCCCGCAAGGCTGTCTGCACCGCCTTTGTGATTTTCGCCGGCTTGGCGGTCCGTCTGGATTTGCCTGGCGACGTATGTTGGACCGGCTCATTCTGTGCAGCCTCGACCGAACGACGACGCACGTGGTTTTCTGGTCGCCGTCTTGGTCGGTGCCGAGCTCCACCACCTCGAGGCAGCTTGCGAAGATGGTGCCGTCCGCCATGTCTTTGGCGTATTCGACCGTGGCGATGACGATGTCCGACGTGTCCTTCTTGACCGCGATCTGGACGTCGGCGGCCCCGCTCTGGGAGCTGTGACCGCGCGGCCGTTTGTCGTCGGTGCCGCGATGGTGAATGATAATGACCGCGCACCCGAACACCTCCTCGATAGCGTTCGCGGCCTTGAGATAGGCCGCCATGTCCTCGTCACTGCTCTCCGACCCTAGGAGGGAGCGATTCATGGTGTCGATAACCACGGCGCCCGGAGTTGCACTTTGGGAACGAATGTCAGAGATCAGTTGCTGGTGGTCTTTGATGAGGTCAAGCGATGCGCCGCAGAGCTTAAATTCCGGCACCTTCTGGTCGGGCTTCAGATGACGCTGGCGGAAGCCCTCTGCACGATCATCGAACCCAGATCGACCTCCAACGCGAAATAACGATCTCAGTTTTCTGGACCCGGTGGCCGCGATACTCCCAGCCGAGCGCGACGTACATCATCGCCGTGAAGACCCAGAAGGACTTGCACTTTGGCGGTCCCCAAACGATGATGAGCCCTCTGCGCGGGAACACCTTCTTGACGAGATAAACAGTTGTTTGGTTGATCTCAGATCATCGAATGGGATGAGTTGGAACCGCAGCTGATTTGGGTTGTGCTCCCCTGTGGCCTGGAATGTAGATGCCGCCCCTCCGAGCTCATCCAGTTGTTCGCGGGTGCCGCCCCGCCTGATCCACTCGTACGCATCGTCTCCCGCGGCCAAACCAGGCAGGTTGACGATGCGGATCTCTCGGGCGATGCCGGCCAGGGAACGGGCGACTTGCTCGGCATGTTTTTCGCCAGATTCACCGTTGTCGGGCAGGATGTGGACGATCCGGTCGCGGAACCATTCGTTAAGATCGGGCGTCAACTTACCGGCGCCCTCGCTGGCCGATGTCGCCATCAGCCCAAGACCAGCAACGGCGTTCGCACACGCCTTCGGTGATCCATACCGGTTCGCTGCGGTCGCTGTCGAGAAGCTCGGGCAGACGATACGGGATCTTCGGGCCCTTGGGTTTGCCCGAAACCCACTTGCCGTCTTCCCAGCAAGCAAGCTTGCTCTGGCTGGCGGCGTTGATTGTCCGTCGTTTGCTCGTTAGTGCTTACGCGGAGATAGAGGGCTGCTTTCATTGGGCACACCACACGCGGATGTTGTCGCAACGATAGCGAACGAATTGCGTTCGACCTTCCATCATGGTCACGATGCTATCGCCAATGGTTTCCTTGAATTTCCAGCACTTGGCCATGCAAGCAGATGAAATCCTCGAATTGCTGGAAATTCATCTTATCGAGATACTGCCATTTCATGTTAAGGCCTCCATTCGGGAAACATTCGATTGTGGAATGGGCGCCAGCGCTCGGAGCGTCCATTGATGTTGCGAAAGAAAACGCCCCCATTGCTGAGAGCGTTTTCGGAATGCCGGCTGCTCACTTCGTGCTAAGCTTGGCGATATTCAGCCCGATGAAATCGACGATTTCTTCCTTGGCCCCCAAGAGCCGTTCCCACTGCTCCCGATAAAGGCGACGGGATAGCGACCTAAGCCATAGGCACTAAGGCCTCCCTTATCGCTGACCTTGAGGGTTATGGTGTTCTTTTTGGCGAGTTGCGCTTGCAAGGCCACGACTCGCGCCATCAATTCATCGACTAAGGGTTTGCCGTTAGTTTTGGCCTGAGTTAATCCTGTGATTGCATTTGGTTTACTCCGTCGGTTATACTCACTGCGAGCACAATCCGATAATGGGCGCGATCGACCGCTAGCGGGATGCGGCGAAACGACTCAGTGGAAGGAATTAAATATCGTCAATGACTTAGTAGGTGGTGGCGGGGCCAAAATCGGCGTGCTGGCGCGGCCCCGAGGACCTAATTCGGCCGAGTGCAATTTTCGAGTTTGTGCGATGCAGAAATATAGTAGGTTAGGAACTCAAGGTTCCCAGAATTATATAATATTGAATTTTATTGAATTTTGAGGCCCCGACTCTTATCCACAGGTTCCGCCCGGCTATTTGGCAAACGAGGATCGGATAGGCTATCCTGCGGCGCAATTTGGGAGGTTTGGAGATGGCGGAACGTGATAGGATAGGTGAGCAGCTATCAACTATGTTGCAGCAGGCTGCCGCATCAGCTGAGGGCCAAACCGAAGTTACGCTTCGAAATCCACAGGATGAGGCGACAAAAGCGCTACGAGAAGCAATAGAGGTCCAAAGGAAAGCAGCGGAAGCTGTAACAAGGGCAGCGGAAGCTAGCATAACGAGCGCTAGGGCAGCGGAGAAGGCGGCTGTAGCGATGGAGAGAAAGGCCAAGTATATGCTTTGGTCGGCAATCGTAGCGTCAGTATCGGCGGTCGCTTCGGCAGTCTCGGCCTACTATTCCTATTGGAGCGCTGTGCATCCAAGATAACCGTTGTGGCCGAGATGAGACGCGCGACGCCGATGGCAAGGCGACGTTCAATGGCAAGCTCCGCTCTGCGGAACAGCGGCTCAAGATTTTCGAACGGCTGGTTTACTCGGAGATCACCAAGCTCGCCGCCATCATCGAGCGCATAGTCAATCCGCCAGCGGACAACATAGCATCACTCGACGAGCGGCGGGCGGCACGCAAAGGAGTTTCCCAGGTTCCGGGATAGACCCGGAGCGGCCGCGCACGGTGTTGGAAGCACCGCACGCGGCCTGACCACAGCAACCCTGTATAGGAGGGTCGCTATGGCTACCGAGTACAGTAGCAACGCTACAGCTGTACCTCAAATGAGCCCGGCGGATTTGTCCGCCCTCGCCAAGCGCCTACGGAGCCGCGCCGACACCATCGTTCTGCGCGATCAGCCTGAAATGCAACGCGACATGCGGGCCGCGGCCGACGTCGTCGGTGGAGTGGCCCGGTCGTCCGACTTGCTCGTCGACATCACCGACACTGACGGCAAGGTGGGCCGCTCCGTCCCGCTATGGGAGGCAGTCGCCGACGATGAGGTCGAGTACCAGGATTGCCGCGCGACCCTCCTGGCCGATGGCAAGTGCACCACGGGCGGCGGCGTGGCGCCGGTCTACTTCTTGGAACTGGTCGGCAATCTCATTTTGATCGACGTAAAGGGTGGCACGGTCGTGGCCGTCACCGGTTTGCCGCCTGGGACCGGCTACGTGATCCGTCACCTCGACGCGGTGGCTGGAGGTGAGTGATGCCGGTCACGCCCAGCACAATGAAGGCCGCCGATGTGATGCGGCTCGCGGATCGGCTCACCTCCAGCAGTACGAGCAACTTGATTGAACAAGTCGCCGCGATCCCTACCTCCATTACGGTTATACCTTGCACCCATTACGGGTATATACTCACCATACCAACGCAGAGGCGGAGGGCGCGATGGACATCCGAGCACTCAATCGAATGGTGGTTGAAGACGCTGCTTTGCGGCGAAGGCAGATACTCCAGCCCGTCGGAGGCAAGGGTGATCGCGTCTTCCCCCCGACCTATCCCCCTTCAGACGAGGCCAAGCGAGCCAACCGCAATGCCCCGCCCCGCCACGTTTATGAGCGCCGGCGGCTAGGCGAAAGAGAAGCTTGGTGTGTCCTCGTCGACAGCGTGCAGTCCCAGGCGAACCGGCTGGAAGAATGCCTGCTTGATGCGATCTGCGATGGCATGCCCATCCCCCATGTGGTCGTGGATTTCAGCAAGGCCGGGCTCGACGGCATCGCGAGGATCACTTCCCTCGACGCCCCGCATCGCGTCTATGACGCCATTCTGCGCGACAGCCTTCTGAATGGCGAACCGTTCATGGCGAGCGCCGTCGGACGATGCCTTGCCAAGGCCAAGGTGGAGGACGCCTCGGCGCTCTTGGAAATCTCGCCCACGGCGCTTCTATTCGGCGCCTGGCATTCGACCGGCGAAGGCGGCGGGCTTGGCGCCAAGTTCGCGCGCTGTCTTATCTCCGAAATCGTTGGCGTCGATGTGCCGGTGGAGGACATCGTCGTGAATCGGCGAACGGGGGAGATCGACATCCAGACTTCGGGTCGGCGCACCGGCAGCCGGATCGATCCCCTAGGCGTGCTGAAGAAGGTCGACGTTTTCAAGGGCGAGAGCGGCTGGAGCACGACCGAAGCCGCCGCCGGCAAAAAGGCGAAGAAAGTCAGGCCGTCCGAGATCAATCACGGCAATATTGCTCCTTCCATCCAACCGCTCGGCGTCACTTGCGACCATATCGAACACAGCTTCGTGCTGAGCTTCGCCGCACTACGCCGGCTCCGCTTCGGCGGCGGCAACAAGGATTTAGCAGGGCGCAGCCTGCTCGCCGCGCTCGGGCTCGTCGCGCTCGCCGAGCAAGACGCGCGCGGCTATGCGCTTCGCTCCCGCTGCGATCTCGTATGCGAAGGGCGCGTGCCGCTGGAACTGGTGCATTCGGACGGAGCAACGGACCCCATCGCACTCGATCGCAAAGCGGCGCGCGCGCTCTACAAGGAGGCGTTCGAAGCCACCCAAAGAGCCGATTTTAAGTTCGAACTCGACGACAAACCTTCCCAAGCTGCGCAAGAAGCTGGCTTTTCGTTCTCCGTCAAACCGCTTCCGCTAACTCCTCAGGACAAGCTCGTAGAGATTGTCCGCAGGAGCCAGGAACTGGCTCTTGCCGGCGTAGGCGGCGAAGAGAACGAGGTGGACGGCGATGACACTGGTTCTGGAAATTGAATATCTGTCGGGCGTTGCGTTCGCCGCCTTCGGCCCGGACAGCCCGATACCCGACTGGCCACCGCAGCCGGACCGCATCTTCTCCGCCCTTGTCGCCACATGGGCGGCGCATGGTCAGGTCGACCGGGAAGCGGAAGCGCTCGAATGGCTGGAGAAGCTGCCGGCGCCGCGCATTCTCGCTTCAGTTGCAGAGCCGCGCACAGGTGCGATCGTCTTTGTCCCGCCCAACGATCCACGCAGCGACAAGCAGAAACACGCCAAGGGCGTTCTGCCAGCGTTGCGTCGCCGCCAATGGCGGCGCTTTCCTGCCGCCCGCCCGCACGATCGAATCATCCGGCTCTTCTGGCCTGAAGCTGAGCCGAAACAGGAAATGCTTGCCGGCTTGCAAGGTCTGGCACGCGATACCGCTTATATTGGTCATTCGGCAAGCCTCACGCGCTGCCACTTTTGGGTTGACCAAGCTGCTTCCGGCCTGAACGACGCCACGGTACCGGAACGACAAGTCTACGGTGGACGCTTTGCGGAACTGTGTCGGACCTTCAATGCGGGTCGCAGGCCGCTTGCCGGTGCGCGGGTCGCATCAGTATCGGACGCAAAGCCGGAACGAACGAATCTTTTCGGTGAACGCTGGCTCATACTTGAACATGTCGATGGCAAGATGCCGGACATTCGCGCCTGCGCTCTCATTGCAAAGACAATCCGAGATGCGTTGCTGAGTGGTTATCAGCGGATCAGCCTGGGACACGCAATTCCGGAGGTTGCCAGCGGCCATGCTTCAGACGGTAATCCGACCCACGCTCCGCATTTCGCTGTTGTGCCGCTGTCGTTCACCGGCTTTCGCTATGCGGACAGTCACATAATGGGCTTCGCACTCGCTCCACCAAGGGATAGCGCGATCCTGGATGACAAGGATTTTCGCATGGTATTAAGAACGCTTGCGCCGATCGATGAAAGGCGAGGGCGCCGGATCCTGACGATCAGATCGAAAGGAGGAGCCGGGCCGGATCGGGCCTTCTCAATTGATTTCTCCCCCACATTTGAGGCCTCCGGACGCTCACTAGACCCAGCCCTCTATACTAGGCGTGCAAGATTTTTCGCGACGGTCACTCCAATTGCGCTCGACCGGCACCTGAAGGAAAAAGGCGAGGCGCAACAGCACGAAATCAGAGCGCAGATTGCCACCGCCTGCCGCAATATCGGCTTGCCGGACCCGGAGGAGATCGTTACCGACAAACATTCAGCTTTCGAAGGTGCGCCTTCGGCCTATCCTTCCGGCAAATCGCCGGCGTGGATGCGCTGGCGTCTTCCGCCTTCGCTGGCAAGTCGTCAGCTCACACATGCGGTGATCCGCTTTGCCGCACGCGTCGAAGGTCCCGTGATCCTCGGCGCGGGACGTTTCATGGGGCTTGGTCTTTGTCGCGCTCTTGATCCGGAGACGGATAATGCCGACGCCGGATGATTTCCCGGTTTTTTTCGAAGAAGTTCACGGCTACCAGCCCTTTCCGTGGCAGATGCGGCTGCTTCGACAGGTTACGAAGACGGGCAAGTGGCCGGAGACGTTGGACTTGCCCACCGGTTCCGGTAAGACGGCGGCGATCGACATCGCGATCTTTCATCTGGCGCTGGAGGCAGAACACAGGGAGGTTCGGCGTGCCCCAGTCCGCATTGCCTTCGTGGTGGACCGTCGTCTGGTGGTGGATGATGCGTTCGAGCGCGCGAAGAAGATCGCGGAAGCACTGACCGACCCGCAAGGACCGGCCACAGCGAGCGCGGCAGAACAGTTGAAAAAGCTCTCCGGCGATAGCCTGCCGCTGATCGTACAGCGTCTGCGCGGTGGAATCCCGCGTGAGAACGACTGGGCGCGCACGCCGTCGCAGCCGACGGTCCTCTGTTCCACGGTCGATCAGGTCGGATCACGCCTTCTGTTTCGCGGCTACGGCGTTTCCGATTCGATGAAGCCGGTCCATGCCGGCCTCATCGGATCGGACTGCCTGATCTTGCTCGACGAGGCGCATCTGGCCGAACCGTTTCGGCAGACACTTGGATGGGTGCAAATCTACCAGGATCAGAAGTGGCGCGAAACGGACAGCACGATGCCTTGGGGCGTCGCACTTCTCACGGCAACGTCTGGCGAGAGGCCGCAAGAGGGCTTTTCACTTGACGATGAAGACCGTGCGCATCCCGTTCTGGAAAAGCGCCTAAACGCCCCCAAGCCCGCGCGTCTCATCGCTCCAGCCAAGCCCAAAGCCAAGACAGAGGATACGGGGGAAGCTGATGACGAGGAAACGGATAGCGGTGACAAGGACCTCTTGCGCCGCGCCACGACGATCGTGGAAGAAGTGCAACGTGCATTTGAGCACTTCGAGTCGGCTGGGAATGGAGCCCGCAACCCAGCGATTGGCGTGGTCGTCAATCGAGTCGCTCGTGCGCGCGCAGTGTTTGAACGGTTGAAAAGGGAATTCAAAAAAAACATCGAGAATCACGAGGTCCGCGAGCCGATCCTGATGATCGGGCCTTCACGACCATTGGACCGGGACGAGCTTGCAAAAACCCTTGAACCGATCCGCACCCGGACTTGGAAAGATGACGAAAGGCGAATTCTGGAGATGCCGCTTTTCCTTGTCGCGACACAGTGCATCGAGGCCGGGGTGGACATTGATCTTGATGCACTCATTACTGAAGCCGCCCCCCTAGACGCGTTGCGCCAACGCTTCGGACGACTCAACCGTGCCGGCCGAAAGATCACGCCCTATGCCGCCATCATCGCCAGGAAATCCGACATTTCCGCGCGTTATGATGATCCGGTATATGAAAAACAGATAAAGCCTGCATGGGACTGCTTAACGGAGGTGGCAAGCAAAGGGTCCAATGATCAAATAGTGGATTTCGGCGTGAATGCCTTCAATGTTCGCATGAAGGCTGATGCCCTCGCCCCCAAGGCGAATGCTCCCGTGCTACTTCCTGCCCATCTCGATCTCTTAAGCCACACGTGCCCATTCCTGCCTCGGATCCGGATATTGCGCTCTATCTGCATGGACCGAACCTCCAGCCGGATTCGATCACAATCGTCTGGCGTGCGGATGTTGACGCCGAGAGGCATGTAGACAAGGAAACCCGTCGACTTCTGATGCTTGTTCCGCCACGCTCGGCGGAGGCAATAGCATTACCGATTTGGGCAGTGCGTCACTGGCTCTCAAAAGGCGACCAGGAAGAGCCGGATCATCTGGCAGACGTAGCTAGCGCCGAACCGGGAGACAAATCTCATGTGATCGAAGGCAAAGTCCGCAAGGTCTTCCGCTGGAAAGGAGATGATGAGCGCTCGCAATGGATCGCTGTCCGTGATCTTCGCCCGGGAGACACCATTGTCGCGCCCGCGCGCTATGGCGGCATAGATGATTTCGGCTGGAATCCGGAACATAAGAATCTGGCCACCGATGTTGGGCAGAGAGCCGCCGCACCTTTTGCCGGACGCCGGTTCGCGGTTCGTGTGGCGCCGGGACTCATTGGCGAATCTGTAGGTGATGAAGCGCTGGCCGACGCCCTGGCTGGTGCCGCATCGCGCCGCTGGCAGGATTTGCGGACCGCTCTATTCGAGCTAGCTCTTCCCGAAGCCCTATGGAGCGATCTTGAAGCGTTAGGCAATGCTAATGCGCATAAAGTCGAAGCCTATACGGATGTCTATGGCAGAGACGATCAGGATCGTCCTCGCGGTGTCGTCTTCGTGGCGGCGTTTGGGATCAAAGATAAAATGCAAGACGATGATGGGCAGTCGAACTCGACCGAAGACGATACGGCGGGCTCCATGCCTGGTTTTTCGCTCGCGCTCGAAAAGCACAGCCAGGATGTGGAGAGAAAGGCCGAAGCCTTCGCCAAAGCTGCTGGTCTTACGAAAGAGCGCGTGACGGACTTGAAAATCGCTGGCCGTCTCCACGATGCCGGTAAGGCCGATCCGCGATTTCAAGCTTGGCTTCATTACGGCGATCCATTGGGGCCGGACCCAGGCCAACCGGAAATGATTCTCGCCAAGTCAGGGCGCCGCTTGCCGCGCGAAGCATCTGGGCTACCCGAAAACTGGCGGCACGAGGCGCCTTCGGTGCGGTTGGCACGGACGGACAAGCGCTTCCTCGAAGCCAACGACCCCGAACTCGTGCTCTGGCTCATCGGCACGCATCATGGACATGGACGGCCCTTCTTCCCGCATCACGACCCGGCGGAGGAAACGCCAGACACGGGTCCGCAATCGCTTTCATTCAATTGGCAAGGTCTCGATTGGCCCTCTCTCTTCGCTAGGGTCAAGGCACGTTACGGCGTTTGGGAATTAGCCCGCATGGAGGCCATCCTTCGGCTCGCGGACCATCGCGCTTCCGAGGAGAGAGCCGCTTAGGAGACAGAATGACCATGGCAACGTGCCATCGCCTTGATGGACTGGAGCCCGATAATCTGCTCGCTTTCCTGACGCTGCTCGGACTGTTGCGGGCCCTGGAAGCTGTCGACCAGCAGCGCTCGGAAGATAACAAACTCCGTCCCCGGGCCGCATGGGACGTTGATGCACCACCGCTACGGCCGAAGCTGTTTCTGGGGCGAGATATTACCCAAGACGAAGTGACGGAAAGTGCAGCCGAGGGGCTTGACGTACTCGCAGCCGCGCATGACTTCGACGGGCGGAAAGACCTGAACCATTCACAAGAAGAATGCCGCACTCTCCTAGAAAAGTGCGCGAAAGCCGCTCGATTCGATCTACGGGAACATGCCGATCTGTTGGCGGCACTTATGAGCGACGCGGCCGTTAAGGATGACAAGAAGGAACCGATCGATCCCACGCCACTCTGTCTGCTCTTCGGTCAAGGCCATCAACACTTCCTCGATCGCCTGGCGGGCGTGCCTCATGAGCCGGCGCCCCCACCGCGCGGAAAGAGAAAAAAAGCTACTGCCTTGTCTGCATCCGAATGCTTAAACGAAGCATTGTTTCAGCCGTGGCATCGGGACGACCCAACCTTTTCTTTTCGTTGGGACCCGGAGGAAGATGTGCGCTATGCCCTGATGGCGGGCGATCCTACTGACGCGACCTACAAGACCGGCACACAGCACGGCGCCAACCGTCTCGCTGCAATCAGCCTAGCCACGCTTACCCTCGTCCCGGAAATGCGAGCCGGACGCGTGCGTCCGAGCATCATCGGCGGCGCATTCGGAACCTACGGATTTTCCTTCGCTTGGCCGATCTGGCATGAGCCCGCGACGTTGTCCGCGATCCGAGCGCTGCTTGCTCATCCGGACTTGCGCAAGCTTGGCGGACTCAAGCATCTTGGAGTCGATCACGTTCTGGAAGCCCGACGTATTTCGGTCGGCAAGTTCATGAACTTCTCACGTGCTCGTCCCCTCCAGTAGATCGAGCGCGTCCATGCCGACCGACCACCAACTCGAATTCCACCTCCCCGCGCCCCCCATCACCGGCGAGACCCCGCTCGTCCCGGCCCGGATGGTGAACGAGTTCGTCTATTGCCCTCGCCTCGCCTACCTGATGTGGACGCAGGGCGAGTGGTCGGAGACCGGCGATACGGTCGAGGGGCGGCGCGTGCATTCCCGGGTCGATCGGCCGGGCGCGCCGCTGCCGGCGCCGCAGGCGCTCGAAGGCGCAGCCGCCGCGGCGCCCACCGACGCAACCGCGACGCCCGACATCGAATCCGCAGCTGCGAGGCCTAACGAACAGGCCACGCTCCAGCACAACGGCCCGGCGCCCTCGGACAAAATCATCAGCCGCTCCATCACCCTCTCCTCGGCGAGCCTCGGTGTCATCGCCAAGCTCGATGTGGCGGAGGCCGAGGACGGCGCGGTAACGCCTGTCGACTACAAGCGCGGCAAGCGTCCGCATGTGGCGCAAGGCGTCTATGAGCCGGAGCGCATCCAGATATGCCTGCAGGGCCTGCTGCTCGAAGAGAACGGCTATCGCGTGGACGAAGGCGCCATCTATTATGCCGAGAGCCGCGAGCGCGTGCGCATCGTGTTCGACGACGCGCTGCGCGCGGCGGCGCGATCGGCGGTCAGCGATCTGCGGCTGACGGTCTCGCAAAGCCGCATCCCGCCGCCGCTCAAGGACAGTCCGAAATGTCCCCGCTGCGCCCTGGTCACCGTCTGCCTGCCCGACGAGATTCGCGCGCTTTCCGGCTCCGCGCTCGCACCCCGACCGATCGCGGTGCCTCCCGACGAGGCGTTGCCGCTCGTCGTCCAGTCGCAGCATGCGCGGATCGGCAAGGACGGAGAGACGCTCAAGATCAGCGACGAGGAGCAGGGCGAGACGCGGGTCCGCTTCATCGAGATTTCGGACGTTGCGCTGTTCGGTAATGTGTCGATCACCACCCCGGCACTGTCGGCTCTGCTCGAACGCGAGATTCCCGTGACCTTCCATAGCCACGGTGGATGGTTTCGCGGAGTCGCCCATGGCATCGGTCATCGCAATGTCGAGGTGCGAACGGCGCAATATCGCATGAGCTTCGACGAAGCGTCCTGCCTGCGGTTCTCGCGGGAACTGGTTGCGGCAAAAATCGCAAACCAGCGGACGATCCTGCGGCGAAACTGGCGCGGCGAACCGGATGCTCGGCAAGCGGTGCTGGACCGCCTGGCGGCAGCGCGCAGATCGGCCGATGCCGCCACGACGCTGGCGGCGCTGCTGGGCACCGAGGGGGACGCGGCAGCAACGTATTTCCGGGCATTCGCCGGTCTCATCAAGCCGCCTGCCGACAAGCAGAAGCAGAGCGGCGAGCTCGCGCCGTTTCGCTTCGATGCCCGCAATCGCCGGCCGCCGACCGATCCGGTGAATGCCATGCTGTCCCTCGCCTACGCGATGCTGATCCGGCACCTGACGATCGCGTTGGCATCGGTCGGCCTCGATCCCTATCGCGGTTTCTATCACGCGCCTCGTTATGGGCGGCCGGCGCTTGCGCTCGACATCATGGAGCCGTTTCGTTCGATTATTGCCGACTCCGTTGTACTCTCCGCCATCAACACTGGCGAAATCGGGCCAAATGATTTCGTCGTGGCCGCAACCGGAACCGCTTTGACACAAAGCGGCCGGCGGCGCTTTGTCGAGGCGTTCGAACGGCGGCTCTCGCAGGACACGACCCACCCGGTGTTCGGCTATCAGGTCAGCATGCGGCGAATGCTCCTGGTGCAGGCGCGGCTGCTCACTCGATTTCTTCTTGGAGAGCTGCCGGGCTATCCGCACTATTTGCCGCGGTGAGGGCCCTCCATGGAAGAGGAGCGCCTGTTCATTGTAACCTACGATATCGCGGACCAGCGCCGCTGGCGACGCGTCTTCAAGGCGATGCAAGGATTCGGCGACTGGCTCCAGCTTTCGGTTTTCCAATGCCGTCTCTCCCGTCGGCGCCGTGCTGAGCTGGAAACCCGGTTGCGCGAACTGGTAAGAAATGGCGAGGACCATGTCCTCCTGATCGATGTCGGACCGGCAGACAAGATCGAGCTGGCGGTGGAGAGCATCGGCAAGACGTTCTCGAAAATGGAGCGCCGAGCCACCGTAATTTGATACGTTGACGGAGGATCGCAGAGGATTCGGACAAATGTTCGCTTCGAACTTCGCTCGCCGGCAAGCTTCGAGAGGTGAGGTGCTAACGAAACGACTGCCTCCGCTCGAATCGGTGTAACCTGTTGTATTGAGTATCGCTCTTTGACATCGTAAGGATTTTGCCGCTCGCGCCGCCGGTCTTCTGCCGGACGCTGTGGGACATCGCTCGAAAGCGTGCTGAGATTGCTTTGATCCGCAAGGGCTTGTATGCTGGCAGTATCCGAGGCGCGCGCGCCTCGGCCTCATTGAAGCGATTCGCTGCACGGACGATGATTTCATCATTCGTCAGGTATCCGAGGCGCGCGCGCCTCGGCCTCATTGAAGCCTTTTATCCGATCCCGATCCCGATCCCCTCGTATCCGAGGCGCGCGCGCCTCGGCCTCACCCCGGTTGGCGCTTTTCACCAGATGCTTTCGGGAAGAAGCCACCCAGCAATCTTCCAGGGAGGAATGCGTCGGGCCCAAACGTCTTGCCTCCTCAAAAAAACTCGTCGCAAAATGGGTGATTTACGACGAGTTCACTGGTCTGAGCTCGAGATTCTCTCGATGGCGCGGCCACAACCGGCGATGGGCCCGGATATCGAAAAACGGACAGTCTCATCCGCCAAGGTCCCGAATCTCAACGGCGAGCGTCTCGCCGTCAGGGAATTGGTGCCGCTTCTCGCTCGGCGATCAGGCCTGGTAAGGAGCGCCTCTACCTGACCCACATTCTCGGCGACGAAATCACCATCTCGGATCGTGCCCTGAGCCCTCCCCGGACAGTAACAAGAAGCTGTTAGCGCGCACGCAATCCGATCTGATTCCAATGATGCTGCCGGATATGCTGATCGCGAGTGAAGGCGCGGCGGAGGCACGCGTTGTTTTGGGCGCAACCCGGCGAAGCACGGTGGGCGCGGCCTCGGCGCTTCGTTCCGACCTCGCTGGATCTTCCGCAATCGAGGGTACAGCGGTCGCGAGAAGACGCGGTCGAGCACGGCCCTTTATGACCCAGAGCGGCCCTCGAGCCGAGCATCGAGTTGCGAGCCGTCGCAGTCCACCAGCCGTCAAGACGGCGGCTGGCCACAATCTTGAGCTGACGGCACTGCGCCGCCAGGCGGCGGGGCCGGCAGGAGCTGCCCCGGTTACGATCGGCAAGGTTCGAGCTTCAGATGGTGTGAGGTGCATCAGACACCATCACAGCCGGCAATTTGTTGCGAGCCACTTCTGGAAACGGCAGTTCTTTAGCGTGCATTGTAATTGGGGTATCCCACCTCCGAGCTACGCGAGGGATGTGCCGGACTCCCACGGAAGAAAAGCCAGCGTACGTGCCGCCGGCGAGCGCCAAACTGCTGCCCAACCGTAGATCTTTTTGCACGGAGGTTTCACTATGGCGTATTCTGTTCGATCCGGAACAGCGTTCGTTGCCGCCATGTTCCTTGTTGCAAGCCTCGCAACGGCTGCGCACGCCCAATTGCGATGCGCTTTCTTTTGCTGCTCACCGATGACGGCGCGGACATGGACGTCTCCCCATTTTCCTGAGAAAATTTTCGTTGCCGGGGCGCCACAAGTCAACGAGCGATGTCGTTCGCGATACCGCATCAGCTTTGCTTCCGGGCCGGCACTGGTTGCCGGCCAAGCTGTGGGGCGAGGCCGGCGGCTACGCTCGGAGACCTATTGCAGCACAGAGTCGGTTGCTGTTCACACAAACAAGGCCGGATTAGAACGCGACGCAGCCGATCTCACCCTTTACCACGTGGAACCTTCAGCGAGCACTTTCGCATCCGTCTCGTTCGTCAGCGGCTCAGGATCGCCGGCACAGAGCAACGGCGCGGCAATGTTGCCATCGTACTCACACTCGGACGTGGCAAGCCACCGCGTTGTGCAGTAACATAATTGGTACATTACCGAGGGAGCCAATGGCTGCTTCGGGTCAGGTCTACCCCAAGCTCCAGCGAAACTTGCCCGATGAAAGGTACATCCATGAGGTCACAGCTAGCGGCGATGTTTCTGGTTTTTTCGCTGTCAGCGAACGCGCAAACCTTGAGCGGCGCGATCGATATGCACGCGCACTCCGATCCTGACGGCGTTCCGAGGAAGATCGACGCCGTCGATCTAGCGCGTCTGGCGAAAGAGCGCGGAATGCGCGCCATCGTGCTCAAAAATCACTACGAGCCCACGGCGTCGCTTGCTTATATCGTTCGCAAAGAAGTGCCGGGAATCGAGGTCTTCGGCGGAATCTCGCTGGATCTTACCGTCGGCGGCGTCAATCCGGCGGCGGTCGAATGGATGACCAAGGTCAGGGGCGGCTACGGCCGGGTGGTCTGGCTGCCGACCTTCGACTCCGAGGCCCAGGTGAAACTCACGAGGCAGCAGCGCCCGTTTGCCCCGGTGGTTAGAGACGGCAAAGTCGTGCCGGAGGTGGCACAGGTGATCGCAATCGCCGCCAGAAACAACCTGGTGCTCGAAACCGGACACTCGTCGGGAAGCGAAGACCTGGTGATCATAGAGGAGGCGAGACGGCAGGGCGTGGAGAACGTGATGGTCACTCATGCGCTAACCAACCCCGGCGGCCCCCTCACGCTATCCGAGATTCAACAAGCCGCGAGGCTGGGCGCGTATATCGAACTGATCCATGGCGGGCTTTCTGAAGACCTGCTGCGTAGGGACGCGGAAGTGATCCGCGCTGTCGGAGCGTCCTCCGTGGTCCTGTCGACAGACCTGGGTCAACCCAACAATCCTCTCCATACTGACGGACTGCTGGCGTTCTACAAAGGACTGATCGCGCATGGCATCTCCGAGGCGGACATTGTGCAGATGTCCCAGACCAATCCGGCGAAGCTGTTGGGGCTGAAACCCTAATCGCTCGACCGGGCGATCTTTCAGCCATTAATCCCTGGAACTCGACGAGGCCACCGCCAGTAGTTCAGCGGGCTACTGACCCACAGGGATGCGACCCGCTGAATGCTTTGCATATTGAGGAGGAAACAATGCACAAGGGGCCTCTAGTCAGCAGATTGGCAATTTCAACTGTCTTGTTGCTGGGTCTTTTGTCCAGCAATTCGGCCTTCGCCGACGCCGGAGGCAAATGGGCCAACGAGATCGGATCGATGGGACCGGTGCCCAAGGCCCAATGCGGCCCTTCGGATCGCACCGAAAGCGGTTTGCAGGGCCAGACCACTTCGGAGGAACGCGCGAGCGGCGACTCGGGACTCGGCTACAACTGCAATCTCGAGTTCGTCGGCCAGTTCCGGGGGGAGGGGGCCTTTTCGCAGGACGGGCCGTCATACTTTGGTCACTGCGTCTACATGGCAACGGAAAATAACCCGCTGCAGGCGCACCCCGGTATCGTGGTGATCGATGTTTCGGATCCCACGAATCCACAGGCGACCGCGTACCTCGCCGACACTCCGGCGGGGCTCAGCCCGCACGAAACCAACAAGGTGAACGAAGAGCGCGGACTCCTCGGGCTGGCGCAAAGTAACGGGCCGAATTTCGCTGTCTATGACATAAGCGGGGACTGCGCCCACCCGAGGCTGGCGTCTAGCATCACGGTGCCCAATAGCTTTGGCCACATGGGTGGCTGGGCCGACGACGGAAAGACGTACTACATTGGCCAGC
>Ga0209465_10000587_pt1 | contig 16757 bp, 14 predicted proteins | sample PanSoiPlot1MoBio_FD_188321 | JGI IMG/M metagenome (GOLD analysis project Ga0209465, IMG submission 188321) | Tropical forest soil microbial communities from Panama analyzed to predict greenhouse gas emissions - Panama Soil Plot 1 MoBio (SPAdes)... | ecosystem: Environmental > Terrestrial > Soil...
AGATGTACTCGGTCAGAATCGCCCAGCAGTCGAAGTGAATGTCGAGCCCTCCCCTGACTTCCGTCGCCCGTCCCGCCGTGACGTCCCAGGCGCTGTACGCCCTCGCGTCCGCGAAGCGTGACAGGCGCGCCGTCGCTCCCGCGTCGAGGAAGCGAAAGCCCTGCTGCTCGTTGAAGCGCGGCCCCACGCTGGCCGAGTAGTCCTTGAAGATCGCGGTGAAGGCGCCATTGGCGTCCCGCAGCCCCAAGTTGTAGACATTGTACCGAGCATTCGCACCGATATGGAAATGCTCGTTGGGTTGGACCGCCACCTCGCCGATCAGATCCTTGAAGGGCTGGGGGACGGAGAGGAAGTTGTAGGTCTGGCTGAGCGTTACATGCGCCAGCTCCCAGCGCACGGGCTCCTCGTTCACTCCGGCGGTCGTGCGGGCGTTGAGGCGGTTGGTGATGGCGTAGGTCACCTCATTGGCCTTGTTGACGGCATCGATGCCTGTACGCGCCTCGTAGCCCGGATCGATGCCCGTAGTGGGACCACCGCCGGGCTCGTACTGTGGATTAGCCTTCTGGTTGATGCCTCGGATCTCGATGAAGTTGGCGCGGGGCTCGATGACGTGCTGGAGCGCTGCAATGCTCCCCGTGCCGGGGAGGTTGTAGACCCTCGAGATGCGTGTCTCGACCAGCGCGCCGCCCTCCATCTGCTGACGGAGGCGGAGGGTCTCCCGGGTGTCCTCGATTGAAACGGGTTCGTTCTGGATGGCAGGTCCGTTCGAGGTCGACTCCCCGATCACTTCCTGGTTGTAGAGGGTGAGTCGGCCGCCCGCGTAGGGCGTGATGGTGAAGAGGCCCGCCACGGGGATGGGGAGATAGAGGCGCGGGTGGAGATCGGCGCGGATGCCCGCAGTGCCGATGGTGCGGATGAAGTTGACGAAGGAGGCCTGACCCTCGACGAGGAGGCCCGTGTTTCCCGGCAAGGGCTGGCGCACGGCGGTGAGACGGATGTCGGGGACACGCTGGAGCTCGACGGCGCGGGTCTGAGTCAGGTCCTGGTACCAGTACACCCGTCCCAAGAGGTTCACGGTCTCCCAGCGCTGGGTGATGTACAGATTCGTGTCGGCGCGCTGCCGCACCCGGTCCGCCGTCGTGTAGGCGTAGGTCTTGAAGACGCTGTCGTCCGAGGTGACGTTGGAGTCGAGCTTCACGGAGAAGCTGGGCGTGGCCTGCCAGGAATGCACGTACTTGACGTAGCCGCGGTTCTCCGGGAAGCCCCGCTGTTGGGCCGTGGTGAGGAAGCTCTCGTTGACCCCGAAGGCGGTGAGCTCGCCCTGGGCGTCCCGCGAGAGCATGTAGCGGTAGTCGATGTCCATCCCGATGCCCCGCTTGGTGTAGGTGTCCATGGCCACCGTCAAATCCTGGCTGTCGTCGATCGCCCAGTAATACGGAATGCGGGCGAGGAGGCCGTAACGTGAGTTGGTGCCGTACTCGGGGAAGAGGAAGCCCGACTGCCGCTCGCGCCGAAGCGCAGCCGCGAAGAATGGCACATAGGGAATGACGGGGAAGCCTTTGACGAGAAAGGACGTGTCGGAGCCCTGGATGGAGGACTCGAGGTCGACCTCCGCCGAGCCTAGCTTGAACCCCCATGGGGGGTCGTCTCCTTCGCAGGTCGTGAAGAAGCCCTGGCGGATGCTGTAGACGCCCTCCCCCAGCTTGTACATCCGGTCCGCGGAGAGGTGGTAGAAGGGGGGCACGAAGGTAGAGCCCTTGTAGACGATGCCTGTGCCGGTCTTCAAATTGAAGTCGATCCGTTCGCCCACCAGTCGGTCCTGGCCGTCGAAGAACGTCGCCCGGCCCTGGGCGACGGCCTCCCCGGTGGCGCGGTTGATCTCGACCCGATCGGCGACCAGGCGGTTGTTTCCGCGGGTGATTTCGACGTTGCCCGTGGCCAGGAAGAGGTCCGAGTCGCCCCCGATCTGCTGGATGCGATCGGCAACTACGTTGGTCTCGCCGCCGGGGCCCGACAGGGTCATGGGGGGAGACTGCTGGGCTACGGCGATCACGGGCCACGTGAGCCCGCACACGCCAGCGGCCAGCAACGCGGCAGCACTCCAGCGGAGGAGAGCGCCGCGCAGGCATAAGACGAGCGCTGTGTTCGGAGACACAGGGCCATATGGTATCAGCGGGGGTTGACGTCTAAGCCAAAAATATCTGTATTTTCAGTGGCTTGGACGATGATCTCACCCAAGAGGAAGAGCGACCCCGCGACACAAACGGTAGTGGTCGCGGGGCCCGAAACGGCCATCCGTAGCGCTTCGGTGGTCGAGGACGCCGTCTCGAGGACGAGGCCCCGGCCGGCGGGGAGCGTCCGAGCGACGGCCGCTAGCGAGTCTGGCGAGGCGGCCCGCGGATGGTTGGCCGCCGCGAAGATAACCCGGGTTGCCAGGGGCAGGAGGGCGCCCAGGATCCCCGCCTTGTCCTTGTCCTCGGAGGTTCCGAGCACGAAGGTGATGCCGTGCTCCGGCAGATAGGCCTGCATCGACGCAGCAAGCGCGCGGGCTCCCGCCGGATTGTGCGCGCCATCCACGATGACCAGGGGCGCCCGTCGGATCACCTGGAAGCGGCCGGGCCATCGTGCCCGGTCGAGGCCGTTGCGTATGGCCGGCTCCTCGGCGCCAAGGGCGCGCGCGGCGGCGGCGGCGAGAAGCGCATTGCCCGGCTGGAACACGCCCAGCATGCCGCAGCGGGCATCGTCGATCCGCCAGTCAGGGCCTTCGAGATCGAGCCACTGCCCGTCCAGCGACGCCTTGCGCACGCTCACCCGAAGATCGCGACCCTCCGCGGAGAGAGGCACGCCGGCCTCGGCGGCCCGGCGAACGATCACGGCCTCCGCCTCCGGGGCTTGACGGGCGGAGATGGCGACACCGCTCCGGATGATGGCCGCCTTCTCCCCGGCAATTGCCTCGAGGGTATCCCCCAGGTAGGCCTGATGATCGTAGTCGATGCTCGTGATCACCTCCACGGCCGGCCGCCCGACCGTCGTGGAGTCGAGCCGGCCCCCGAGGCCCACTTCCAACACCGCCACTTCCACCCCTTGCCGCACGAAGTAATCGAGGGCGAGAGCGGTGAGGGCCTCGAACATCGTCGCGTCGAGCCGGGCGATCAGGGTACCGAGCGCCTCGACGCCGTCGACGAGATCGGCCTCGCCGATCGGCCGGCCGTCGACCCGGATGCGCTCGCGTAGATCGAGGAGATGCGGGGAGGTGTAGAGCCCGACGCGGCGACCGGCCGCCTGGAGGATGGCCGCGAGCATGGCGGATACCGAGCCCTTGCCGTTGGTGCCCGCGATTTGGACCAAGGTCATGGCGCGCTCGGGATTGCCCACGGACTCCAGAAGCGCCTCGATGCGGTCGAGGCCGGGACGCATCCCGGCCAGTTCCCCTCCCCGCAGCCCCGTGATGCGGGCCACGGCCTCCCGATAGGTCATGGAGTCGGCTGGGGACGACCCGCGAAGAAGGCGATGATCCGGCGCAGCGTCTCCCGGAGTTCGCGGCGCTCGACGACCATGTCGAGCTGGCCGTGCTCGAGGAGGAACTCCGAGCGCTGGAAGCCTTCGGGAAGGGGCTGGCGGATGGTCTCGGCGATGACCCGGGGGCCCGCGAAGCCGATGAGGGCGCGGGGCTCCGCGAGGATGAGATCGCCTAGCATGGCAAAGCTCGCCGTCACGCCGCCCGTGGTCGGGTCGGTGAGGAGCGAGATGTAGGGCAGCCGCTCGTCGGCCAAGCGCTTCAGAGCGGCGGAAGTCTTGGCCATCTGCATCAGGGAAAGAATGCCCTCCTGCATGCGCGCGCCACCCGAAGCGGACACGATGAGGACGGGCAAGCGCTTCTGTATAGCCAGCTCGATCGCGCGGGTGATCTTCTCGCCGACTACGGAGGCCATGCTGCCACCCAGGAAGGCGAACTCGAAGACGGCAAGGGCCACGGGGTGGCCACCGATCCGCCCCACCCCCGTCACCACCGCCTCCTCCAGGCCGGTCTTGTTCCGCGCGGCCTTCACGCGCTCCGTGTACCGCTTCGTGTCCTTGAAATTCAGTGGGTCCTTGGAGGTGAGGCCGGCCTCGCGCTCCTCGAAGGAGGCGTCGTCCACGATGGAGGCGATGCGCTCACGTGCGCTGATCCGGAAGGGATAGCGGCACTTCGGGCATACGCGACCCGCGCGATCGACCTCTGCGCGGTAGACGATCTCCTTGCAGGAGTCGCACTTGACCCACAGCCCCTCCGCGATGTTGACCTTCTTGGGCCGATCTTCGGCTTCACCCTTGCCCTTCCAGAACCAGGCGGTCATGCCCGACTCCGCAAGGGCTGCTTGAGCGAGGCGACGAAGTCCCCCACCTGAGCGACGAGCTCGGAGGAGGTGGCGTAGCGCTCGATCAGCTGCACGATGGCCGAGCCCACGATCACGCCGTCCGCCACGCTCCCGACGGCCTCGGCCTGCGCGGGCGTGCTAATGCCGAAGCCGACGCAGATGGGTTTGGTGGTAATGCCCCGGAGCGTACGCAGATGCTGGGACAGCTCCACGGACAGCTCCGCTCGCGCGCCCGTCACCCCCGTGAGCGACACCATGTAAAGGAAGCCGCGGCTCACTCGGGCGATGGTCCGCATGCGGTCGGGAGTCGAGGTGGGGGCCACGAGGTGGATCAGGTCGAGGCCCACCGGCTCAGCAAGCGCACGGAGCGGCTCCGACTCCTCGGGCGGCAGATCGGCGACGATGACGCCATCGACACCGCATTCCACCGCGGTGAGGCAAAAGGCCTTGAGGCCGAAAGCGAGGAGCGGATTGTAGTACGTGAGGAGGACGAGGGGCACCGGCGTCTCCGCGCGCAACTCGCGCGTGAGCTCGAGGACGCGGGGCAGCGTCACCCCCGCGGCGAGCGCCCGCTGGGTGGCGCGCTGAATCACGGGACCATCCGCGAGCGGATCGGAAAAGGGCACGCCCAGCTCCACGATGTCCGCCCCCCGGCGCGCTGCCTCCTGGACGAGCTTGCCGGTGACGGCCAGTGACGGATCGCCCGCGGTGAAGTACGGCACGAACGCCCGCTCGTTCCGCTCCCGGAGGGCGGCGAAGGTGGCGGCGAGACGTCCCGCCGTGGTCATTTCCGTCTGCCGCTCACCGCCACGGCCGGATGGGCGCGGCCGGCGCCGTTTCCGGAGGCGAGAGCAGCTTCCACGGTATGCACGTCCTTGTCGCCGCGCCCGGACAGCCCGACCACGATGACCTGACTCTTCTTCATGGCCGGGGCCTCGCGCAGCGCCCAGGCCACGGCATGCGCGGACTCGAGGGCAGGCATGATGCCTTCGAGGCGCGTGAGGGTCTGGAAGGCCTCGAGAGCCTCCGCGTCGGTGGCCGACGCGTACTCGAAGCGGCCGCGTTCCTTGTAGTAGGCGTGCTCGGGGCCGGAGCCGGGATAGTCGAGCCCGGCCGAGATGGAGTGCGCCTCGGCGATCTGCCCGTCGTCGTTCTGGAGTACGTAGCTCATGCTCCCGTGGAGCACGCCGACCGCGCCCGCGCCTAGAGAGGCGCCGTGACGCCCCGTGAAGAGGCCGTGCCCACCCGGCTCGACGCCCACGATGCGCACGCGGCGATCCGTGATGAAGGCCCAGAAGAGCCCGATGGCATTGGAGCCGCCCCCCACGCAGGCGACGATCGCATCGGGCAGCTTGCCGGCGAGCTTACGGGACTGCGCGCGCGCCTCCTCGCCGATCACGCGATGGAAGTCGCGCACCATCATGGGATACGGATGCGGGCCGAGGGAGGAGCCAAGGAGGTAGTAGGTGGAGCGGACGTTGGTGACCCAGTCGCGCAACGCCTCGTTCACGGCATCCTTCAACGTCCGGGAGCCGCTCTCCACCGGGATCACCGTCGCTCCCAGGAGCTTCATGCGGAAGACGTTGAGGGCCTGACGGGCGATGTCGACACTGCCCATGTAGACCTGGCACTCGAGGCCGAGGAGGGCGGCGGCGGTGGCGGAGGCGACGCCGTGTTGCCCCGCGCCCGTCTCTGCGATAATGCGGCGCTTGCCCATGCGTTGAGCGAGGAGGGCCTGGCCGAGCACGTTGTTGATCTTGTGCGCGCCCGTGTGGCAGAGGTCCTCGCGCTTCAAGTAGATGCGCGCGCCACCGCAATGCTGGGTGAGCCGCTCCGCGTAGTACAGCGGCGTGGGGCGGCCCGCGTAGGTGGTGAGGAGCTCGCGCAGGCGGCCGCGGAAGCGCGCATCCTTCATGGCCGCCCGGTACGCGTGCTCCAGCTCCACGAGCGGCGCCATGAGCGTCTCCGGGACGTAGCGCCCCCCGAAGCGGCCGAAGTGGCCGGAGGCGTCGGGCAAGGCGCTGGGCGCAGGCGGCCTCGTTTTCACGCGCCTCCTCCCGCCACCGACTTGGCCACGGCCACGAAGCGGCGGACCTTGTCATGATCCTTCACGCCGGGCCGCGCCTCCACCCCCGAGTTGACGTCGACACCGTACGGCCTCACGGTGGCAATGGCTCGTCCCACGTTGTCCGGGGTGAGACCGCCCGAGAGGATCACCTTGGGCCGCGGCCGGTGGTCGTGGGTCGCCACGATGCGCGCGGCCTGCTGCCATTCGAGCGGCTCCCGCGCCTCGCCCTCGCTCCATCGCGCGGCGCTGTCGAGGAGGACGGCGGCGGCGACCTTGCTGTAGCTCAGCACCTGGAAGCTCTCGGTGACGCGGAGCTCGAGCTTGCCGTCGATGGTCGAGGCGGGCGGGAGCTTGATCGTCTTGATCACGGGCAGGTCATAGTCCGCGAGGTCCTCCGGCTTCTCGGCGCCATGGAACTGCAGCGCGCCGAGCCGCACCTCCGCCGCCACCGCCTTGACGTGCGCGGCAGAGTGATCCCAGAAGATGCCCACGGCCGTCACGAAGGGCGGAAGATCCGCGATGATGGCGGCGGCGACCGCCGGTTCCACATAGCGCGGCGTCTTCTCCACGAAGATGAAGCCCAGGGCGTCGGCACCCGCCTCCACCGCGCAGCGGGCGTCGGCGATGCTCGTGATCCCGCAGACCTTGACCCGGATCACCCGCGTGGTCTCCGCTGCGCCGGTCCGCCAGTGTCGAGGAGGGCGAGCTCGCGCACCTTGGCGGGCACGTCCTGGGCACGCACCAGTCCCTCTCCCACGAGGACGGCCTGGGCCCCCGCGCTGACCACGCGCTGCACGTCCTCGCGGGTGAAGATGCCGCTCTCGCTCACCGCGGTGTGGGCGCTCGGAATGCGCGGCAGGAGAGCGAGGGACGGCTCGAGGCTCGTCTCCAGGGTGTGGAGATCCCGGTTGTTCACGCCGATGACGGGAGCACCGAGGGTGAGGGCCCGCTCGAGCTCGGGAACGGTGTGCACCTCGACGAGAGTGGCGAGCCCGATCCCCTTGGCCGCGTGATGCAGGTCGCGCAGGGCGAGGTCGTCGAGGGCGGCCACGATGAGGAGCACGGCGTCCGCTCCCGCCGCCCGCGACTCCCAGAGCTGATACTCCTCGAGGATGAACTCCTTCCGCAGCAAGGGCACGTCGACGGCCGCACGAACGGCGACCAGATCATCGAGGGCGCCGCGGAAGTACTTTTGGTCGGTGAGCACGGAGATGGCCGCCGCACCGGACGTCGCGTAGACGCGCGCCTGGGCCACGGGATCGAGCGCAGCGTTGAGGGTGCCCCGCGAGGGAGAAGCCTTCTTGACCTCGGCGATGAGCCGGACCGTCCCCGGCCCGGAGGCCCGGAGCGCCGCCTCGAAGGGAAGCGAGGGCGCGCGCCCGCGGCAGGCCGCCTCTAGCTGCGCCTGCGGCGTGTCGGCGCGGAGCCGCTCGAGCTCTTCCCGCTTGTGTGCGACGATCTCGTCGAGCACGCCCATCCCATGACCTAGTAATCGCCACGAAGCCCGCGCTCGCGGGCGGGAGCAAGCTCGATGCGCGCCATCTGCTCGATCACGTACTCGCGCAGGGTGCGCGGCGGGGGCAGGTCGCGGACGATCTTGCCCCCCTTGATCAAGGGCTTCAGCATCGCTTCGGCAGCACGGCCCTGGCCGTCGACGGGGGCGGGCTTCGCTGCAGAGAGGACCAGATTCTGCAGGGTGCCGGGCAGTCGCCACACTTGCTTCGCCCCCGAGCGCTTGCCGCGCTTGGCCATGGGCTCGCCCTCGATCTCCATGATATCGAGGGCGAAGGAGAGCACGGGGGCGTTGGCGATGGAGGTGCCTACCCCGTAGCCGTCCACGAGGGGGTTGAGCCTCAGGATCTCGTACTCGTCGATCCCGCCCGAGGCGAGGATCTTCACGTGCTCGAAGCCGCGGATGTCGAGCTCCCAGCGCACCTCTTCGAGGATGCGAAGGAAGTCCCCCCGGCGCGAGGACGGCGTGTCGAGGCGGACGGCGTAGAGATCCTTGCCGAGAGCCTGGGCGACGCGGATGGCCTCGAACTTCTCGTCCTGGAGCGTGTCGATGAGGGCGACCCGGCGCACCTTGGGATCGATCACCTCGTGAAAGGCGCGCAGGGCTTCCACGGTGTCGCCGAACATCAACACGAGGGCGTGAGGGATGGTACCGGTGGGATCGGCCTCGATCAGCTCGGCGGCCTTGGTCACCGCCACCCCGTCGCAGCCTCCTACGAACGCGTTGCGCTCGATCATGGGGGCGAGCGCGGGATGCATGCGGCGCGCCCCGAACGAGATGACCTGGCGATCGCCCGCCGCGCGCTTGCACCGCGCGGCCTTGGTGGCGATGCCGGAGGCCTGGCAGAGGAAGCCCAGGAGCGCCGTTTCGTACTCCGCCCACTCGACGTAGGTGCCCTCGATGACGAGCACGGGCTCGTGAGGACCGAAGACCGTGCCCTCGTCCATAGCCCATACGTCGACGGGAAGCCCCTCGAGCAATGCAGCCGCTTCCTCGATCCCCGCGAGAATGCCGAAGCTCCAGTCGGCTTGCGGGAAGCTCTTGAGACGGATCTCCGCCTTGACGCGCTTGGTGAGGCCCTTGGCTTTCAGGATCTGGATCGTGCGCTGGAAGTAGACATCCGACACCTGGCCCGCCTTGATCTCGGGCTCGGATGCCGTGTGGAAGGCGCGCTTTGGCTGATTCGCCATGCTGGTGGAGGGCCTCATCCCGCCCTCACGTGGGCGGATTGTCCCAGAATCACCTGGGGAAGTCAATCGACGGCGCGTCGTCGATGGAGCGCAAGTGGCCGCTCCACAAGGCGTTCCGCTCTAGAGCGGCAGACTCTTGAGGTATGCGCGGAACGCGTCCGCGAGATCCGGACGCGCCAGCGCGAACTCGACGGTGGCCTTGAGGAAGCCCAGCTTTTCGCCGGTGTCGTGACGCCGTCCCTCGAACTCGACGGCGTAGATGGGTCGCCGGCCCCGGAGGGTGCGGAGGCCATTGGTGAGTTGAATCTCGCCACGGGAGTCCGGCGGCGTCTCCGCGAGGATGGGGAAGAGATCGGGCGTGAGCACGTAGCGGCCGATGATGGCGAGATCGGATGGCGCGTCCTTGGGATCGGGCTTCTCCACGAGGTCCACCACCTCGAAGACGTTACCTCCGAGGCCGCGCGGCACGATGACGCCGTAGCGGCCGATCTCCTCCTTGGGGATGCGCATCACGGCGAGCACGGGACCGTCGTGGCGCTCGAAGGTGTCGAGGAGCTGCCGCATGCACGGCATCCGGGACACGATGATGTCGTCGCCGAGGAAGACGCCGAAGGGCTCCTCCCCCACCAGCGGGCGCGCGCAGAGAATGGCGTGGCCGAGGCCCAAGGGCTCTTTCTGCCGCACGTAGGAGACGGAGGCGAGCTCGGAGATGGTCTTGATCTGGGCCAGCTCCTCGGTCTTGCCACGGTCCTGCAGGTAGTACTCGAGCTCGAACGCCGCATCGAAGTGGTCCTCGATGGCGCGCTTGTTCCGGCCCGTGACGAGGATGATCTCGTCGAGACCGGAGGCCACCGCCTCTTCCACGACGTACTGGATGGTCGGCTTGTCGACGAGCGGCAGCATCTCCTTGGGCTGGGCCTTGGTAGCGGGAAGGAAGCGCGTGCCCAGGCCGGCGGCGGGGAAGACCGCCTTGCGTACCTGGCTCACGTCTGCGCCACCTGCGGCTTGAGGTAGATGGTCCGACGCGGCGCGGCCAGCTCGAGGCCCTCGCGATCGAAGGTCTCCTTGATCCGCCGGCGCAGCTCGATCTCCGCATCCTGCCGTGCGCTCGGCGCCACCTTCACGGCGAGACGCAGCCCCACGTCGGACTCGCCGAAGCGGATGATGCCCTGAGCGCGCGGAAGCTCGAGGGCGAGACCGGACTCCGAGGACCACTCGCGGCCCGCCCGCTCCAGCGCGTCGAGCGCGCGACGCACGTCGGTGTCGTAGGTGACGCCCACGTCGACGATGGCGCGAGCCCAGCCGCGATTGTAGTTGGCGAACTGGGTCAGCTCACCGTTGGGCACCACGCGAAGGGCGCCGCTCACCACGCGCATGGTGGTGACGCGGAGCCCGATGCTCTCCACGGTTCCCGTGTGGCTGCCCACCTCGATGACGTCACCCACGTGGACGAGCCCCTCGAGCAGGATGAAGAAGCCCGCGATCACGTCCTTGATCAGGGCCTGGGCGCCGAAGCCTACGGCGAGACCGAGCACGCCCGCGGAGACCAAGATGGCGCGCATGTCCACACCCATCTCCTGCAGGATGACCATGGCCACGGTGAACCAGAGCGCATAGAGTGCCACGTTCTTGAGAAGCGGAACGAGGGTCTGCGCGCGCTGGGCGCGACCGAGATCGTCGGCGGTGACCGCCGCGCGGCGAAGCAGCTGCTCGATGACGCGCTCGAGGCCCCGGTAGGCGAGAAAGCCCGCGAGGAGGGCCACTCCCACCACGAGCAGGTGGGCGAGCACGGCGACCACGGGCCCTTCGAGGTGCGTGACCCTCGCGATGAGCTCGGCGGCCGCCTCGGCGAGCGAGCTCATCCGAGATCGGGATTGTCGCCGGTCATGCGCACCTGGATCTTGAGCTTCTTGACCCGATACCAGAGGCTGCGCTCGGTGATGCCGAGGATCTTCGCCGCGCGCGCCTGGACGCCGTGCGCCTTGTGCAAAGCCTCGAGAATGGCCCGCCGCTCCCACTCTTCGAGCGCCTCGTCGAGGGAGCCCGTCACCACGGGTGCCAGCTCGGTGGCCGCGGCCGTCTTGGCCCCGCGCTGCACGGCGGGGGGCAGGTGCTCGGGGAGGATGACACCGTCGGAGAGCACCATGGCGCCCTCCAGCACGTGTTGCAGCTCGCGAATGTTGCCGGGCCACGGGTAGGTCCAGAGGCTCCGCAGGGCTTCCGTGGACACGGTGGCGGGCTGGCGCCAGAGGCGCTGCGCCGCCCGCTCGAGGAGATGCGTCACGAGCAACGGCAGATCGTCGATACGCTCGCGGAGAGGCGGCATGATGAGTCGTACGCCTTGGAGCCGGTAGAAGAGGTCGGAGCGGAACTTCCCTTCTCCGGCCATGGACTCCAGGTCCTGGTGGGTGGCCGCGATAACGCGCACGTCGGCTCCGATGGAACGGGTACCGCCCACGCGCTCGAACTGGCGCTCCTGGAGCACGCGGAGGATCTTAGCCTGCATGGCCAGGGGCATGTCGCCAATCTCATCGAGAAAGAGGGTACCCTCGCGGGCGAGCTCGAAGCGGCCGGGACGGGCGCGGATGGCGCCCGTGAAGGCCCCACGCTCGTGCCCGAACAGCTCCGACTCCAGTAGGCCCTCGGGAATGGCCGCGCAGTTGACGGGGATGAACGGTCCGTCCTTGCGCACGCTCAGGCGGTGGATGGCCCGCGCCATCACTTCCTTGCCCGTGCCGCTCTCGCCATGGATGAGCACGGTGAGGTCCGTGGGCGCCGCGCGCTGGGCCATGTCGATCACGCGCTTGAGGCTCTCGCTCCTCCCGATGAGCTCCTCGAAGCCCCCCGCCGCCTGGCCCTCCCGCAGCACCTTGACCTGCTGCTGGAGCCGCCGGCGGTCGAGGGCGCGCGCCACCACCACCTGGAATTCGGACATCTTCAGCGGCTTGGTGAAGAAATCGTAGGCCCCGCGGGTGATGGCGTTCATGGCGATCTGCCGGGTCCCGTGCGCGGTCATCACGATGATAGGCGTCTCAGGGGCGAGATCCCGGCAGCGCGGGATGGCGTCGAGCCCGTCCATATCGGGCAGCCGCACGTCGAGGAGGACCAGGTCGTAGGACCCGCCTTTGAGCTTGTCGAGGAGGGCCCCCGCGGTGGGCGCCACCTCCGCCTCGTAGCCCTGGCGCGTCAGCGCCTCGCGGATGACGAACGCGAGGTCTTCGTCGTCTTCGGTGATGAGGATGCGCTCGCTCACGGACGGACTCCCGCGGCGAGGACGGGAGCGGTCGTGGGCAGCTCGACGATGAAGGTCGTCGCCGACGCGCCGTCGCTCGCCACATGGAGCCGTCCCCGATGCGCCTCGACGATCTGTCGAGCAATGGGCAGCCCCAGTCCCGTTCCTCGCGGCTTGGTGGTGAAGAAAGGATGAAAGATGCGCTCGCGGATCTCCTCGGGGATCCCCGCCCCGGAATTCTCGACGATAACCCGCACGTGCTCGCCGTCCGGCGGCTCGATGCGCACGCGCACGAGGCCGCTCGAGGGCGCCGCCTCGAGGGCGTTGTCGATCAGATTGCCGAACACCTCGGCGAGCCGGAAAGGATCGCCCCACACGGGAGGGACGGCGTCAGAGTCGCCGCGCTCCACCATGAGCCGCGGATCGCGGGGGCGCATGGCCACCACCTCGTCCAGCGTCTCCGGCAAGGGGACCGCCTGCCACATCTCCGGCTCGGGATGCGAGAGGGTGAGGAGGTTCTCCACGAGGCGATTCTGCCGATCTACACCGATGAGCACGCGATCGATATACTGGCGCCGGGCATCGCCCGCGGCCAGATCGGCCTGGAGCAGCTCGAGGAGGCCGCGGATGGCGGCGAGCGGGGTGCGGATCTCGTGGGCGATGCGCGCGGCCATGCCGCCCAGGAAGGCGAGCTGATCGGCCCGGCGAATCTCCTCGCGGATGCGCCGCTTCTCCGAAGCGTCACGAAACACGAGCACCTGGGCGGTGGCTGCTCGCCCCCAGTCGCGGCGCTGGGCGGTGATCTCGAGGAGAAGTGACTGGCCCTTGGCCGTTACCACCGCCACCTCGTTGTCGTGCACGGGCTCGAATCCCGTCACGTCGTCCTCGAGGAGGCGGGCGAGCGGTGCGTTGCCGCGGGCGAGCGGAAAGGCCCCTATGTCGGAGAGAATGGCCTCGCCTCGGAAGCGTTCCAAGGGCAGATCGAGGAGGGTCTCTGCGGTGGCGTTGAAGGACACGAGGGTCCCTCCAGGATCGAGGAGGAGCATGCCCTCGGGGAGGCGGGCGAGGATGTCGCTGTCGCGCACGAAGCGATCCATGGACAACGTGAGCCGCCCCACCGCGGCGTCGAGGGCGCCCAGCTCGTCGCGCACGGTGGTGGCCCGCCGGCCGCCCGCGCCGTCGGGATGCGGGGACAGCGCCTCCGCCTTCTCCATGATGCCGCGGATGCGCCCGGCGAAGTTGAGGCCTACGATGAGCCCGCCCACCGCGGCGAGCGCTCCCGCCACCGCCGAGCCCGTGAAGAGCAGCATGGTCAGCTCGCGCGACTGCTCGCTCGACAGCTCGCGGGCGAAGGGCCGTGCGAGATAGAGGAGGAAGAGCCCGCTCAGTGCCGCTGACACCGCCATGAGCAAGGAGAAAACCACGTACAGGCGCAGCGACACACGATAGGGAGAATTTGCGGGTGCGCTCATGCGACGACGATTCTACCGGAGACGGGCACGGAACTACTCGGCGCCCGTGGCCACGGTGAGCACTTCTTCCAGGGTGGTCAGTCCTCGCGCGGCCTGGCGGAAGCCGCATTGCCGGAGGGTGATCATCCCGTACTGGCGCGCCACCTCCTCCGGCACGAGCCGGACCACGTCGGCATCGAGAGAGGCGAGGTCCTGCCGGGTGATGGGCTCCTTGCGGAACTGGGTGCCCAGATACTTGAGGAGCATGTCCTCGTCGATCAGCTTCATGTCGATGAGGATCTGGCCCAGGCGCTCGCGCGTCTTGCGCTGACGATCGAGGGCCTCGTTGAGCTGATCCGGGGTCAGGACCTTGTCGTTGACCAGCACCTGGCCGAGGGGCAGCCACGCCCATCGAGTCTGCGGGATGCTCATTCAGCGCTCCGGCTCGCCTCGATCTCCGTGAGCGCCGAGCGATCGTGCGACGTCGCCGAAGCGGTCACCGGCATGGGGGCCGCAATCGGAGCCGGCGCCAGGGCGGGGCCGGCCGGCACGTGGGGCAGAAGCCACACGCGGAGGGAGAGCACACCCATGCTTTCCACAATAACCAAAGTGCCCACGATACGCTATGAACGTCGTGGCGAGAAATGCTCCCTAGGCGTGGACCCCTGCCCAGACCCTGCCCACGCTCCCGTTTTTCGTCTATTGGCTCAAGCGTGTCCGCCGGAGGGCTCGCGGCAGGGCATCCTCGGCGATGCCTGGGGGCCGAGGCGCCTCCGGCGACTCGGGGATAGGACTTGACTGCACGAGAGGCCCGCCACACCCTCGTGCATTCTACCGATGCCCCGTCGGGGCGTGTCGACGGCACGGCGACCACTCAGGTAACCGATCTCGGAGTCGAGCCGAGCGTCGCGAACAGCGTGTCGCCAAGATCCTCGGGGTGTCGGTGGAAGGCCGATCCAGTTTGCGCCACACGAGCCTGTCCGCGTGCATCCGTGCCGGATCGAGCGTGCTCAGCGGCCGGGGCTTGGTCCGTCAACACCGGCGGCCACGCTCTCAACCCCTCTTCCATCAGCGTTTTCAATGGGTTGAACCACGTGGGATCGCCCGACTCGACGACGGCGCCGGCTCTCAGCCCAGCACCTGTTCGTAGGTCTTCTCATCGAAACCCACAATCAAGGTCCGCCCCTTCCGCAGGGTCGGGGCCCGGAGATTGCCGGTCGGGCCGAGCAAGAGCTCGAGGAGCTCCGCCTTCGGCGGGCGGGCCTTGCGCAAATCCACGTGCAGGACCCGCTTTCCTTTGGCCACGTAGAGCTGGTCCACGTTGGCGAGTACATCGAGCGCCTGCCCTTTCTTGATCGTTTGCTTCTTGGCGTCGACCTGCATGGTCGAGAGGATCTTCCGCTTCGCAAGGAACCCTTGCGTCTTGGCGCAGGTCTGTCAGCCGTTCCGGTGATAGCTCCAGTCCACGACAGGCATGGCGATCTCCTTCTGGGGCAGATCAGGGTTTGAGGTCGAAGGTGCGGTCCAGCCAAAGAGGAATGGCGAGGACTGTCTCGTCGGCGGCACTGATCAGCACGTACGACCAGTGCAGCGACACGCGGATGCCGGAGCCTTCGGGCCTGACGGTGAGCTTGGACACGTCGATGGGAATGTTCCCCTGCCGTGCTCCCACCACGATGGCCTCGCGCGTGTCGACGGCGAACTCCTCAAGCGCGGCGAGGGAGGCCTGGGTCGCCACGGCCGCCGCGCGCGGCCGTCGTCCCACCTCGAACACCGCCTGGTCCACGAGCTGGCGCGTCTCGAAGTAGCTCGTGCCGGCGACGATCGCCGAGTAGACGAGGAAGCCGACGAGGACGACCCAGAGCAATCGGCTGATGACGGTGCGGACTCTCATGTGTAGCCGCTCCGGAAGCGCATCGAGCGCACTCTAAGCCGCGTCGGTGGCCAGAGGCAAGACGTCGGGTGGCCACCGTCTAGGCGGCGTGATAGGGTAGCCGCGCCGTGACCCTCGCCGCCCTACCCTGGCGCGCCATGGTGGCCGGCAGCCTCTTCGGGCTGGCGGCCGCCCTGGCCGACGTCTACGACGTTTCCGGCTTCCTCACCAACAACGAGCTCAAGGCCGTCAACGCACAGTTCGCGCTGCGCGGCCCGCGCCCACCCACCGCCCCCGTGGTCATCGTCACCATCGACGAGGACTCCTTCGCGGAGCTGAATATGCCGTGGCCGTGGCCGCGCGCGCTGCACGGCAAGCTCATCGACATCATCACGCGTGGTAAGCCCGCCGCCATCGGTCTCGACATCCTGTTTCTCGAGCCGTCCGCGCATGGGCCCGCGGACGACGAGGCGCTCGCCCAGGCCGTCGCGCGCTCCGGCAAGGTGGTCCTCGCCGCCGGCCTCAGCGAGGTGCGCGAGTCGGGGTGGATCAAGGAGAAACGCGATCTCAATCCCCCGCTGCCTCTCCTCCGCGAAGGGGCGGCGGCCTGGGGCCCCGTGAACATCATCACCGACCGCGACGCTTTCGTGCGGCGGACCCGTCTCACCCTCGACTTCCAGGATCGCGAGTGGCCCGGTTTCGACCTGCAGATCTACCGGGTCGCCAAGAGTGCAGGCATCCCGGCGGCGCCCCCACCCCAGCGCCCGGAATTCCTCATCAACTACGCGGGGCCGCCCGGCACCTTTCCGCGCGTGGCCTATTCGCGCGTGGTGAGCGGCGAGATCTCACCCGATATATTCGAGGGGCAGATCGTGCTCGTGGGCGCGACCACCCAGATCCTGCACGACGTCTTCCCCACGCCCTTCGCCCCCCTCCGCACCATGCCGGGAGTGGCCATTCACGCCAACGTCATCGACACGCTCCTCGCGGGCATTCCCATCCGGCGCGCCCCGACGTGGTTCAACACCGGGTTCGCCGTGCTGGTCGGAGCTGCCGCGGGATGGATCGCCTC
>Ga0209465_10000590_pt1 | contig 16721 bp, 14 predicted proteins | sample PanSoiPlot1MoBio_FD_188321 | JGI IMG/M metagenome (GOLD analysis project Ga0209465, IMG submission 188321) | Tropical forest soil microbial communities from Panama analyzed to predict greenhouse gas emissions - Panama Soil Plot 1 MoBio (SPAdes)... | ecosystem: Environmental > Terrestrial > Soil...
GAAGCCGTTCTCACCATTCCGCCGCGCGGCAGCTTTCGGGAAGCCCGTGAGTTCGCCGAGAAACATGGTGCGTGGATCGCGGCGCGGCTTGAGAGGCTGCCACGGGCGGCGCCGTTTCAACACGGCACCGAAGTTCCGTTGCGTGGTGTCGTGCATGCGATCACGCATCGGCGCGGCGCGCGCGGGACGGTGTGGACGGAAACCGACCGCGATGGCCGCCGTCTGTTGTGCGTCGCCGGCGTTGCGGCTCACGTCGCCCGCCGGATTACCGACCATCTCAAACGCGAGGCCAAACGCGACCTTGAAGCCGCGGTGGCGCGTTACGCGGACCGTCTTGGCGTCAAGGTGCGACGGATTTCGATCCGTGATCAAGCGAGCCGGTGGGGCTCGTGCTCAACCAGTGGCGCGCTGTCGTTTTCGTGGCGTCTCGTGCTTGCGCCACGCTATGTACTGGATTACCTCGCGGCTCATGAAGTTGCCCATCTCCTGGAGATGAATCACTCGCCGCGGTTCTGGCGCCTGCTCGGCCGTATATGTCCCGATATGGAACGCGCCAAGGCATGGCTTGACGTCCATGGCACCGACCTGCATCGCTACGGAGTAGCTTATGATGGCCTCGGCGCTGCAAAACCCCGCCGCGGCGCGCTGCCGTGTCGTTCAGCGCGGCAGCGCGTTAAACGCAGCCTGTCCCGAGCGAATTGAACTCTCAACGCCGTGAAAACAGGCGCTCCAGAAACCAGCCATCCATAGCGCCTTCTGCGGGACGCATGGCCTCGCGTCCGCGACCGCTCTGAGTGCTGGCCGGCGGGATCGGCGGACCCGGCACGCCCATGTTGCCCGGAAGGATCGCCGCAAGTGGGCCTCCAGGAAGATCCGACGGCGGCTTGCCTCGATGGGCGACCCTCATGAACTGGCTCCATACCTCGACCGGCAATCCGCCGCCGGTGATCTTCCTGGTCGGCGTGTTGTCATCGTTGCCGAGCCACACGCCGGTGACGAGCTGGCTCGTGTAGCCAATGAACCACGCGTCGCGGAAATCCTGGCTTGTGCCGGTCTTGCCGGCGATCACCCAGCCTGGCAGGTCCGCCCGACGGGCGGTGCCGGTCGTGACCGTCTCGCGCATCATGATGTTCATCATGGCGACGTAGCGTGCATCGATGACGCGGCCAGGGGTGCTTTGGTTGTGAGTGTAGAGAATCCTGCTGCCCTGCGCGGTGCGCACTCGCTCGATGACATGCGGGCTCACCGCGAGGCCCCCGTTAGCGAACGTTGAATAAGCGGACACAAGTTCCAGCACCGACACTTCCGAAGTGCCGAGTGCAATCGAAGGATTCGCTTCGAGCTTTGAAGCAATGCCGAGGCGATGAGCGGTGCGCACCACGGCTGTCGGCCCCAGCTCCAGGGTGAGGCGTACCGATACGGAATTTAGTGAATTGGCAAGCGCCTGAGTAAGTGTGACCGGGCCAAAGTATTCGCGATTGAAGTTTTCGGGCCGCCAGCCTTTCAATTCTATCGGCCGGTCTTCTCTCACTGACTCGGGCGTAAGGCCGCGTTCGAGCGCCGTAAGATAGACGAACGGTTTGAACGTCGAGCCTGGCTGGCGCTTCGCCGCGATCGCGCGATTGAATTGATTTTCTGCGTAATTGCGCCCGCCAACCAGCGCCCTAACCGCACCATCTGGCGTCATCGCTATGAGGGCACCCTGTTCGACGCCGAATCTCTGGCCCTTCTGCGCCAACTGGTCGAGCAGCGCCTTTTCTGCGGCGGCTTGAAACGCAACATCGATTGTTGTGTCCACCACCACGTCTTCCTCGACCAACCCGACCCGGTCGTTGAGCACATCCATCACCCAGTCGGCGACATAGTTTGAGGAGCCACCCCTGCTGGCTCGTACGATGGTAGGGCCCAGCGCCATGGCGGCCTGGGCGGTGTCCTCGTTGATCAGGCCGGCCTCGGACATGGCGGCAAGCACAAGCTGGGCGCGTCGCTCAGCGCGATCGTAGTTTCGGGTCGGTGCCAGTCGCGACGGCGATTTGACCAGCCCCGCCAACAGGGCCGCCTCACTGAGAGTGACGTGGCGCGCCGATTTACCGAAATAGCGTTGTGCCGCCGCCTCGACCCCGTAGGCGCCGGCGCCGAAATAGACCCGGTTTAGGTAAACCTCCAGGATCTCAGTCTTGCTAAGCTTGTGCTCCAGCCATAATGCGAGCACGACTTCCTGCAGCTTGCGCATCATTTTGCGGTTGCGCGAGAGGAACAGGTTCTTTGCGAGTTGCTGCGTAATGGTCGAGCCGCCCTGGGAAACATTGCGGTGGAACAGGTTGGCCACCATCGCGCGGATGAGCCCGATCGGATCGATGCCATGATGACGATAGAAACGCCGATCCTCGATCGCAAGGAAGGCCTTGGGCAGGTGAGAGGGCATTTCATTGAGCGGGATTGCGGCGCCGCCCATTTCGCCGCGCGTCGCAAACGCGCGGCCGTCGGTGGTATTTATCTGGATGGTCGGCGGGCGCCTGGGGATTTCCAGCGATTGGATCGGCGGTAGATGGAATGCGACCCAGGCAAACAATCCAGCAAACCCGATAACGGTCCAGATTGCCAGCACCACACCCCAATAAAGCACACGGGCGAGCCTCAAGCTTTTGCGCTGCTTTTCCCCTCCCACTCGGCCGGAATGGCCCGCGTCCGCCGCGCGGGATGCCCGGTCCCCACCTGCGCTGCCGCGGCGCGGAGCGTGCGCCGCAGGACGTTCGTTATTGTCCGCACCTTCAGATGCTTCGGCAGGCCGCCGGCGCCCTTCGACCGGCGCGGCGGTGCGATCGTTCGGCGTGAGCCGTACTTTAAGCGCGGCACGTTTGGAGAATGTGTCGCGACGCTTGCCCACCCGTGCTCCCGTCGATACGCGCGCGCCCCGAATCCCGCGGCTTCCCTCAGGCCAGCCATGCACGGGGATTCGATAAGGCTAGCGGCGGTGGCTTAAGGGGGCGTTAAGACTCTGCCCATCGAGGAGTTCGAAAATTCAATGCGTTGTAATTCCGCGAAACAGCCCTTGGTCGCCTTGGACACGGAACGTCTATCCATTCGCTCATACCACTTCTGGTGTCGCCGAGGAGCGCATCGGAACGAAACCCGGGAGGGCTTCGACGCGCGCAATCCAGGCGCGCAGATGGCCGTAAGGATCGAGTGACACACCACCCTCCGGCGCATGCGCGGTGTAGGCAGCGCGGTCCCGACTTCATTGGCGCCAAGCCATAAAAGTCCGTGGCCGGAGCCTCGTGCAAACGCTTTCTCCAGACGCGAGCCCATCTCGCGGTCTAACCCCAATGTCTCTGCGGTCCCCCTGAGGGTCAGCGAGCCATGCGGAGTGAGCACCGGAGCTAACATCGTCACGAAAGCGCTCTTACAATTTGAGTGGACATCGCCGCCCGAAACGCACCGGACATTCGCGAATATGCAGGTGATTCGCAAACTTTCGCGATCGGCATTGTGGAGCAATCGGGCGAATGCGAAGATCGCCCGCCTATTGCGCCGCCTCGATCTGGTTGGTCCGGATGATCTCGCCCCAGCGGACGATTTCGGCGTGAACCATCCGGGCAGCAGCTTCTGGCGTTTGCTGCGCGGCCGGAAATACGGCGGCTTGCAGCCACTTCCCTCCTCCTCACCAAGGCAGGGAATGCTTTTGCTCCGGCAGGGAATTTTTCGCCCGAGTGGGCGATTTTCAGGCGATATGCTGCATCGCTTGTGTAGAAGCAAGCTTCTTCGGTTGCGTCAGTAGAGCGGCATCGTGGCACGGTCCGCGATCACCCAACCGGGGCTTCGCGCCCCCCCCGCGGGACAGCACTACTCCGTACTCACATTCGCGGCGCGTGCGGCGTCTTTCCAGCGGCGGAGCTCCGCGGAGATGAACGCGCCGAATTCCCTCGCGCTGCCGCCGGCGGGGGTCATGCCCTGCTCGTCGAACTTCATGGCGATGCCGGGCAGCCGGATGATGCGGTTTACCTCCGCGTTGATCCGGTCGACGATATCGGGCGGCGTTCCGGCCGTGGTGAACAGACCGACCCAGGCGACTGCCTCGAATCCCGGAAAGCCGCTCTCCGAGATGCTCGGCAAGTCAGGAAAGTGCGGATCGCGCTCGGCACTGCCGGTCGCAAGCGGCCGCAGTGCCCCGGCGTTGATCTGGGCGAGCGAGGCGAGCGGCGACATCAAGGTGAGCTGCACTTCGCCCGTCACGGTGCCGAGCACCGCCGGCGCGCCGCCGCGGTAGGGAATGTGCTGCATCTCGATGCCAGCAAGCTTGCTCCACAGGGCGACCAGCAGATGCGCTTGGCTTGCCGCGCCAGGCGTCCCGTAGTTGAACTTACCGGGGCTCTGTTTCGCGAGCGCGACGAATTCCGGAAGGGTTCTCGCCGGTACTTTGGGATTGACGATGAACAACAACGGGCTCTTGCCGATCAGCACGATTGGGGCGAGATCATGCTCGGTGTCATACGGCAGCTTCGCGTTCACGGCCGGATTGACCGTGTGGGTGGTGAACGCCATCAGCAGCGAATAGCCGTCGGGCGGGGCCTTCGCCACCTGGTCGGTGCCCACCGTGCCGCTCGCCGCCGGCTTGTTCTCGATGATGAGCGGTTGTCCGAGCGCTCGTTCCAGGTCGGGCTGGATGAGCCGCGCCACGATATCGTTGGCGCCGCCCGCCGCAAACGGGACAATCAGGTGGATGGGCCGGGTTGGCCAGCTCTGGGCGTAGGCCGGAGCGGCCAGCGCGGCAAGGAGCGCGAGTGCGCCGAGCGAGAGACACGCATGCTGGTCTGCACTGTTGCGAAATGGCCTCATGGCTGTTCTATGCTCTATCTTCAATCTCGGCAGCCATTCAGGCAGCTCGAAAGAACAATTCGGACAGAATATGTTGTCCATGAAGCAATCTTTCCAGTGTCATCGTCCGCGAAAGCGGACGATCCAGTAGCCACCAACTTACTGATGCGAAACTGACGTTTGTGGTTACTGGATGCCCGCATTCGCGGGCATGACACGTCGGAAGTGGCCGCCTCGGGGCGATTTCTGGAGCCCTTCTATGCTCGACGTAACGAAGCAGCGCAAGTACAACGCCTACGATACCCCTCACGCGGATCTCCGCGAGTTCCTCGTCCGCATCGAGGCGGCAGGCGAATTGGTGCGCGTTCCGGGTGCCCATTGGGACCTCGAAATGGGGACGCTTGCCGAGATCGTCTACCATGCGAGGCCGGAGCCGCCCGCGATCCTGTTCGAGGACGTGCCGGACTACCCAAAGGGCATGCGGCTCCTGTCGGGCGCCACCAATTCGTCGAAGCGGCTCGCCATCACGCTCGGCCTGCCGGTGCCGAGCAATCCGCTCGATGTGGTGCGAGCCTATCGGGATCGCATGAAGACCCACCAGCCGCTGGCGCCGCGCGTGGTCGCAAAAGGCGCCGTGCTGGAGAACGTCGATCGGGACAGCGCGATCGATCTCTACAAGTTCCCGGTGCCGCGCCTGCACGAACTCGATGGCGGGCGCTACATCGGAACCGATGATCTCGTCATCATGCGCGATCCGGAGGAGAACTGGATCAATGCGGCGACCTATCGGTCCATGGTGCAAGGCAAAGATCGTGTCAGCCTGTGGATGTCGCCCGGCAAGCATGGCCGCCAGATCCGCGAGAAGTATTTCCGCGCCGGCCAGCCGTGCCCGGTACTGATCAGTTGCGGGCACGATCCGCTGCTGTTCCTCGCCGGCGGCAATGAGCTGAAATTCGGCCTGTCCGAATATGATTACGCCGGCGGCCATCGTGGTGTGCCCTATGATGTGATCGAGAGCGACGTTTATCGCCTGCCGATGCCGGCCCATGCGGAGATCGTCATCGAAGGCGACATGGCGGCGGACGACACCGCCCGGGAGGGCCCGTTCGGCGAATTCACCGGCTATTACGCGTCAAGCCCCAGCGAGCAGCCGGTGGTGCGGGTGCGGCGAGTCTACTACCGCAACGACCCTGTGCTGGGCATCGCCTCCCCGATGCGGCCGCCGTCGGACTTCTCATTCAGCAAGTGCGTCATGAAGGCGGGCATGATCTGGGACGAGGTCGAGCGCGCGGGCCTGTCCGGGGTGCGCGGCGTATGGTGTCACGAATTCGGCGGTGCCCGCATGTTCAACGTCATCGCCATCAAGCAGGCCTATCCGGGGCATGCCCGTCAGGCCGGCATGCTGGCTGCGTCGAGCCAGTCGGGCTCTTATCTCGGCCGCTTCGTCGTGGTGGTCGACGAGGACGTCGATCCCACCGACATTTTCGACGTGATGTGGGCGGTGTGTACACGCTGCGATCCGGTCGCGGACATCGAGTTTTTCCGGCGCGCCTGGTCGACACCGCTCGACCCGCTGCTTGACAAGGCGAGCTCGACCAACTCGCGCGCCGTGATCGATGCGTGCCGTCCGTTCGAGCGTCTCAAGGATTTTCCGCCGGTGGCGCGGGCAAGCCCGGAACTGGTGGCGAAGGTGCGGGAGAAGTTCGCGGGAATTCTGGCGAAGCTGTAGGCGTAATAATCTGTAGCCCGGATTGAGCGAAGCGAAATCCGGGAAAGGCCGGCCGGTTTTGCACTGCCGGCCCCGGATGTCGCTACGCTCCATCCGGGCTACGCACCCCCTCACATCGTTACCACCAGGTAGGCATCCTCCACGCTCACCGGGAATGTCTCCGCCACATAGGGATCTTCCACCAGCCGGGCGCCGGTCTCGACCTTGACCTCGAAGCGACGCACCTGGACGCGACGTGGATCGCACCAGGATTTACCGGTTCGAATGTCGTATTCCCACGAGTGCCACGGGCAGCGGATCATCTCGCCCTTGCGCGAATAGCAGTATTCACCGGGCTCGGACGAGGACACGAGGCCGGTCAGGATGCCTTTCGACAGCGGGCCGCCCTGGTGCGGGCAGCGGTCCGACATGGCAAAGAATTCGCCCTGGAGATTGAAAATGACGAGCTTGCGGCCCCGCACCTCGACCAGCTTGCGCTCCCCAGGAGCGATCTCGCACGCCGGTGCGACGACATACTTCGCCAATTTTCATTCTCCGTAAGTGGATTGTGAGATTTCCGGGACCGCCGCGCCACCGACGATCGCCGTACAGCGGATGTCCTCGGCCTTCGCCTTTTTCTCCGCGATCTCCAGCACGTCGAGAATGCGGTCGCGTGGAATAAAGCAGACACCGCTGTCGTCGGCGACCACAAGATCGCCGGGCTCGACCCGCACCTCGCCAATCTGCACCGAGCCGTTGATTTCGACGGTTTCGAGCCGCCATTTGCCAGTGACTGGGCTGATCTGACTCGCCCACACCGGATAGCCGACGACGCGCGAATGGGCGATATCGCGGATACCGCCCATTACGATGGCGCCGGCTTCGCCCTGGCGCTTGCCGGTCAAAGCCGAAATGCCGCCCATGTTGGACATATTGGCGACGCCCTGGATCACTAACACGTCGCCGGTGTTGGCAAGATTGTGGGCTTCGAACTCCCCCATGCGGTTGACGTGGTTGCGGGCGCCCTCAAGCGGGTCGGCCCGCTGCAGCACGTTGCGCACCGTAAGCGCCGGCCCGACCATCGTGGTTCCGGGAATCGTCGGCTTAAGCACTGACGCGCTGATCACGCCCAACGCAATGCCCAGTTCGTCCATAGCGTCGGAGACCAGCCCGGTCGGATCGCCGATTGCCAGGAGGCGGTCGACGGCGCCGTCCGGGGGGCGCGGCGTCGCCATCAGGCGGATGCGTTCCGGCGCGATGCGGCCGGTCAGGCGCTTTTCCATAGGGTCGCGGCTCCGTGTTGGTAGTTGGCTCATCGCCTTAGTTTGTGGTTGTTCGTTGTTGGTTCAATCAAAGCCGGATATTGGCGTCCCGGATCGCGATCGACAAGCGGGCCGTCTTCATCTTTGAAGGAATTTCAAGCTGTCAGGAATTTCATGACATCGATCGACCAGGGCGCGCCGCTTTGGGGGGCCTGTTCAGTGAGCTTGGTCGACCAATTGGTCCCGTTCTCCTCGTTGTCGAACGCAGCGACTGTGTGTGCCTGGGGAGCAACAGGTCATAGGTCCTGGGTGCGACGCGCAATGGCGTGCTCCCAGACTTTGTCGCGATCGTCGTCGAACACGAGCCCCGCATCGGCCGGCGCCGTGTACCAGACATTGCGGCCCAGCTCGGCCTCAAGCTGCCCCGGCGCCCAGCCTGCATACCCGAAGGCGACCAGGCTCTTCGTCGGGCCGGCGTTCATGGCAATGTCGCGCAGAACCTCGCGACTCGACGTAGCAGCGAAGCGCCCGTCCACTTCGAGCGTTTCAGGGCGACGATAATCGGTACTGTGAACTACGAAGCCGACTTCAGGTTGGACCGGCCCGCCCAAAAAAATGCGCACGCTGCCAGAGGCAGCAGTGTCCTTGGTGCCCAACGCCGCGAGGATTTCCGCCAAAGGCTTTTCGCCCAGCGGGTGATTGATGACGATCCCCAGCGCACCGTCGCGGTCGTGCCGCACCATCAGGATCACCGCACGATCGAAGCGCGTGTCCCGCATCGCGGGCGTTGCGATCAGGAGCTGGCCCCTGAGTGAAAACGGCGCCGGCGCATCGGCCGGGCCGGGCGGCGCGGCGAACAGGGCCGCCGGCGCCGCAAGGAGGGCGAGCATCAGGTACCGGGCCGCGATCCATGACATGGGGCGCTCCGTGAAGGTGACGCGGACTGCCAATCCGCGTGCACAATACCAGCACAGGGCTGCTTCTGCACGGCCCCGGTGTCGGCTATTGGTGAAACATCGGAATTTGGGTGTTGCGCATGACCAATTCGTCGGAACCAAGGACTGGATTGATACGGCTTCGGCGCTATCCACCGGCGCGTTGGCTGGCCGAATACCGTCCGGCCTGGCTATGGGGCGATGTCGCCGCCGGAGTGACGCTGGCGGCGTATGCGATCCCGGTTTCCCTTGCCTATGCGGGACTCGCAGGGTTGCCTCCGCACGTCGGCGTATATGGCTATTTGCTGGGCGGGCTTGGCTACGCGCTGTTCGGGTCGTCGCGTCAACTGGCGATCGGACCCACCTCCGCGATCTCGCTCATGATTGCCGGAACGGTGGGAGCGATGGCGGATGGGGATTCTCAACGCTATGCTCAGATTGCCAGCCTCACCGCATTCACCGTGGCTGCGCTTTGCCTCTTCGCCTGGCTGCTGCGGCTGAGTGTGCTCGTGAAGCTGATCAGCGACAGCATCCTCGTCGGCTTCAAGGCCGGTGCTGGGTTGACCATCTCCATGACCCAGCTGCCGAGCTTGTTTGGCGTGCCGGGGGGCGGGCATAACTTTTTCGAGCGGGCGGTGCTGTTCGCCGGCCAACTCGGTCAGACGCATTTTCTCGTGCTGATCGTCGGCATTATCGCGCTCGTTCTGCTCGTTATGGGCCAGCGTCTGGCGCCGGGAAGGCCGGTCGCGCTCGCCGTCGTGGCGCTGGCGATCGTCGCTGCATCCGTGCTCGGGCTTCCCGCGCTCGGAGTGGCGACGACGGGGGAAATCCCATCCGGCCTGCCCAGGCTGGGGGGCCCGGCGCTACGGCTGCGCGACGTCGAAGGGATCATTCCATTGGCCGCAGGGTGCCTGCTGCTCGCCTACATCGAGGGCGTCTCCGCCGCCCGCACTTTCGCGGCAAAGCACGGATATGCGCTCAATCCGCGGCAGGAGTTTCTTGGCGTCGGTGCGGCGAATCTCGCGGCGGCGCTGGGGCACGGCTATCCGGTCGCAGGGGGACTGTCGCAATCGGCGGTCAACGACAAGGCGGGTGCACACACCCCGCTCGCCCTCGTGTTTGCCTCGATCACGCTCGCGCTGTGCCTGCTCTTCCTCACGGGACTCCTGGATGATCTTCCGAAGGCGGTCCTGGCCGCGGTGGTGCTGACGGCGGTGTACGGGCTGTTCGATTTTCCGGCGCTGTTGCACATGTGGCGAGTGAGCCATCTCGACTTCTATGCCGCAACGATCGCTCTCGGCGGCGTGCTGCTCGTGGGAATATTGGAGGGCATCCTGCTCGCCGCGCTGGCCTCCGTCTTGTTGCTGCTGGGCCGTGCATCGCGTCCGCACGTGGCGTTCCTCGGCCGTATTCCAGGCACGAACAGCTATTCCGATCTCGCCCGCCATCCCGAAAACGAGCCGTTGCACGGGGTGATCGCCTTCCGCCCCGAAGCGTCGCTGATCTACATCAATGCTGACGCCGTTCTGGAATCGGTCCTGCGCCGCCTTCGTGCGGCTCCCTCGCGCGCCATCCACCTGGTCGTCTGCGACCTCTCCGCATCGCCCTACGTCGACCTTGCAGGCGCGCGCATGTTGCATGAGCTCGTCACCGAGCTCTCTGCCCGCGGCATCGCACTGCGTATCGTCGGGGCACACGGATGGGCACGCGATCTGCTGCGAGCGGACGGGTTGGGCGCAAAGGTCGGGAACCTCGACAGGCAAGTGACTCTCGATAGTCTGGTGGGCGGTGCGGCAAATAGCCAAAAGCCAGATGTGTGAGGTTCAGATCCGCGGCGTCCCCTAATCGGTCCGCTGATCGCTGGATCTCTGCGGCCGTTTCGCCATCGCCGACCTGCTGCTCACGCGACCTTGACCAGCAGCTTGCCGAAGTTCTTGCCCTGGAGAAGACCGAGGAACGCAGCCGGCGCGTTTTCCAGCCCCTCGACCACATCCTCACGATATCTGAGACGACCATCGCGCACCCATTCGCCCGCATCACGCAGGAAATCATCCTGCTTGACAGCGAAATCCCACACGATGAAGCCGCGCAGCGTGAGGCGCTTGCGCAGCACTGAGGTCATATCGGGTCCAGGCGTTGGCGCAGCGGCGTTGTACTGGGCGATCAGCCCGCACACCGGGACACGGGCGAAATCGTTGAGCAGCGGCCACACGGCTTGCTGGACCACACCGCCCACATTCTCGAAATAGATATCGATGCCCGCCGGACACGCGGTCTCCAGTTGACGCGCAAAGTCGGCCGCATGATGGTCAATGCCGGCGTCGAAGCCCAGTTCCTGAACCACGTAACGGCACTTGTCCAGGCCGCCCGCAATCCCCACCGCGCGGCACCCTTTGATCTTGGCGATCTGCCCGACCACGGAGCCGACGGCACCGGATGCGGCCGCAACCACCACGGTTTCGCCTGGTTTGGGCCGGCCGATTTCCAGGAGCCCCACATAGGCAGTCATGCCCGGCATGCCGAGGACGCCGAGCGCAGTCGACACGGGTGCCGCAGCGGGATCGAGCTTGCGCAGGCCGGCGCCATTGGACAGCGCAAAATCCTGCCAGCCCCCATAGCCCACCACAACATCGCCGATGGCTAATTTCGCATTTCGTGACGCCACGACCTCGCTGACGGTGCCACCCACCATAAGCTCGCCGACCTCGACGGGCTTGGCGTAGGACTTCGCGGCGCTCATGCGGCCGCGCATGTAAGGATCGAGCGACAGATAGCGGATGCGCATCAGCACGTCGCCGTCGCGGGGTTCCGGCACCGGGCGCTGCACTAATTCAAAATTATCGAGGCCGGGCGCACCTTCGGGCCGGCTTTTGAGCAGGATCTGGCGATTGATACCGGCGGCCATTGTGTACGCTCCGTGAGATTACGACTGGATTGAGATAGTGCCTTCAGCAGCTTGTTACCAATATTTCGCCGCCATTACAGGCGGACGATAACGCCAGAAGAATAGGCAAGACCTCGCGGCAACCTCTTGAGAAACGGCGCCGGCGCCGCTAGTTTCATCGGCAAAACGCCAAGTTTGGCGAAAAAATCTCGGAGGATCTCATCATGGACATTCGCGCTGCTGCTTGCATTCTCGTCACCGTCGCCTCGGTCGGCGCGGCTTCGGCGCATCATGGCTGGGGTAGCTACGACGCTACCAAGGTCTTTACCATCAGCGCTCCGGTAGAGACGCTGACCTGGGCGGACCCGCACACCCATATCACGCTCAGGTACCAGGGCAATATCTGGGAAGCGACGCTGGCGCCGCTGTTCCGCATGCAGGCGCGCGGTCTGACGCAGGCCATGCTCAAGCCCGGCACCATGGTGGCGGTTGAGGGTTATCCGTCTACGCAAAAGCAACACGAGATGCGGGCCGAGCGCATTACCGTGGCGGGCAAATCCGTCGAGCTGCGTTAGCACGTGGAGATGCCGCACAGTTCGCTGCCGGAGATTCTCACGGCGGCGTTCACGGCGCTGGAGCAGTCGAGTCTCGGGGCGGCGGCGCGCGGCTCGGGTTGGCTCTATGCCGTTGCCAATGTGGGCCATGTCCTCGGCGCGGCACTGCTGGTTGGGGGTATCGCAACCTTCGACATCCAGGTGCTGCGTCGCGCCAAGAACGTCGGCGCCATCGCGCGTGCAGTCACCCCGGTCGCGGCCTTTGGGCTCGCCCTGCAAGTCACGTCCGGCACCGTTCTGTTGGCAGCGGATGCCATGCCGGTGGGGGTCAACCCGGCCTTTCAATTTAAAATGGGGATGTTCGCTCTCGGCCTTATCAACGTCGCGGCATTCCGCTGGCGTTTCGGCAGCCGTTTGCGTGCCGAAACTCCCCTTGACGGCGCCGCTGTGTTTGCAGCGGTGTCACTGGCAAGCTGGCTCTCGGTCCTCCTGGCTGGGCGCTTCATCGCGTATTTGTGATTCACATTGCCTTCATGCCGCCGCGGGTGCCTCCGCGCGCGGCTGCTTGTATTCCTTGAGCCGCGGCAGAACTTCCTTGGCGAACAGCGTGAGATTGTCGACCGTGTCCTCGTGCGACAGGCTACCGGCGTGGCCCATCATGATGAGGTTGCCCATGCCGCCACAATATTCGCAGAAGTCGATGATCTGGGCATAGACTTGGTCGGGCGTGCCGCAGAACATGATGGCGGCATCGATCAGGTCCTGCACGCTGCAGGAATGCATGTCGATGAAGCGGCCATCCTTGGTCTTGCTGCGCTGGCGCTTTTCACCGCGCAGGATGCGGACATTGTCCTCGATCGACAGGTAGCCCGGCGGATTGCGAAACTGCGGCGCTACGATCCCGGACGTGCGCACATAGCCGGCGACGAATTCGGCGCGCGCCCTGGCGGTGCGCTCGTCCGCTGCGACCGCGACGAGGCCCAGGTATCCAAAACGATCGGCAGACGGCGCCGGACGCCCCGCCGTGACGTAACCGGCCCGATAGGCATCAAACAGCGGGCGCGTGGCAAAGCCCGTGCCGAGTGTCGCCATCACGTAACCCTTCTCGCCGAGCACCCGCGCGTTGCCGCGGCTGCCGGTGGTGCTCCACACTGGCGGATGCGGTTGCTGATACGGGCGTGGCCACAGATTGACGTGGCGATAATGAAAATGCTCGCTCTCCCAGTTGAACGGCTCGCCATGACTCGTCATCGCCTTGATGATGAAGTCGTGGGATTCCCAAAACCGCTCCATCACGCCGACCGCATTCTGGTTCGATACCGGGAACTCGTAAGGCACGCCCTTGACGAAGCCCATGTCGAGACGTCCGCGCGAGATCACGTCGATGGTGGCTAACTCCTCGGCGCAACGCAGCGGATCGGGCCTGTGGCCGATCGGATAACCGAGCACCAGCAGGCGGGCGCGCTTGGTCTCCCGCGCCAGCACCGAGAGCGCGACGATCGCGGCGCACGACATGCAGGTCGCCGTCGCGTGGTGCTCGTTGACCATGATGTCGAGCCCGAGTTCGTCGGCGACGAACCATTCATCGTAATAGCGGTGCAGCAGATCAGCCGCGAGCTTGGGATCCTGCTTGGCGTTGGGCAGGTTGACGCGCAGCGAGCCATCGTGAGCCGACCATGCCGGGAAGTATGGCTGCTCGGTGAATTGGTAGACCCGCATGTACCGCTCCGCTGCAGAAGGCAGATCACACCTGTGAACTGATTTGGAGGGACATATCCGTTTCTCGGGATCAGCCGCACTGGCCTTCTAGTGAAACCGGTCCCACGCCGCCTGACGCGAGACTCCCAGCGCTTCGCCGATCCTCTCCCAGCTCACCCCTCGCCTTCGCAGCACGTCGACCATGCGTTGCAGCGCATTTCGCAGATCCTCGTCCCTCGTCACGGTGTTTTTCAGGATCACCAGAAGTGTCTCGGTCGGAGCAAGTTCTGGGTTTCCGATTTCGGTCGATATCTTGTCGTCATCGCAAATCTTCACACAGAGGGCGACGCATTCGTCGCAGATAAATACGGTTGGCCCGGCAATGAGCTTCCTGACATCGAATTGAGATTTTCCGCAAAATGAACATCGCAGTTCGTTTGCGCCCGTATCTTTTTCCGCCGCACGCGCTTGCGTGCCGGCTGTGGGGGGCGGGTTTGTGGCATCTGCTGTCATAGCTCTTCCTCAAAGGCCGTCAAACGGCCTTAATAGTCAAGTATGCCTTGACAACGAGCCGCTGTCAAGTGGCGCTTGACATCCGGCATCGGCGGACGTGCGAAGACGCGAGCTTAGGAGCCGATGACAAATAACCGCGCCATTTGAATCCCCTCCCCCGCTTGCGGGGGAGGGTTAAGGAGGGCGCGCGGAGCTGGCCGCTCACAAGGACCGGCGGCCTGGGGCCGGCCCAACGGCGGGGCGCAGACCGTCGTTTTGTCCGCGCTTGAGCTCATACATGTGCGTCGGCAAACGCCAGCGCCCGCGCGGCAAACGCCTTCGGCTGCTCGATGTGGGGGAAGTGGCCGGCGCCGACGAGCGGCTCGAATTTCGCGCCCGGCACCGCGGCGCAGAAAGTGCGGCCATAGGATTCATTGACCAACCGATCGGCGACCCCCCACAGCACCAACGTTGGGATCCGGATGCGATGCAGCCGGCCCTTGAGCTTGGGGTCGTGCATATAGGGCGACCAGGTGTAGAGCGCGGCGGCTTCGCGATTGCGAGCCACGGCCGTGACTTCGTCGTCCGTCATGGCGCGGTAGTCGCGCCTGCCGGCAGCCGGATCGGCGAATGCCTTGTCGAGAAATTCTTCTTCCACCATGGCAAAGACGTCGAGGATGTCGCGCGTCTCGCGGTCGCCCACCTTGATCCCGACAGGATTGCCGAGCACCAGCTGTGCCATCCGCGCGATGCTTTTCACCGCGATCTCGGCGGCAATCCAGGCGCCGAGCGAAACCCCGATCACGAGGGCATCACGAAGGTCGAGTGCATCCATCAGGTCGAGATAGAAATACGCAAGGTCGTCGACTGTGGTGATACTTGGCGGCCGCTCAGAATGGCCGAAACCCGGATGGGATGGAGCGATCAGCCGTCCGCCTTCGGCCAGCATGGCGAGCACAGGCGCCGACGGATCGAGGCCGATATGGGGGTGCAGAAACAGAATCGGCCGGCCGCGGCCGCGCTCGATCAGTTCGGTCCTTGCGCCGTTGACGATGATGGTCGACATCGGCGCGTGCTCGCCCACACTCATCCGCCTCGCCCTTCGGAGTGCGGTGAGGTGATCGCATAGGCCTCGGAACCCTTCAATGCCTTGGTTTGGGGGCGCTACCAATAACCGCAGATAATCGCCCTCATTTTCAGCCCCTCTAATGTTTACCTATTGCGATCAACGTTTATTTCCGGCACGGCCACGCATCATGCAATGCGTCGAGAACAAGCACAGTGAACGGTAGGGGTCCTTCCTTAGGGTGCGTTTCGCCGTACGTCACCACAACCTTGAGGGCCTGCTCAATGGTGATTTGCTCAGGTACGGCAGCACACAGCAGCGGGTCCAGGTGTTGAATGTCACCTACCGTCTGCATCGCTCTCAGCAAGCCTGACATGTTGATGACGGCCTCTACCAATCCAACGCACCGTCCATAGAGGTAAGGGTTATAAGTATCGACAGCTTGGTCTGAAGTGAGTTTGCAATAGGGAAGCATGAAACTGGCGCTGTGTTCGTTCTCAGCCGCACCAGCCGTTATGATCGTCAGCGCCGTCAACGCGCCCACCAATATCAATCGCATTGTTCATCCCCATCAACAGCGTAGGCAGGCTCTATCAATTCGCTTCACCGCGGCTGCTCGCCAACCTCCTCATCACCTCAGCGCAGCCAGCCACATCGCGATATAAGGCCATGCAAGTGCTAAATGTTTCGGTATGAACCGAAACATCGCGGGGCCGGGGAGCGGACGCAGTTAATCGGCCAAGTAAGACACCAACGCCCAGGCAGACGATCCCAACAACAATGGGGGTGCGCCATTCGCGCAATAACAAGATCAAGCTCATTGCCCACCTTTAGATTCAGTTGCCGGCCCTCTCAAAGCTGAGTTGGATTGGCCCACTCATCCCAATATTGAAGCGACCGGGCCACTACCGTTTGCGCTGACCGATCAGTTCTTGCACGGCCATGCATTGCGGTAAGCCTGAGCGCCAAAAAATCTTCATGGGCACGCTCCGGATGCGCTCCGATGTACCGCACCACGACAGTTGCATGCTGCCCGTTGGTATAGCAGATTCCGATCGTTTCGAACCACATCCCCCTCGTCGTCGGACTTGTCCGGGCCACCCCCAGCGTTGGGGCACATTGCAAGCAATCATGGGCTTATCGCTATCGGCGAGACGCGAACTTGGCAACCGGCTCGACGCGGTACGAGGACTCCGACAGAATCCCGGCGGCGAGATCGACGTAATTTGCGGATACCGCACGCCTTGGAGTAACGAATTCCTGCGAACCCGCAGCGCACACAGCGGCGTAGCAAAGCACAGCTTGCA
>Ga0209465_10000592_pt1 | contig 16694 bp, 11 predicted proteins | sample PanSoiPlot1MoBio_FD_188321 | JGI IMG/M metagenome (GOLD analysis project Ga0209465, IMG submission 188321) | Tropical forest soil microbial communities from Panama analyzed to predict greenhouse gas emissions - Panama Soil Plot 1 MoBio (SPAdes)... | ecosystem: Environmental > Terrestrial > Soil...
GACTGCGGCCAGATCATCAATCCGGACGGACTTGCCAAGTGCATCGAGGGCAACATCGTGCAGGGCATCAGCCGCACCTTGTGGGAAGAGGTCAAGTTCAACGACAAGGCCGTGACCACGGTGGACTGGATCAGCTACCCGATCCTCGATATCACCGAGACACCGGAGAAGATCGAAACGGTGCTGATCGACCATCCGGAGATTGCCCCGTCGGGCGCCGGCGAACCGTCGATCCGCCCGGTCGCCGCGGCGATCGCCAACGCGATCTTCGATGCTACCGGCGTGCGCATGCGGCGGGTGCCGTTCTCCCCGGACCGCGTCAAGCAGGCGATGGCCTGATCGGCGCACGGTAGAGCAATGAGGTGAGAGGGCCGGCCCCATGGGGCCGGCCCTTTTCATTCACGAGCATTCGTGGTTTATGCGGAAGCTGCTGATGTTTCGGAGCGCGCCTCGCCAGCGCGGCTCACCTCTCCCCGCTTGCGGGGAGAGGTCTGAATTTGCGCTCTTCGCGCAAATTCAGGGTGAGGGGGCCTCTCCCCAAGTCTGAGCTTGTGGAAAGGCCCCTCACCCCGACCCTCTCCCCGCAAGCGGGGAGAGGGAGAAGCGCAGTGCCAACTGCGTTGCTCTCCCCACTCCACAGTCCGAGGACAGACGACGAAGCCGAGCACATGGTGGACCTCCCCGAAGCCGCAGTGATCGGCACCGGCTGGTGCGGCGGCATCCGCGCCGAGACACTTGCACGCTCGGCGCTGTGCCGCAAGCTGCACATCTGCGAAATCCGCCCGGACCGGCTTGCGGAAGTCAAAGCCCTCACCAATCCGGCAAGCGCGACGCTCGACTATCAGGACATCGTCACGAATCCCGATATCAGCGTCGTCTATATCTGCACGACGCCGGAGGATACCCACTTTCCGATCACGCGCGACTGCCTGCGCGCCGGCAAGCACGTGCTCCTGGAAAAGCCGATCGCCATGGAATTGTTCGAGGCGGACGAGTTGATCGCGACCGCCAGACGCAACAATGTCAAGTTCACCATCGGGTATTCGCAGCGCTTCAACACCAAGATCGCCTACGCCAAAAAGAGGATTGCCGACGGCACGCTCGGCAAAATCGTGTCCGTGATGGTGAGCCGGCATATCACCCGCAATCTCGGCAAGAGAATCGCCGGCCGGACGCGCCTGTCGCCGGCGGCGATGGAATCGACTCACGACCTCGACTTCGTGTTCTGGCTGCTGGAGCCGGCCAGACCCGCGCGCGTCTACTCCCAGGGCGCTTACGGATTCATGCAGGGCATCAACGGCTCCTACGACATCATGTGGACCACGGTGAGCATGGATGACGGCGCGGTGGTGGCGATCGGCGGCGGCTGGAACCTGCCGCCGAGCTATCCGAACTACTGCGCCACCTGGATCGAGATCACCGGCACCGAAGGTTCGCTGTTCCTCGATGACACCCAGCGCGACAACTGGCTTAGCACAGTTGCGGGGGGCACGCAGTTTCCGATGTCCACCATGCCGGGCGAGCAGGTCGACCACGTGTTCGCCGGCGCTATGGGTCCCGAGACGCTGCATTTCCTGGAGTCGGCCATGCTCGACCGGCCGCCGATGGTGCCGCCCGAGAGCGCGCGTCGCGTGATGGAATGCTATCTGGCAGCTGATCTCTCCGCCGAGTGCGGCGAGCCGATCGATGTTCCGATGAACAACCAGGCGCTGGCTGCGGTGCAGGACTTGTACAAGAAGTTCAAGGCGCCGGTGTAGAGTGGGCAATACGTGTCGCTTGCAAGGGACGCGCCATATATGAAGACATTGGTGCGATGAGTCTTGCCGACGCGGTCGGACAGAGTGATTCGACAGCGTGGGCAAAATCGCCTGCGAAAAATCGCGCAACTTGATCGGCCGATGCAGGCGATTTTGCCCACTCTATGGGCTCACAAAATAAAGCTCACCGAGCCCATCGCGCCCAGCTCGTGCGCGTCGAGGATCGCGCGCCGTTCGGCGATCTTCAGCACGCCGTCGAGGAGGCGCAGCTTATGGCGATACTGGCCGACGAATTCGCGCACCTGCTCGCCGCGGCGATAGCGGTAGACCGCGAAATTCGCGGCGATCGCGATGGTTTCCCCATCAACCCCGACGATACGCACATTGGTAATGAGGCGGCGGGTGCGTGAGGGCGGATATTCGGCGTGGCAGTTGGGGTCCTTTAGGCGGATCACCCGCTCCCGCAGGCGCACCATGTCATCCGCGATGGTGAACAGGGTGAAGCGGTGGTCGGCATCGGGCTTGTCGTTAGGCGGCACATAATACGCAGCATCATCGGTCAATAACGTCAACCACTCGTCGAGCTTCCAATTGTCCAGGAGATCGGCCTCGCGGAATAAAAAGTCTTCGATCTCGGTCCGCAAAACCCGTCTTTCTTCTCCCTCCCTGCCTTCGGGGAGGGCAGGAGAGGGGCTTGATCCACGGGCAAAGCTTGCCGGTCGCGCCCCCCACCCGGCCTCACTTCGTTCGGCCACGCTCCCCGAAGTCGGGGAGGGAAAAGCAGGCTCATCCAGCGGCTTGTTCACGGGCGCGCCTCCATCAGCTCGCTCCAGCGCCGCCAGAACACGCGCAGGTGCTCCTCGTCCGTGTTGGTGTGTTCATTCTTGCCCATGCCGCGCGAGAGATCGTTCCAGGGCACTTCGCGCCAGCTTGCATAGCCCTGCTGAGCGCACTCAAGCACCGCCACGTCATCGGGCGTCGCGAAGCCGCCGGGCCCATAGAAGGTCAGGAACGCGTGGAGCCGGCGCGCCCGCTGCGCCTCGGTCTCTTCCACGGGGCCGAGCGCCCACGCGGTCACATGCATGAGATCGGGGGCGACCGGTGTGAAGTTGCGCACCGTCACGGACGATCCGTCATTGATGACGAGATTGGGGAAAATCGCGAGATTGCGATTGGTATCGGCGACGCGGGCCGCGCGCGCTTCGCCAAGCCGGGCGACCAGCTCGGCCCTGATCGCTTCGATATCGGTCTTGGCGTCCTCGCCATACACCGAAATCCACCGCGCCACGGGGCGGCCGCGATAGTTCGGATTGTCTGTGGTGAGGTGGCCGTTGCCGAGGTTCTTGCCGAGGCCAGTTGTGGGCAATAATTGTCCCTTGGGCGGGCTCACATTGACGCCGGAATTGCGCATGTAGTTGAGCCACGTCGCGTGGGTGGCGATCAGGTGATAATCGTCGACGCTGTTCTCGACCAGAAGCTTCCAGTTGGCTTTGATGTCGTATTCCTGGACGCCCGAAATGATCTCCATACGGCCGGATGGCGACTGGTCGACCACGAGGTCGATGTAGGATTTAGCGCCCGCCAGATAGGTTGCGAGATCAACCGCATCGTGGTCGAAATTGGCGAAATAAAAATCCCTGTAGGACTCCAGTCGCGGCACGTGTGCGAGCCCCATGACGGCCTTATCGAAGCTCGGCGGATAGGAGTCCTCACCCGGAACGCCGCGCAAGCTGCCGTCGGTGTTGTAGGTCCAGCCGTGATACATGCAGTAGAAATTGCGCACATTGCCCTCGCGCTCGCGGCACACGACGGCGCCGCGGTGACGGCATGAGTTGATCAGGCCATGCACATTTCCGTCGCGGTCGCGGCAGAAGATCACCGGCCGGCCCGCGACAGAACGTGTCCTGTAATCACCCGGGTTACGAATCTCCGAGGCGTGCCCCACATAGATCCAGCAGCGATCGAACACCGCGCGCTGCTCGCGCTCGAAGAGTTCGCGCGATACGAACACCGCGCGGTTGACCGAGAAGGATAATTTCTCACGGCTCTCGCGCACCAGTGGATGACCATTGTGGCTTCCGGGATGGGTATTTCCAGGGCCGGTATATTGGTCGTTCATCGCAGGCATCCCTATGATCGGCCAAAGCATACAACAGGCCGTGAGCGACTGCAGAAGGTCGTGTTGGCGCAGCGCCCTCTTTTCCCTCCCGCGCTTGCGGGGGAGGGTTACGGAGGGGAGTATTCCACGGCACTGACCCGCTGCGATGCCCTCTCCCTGGCCCTCCCCGCAAGCGGGGAGGGAAGCTCTACACCCCCACCTGATGTTTCAGCATGATCTCGCGTCCTTCCCATGCGGATGCCTGAATGGCGAGTGCAACTTCCAGTGTCGCCTTGCCCCAGCGCCCGTCATGCACGGGCTTTTGCCCGGTTTGGATTGCGGCCGCGAGATCGTCGAGTACATTGCCGCGACCGCTGAAGCGCGAGCCCTCCGGGAGAGCGATCTCACGCAGGCCGTCCTTTCCATAGACCAGGACGCCGTCGGCGGACGCGCGCAATTCGCCACGTGCGCAGGTCGCGATGGTGAGACCGAAATGCGGCTGATGAGGTGGCTCGCCGTCGTCCGCCGCACCGTACGCAAAATTGGCGGTGCGCAACTCGGCCTCGCTGCGCGTGCGGGCCGCAAGCGCGCGCCGCGCCACGCCGTGGGCCGGCTGCTTTGGGCTGCCGCGCTCGGAAACCCAGCCGTGCAATTCATCGCTGTCGAAGAAGTCATAGCCGCCATAAACGAGCGAAGCCGCGGCACCGTTCTGGAAGGCGAGGAACGCCACCGCATGTCCTTCCGTGGGCCGCGCCGGATCGAGTCCTCCGGCATGGGCGCGCACACTTTTGGCGAGGCCGCCGCCTAGGAGCCGCACGATGTCGATCTGATGCGGCATTTGGTTGAACAGGATGCCGCCGCCGCGCTTGGTGTCGAGTTCCTCCGGGCGACGCGGCCGGTAGAGATAGTTGGTGTAATTCCACGACGCGATCATACCGAGACGCCCGAGTTCTCTGGATGCGATGATCGCCCGCATAGCGCGGATTGCCGGATCGAAGGCGTGGGTATGGCCGATCACGAGGCAAACACCGGCCTTCTCCACCGCCGCCATGATGGCATCGCAGTCGGCTAGCGTGAGCGCCATCGGCTTTTCCAGGATGATGTGCTTCCCAGCAGCCGCCGCGAGGCTTGCGTGCTCGGTATGAAACTGATGCGGCGTCGCGATGTAGATCGCATCGACGGTCGGATCATCACAAAGCCCGCGAATGTCAGAATAGACATTCGCCCTGAAGTCCCACATGAACGCCAGGCGTGGCCCGTCCTGGGGTTCCGCCGCTGCCGCAAGATGGAACCGAGGGTGACAGGCCGCGGCCCGCACCATGACGGCGCCTGCCATGCCGAGGCCCACGATGCCGAGACCGATTGGTTTGCCTTCGGCCATCAATCGGGCTCCCCTTTGCGCCTTGCGGCTTCGATAGCGGCCCAGATGCGCGCCGGCGTGGCCGGCATGTCCAGGTGCTCGATGCCATATACCGACAAGGCATCGACGACCGCGTTCATGATCACCGCGATGGCAGGCGTAATGCCGGCTTCGCCGCCGCCTTTGACGCGCAGCGGGTTGCCCTTGGTTGGATCCTCCGCCAGTTCGACCTTGAAGCTCGGCACCCTGTCGGCCCGCGACACCGCATAGTCCATGAAGCTGCCGGTCAGCACCTGTCCGGACGATGGGTCATGGGCGACGCATTCCGACAGCGCCTGCCCGGCACCCTGCACAATGCCGCCGTGAACCTGGCCGTGCAGGATCAGCGGGTTGATCGGCTGGCCGCAATCATCGACCGAGCAATAGCGCTGCAGCGCCACCGCACCGGTCTCGGGATCGATCTCGACCTCGCAGACGGCCGCGCCGGTCGGATAGGCCGGGATGCGCCCGGTGAAACGCATCTCGCTTGCCAACGGCGCGCGCAATTCCGCCGCCAGCGTCCCGTCGGACGCGAGGGCGTGCGCAATATCGAATACGTCAAGCCGGCGGTTGGAGTGCGGCGATTCGAAAAAGCCGCCCTCGAAGTTCACGTCGCTTTCGTCGCATCCCACGAGCGCCGCAAAGACCCGACGTGCCTGTTTGACGATGCGCTCCGAAGCCTCCACCAGCAATGTGCCGGCGAGCCGCATTGAGCGGTCCGAATGGGTGCCGCCGCCGGTGGGCACGATTGCCGTGTCCCCGGTCACGAGCCTCACCTCGTCGGGCGTAATGCCGAATCGGTCAGCGAGCACTTGCGCAAAGGTGGTCTCATGGCCCTGCCCGGTTGACTGAGTGCCCGCGACCGCTTCGACTTCACGGGTTGCGTGCACCGTCACCCGAACGTACTCGCTGGGCTGCCCGACCGGGGACTCGACGTAATTCGCAAGGCCAATGCCGGCGAGCGTGCCGCGCCTTTTCGCCTCACGGCGCCGCGCCGGAAAACCATCCCAGTCGGCAAGCTTGATTACGCCATACATGTTGGCGCGAAAATTTCCACTGTCGTAGATGAGTCCGGTGGCCGACCGGTAGGGAAGCTGAGCCCGGCGGATCAGATTGCGCCGCCGCAGCGTAACGCGGTCCATGCCAAGCCGATGCGCCGCAATGTCCATCAGCCGCTCGATCACGAAAGTGGCCTCGGGACGGCCGGCGCCGCGAAATGGCGCAGTCGGCACCGTATTGGTGAGGATACCCCGGATCGACACCGTCGCCACCGCCAGGTCGTAGACAGTCGGGGTGATGCGATAGGCATTGGACAGCGGCACATAGGTTACCGGATGAGCGCCGACATTTCCCGTCATCGCGACGGCGAGGGCGAGAATTTTTCCGTCCACCGCAAGCGCGAGCCGTCCCTGTGTGACCATGTCGCGGCCCTGGTAGTCGGTGAGAAAGGCCTGCGTCCGGTCGCCGGTCCATTTCACTGAGCGCCCCACCTGGCGTGCCGCCCACGCGACCATCACCTGCTCCGGATAGACATTGTTGAGAAGCCCGAACGCTCCGCCGACATCGTGAGTGATGGCGCGCACGCGCTCGGGTGGAACGCCCAGGCACGCCGCGATCGTGTTCTTAATCCGCACCGCCCCCTGGCTGCCGGTTACGATCGTGTAGATGCCTTGGGCCTCGTCATAGGCGCCGATTGCGGCCCGCGGCTCCATATGGGCGGATGCGACGCGTTGATTGCGGAAGGTCTGGGCGACTACGAGAGGTGCCGCTGCAAATGCCCCCTCGCAGGTCGCCTGATCCCCGAACGTGGTCTCCAGCGCCAAATTGCCCGGCATCTCATCGTGCAACAGTGGCGCATCGGGCGCGAGCGCGGCGAGGCAGTCGGTAACGGCCGGCAGCATCTCATAGAGAACCGCGACGCTTTCCGCCGCATCCTGTGCCGCGGACTGCGTGTCGGCGATCACTAACGCGACCGGTTCGCCGACGAATCGCACCCGCTCTGCGGCGAGCGGCGGATGCGGGTTTTCGAACGGCGTTTGTCGGCCGGGTCCTGCGAAGGCTTTGACCCTCACGTCATGGGTGTTGGCCGGATTGGCAAAGTGGCCGATCCCGCGACCGCCGGCTGCCGCATAGTCCTTTGCGGTGAAGATGGCCACGATTCCGGCGACCTTGGTCGCGGCGCTGATGTCGATCGACTGGATACGCGCGTGGGGATGGGGTGAGCGGACGAAGCCCGCATAGGCCTGGCCGTCGAAGACGATGTCGTCGGTGAAGCGACCACGTCCGGCGACAAGCCGCCGGTCCTCCAAACGCGGCAGCGGCCGGCCGATGTAGGGGTCGCGCTGTCTCGCGGTGGCCATATTCGTGATCTGCCCATCGGATTCCTTCACCCGTTATAGCGGTTCGCCGGATTTTTGAACCTCGGGTTACGCTTGGCTGGAGCAATTCCCGATCAGGCCGCCCCCTCGCGTGTCAGGCTACTCGGGAGATGCTCCAAGGCCGCCAAGATGACGGATTGACATTTCGGCCGCGGCTCATGCTGTTACGCGCTTGAATGAACACCGAGACGGATAGTGGAATATGACGAGCGCAACTAGCCCGGCGGATGGTCGGCCATCAGGGCGGATCGAAGACGAACAACTCTTGCGCGGCCGCGGACGGTTTATCGATGATGCGCCGCTGGCGGGGCAAGTCTACGGCTGCTTTGTGCGGTCGACCCACCCCCATGCCAGAATTCGCGGCATTGACATCACTCCTGCGCGAACTGCCGAAGGGGTGCTGGCCGTGCTGACAGCGGCCGATATGCAACGTGCCGGCGTTGGTCGAATCACCCGTCATCCACCGGTCGCCGGCCGCAACGGGAGAGCGCTGATCGATCCGCCGCGCCCGGCGCTCGCTGACGAGCGCGTCATGCACGTGGGCGAACCAGTTGCGCTCGTGGTGGCGACCTCCGCGGCGCTCGCCCAGGACGCGGCCGAACGTGTCAGCGTTTCTTACGAAGAACTGACGCCGGTCATAGATGCGCGCGAGGCGGTGGCGCCAGGCGCGCCGCAGCTGTGGCCGGAGGCGCCCGGCAATCTTGCGATCGACTGGCAGACGCCTGCCTCGACGGATGGCGCCAACGAAAAGGAGGTCGCGCAAATCATCAATGCGGCGCCTCATGTGGCGCGCATATCGCAACTCAACCAGCGCATCGCAGCCGCAACCATGGAGCCACGCGGCGCGACCGCGAGCCATGATGTGACAACCGACAGCTACACCATCAGGGTCTGTTCGCAAAGCGCCATCGTGCTGCGAAACGCCTTGGCGAACGCTATGGGGCTTGAGCCGAACCGGCTGCGCGTCGTCACCGAGGACGTCGGCGGAGCTTTCGGGATGAAAACGTCGGTCTATCCGGAGTATCCGGCGTTGCTGGTCGCCGCGAAGCAGCTTGGCCGGCCGGTCCATTGGATGGCCAACCGGGCCGAATCATTCCTCACCGACAACCAGGCCCGCGACATGTTTGCGGACGCCGAACTCGCGCTCGACGAAAAAGGGAAATTTCAGGCGCTGCGGCTTTCCTGTGTGGTCAATCTCGGCGCCTATGTGGGTTCCGTCGGCGTTCATCTGGCCACCTACAATTTCGCGCGCTGTCTGCCTGGCATGTACCGGATTCCCATGATCGACGTGAGGGTGCGCTGCGCCTTCACCAACACGGTCCCGACCGCACCCTATCGGGGGGCAGGCCGCCCGGAGGCGAATTATCTGCTCGAACGCGTGGTAGAGGAGACGGCGCGGATCAGCGGCATTGCGCAGGACAAGCTTCGCAAGCGCAACCTCATTCCGCCATCGGCGATGCCCTACAAGACACCGGTCGGGACGACCTATGACAGCGGCGATTTCCCGGCTGTATTCGACAAGGCATTCGCACTGGCGGCGTATGGAGATTTTCCCAAACGCCGCCGCGAAGCCGGCAAGCGGGGCAGGCTGCGCGGCATCGGAATCTCCTGTTTCCTTGAGCACGCAGGCGGCGTGCCGACCGAGGGCGCGGGCCTCGCTTTCCCGGGGGACGGCATCGCAGAACTTCAACTCGGCTCCCAATCCACCGGACAGGCCCACGCGACCGTATTTCCGCGCGTTGCCGCCAAGCAGCTCGGCCTCCCGGCCGATCGCGTCATACTGCGACAGGGGGACAGCGGACTTGAAGTCACCAGCATGTCGACCGTGGCATCGCGCTCCGCCGTGATGGTTGGCACGGCGGTGGTGCGCGCAGCCGAGACCGTGATCCGCAAGGGCAAAAAACTCGCAGCCGAAGCGCTCGAAGCCGCCGAAGCCGATATCGTTTACGACCGCGGCGTGTTTGCCGTGACCGGCACCGACCGGCGCATCGGCCTGTTCGATCTCGCCAAGCACGCCAGAGACCGCAAGCGACGCGGCGAGATTGCCGAGGACCTCGACACCAAGCTCACCGCCGATACGCCGCAGACCTTTCCGAACGGCTGTCATATCGCGGAAGTCGAGATCGACCCCGAGACCGGCACGACTGCGCTGGTCGGTTATACGGCGGTGGACGACTGCGGCGACGTGCTCGATCACATGATCGTCGAAGGCCAGGTGCATGGCGGCATCGTCCAGGGGTTGGGCCAGGTTCTGCTGGAGCACCTGGCTTATGACCGCGCTGGCCAACTCGTCACCGGCTCGTTCATGGACTACGCCATGCCGCGTGCCGCCGACATCCCGCCGCTGACCGCGGCAGAGCAAAGCGTCCCCGCCACCACCAACCCGCTCGGCGTCAAGGGCGTCGGCGAGGCCGGCACCACCGGGGCGCTCGCCGCCATCATGAACGCCATCGCCGATGCGGTGCCGGCGGCGGCCCATATCGACATGCCTGCGACGGCGGAGAAGATCTGGGCGTCGTCTCGCCGCAAATGAGGACGGACCTTTTACGCGAGCCCATAGCCGATTTCGTTTTTGACAGACATCTCGCTGTGACATCCGCATCGCGCGCACTTGCTTTCCTCAATTCCGTTCCCGACACTGGTGCGTACGCGATTCGCGGAGGAATGCATGGACGCTGCTCAGATTCTCAATCGCTTGGTCTATCAGGAACCATTGCCTGTCGAGGCGCTCCGCGCCGCAAGCGCAGACCGGGCGCGCCTGGCTCCGATCTTCGTAAACGCGATCGAGCAATACGTGTCGCCTGACGGCGATCGCGCCGCGCGGGATTCGCTCTTCTTCATCTTTCATCTGCTCGGTGAGTGGCGCGAGAAATCGGCGTATCGGCCGCTCGCACGATTGCTGCGCCGTCCGCCCGATGACCTCGATGAGATACTTGGCGGCGCTATCACCGAGACTCCCCATCGCGTCATGGCTGCCGTTTTCGACGGCGATCCTGAGCCTCTGTATGAGGTGATTCTGGACCCGGAAGCGGACGAATACATCCGGTCGTGCATGCTCGAAACGATCGCGATGGCGACGTTGAACGGTGAAATGCCGCGGGCCGAAGCGGCACGGTTTCTGTGGACGTGTTACGACGAGATCAAACCGCAAGAAGAATGTTGGGTTTGGCAAGGCTGGCAGAGCGCCATTGCGTTGCTTGGCCTCGTCGAACTCAGGCCTCTCGTGGAGCAGGCCTTCGCGCGCGACTTGATCAGTAACACTTGGCTTGGGTTCCATCACTTCGAGCAAGACCTTCAACAGGCGATCGACAATCCAACCGCCCTGCCCCGGCAGTCGGGCGGGGAATACAGCCTGTTCGGCGACACCGTAGAGGAATTGTCGCGTTGGTACTGCTTTAGACCCGAGGAACCAGTCAAAAAACGTGAGGACATCCGTCAGGAGACGGTGCTGTGGCAGAGAGGGACGATGGTCAACCCCCAAAGGAAAATTGGCCGGAACGATCCGTGTCCGTGCGGCAGCGGCAGGAAATTCAAGAAATGCTGCCTGACGGCTGACGTCGGCTTGGCGGCGCTGCTGGCAATGTGAAGCAGACCGAAGCCGCGGAAGATAAATTCGCCTGAAACAGATGAAACCGGGGAACTCTATCGGAAATAAGGCTGGAAGCATGAACGCCGGTGAGCGCCGCCTCGTTTCTCTCGTCGCGGCTTTAATTGGGGACACGGCGGGACTCTCAATCGCTGAAAACAGACTTGTTGCGCGCTCCGACCCGGTTGATTCACAAATCATTGCTCACGCCCGCGCCGCGATCCTCGCAGGCCAGGACGTACTTGGTGCCACGTTCTGCTCGCTCAAAAGCGCTGAGCAGCGGCGTCAACGCGGCGCAACCTACACGCCCGCGCCGATTGTCGATGCCATGGTGGCGTGGGCTCACGCGGAAGTCCCCACACCTGCCCGGATCATTGATCCGGGGGCGGGATCGGGCGGGTTCTTGATCGCTGCCGCGCGCAGATTTCCTGACGCCGAACTCATCGCCGTCGATATAGACCCGCTCGCCACGTTAATGCTGCGTGCGAATGCCGCCGTACAAGGTTTTTCCGATCGTCTGACGGTTCACGTCGCTGATTATCGACACCTCACCCTGCCGGCCATTACCGGCCCGACCCTGTTCATCGGCAACCCGCCCTATGTGCGTCATCACGACATCGACGCGCAATGGAAGACTTGGTTCTCTGATACAGCCCACCGCTATGGGCTTACGGCAAGCCAGCTCGCCGGCCTGCATATCCATTTTTTCTTAAAGACCCGCGCGCTGGCTCAACCCGGCGACTATGGGGCTTTTATCACCGCGGCCGAATGGCTTGACGTGAATTACGGCAATGTGGTCCGCCGGATGCTCGCCGACGGCCTGGGGGGCACGGCCGTGCATATCATCGACCCCAAAGCCCAGCCGTTTGCCGATGCGCTCACAACTGGGGCGATCACCTGCTTCCGCGTCGGCACTCAGCTGAGCGGAATTATCATGGGCTCGGTCCGATCGCTTTGCGATTTGGCCTTGGGCCGCGGCCGGACGGTCGCCTGGCGCGACATCGCCGGCGCACCCAAGTGGTCGGTATTTGTCCGCGAACAGAAGCAGGCGCCGGCCGGATTCATCGAGCTCGGCGAATTATTTCGCGTTCATCGGGGCCAGGTCACCGGCGGCAATGACGTGTGGATCGACAATGACGCGGCACGTGACGTACCGGAGCGGTATAAACCATTCACCGTCACCCGCGCCCGCGAGCTGCTTGCCGCCGGTCCTGAACTGACCTCCAACATGAGCTTACGTCGCGTGATCGATCTGCCAGTCGATCTCGATGACTTCGATGTTGGCGAGCGCCGGGCCGTGCAGCGCTTCCTTGCCTGGGCCAAACGTCACGGCGCGCATGAAGGCTACATCGCCACGCATCGTCGCGCGTGGTGGTCGGTTGGCCTGCGGTCGCCGGCGCCGATTCTGTGCACCTACATGGCGCGCCGCGCTCCGACGTTGGTGCGCAATCGGGTCGAGGCCCGCCACATCAACATCGCGCATGGCCTTTATCCGCATGAGCCGTTGAGCGAGGCGGCATTGACCGCCGTTGTCGGCTATCTGCGGCGCCACATGAGCACCACAGGTGGCCGCACTTACGCGGGCGGATTGGTCAAATTCGAGCCGAAGGAGCTTGAGCGGATCCTCATACCGCGGATAGAAGACATTCATGGCTACCTTGCCCAACCCGAAACGGCTGCCCCGGCGCTGGACGGAAACGGAGTTGGCAATCGCTTGGCCAATCACGGCGCGTTCGCCGAAAGAGTGATGTAGGCGCATCACGCCACGCGCACGTTGAGCTTGCGCTGTGCAAGGCAATGTCCGAGTCTTGTCCGGTTGGTTCGCATTTCCCAGGCCATTGAGCTGCCAGAGACGAACTCATGCCCGTTATCGCACAATCGATCGAAGACGCGCTGGCGCCGATCCGTGACGGCATCATGCTGGCGGTGCCGCGCGAACTGGCGGGCGTGCCGATGGAAGCCACGCGGGCGCTGATCCGGCGCGGCGTTCGCGACTTGCATTTGGTGACGCTGCCGACCTCGAGTCTGCAGGCCGATCTCCTGATCGGGGCGGGCTGCGTGGCGGTGCTGGAAACTTCAGCCGTGAGTCTCGGCGAGTTCGGTGCTGCGCCGCGCTTCACGGCCGCGCTTAAGGCCGCGACGATCCGCATCAAGGACGCCACCTGCCCGGCTCTGTATGCCGCGTTCCAGGCCGCCGAAAAGGGGGTGCCGTTCATGCCGCTGCGCGGCATCATCGGTTCGGACCTCCTGGCGCATCGGCCGGATTGGCGCGTGATCGACAATCCGTTCGGCACGGACGACCCGATCGTGCTGCTGCCGGCGATACGGCCCGACGTTGCTTTGATCCATGCCCCGATAGCCGATCGTGCCGGAAACGTCTGGGTCGGCCAGCAGCGCGAGCTTGTCACCATGGCACACGCCGCCGCCAGGACGGTGGTGACGGTGGAGAAAATCGTTGACGGCGACCTGCTCGAAGATGTGGTCTTGGCCGCCGGCACGTTGCCGGGCTTCTATGTGGATGCGATCGCGGTCGCGGAGAACGGCTGCCGGCCGCTCGGCCTGCGCGATCATTATGCGGCCGACCTCCCGCATCTTGCCGAATATGCCCGTCTGGCCGCGACCGCGGAGGGCTTCGCGCGCTATCTCGATCAATATGTTTGTGCGTGCCGTGCGGCGTGACGGATTTCGGCACGACTTGGTGGGTGCGCAAAGGCGCCGCCCACCGGAACTCGAGATTTTCGTGACCCTCTCGCGCCGTGTCCAACGGCACTGCGGTGGGCGCGCTTCGCTTTGCCCACCCTCAGAATATTATCGTTGTATATTGCGAACTGTCATATCTGTTCGGCGCAGGCAAAACCTCAATGAGTTCTGAGCCGAGAAGTAGTTAACCTTAACATCGGGCTGCCACCTCTAACGTTTTTGCCTGAGCTGCGCCTCCGCAGATGGCAGCGCAAGTGGGATTTGCCGCAGTACTTGCTATTACGCAGTACGCGCAACCCAGCGAAAGTCCAGTAGAGGCCGCCGCAATAGTCCCGCATTGCCGACATGCTGCTTTTCTTGCTTCGCAAATAGGATCGTTTCCGTGCTGGATGCAGCCGCCTGTGTTACCGCTATTGAAGGGGATATGTACTGATGGTCGGCTCAGGAGGCATCTGCTACACTCTTCGTTCGGATCGCACCCTGCTAATGCTGTCTCTTGGACGGCAATAAACAGCACCAGAAAGACACCAAGTGCAACAGCAAAGGCTATCGAATATACAGGCTTCATATGATATCTCCCGTTAAGAAGGAGAACGACTTATCACGCACATCACAAGATTGTAAACGCATATCATTGGATTGTGAACTTTTTTCAAGGTTTTTCCCTTGTCACGTAAGGTTTTTCCCTTGTCACGTAAGGTTTTTCCCTTGTCGGCCTGCGCTCGGCGTCAGCTGTTTCGTCCTGGCGCCTTTTATCTAACCACTCCCTGGAGGGGGTATTTGCGGGCACTGAGCGACAATGACGCGGCGCGCAGTGCAACAGGTACCGCCAAAATATTAATTTGAATCCGGCAGTGAGACTCACCGATTTCACACACCGCCTTAGTTCTATCCGCAATTCCGAAGAATACTCAGTTGAGGAGCAGTTGACGAGAGCGACGATATACCCTTTGTATTCAGGAACTTATTCTTGGAACTCGCTGGAATTAGCGCGGATTTTATCCTAATTTGATCGACCGCCATCCTTACGTGACAAAGGAAAAACGTCACTTCGAGAGAACTCAACGAGGTAGCGCATTAAACCATATCGTCAGCAGATTCTTCTTGTGTATCTTCGGCGTAACGGCCGTGATTTTAGCAAGTGGGCGCCGCCGAGACCAGGTCAGGCGGCATCCACTGATCAGTAGCGCGCACATTCCGCACTCCGCCTGCTGCGGCGTGTGTTTTGCACGTCACCGCCAGGGGCGGTGTACCCGATTTCGGCGCTGGGTTTGCTAGCGATCTGCCCGTATGCCAGGATTCGGCGCGGACTGTTCCAGTCCATCGCTAGGCAAGCGTTGTAATCTTCGGCCGGAATGCGGCTGTCGATTGCGCAGCTATGGAATGGCAGCAGGTCCTGTTCGGTTCGGTAGTAGGTATAGGGCGTGATCGCATATCGTCCGATTCCATTGGTGAAATGACCCAACCGGCCGATGATCCCGTCCACGCTCGGATCGGACGCAATGAGGGCCTTTTGCAGGACGTTGCCCTCGATGAAATTGTCGGGCAGCTGATCAAACGGGCCGTCGTAATAGTTGTTTACGCGCCTGTTACCATCGAACACGCCGATCAGGATTTTACGGTCGAGCCTCGCATCCCGATAGAACGCAAAGCCGGTGCGTTTTCCGATCAGAATCCGATCGGTTACCCGCGAGTTGATGAATTGCTCTCTGACCTCTACGGTTTCGTCGAGAACGTAGTGGAAGAGTTTGAGCCTCGGATTGAAGATGAGGAAAAAGCGAATCGCAGAGTCGTCGAATATCGGGCCGATATAGGTTTCCTCGCTTGAGATGGCGGTCGGCGGCGGCGTCACCTTGGAGAGATCATTGAGCTCGAACATGACACTTTTGCCATTATTAAGAGAGGCGGTAGAGCAGGCGATCAACTTTCTCGACGATGACACCGGCGGTCTTGTCGAGTACGCGGTAAAGGATCAGCGGCTGGTCCCGGTACTCCCCCATGTCTTCGAAATAGGCGAAGTAAACCTTGCCATCGTCGCGGTCCAGGGCATCAAGCCGGATGTTTCCGGCGTAGCTCACTCCGTTGTGAGTGAACCGAAAATAGTAATAGTTTTCCGTCGGATACACTTTTACTCGGTCGGGAAGACTGCCCAGCACCCAGGCGAACATGGCTTTGATGTCTCCGAGCGGTAAGTCCGTCGTCCGCATCGTCTCCTCGACGTAACTCTGATGAGTGAAAAGCTGCGGACCATCGGCCCGAGCAACTAGGATGGCCGTTAGCGGGAGCATCGCCGCCAGCGACACTGCCGCACAGCTCCGAATGCGCTTCGGATAATCTGAGATACCCCTGCGACTTGCATTCATAAGCACCGCCCTATTCTGCGTTTAATTTGAATCAAAAGAGCCTTGCGCCCTCGTCTACGGCGCTTCGCCTTTTTTATGATAGTGTTATTCTCATTCACGAGATCAGGCAATCATTAACGCTCACGGGGGAAGATCAACCGCATATTCATTTCAGTGATCATACTTTATGCTCGTGCTGCAACGCACCGGTAACTTCTACAACGGGTCATCTTCGGCGTGGTGGTCAATCGCGGGAGACGGCAGCTTATCCCCCGATAACGACACCTGCCGGCAGGTGTCGTTACAGCGGCCAGGGCGGCGGCGCTGCGGCAGCTTAAGTTAACGCCTTTGGGGGGGGTGGAGGCAGGTGAGGGGTTCTCGCACTCTCAATGGTCCGAGCGCCCCCTCGCTTCGCTCGCCTGAGGGGAGAGATT
>Ga0209465_10000594_pt1 | contig 16681 bp, 13 predicted proteins | sample PanSoiPlot1MoBio_FD_188321 | JGI IMG/M metagenome (GOLD analysis project Ga0209465, IMG submission 188321) | Tropical forest soil microbial communities from Panama analyzed to predict greenhouse gas emissions - Panama Soil Plot 1 MoBio (SPAdes)... | ecosystem: Environmental > Terrestrial > Soil...
GCCGTCGCCCCCTCGCTCGACGGCGCCGTGCTGAATACCCCCGACACCATGGCCGTGAGCTTCCCTGTCGCCGACGGCGGCAGCTTCGTCCTCTTCGCCGCCGACTACCAAAATCTCGAGTTCCTTCCCGGCCGCACCCTCACTCTCACCGCCATCTTCTCGGACGGCACGACCGCGATTGCGGAGACCACGGTGCCGTAGACGTTCCACTTCCGTGACCGGCAACAAAGCGTCGCGCGGACCGATTCTCCGCACCGTGGTCAGACGAGCCACTTGGATGATCATCGGCGCAGTGCGGCCAGGGTCGAGGAGCGGCGCTGATGCCGCAGAGGCGAGCGCACGATCATGGCCGAAGCCTCTCAGGAGTAAAGACACCCGCGGTGCCCGGTGGGACGAGGGTGCCCAAGAAACTGCCTCGTCGGCACAACAGTCCGTGTTGGCCACGTGACATTGGCGTCAGCATCGCAACCAAGACTCTTCACTTCGTTTCTGGCTAATTAGCCGAGTTCATTGCCCTTCGGCGACTGGTATATGAGTTGCTCATCTCGGTGGTCATGCAAACCCCCCCATCCAAAGACAGGCGGCAGTTCCCCCGAACTCGTGTCACCTGGCCCATCGTCGTTCACGCGGGAGCAACCCGCTACCTGACGAGCTGTGTGGACATCAGCCGGTTTGGCGCAAAGGTCAGAACCAAGGCTCGGCTCAGGGTCGGAACGCCCGTACAACTCGAGGTCGTACCTCCGGAGGGCCCACCGCTTCGAGTTGGGGCGATGGTCTGGCGGGTTGATCCCGATGGCCCCGCCTTCCTCTTCAGCAGTGGCATTCAGCACCGACTGCTACGTGCGCCGCAAGAGCCTAGCGTCTCGCAATAGACCGCTTAGTATCGCCGCTCCGCCCGCGATCCTGACACTGAGCTGCGACGCTACCCTCTCGACGGGACCGACCATGCGGGCGGCTCGTAGTTGAGGGCCGGACGAACGGTCTGCGCGAGTATTGCGATGCTGAAGGGTTTGCTGAGGAACGGTTCGCCGGGAGCCAGCCACACCTCGTAGTCCTGAGCCGCTTCCACACTGTACGCGGACATGAACAACACCGTCATGGCCGGGAGGATGCGGCTGATCTCCCTCGCCAGCTCGAGCCCAGTCATGACCAGCATGACGAGGTCTGTCAACAACAGGTGGAGGGCCCGGGATGGGCGCGCGCAAGCGGGAGCGCCTTGTCGGGATCCCCATGTCCGAAGGTTCATACAGCACGCCGTATCCAATCTGGCACTCTGGAAGGAGCCAGATAGCCGTGGCAGCTTGGACGCGATGGGCTACCCGCGTCCCCAACTCACGTTGCTTCTTCTCCTCGCCGCCATAGCCCTCACCGGGCTCGGCGTGCGGGAGTGGCGCGCCGGCTTCCCCGTCGCCGCCGAGCGCCTCGATCGCTTCGACCGTGAAGATCCGCCCCCGCCCATTCCGCCTGTGCCACGGCCGCGAGCCCTCCCCCGCTGGTCGCCTGCTCGCGTCGAGGCGGCCGCGCCACCGCGTCCGGCTCCGCGGGAGCGCGCACGCGAGGCGAAGCCGGCGGCGCCCGCGCCGGCAGATCCGCGCCCCCTCGATCTCAACCACGCCAGCGTAGAACAGATCGCGAGGCTCCCCGGTGTGGGACCGAGCCTCGCTCGGCGCATCGTAGATGAACGCGAGCGGGTGGGCCGCTTCGACTCCCCGGATCGCCTGCGCGGCATTCTCGGTCTCGGACCGAAGAAGCTTGCCGCCCTGCGCGAGCACGTCACGGTGGGCGAGTAGGCATTCGCCATGAGATGGCTCGAGGCACCCCTCGTCCCGCTGGCCGGCGCCACCGCTCTCGGCATCGCCACGAGCGCGTGGATCGCCACTCCCGCCTGGTCGCTCCTCTGCGCAGGTGCGCTCGCTCTCGGGCTGACGAGCCTCGCCCTCGCTCTGGGCGCGACCCGCCTCGCTACCGCCGGGCTGCTCCTCCTCGCCGTGCTGCTCGGAGTCGTGCGCGCAATCAGTGATCCTCTTCCCGCCGATCACATCGCGCGAGTTGCTTTTGGACCACGCGTGAGCGTGGAGGGCCGCCTCGCGGAGGAGCCCGTACGCTGGAGTGCGGATCGCACGCGCCTGCTCATCGATCTGGACGGCCTGCGCGATGGTCTCGATCTTCGCACGGTCTCGGGGAGGATCCAGGTGACGCTCTATGGCGAGACACCGCCGGTGGGCGAAGGGCAACGCGTGGCACTCGATCTCAAGCTCTCGCCTCCCCGCGCCTTCAAGAACCCCGGGGCCTTCGACTATCCCGCCTTCCTCCGTCGAGAGGGGATCCTGCTGGTGGGAAGCGGGCGGGCCGATTCGCTGGTGGCGCTCACCGCCGACGATCCTCCGTGGCCCGTCTGGGTCAAGCGCTGGGCCGTGTCCACCACTGCCGGACACCTGCCCGCGACGTCGGCCGCGCTCCTGGGTGGTCTTCTGCTGGGCGAGAAGACGGGGCTGCCGCCAGAGGCCAGCGAGGCCTTCCGTCGCGCGGGGGTTTATCACATTCTCGCGGTCTCTGGCTTCAACGTGGCGCTGCTCGCCTCCTCGGTCTTCTTCGTGCTCTCCACGCTGGGAGTGCCGAGACGGGTGACGGCAGTGGTGGCTGGCGCGGCCCTCGTCGGCTTCGCGCTCGTGGTCGGGGGACAAGCCTCGGTGCTCCGCGCAACGGTCATGGGTCTTCTGCTCCTCGGAGCCCTGCTCCTCGATCGGGAATCGCAGCTCATGAACGCGCTCGCGCTGGCCGTGCTCCTGCTCCTCGCCTGGCGACCGGGCGACCTCGGTGAGCCTGGCTTTCAGCTCTCGTTCGCCGCGACGGCGGGCATCATCCATCTCGCTCCACCTCTCACCGCGTGGCTCATTGGCAAGAGATGGCCAGGCTGGCTGGCCACGCCGATGGCGGTAAGTCTGGGCGCGCAAGCCGCCGTGACCCCCGTGATGCTCGTTCACTTCAACCAGCTCTCGCTGATCGGCATCGTCGCGAACCTCGTCGTGGTGCCCATGGCGGCCGTGGGCACCACGCTCGGCATGCTCGCTCTGCTCACGGCCGCCGTCAGCGCATGGGCCGCCGATGTTCTGTTCCAGGCGCTGTGGCCGCTCCTCTTGGCACTCCGCGCCGCGGTGTGGGTTGCCGCGCGAGTGCCCGGCGCCATGGTCCACTTGCCCGCGCCGAGCTGGGCCGCCATCGCCGCCTGGTGCGTGGCGCTCGCGCTTCTGCCTTATCTCGGCTCACGACGCTGGATCCGGGCGACGGTCATGGTGTCGCTCGCTCTCGTCCTCGGTTTGTCGATCTGGCCGTGGGTCGCGCCGGACAACGGACGCCTCCGGGTCACCTTCCTCGACGTGGGGCAAGGGGACGCGATCCTTGTCGAGCTGCCCGAGGGTCAGCGACTGCTCGTGGACGGGGGACCCGGCGGCAACCAGCGGTTGGATGTGGGCGAGCGTGTGCTTGCGCCGTTTCTATGGAATCGGCCGACCCAGCGCCTCGACGTGGTCGCCTTGACCCATCCCGACTCGGATCATTCGGGCGGGCTACGCGCCGTGCTCACGCGCTTCGGGGTTCGCGAGTTCTGGGAAAACGGGCGCTGGATCACGGGCACCGAGGAAACCCTTCGCGCCGTGGAGCGCTCCGGAGCCTGCCGGCGGACGCTTGTGGCGGGACAGCGGCTCTGGCTCGGCTCAGCGCTCCTGACCGTCCTGAATCCGGACGGCTCGCGTCCACTGGACGACCCGCCCCCCGAGGGACAGAACGAAGAATCGCTGGTCCTCCGGCTCGACTGGCGTGGCTTCTCGCTGCTCCTCACCGGCGATCTGGGCGGCCCGGGCGAGGAGCGCTTGCTCGCGGATCACGCCCCCGTGCGAGCGCTTGCCTTGAAGGTGGGACACCACGGCAGCCGCTACTCCTCCACGGGGGCGTTTCTCGACGCGGTGGAGCCCGCGGTGGCCATCATCTCCGTGGGTGCGCGCAACTCGTTCGGCCATCCCACGCCCGAGGTACTGGGGAGGCTCGAGGCGGCCGGTGCCCGCATCTACCGCACGGATCGGGACGGCGCGGTGATCCTGGAAACGGACGGCATCACCCTGTCGATCACGCGCTGGGCGTCGGGCACGGTGGAGCGCCTCGATCTCGACCCGGAGCGTGGGGCTTAAGCGCATCGCGGCTCCCGACAACCTGCCGGGAGCCGCGAGGGGACGCGCGGGAAGAGGAGGAGACCCCGGCCTAGCTCTCGAAGCTGCGCTCGTACTGCGCACGCAGCCGCTCCAGCTCCTCGGGATCGAGACGCATTCCCAGGGAGAGTCCCATCTCTCCCAGAATGGTCTTGATCTCGTTCAGTGACTTCTTACCGAAGTTCTTGGTCTTGAGCAGCTCCGACTCCGTCTTCTGCACGAGGTCGGCGATGGTCCGGATGTTGGCCGTTTTGAGGCAGTTGGAAGCGCGCACGGACAGCTCGAGCTCGTCGACGTTGCGGAAGAGATGCTCGTTGAGCTCGACCCGCTGCGGCGTCTCCATCCCGGTCTCGCCGGGCTCAGGCTGGGGTGGCGTGTTCTGCGGGAAGTCCGTGAGGAGATCGAACTGGTCCTCGAGGATGCGCGCGGCCTCGCCCACCGCGACCTCCGGCGTGACGCTGCCGTTCGTCCACACCTCCAGCACGAGGCGCTCGAGCTCCGGCTCCTGCTTCGAGGGTTCCACGTGGAAGTTGACCCGTTTCACGGGGCTGAAGTCCGAGTCGATGAGGATGGCGTTGATGGGCAGGGCCTCGGGCTCGCGCCGCTCTGCGGCCTGGTAGCCTCGGCCGCGCTCGACGCACAGCTCCATCTCGATGGAACCGTCCTTGTCGAGGTTCGCCAGCACCACGTCGGGGGTGAGGATCTCCACATCGGCGTCCGGCTCGAAGTCGCGCGCGGAAATAGTGCGCGGACCCTGCGCCTTCAGCCGCAACAGTTTGGCCCGGTTCACTCCCACCGCGAAGACGAGCTTGCGGAGGTTCATGATGATGTCGAGCGTGTCCTCGTTGACGCCCTGCAGATGTGAGAACTCATGGAGCACGCCCTCGATCTTGGCCCAGGTGGGGGCCGCCCCCGGGATCGAGGAGAGGAGGACCCGGCGATAGGCGTTGCCCACCGTGAGCGCGAAGCCGGGCTCGAAGGGCTCCACGGCTATCTGGCCATGCGTGCGGTCGTTGACGAGCCACTCGTGGCGGGCGGGAAGCACAAGCTGCGGCATCAGACTCCTCCTGGGGGAATTGGCGGGCGATAGCACCCGAGCGGTCCGAGTATACCAGAAAGGTCCAGCAGGCCCAACCACGCCGCGCAAGTTTGACTCATCCGGCGGGCGCGGGCAAAATTGGAGAGAATCATGATGGAACGGCCTCGGTTTCTCAAGAGCTCGGCCGACGCCCGATCCCACAGCGGCCGACCTTTCCGACAATTCGCGTGGGGCGTCGTCTGCCTGCTCGCGCTGTTTCTCGGCCTTCAGGTCTGGTGGCTCGTTACGGCCACCCCCACCGTGGCAGCCGGTCCCCGTATTATCGAGATCCCCGCTCATCTGGGCGTGCTCGACATCGCGCGGCGACTCGACAAGGCGGACATCATCCGGAGCCCCTTCGGCTTCGCCCTCCTCGCCCTCGCTCAAGGCAAGGCCCGCAGCCTCAAGGCAGGTGAGTACGAAATCCCGCAGGGCGCCAATACCTTCGCGGTGCTGAGCCTGCTCGAAGGCGGCAAGGTTCTCTACCATCCGGTGCTCCTGAAGGAAGGCGGGACGCTGTCCGAGCTCGCGCGGACCATCGAGGCGGAAGGACTCGCCCGCGCCGATGACATCGTCCGGGTCGGCCACGATCCGCTCTTCCTCAAGGCTCTCGAGATTTCCGCCACCTCGGTCGAGGGCTACCTCTTCCCCGACACCTACCAATTCGCCAAGGGTGTCACCCCGGAGGAAATGCTCTCGCGGATGGTGATGAAGATGCGCGCCCAGCTCACCCCGGAGCTCATCGGCGCGGCTCGTGAGCTCGGCTTCAACGTGCATCAGCTCCTCACCCTTGCCTCGATCATCGAGCGCGAGGCGGTGGTGCCCAGCGAGCTGCCCCTCATCTCCGCGGTGTTCTGGAACCGCCTCAAGATCGACATGCCGCTCCAGGCGGATCCCACCGTCCAGTACGCCACCGGCAAAGGCCGCCAGCCCCTCACGCGCAACGATCTCCTCGTCGATCATCCGTACAATACCTACCGGCGAAGCGGCCTGCCTCCGGGCCCCATCGCCAATCCGGGTCTCCTCGCCATCCGTGCGGCCGCGCACCCCGCCCGCGTGAACTACCTCTACTTCGTGGCGCTGGACGAGCGCCACCACAAGTTCTCGCAGAGCCTCAACGACCACAACGAGGCCGTGGCGCGGTATCGGATGGGCAAGCTCCGCTGAGACGTTGTCCACCCGCTCCCACGCGGGCTCTCGCCTTGTCTGTGCGGGGGGGTCGATGCTATAAACACAGGCGAGCCCATGGCGCCCGGCGACGAGTCGAGCACTCTCGAGATCCTGCCGGCCACGGGGCTGCGCTCTGCCCGGCCGCACGCCCCGCGTTTTCCCCTCCTGTATCAGCTGATGCGCGGCGCTTGTACGCCCGTGCTGCGACGGCTCTTCGGGCTCGAGATCGCAGGACTCGAACGCGTGCCCACCGAGGGACCGTTCATCCTCGCGGCCAATCATCACAACTATCTCGACGGCGTGGTTCTGGGCGTGGCCGTGCCGCGCCCCATCAGCTTCCTCGTCATGCCGCGGGTGTTCCACGCGAGTCCCCTGCACCCGTCCTTCCATCGACGCATCGGATCGATCCGCGTCAGCCTCGGCCGGCCTGACCCAGGTGCTATGAAGCGGAGTCTCCGGGTGCTCGAGGAAGGCGGCGTAGTAGGCATCTTCCCGGAGGGCCCGTTCAGCCGCGAGGGCCGACTCGTTCCCGGTCGGCCTGGCGTGGCCTTGATGGCGCTCCGGGCCGGCGTGCCCGTGGTCCCGGCTGCCATCAGTGGCACCTACGAGGCGCTGGCGGGGCGCCGCTTCTACATCCCGCGCGGCCGCCCCCTCGCGGTCCGCTTCGGCCAGCCGCTGTACTTCCATCAGCGCCGTCGCGCCAGCCATGCCGAGCGCGACGAGATCACCCGCCGCATCATGGATCACATCGAGGCGCTCCTCCACGCCGGCCGTCCCGCCGAATCCCGGCGCGGCGAAGCCGGCGGTTCGTGACCGACACGAGCGGAAACCCGGGCTCGAGCAAACCCTGGGGCGGGCGCTTCAGCACGAGTGCCGACCCCGCCGCGGAGGCGTTCACCGCCTCCCTCGCCTTCGATCGCCGCCTCTGGTCGCACGACATCCGCGGCTCCATCGCCTGGGCCCACGCCCTCGAGCGTGCGGGATTGATCGACAAGGTGGAGTGCGGGGCCATCGAGCACGGTCTGGGTCTGGTACGAGCGGAACTAGAGAGCGGCCGCTTCACCTTCCGCCGCGAGCTCGAGGACATCCACATGAATATCGAGCGCCGCCTCATCGAGCTCGCAGGCCCCGTGGGGGGCAAGCTCCACACGGGGCGCTCGCGCAACGACCAGATCGCTCTCGACGAGCGCCTCTACGTCCGCGAGGTGCTCGGCGACCTCGACGCGGCCCTCGTCGCCGTGCAGTCTGCCCTCCTCGATCAGGCGGAGCGGCATCGCACGGCGGCCATGCCCGGCTACACGCACCTCCAGCGTGCCCAGCCCGTGCTGCTCGCCCATCACCTGCTCGCCTACGTGGCCATGCTCGATCGCGATCGCGGCCGTTTCGCGGACTGCGCGCGGCGCGTGAACGTGCTCCCTCTAGGCTCGGCCGCCCTCGCAGGGGCGGCCTTCGCCATCGACCGCGAAGCCCTCGCCCACGAGCTCGGCTTCGACGTGCCGAGCGCGAACAGCATGGACGCGGTGGCCGACCGCGACTACATCGTAGAGGCTCTGGCCGCGGCGGCCGTGCTCGGGATGCACTGCTCGCGGCTCGCCGCCGACCTCACCCTCTGGGCCACCGCGGAGTTCGGCTTCGTGGAGTTCGCCGACGCCTTCGCCACGGGCTCGTCGATCATGCCTCAGAAGAAGAACCCCGACGTGGCCGAGCTCATCCGCGGCAAGAGTGGACGCCTCTACGGCAACCTGGTGGCCGTGCTCACGGTGATGAAGGGCCTTCCCCTGACCTACAACTCCGACATGCAGGAGGACAAGGAGCCCTTCTTCGACACCATCGACACGCTGGAGGCGATCCTGCGCGTGCTGCCTCCCATGCTGGGCAGCCTCACCTTCCGCGTGGAGCGGATGCGGGAGGCCGCCGGGGCCGACTACTCGACGGCCACCGATCTCGCCGACTATCTCGTGCGCAAGGGGCTGCCCTTCCGCGAGGCCCACGAGATCGTGGGGCGCGTGGTGCGCGAGGCCATCGCGCGCGGCCAGGAGCTCGTCGATCTCGCTCTCGACGAGCTGCGCCGCTTCTCGCCGCTCATCGACACCGATGTCTTCGCCGCGCTCACCGTCGAGTCCTCGCTGCGGGCGCGGCTGGTCACCGGCGGCACCGCTCCCGAAGCAGTGGAGCAGGCCCTCGCGCAGGCGCGCGCGCGCATCACCCGAGCCCCCGCGCGGTGATTCGACCTCGGCGGGGCGCCGTCATGGCCGCGGGCATTGCCATGGCGGTACTGGCCCTGGCCGGCTGCGGCAAGAAGGGCCCCATCGTGCCGCCCGAGCGTCGTCTCCCGGCGCCACCGTCGGACATGCGGGCCACTGTCGACGACCGCGTCATCGTCGTGCGGTTCGTCGCGCCCAAGACTCGCGTCGACAACTCGCGGCTCCGCGATCTCACCCTCATGCGACTCTTCCGCCGCGAGGAGCCCCTGGAGGGGCCGCTCAAACCCGCCATGCGCTCCGGCGAGCGGGTGGTCGGCTACGTGGAGATCGCCCGCATCGACCTCGGCGCGCCGCCACCGCCGAATGTGCAACTGAGCGATGGTGGCGTCGTCGTCAAAGACGAAAAAGGACTGAGCTTCGGCAAGCGCTACGCCTACGCGGCCACCGCCGAAGACACGAGCGGGCGCATCAGCGCCCCCTCGGTCCCCCTGGCCGTCACGTTCCTCGCCGCTCCCGCGTCGCCTCCGGGGCTCGTCGCGGAGGCCGGTGACAAGCAGGTGAACCTGCGCTGGGATGCGCCCACGACCCTGATCGACGGCTCGCCCACCAGCGGCGAGCTCAGCTACATCATCTTGCGGGGCGCCGGTGAGGGCGGGCTCGCTCCCATCACGCCCACACCCATCGCGGCCACCACCTACACAGACAGCACGGTCGAAAACGAGACGACGTATCGCTACGCCGTGAGGGGCGTGCGCGTGGAGCCTGCGGGCTCCGCGAGCGGACCCGCCTCCGAAGCCGTGGCGGCGACGCCTGTCAATACGAGGCCGCCTTCGGCGCCCACACGGCTTGTGGCCATCCCCGCCTCGGGCAGCGTGAGGCTTGCTTGGAACGCGAGCCCGGATGCGGACGTGGCCGAGTACGCGATCTATCGCGCGGAAGGGGCGGGACCGTTCACGCGCGTGGCGACCGCGCCCGCCCTCACGACCATCTATACAGACCGGGACGTTCAGTCCGGCCGGACCTACCGCTACGCGGTCACTGCCCTCACCCGCGCGAAGCACCAGAACGAGAGCTCGCGATCGAACGAAGTCACCGTCACCATCCCCTAGTCAGTCATTCGCGAACACCATAGCGCGAGGCGGGTCGGGGCCCGTCGCCGGGACGGGGGAGCGCTCCAGCTCCGTCACCCACTCGCCTGAATCGCAGCCCTCCGGGCTGCGCACAGGCTTCGGGGGTCCCACTCCGCCGGAGCGCTCCCCCGCCCCCGCTGCCACCCGCCCCGATCGCACGTGGGGCCCTCGCGAATATCCAGACTAGGAGCCTGTTGGAGAAAGCGCGTGACGCCCTTGACCAACCGCTTGCCACTCAAATGTTCCGCTCCGAGCGCGGGCTTCGCCCGCGCAACTGAATCCTCGGGGGAGGTTAGGAAGGGGGATCGACTCAGCCCTCGCCTCGCGGCAGTCACAGCGCGCCGCTCGGCTCGAACTGCGGCCCCCTCCGAGTGTCCTATACCTCGTTGGCCCAGACGTCCTCGGGCGCCTGACGACGGCGGAGGAGCCGTAACGAGCCGTCGGCCTCGAGCATGACCTCGGGAGCCTGCGGATAGGAGTTGTAGTTGATGGTCGCCATGGCGGCGCAGTACGCGCCGGCGCCGCCGATCAAGACGAGGTCGTCGATGGCGGGGCGCGGTACCCACCGCGGGGCCAGCGCCTCGGGATCCCCCGGCGCGGGAGTGAGGATATCTCCCGACTCGCAGCACGGCCCCACGAAAACCACCGAGGCCTGCTCGCGGCCCTGAGCGAGCACGTCGATGGGATGCTGGGCGCCGTAGAGAGACGGCCGCGTCACCTCGGGCATGCCCGCGTCGAGCTTGGCGAAGAGATAGCCTTCGCGCCCCGTGTCCACCACATCCATGCAGGACGCCACGATAGTGCCCGCGTTGGCCACGAGGAAGGTGCCGGGCTCCAGCTCGAGGCGCAGCGCGCGGCCATCGCGCTTGCGGAACGCCTCCAGCTCCGTGCGCACGTGGGCGCCCACGTCGGCCATGTCCACGCTCGGCTCCTCCGGCATGCGTCCCACCTTGAAGCCGCCACCGAGATTCACCACGGAGACGTCGGGGAAGCGGCCTACGGTATCGAGGGTCATGCGCGCCACTCGCTTCCACACCTCCGGGTCCGTCCCGGAGCCGATGTGGGTGTGCAGCCGCGTGACGCGCAGGCGATGCCGCTGGGCGCTGGCCATGACGTCGTCGAGGTACTCGTGCCAGATCCCGAAGCTCGAGGCGGGCCCCCCGGTGTTGGTGCGTTTGGTCGAACCGCTGCCCAGCCCTGGGTTGACGCGCACGGACACCTCTGCGCCGGGGGCCACGCGGCCGAACGTCTCGAGCTGGTGCAGTGAGCAGGCATTGAAGAGGACGCCGCGCCGCACGTGCTCGGCGAGCCGTCGCGAGGGCATCTGGGAGGTGAGCTGAACTCTTTTCGGCGAGAAGCCGGCGCGCAGGGCGCGCTCCACCTCGAAGTCGCTGGACGCGTCCACGTCCAGGCCGAGATCACGAAAGAGGGTGAGGATGCCGTGGCTCGGATTGGCCTTCATGGCATAGCGGAGGGTAAGGCCGTGGGGGGCGGGAAAGGCCAAGGCCTCGCGGGCCGCCGCCTCGAGCGCGAACCGATCGTAAACGTAGCAGGGGGTGCCAAAGCGCTCCCGCACCTGGGCGGCGACCTCGGCGGTGAGGCCTCCGGGGCAACCGGGCGCGCGTGTGCCGCTCATCGAATCTCCTCCTCGTGGGTGTCCCGCATCGTGACTCGCGGCCGCGGCTGGCCGAGGCGAATAGTACCGCATCCATCCGTGACCGTGCAGCCGAGCTTGCTCCCGCCGCGGCGCGACGGGCGTCGAGGACTCTTGAAGTATTTCCGGCTTGAGTGCTAGAGTGAAACGACTTCCTCTCGCGGACGGCCTCGAGCCATGGAGGGTTTCACTATGCGCCCCATGTTCCAGGGTTCCATCGTCGCGCTCGTCACTCCCTTCACCGACGGTAAGGTGGACGAGGCCAAGCTCAAGCAGCTTGTCGAGATGCACGTGGCCCAGGGCACGGACGGCATCGTACCGTGCGGCACCACGGGAGAGTCGCCGACCTTGAGCCACGACGAGCACCGGCGCGTGGTCGAGATCGTCATCGAGGCGGCGCGCGGCCGGCTCCACATCATCGCGGGGACAGGGTCCAACGCCACCTCGGAAGCGATCGACCTCACCCGCCACGCCAGGAAGGCGGGGGCCACGGGCGCCCTCGTGGTCAATCCCTACTACAACAAGCCGACCCAGGAAGGTCTCTATCGCCACTTCCGCGCGGTAGCGGAAGCGGTGGACCTTCCCATCGTCGTGTACAACATCGCGGGCCGCACCGCGGTCAACGTGGAGACGGACACCCTGGCCCGCCTCGTCAAGGACTGCCCGAACATCGTGGGGGTCAAGGAGGCCTCGGGGTCACTCGATCAGATGACCCAGGTCGTGCTCGCGTGCGGGCCGGACTTCAGTGTGCTTTCGGGCGACGACAATCTCACCCTGCCCCTCATGTCGGTGGGCGGCCGTGGCGTGATCTCCGTGGTGGCCAACATCGTCCCGCGCGAGACGGCTGAGATGACACACGCCGCGCTTGCCGGTGACTGGAAGCTCGCCCGCGATCTGCACCTCAAGCTCTTCCCGCTGTCGCGTGCCATGTTCCTCGAGACCAACCCCATCCCCGTGAAGGAAGCGATGGGCATGATGGGGATGCTCGCCCCCGAGTTCCGTCTGCCCATGTGTCCCATGGGCGCGGCCAATCGCGAGCGGCTCAAGACCATCCTCACTCAGCACGGCCTCCTCAAGGGCTGAGCCCCGAGATGGCCGATGTAGTGATCGCCGGCGCCGCCGGCCGGATGGGCTGTCGTCTCGTTGCCCTCATCCAGGAAGAGCCCGATCTGCGCCTGGCCGCGGCTCTGGAAGCGCCCGGGCATCCTGCGCTCCTCAAGGATGCGGGTGAGGTGGCAGGGGTTGGCAAGCTCGGCGTCTCCCTCATCGCCGATCCCGAGGGGGCGCTCGCCCGCGACCGGATCCTGATCGAGTTCTCGGTGCCCGACGCGAGCCTCGGGCATCTCCGCATGGCCGCGCGCCAGGGCGGGCGCGCGGTGATCGGCACCACGGGCTTCGCCTCGGCCCAGCGCGAGGAGATCGACCGCCTCGCCCGGGAGATCCCCATCCTCCTCTCCCCGAACATGAGCGTGGCCGTGAACGTCGCCTTCCGCGTGCTGGCAGACATGGCGAAGCTGCTCGGCGACGACTACGACGTGGAGATCACCGAGGTCCACCACCGCTTCAAGAAGGACGCACCGAGCGGCACCGCCGCCCACATGGCCGAGATCGTGGCCAAGACCCTTGGGCGCGAGTTGACGAAGGTCGGCGTGTATGGCCGACACGGTCTGCCCGGCGAGCGGACGCGGAAGGAGATCGGCGTCCACTCGATCCGTTCAGGCGACGCAGTGGGCGAACACACCGTGAGCTTTGGCAGCCTCGGCGAGCGCCTCGAGCTCACCCATCGCGCCCTGAACCGCGACACCTACGTCCGGGGGGCTCTCCGCGCGGCCAAGTTCATCGCCCAGGCCAAGCCGGGCCTCTACTCGATGCAGGACGTCCTGGGATTAGCCCCGTGAAAATCGTGCGCTTCAAGGCGGCGGGCAAGACACGCTACGGCGTGCTCGACGGCACCCACATCGTGGAGTACGCAGGCACGCCCTACGGCTTCTTCAAGAAGGGGCGGAGGCGCTGGCCGGTGAGGCAGGCGGTGCTGCTCGCCCCGGTCGTCCCGACCAAGATCGTCGCCCTCGCCCTGAACTACCGCGAGCACGCGGAGGAGATGCATCTCCGCGTGCCGGACGAGCCGCTCCTCTTCCTCAAGCCACTCTCCGCGCTGTGCGGGCCGGACGACCCCATCATCTATCCGACCCAGGCGCGCCGGGTGGACTACGAGGGCGAGCTCGCCATCGTGATCCGCAAGCGCTGCCGCCACGTGCCTGCCGAGCGCGCACGCGACTACGTGCTGGGCTACACCTGCCTCAACGATCTCACCGCCCGTGACATCGAGCAGCGTGATCATCAACAGACGCGGGCCAAGGCCTTCGACACCTTCTGCCCGATCGGCCCCTGCATCTCCACCGACGTCGATCCCAACGCCGCCGAGGTGGAGACCTGGGTCAATGGAGAGCGGCGCCAGGCCGGCAACACCAAGAGCTTCGTTTTTCCCGTGGAGGACATGGTCGCCCGCGTCTCCGCGGTGATGACGCTCCTCGCCGGCGATGTCATCGCCACGGGGACTCCGGCCGGCGTGGGACCGCTCCAGCCCGGCGATCGCGTCGAGGTGCGCATCGACGGCATCGGCAGCCTCAAGAACCCCGTGATCAAGCTCCAGGAGGCCTAGCGTGGCGGATTCCCCCAAGACCCTCGAGCTGGCCGAGCGGCTGCGCAAGCTGCCGCCCTATCTCTTCGCCGAGATCGACAAGAAGAAGCGCGAGGCGCGCGCGCGCGGAGCGGACCTGATCGACATGGGCATCGGCGATCCCGACCTGCCCACCCCGCCTCACATCATCGAGGCCATGAAGCGCTCGGCGGAGAACGCGGCCAACCATCGCTATCCCGATTACGAAGGGCTGCTCTCTTTCCGCAGCGCCGTGACCGACTGGTACAAGCGCCGCTTCCGCGTCACCCTGAATCCGGAGACGGAAGCCCTCACTTTGATCGGCTCCAAGGAAGGCACCGCGCACATGCCGCTGGCCTGGGTCAATCCGGGGGACGTCGTCCTCGTGCCCGATCCCGGTTATCCCGTCTACGCGGCGGGGACGTGGTTCGCGGGCGGCGATGTGCACTTCATGCCGCTCCTCCGGAAGAATGGCTTCCTCCCCGACCTCGACGCGATCCCGGCCGACGTCGCGCGGCGGGCCAAGCTCATGTACCTCAACTATCCGAACAACCCCACCGCCGCGGTCGTGGGCGGCGACTTCTTCGCCCGCGTGGTCGCCTTCGCACGCAGGCACGGCATCATCGTCTGCCACGACGCCATGTACTCGGAATTGCGCTTCGACGGTTACACGCCGCCCTCCTTTCTCGAGACGCCGGGAGCCATCGACGTCGGCGTGGAGTTCCACTCTCTGTCCAAGACCTATTCGATGACGGGCTGGCGGCTCGGATTCTGTGTCGGCAACGCGCGCTATCTCGCCGGGCTCGGCAAGATCAAAACCAATGTGGACTCGGGCGTGTTCCAGGCCGTACAGGAGGCGGGCATCGCCGCCCTCAACGGCCCCCAAGACATCCCCGAGCAGTACCGGCGCATCTATCAGGAGCGCCGCGACATCGTGGTAAGCGGGCTCAAGAGCCTCGGCTGGGACGTCGACGTACCCAAGGCCGCCTTTTTCGTGTGGGCACCCGTGCCCAAGGGTCTCGACTCGCGCACCTTCGCCTCCCGTCTCCTCGAAGAGGTCGGCTGTGTGATCACCCCCGGGGTAGGCTTCGGTCCTTCCGGGGAGGGCTTCTACCGGGTCGCCCTCACCATCGATGCCAAGCGCCTCGCCGAGGCCATGGAACGGCTCAAGGGGCTCAAGCTCTGAGCGGAGACACGATCTTTCTCGAGGACGTGCGCTTCTACGGCCATCACGGCGTGACGCGAGCCCAGCAGACGGTAGGGGCATGGTTCTCCGTCGACGCGGCGCTCGCGGTGGACCTGGAGCCGGCGGCGGCCTCCGACGATCTGCGGAGCACGGTGGACTACGGGCTCGTCGCCACGCGTATCGTCGAGGTGGCGACCAAGGAGCGCGTCAACCTCCTCGAGCGCCTCGCGGGCCGGCTCGCCGCTATGCTCCTCGGCGAGTTCCCCTGCACCGAGGTGCGGGTGCGCGTACGCAAGCTCACCCCGCCCATGGAGGGCTTGCAGGGCATTCCCGGCGTCGAGATCACCCGCCGCCGCTAGGCGGGACTATTCATGAATGTCTCACGTGCGATCGGGGCGGGTGGCGGCGGGGGCGGGGGAGCGCTCTGGTGGAGTGGGATCCCCAAAGCCTGTGCTCCGCCCGGAGGGTGGCGATTCAGGCGAGTGGGTGACGCAGCTGGAGCGCTCCCCCGCCCCCGACGACGGGCCCCGACCCGCCTCACGCTCCGCGTGTTCAAGAATAATTCGCGCTAGGGGAGGCCACGAGAATCCCGCATGGCGAAGGTGTTTCTCTCCGTCGGATCGAATCTGGGTGACCGCGCGGCGCTCCTGCGCCAGGCGGTGACGCGCCTGCGCAGCCTCCCTGAGGTCGAGTTCGTGGACGCCTCTCCCGTGTACTGGACGGAGCCGTGGGAGCGGCGGCCCGGCGAGAGTTCACAGAGTCGGGAGACGTGGTTCTTCAACTGCGTGGTAGCCATCGAGACCACCCTCGATCCCACGCACCTCCTCGAGCGAATGCAGGACGTGGAGCGGGCGCTGGGACGTGCCCGCAGCGGAGGCCGACCGGAGGACCAGCGCTACGAGCCGCGTCCCCTGGACATCGACATCCTCCTCTACGACGACCGCGTGATCAGCGGACACGATCACCTGCACATCCCCCACCTCTTGATGCACGAGCGAGCCTTCGTCCTCCGCCCCCTCGCCGACCTCGCTCCCGAGCTCGAGCATCCCGTGCTCTATCAGACCATCCGCGAGCTACTCGACAGCCTCGCCGACGAGCACGAGGTTCGCCGCTCCGACCTCCCGGCTCGCTGGTTCGAGTAGGCCCGTCGAGTTTGTCGTGGCCGACGACGAATTCCGTCAGCAGGCTCTCAAGCACGTCGACGCCCTCTACAATCTCGCCGTCTATCTGACCCGCAACGGCTCGGAGGCCGAGGATCTCGTCCAGGAGACGTACGCGCGCGCGCTCCGGTTCTCGCACCGCTTCGAGCCGGGAACCTACATGCGCGCCTGGATGTTTCAGATCCTGAGGAATACCTTCTTGACCTTCTACCGCCTCCGCGAGCGCGAGCCCGCGCTG
>Ga0209465_10000596_pt1 | contig 16661 bp, 11 predicted proteins | sample PanSoiPlot1MoBio_FD_188321 | JGI IMG/M metagenome (GOLD analysis project Ga0209465, IMG submission 188321) | Tropical forest soil microbial communities from Panama analyzed to predict greenhouse gas emissions - Panama Soil Plot 1 MoBio (SPAdes)... | ecosystem: Environmental > Terrestrial > Soil...
AATCACGATTGCAAACCACTCGAAGTGCGCGAAATGTGTCGCACCGTGCTGGCAGACCGCGCGGCACTCGATTCCGCCGTGCGCTCGATCAATAACTCCAAAAACTTGGCTATCGTAGTTGGTGCGCAAATCGAAGAGGATCATGCCTGGGATGCCGTCATCGCCCTTGCCGAATACCTCAGAGCCGATGTCTTTCAGGAACCCATTGCCTCACGCTGGACATTTCCGCGAAGCCATCCACAATTTTGCGGCAGCCTTCTCCCGGCACAGCAGCCGCTCGCTGATCAATTGGCAAGCTACGACACCGTTCTCGTCCTGGGTGCGCCAATCTTTCTTTACTATGCGCATGTCCCCGGCGACACCATTCGGGCTGGCACGGCCCTCTTTCAAATCACCAATTCACCTCAGGACGCATCTGCTGCCTTGGCGGGCAGCGCCATTGTGGGGAATATTGCTGCTTCCGCGGCGTATATCCGCGCAAACGCGAAAGCAGGAAGCGGTCGAACAATTTGCGAGCGTACTCCACCCCCCAAAATCGAAGCCTCGGATCCGATTTCACCGGCGTACTTGTTCCAGGTGCTCAACAAGGTGATGCCGAGCGACTCCATCCTTTGTGAGGAATGTCCCTCTTCGAAAGGCGACCTCGACCGCTACATCACCCTGGACCGACCTGGCTCGTTCTACTCCGTACGTTCCGGCATCCTCGGCTTCGGTGTGCCCGCCGCGGTTGGCTTGCAACTCGCGCATGAGAAGCGCAGGGTCGTTTGCCCGGTGGGAGATGGCTCCCTTCAGTACTCCGTGCAAACTCTCTGGAGCGCCGCGCAACAAAGTTCGCCTGTGATCTTCATTGTCCTGCGCAACTCCGATTATTCTGCGTTGAAGGGTTTTTGCGATTTTACGCAAGTTGGCCGGAATGTTCCCGGCATGGACCTGCCTGGCCTCGACGCCGTAAAGATTGCGGAGGGCTATGGCCTTGCGGCCAAAGAAGTAGATCGTGCACAGGATCTTGAACCAACGCTGCGAGAGGCGTTTCGCTCGGCGAAGCCTTGGTTAGTCAGCGTAAATGTCAGCAAGGGCGCGCAAAAGTGTATGGGCATGGATCAATCCGTCAATCCGCCCAACTACGGTTAACAGTGCGGTTACAGCTGGCGGGATTCCCGCATCAATCCAGGACCTCTTTCTTAGCGTCCAGGGTCCAATTTTGGCGCGGACCTGCAGTTCATGAGACTTCTCCTCGGAGCGGATTGTCCGCTCGGCAGGGTGCCTTCGACCGCAGCTCCTGAAGCTTAGCGGCACGCTCGGGATTCCGGGGTTCTCCAACGGATACCACGGGCGTGCGTGAATTAAGTGATGGTTGGTCTCCGGCGAATCAATGCCCGTCACGGTTGGTCCCGCCAAAATCAGCCCGATCGACGCAAGAAGACCGGTCGTCAGTCCAGCGACAGCCCGGTCGTGTTGAATCGCCGCCAGAAAGGCGAAAGCAGCAGAAGGGGAAAATTGGCGGATGCAGCCACCCCATGCTAGCGTCGGCAGCAGCAGGTTGTTGTCTCTTTCCCTCTCATGCTCCTTCGCCGGCGAGGGATTGTATTTCAACATTGCGGCGTGCAGCTGAAGGTTTTTCTTTCGAGGCGAATATCGGCTGCGAAATGTCCTCAACAATTCAATTTTTCTTGACACGCTTGCGAAGTTGTGGGAAACAGCGCAATTACCCACGCGTGGAAATGGATTTTCGGTGAGGCACAATCCGGGGCATTGTCGTAACACGCCCTTTGGCTATTGGCATAAACGGGAGGCAACCCATATGGATGGGCCGGGGGGCAGAGATCGCCGCGAATTGCTGAAGGCTTGTACCGGTTTGCTGACGGGCGTGGTCATTCTGGGTAGCCCGCTGGCGACTCTCGCAAGAAACCGTGTATGGGCCGTTTACCTCGGCACTTTCAGCACTTCTCAGGCCAACACGCTCACATCCATGCTGCGCACGATCCTTCCCCACGATCGGCTGGATGATCTCGCCTATGCGCAAGTGATTCAGGCGCTCGATGAACGGGCGCGAACGGATGCAGAGTTTGCAACCAAGCTGATGGCGGGACTCGAACTCCTTGGCGACGCGTTCTCAAACCAGTCGGAACCCGAGCGAGTTAACATACTAAAGAAAATTGAAAGCTCCGAGTTTTTTCGAACCGTCCGGCAAAAGGGCGTAGAGGTTCTCTACTCCACCGCCGCGGCGTACTCCTATTTTGGCTACGAAGGTGAAGCCTTTTCCAAGGGAGGCTACCTGCATCGCGGATTCAACGACCTTCACTGGTTGCCGGAGGTTCCGGCCGAGGACAGCGGACCGCTTCCCGGCGGCGGATGAATCGGGCGCGTGGAGCATGACGAGCATTCCGTTGAATGACGAAAGGGCCGTCGCGATCATCGGGTCAGGCGCAGGCGGCGGTACGCTTGCACACGAGCTCACGCGCAGGGGGATTTCGGTTGTTTTGCTGGAGGCCGGGAAACGCCAGAGCACGGAGACCTTCTCCCAAGTTCCCGGTGAGGCCTTTCAGCAGCTGACCTGGCTTGACACTCGCACGCAAAGCGGCGATTGGGGTGTGGCGCGTGATTTTCCGAATTTGCCGGTCTGGCATTGCAAGACGTTGGGTGGGACGACTGTTCATTGGACCGCTTCTGCACCGCGCCTCCAGCCCTGGGAACTCCGCGCGAAGACTACTTACGGCAACGTCATGGGAAGCTCCTTAATTGACTGGCCGCTCGCCTACGAAGAACTCGAAAAGTACTACCAACTCGCGGAAGCACGCCTCCGTGTCACCCGGCGCAATGGCGTTCCCGGGTTGCCCGCGTCGAACAATTTCAAAGTGATGTACGCGGGTGCGAAAAAGCTTGGCTACAAACAGGTCCACACGGGCCACCTGGCCATCAATTCCCGGGCCTACGACGGACGCGGTTTCTGTATTCAACAGGGTTTTTGCGTGCAGGGATGCAAGATGGGTGCAAAATGGAGCACCCTATACACGGAGATTCCAAAAGCGCAAGCTACCGGCAAGCTCGATTTGCGGCTTGAAGCAACGGCTTGCCGCATCGAACACGGAAAAGATGGGCGCGCCAACGCTGTTGTCTATCGTGATCGCCAGGGATTCGAGCAAAGGCAATATGCGCGCATCGTGTGCGTTGCGGGAAACGCAATCGAGACAGCCCGCCTATTGCTCCTGTCCGAATCTTCACAATTTCCGAACGGGCTCGGTAATTCGTCCGGTCAAGTTGGCAGAAATTATTGCCACCAGATCACCGGATTTGTGTGGGGAATCTTTGACAAGCCGATCTATTCCTGGCGTGGAGCAACCCTTGCCGGGGTCGTCGAAGACGAGGCGGTGAACAATCTCTCTCGCGGCTTTGTCGGTGGGTATCGCATGGAGCTGGTGACGCTCGACTTGCCTACCTTTCCTCTAGTAGGCCTGCCCTACGGCTGGGGCCGCGATTTCACTTCCGTGATCGAAAACTACCGGAACCTTTCCGGGATGTTCATCAACGGGGAGGACCTCCCGCGTTCGCAGAACCGCATTACGCTCAGCCCGCAAGTCAAGGACAGCCTGGGCTTGCCGGTGGCACATGTGCACGTGGAGGAACATACGAACGATCAAGCCCTGCGAACTCATGCGCAGGGGCAAATGAGAAGGATGTTTGAGGCCGTCGGCGCAAACCGCGTTGTCGAGGGACCTACGCCACCCGCGACGCACAACCTGTGCACGGCGCGCATGAGCCGAGGGCCTGAGGATGGAGTGACGAATCAGTGGGGCCAGTCACACGAAGTAAAAAACCTGTTCATATCGGACGGCAGCGCGTTGAGTACTCCCGGCTGCGCGAATCCCACGTTGACAATTGTCGCTCTGGCATTGCGCCAGGCCGAATTCATCGCTGGCGAAATGAAAGCGGGCAATATTTAGCCGCTGGCTAGCGCAATTGGAAGGACGTGATGCCGAAATTAAACAGCAAGCCGGAGCCCATCGAGATCGACTTGGCGCACGCCGCTGTGCTTGTGGTGGACATGCAAAACGCGTTTGCCAGCAGGGGTGGAATGCTGGATCTCGCTGGGATAGACATTTCCGGCGCATCCTGCGTCGCCCAAAACATCCGCAACGTCTTGGATGTCGCGCGGCGGGCCGGAGTGTTGATTGTCTATCTGCAAATGGGGTACAACGCGGACCTCAGCAACGCCGGCGGAATCCATTCGCCGAACTATCACAAAGAGTTGGCAATGCATTTGATGAAAAGCCGGCCGGAGCTGAAAGGGAAGCTGCTGACGGAGGACACGTGGGATTTCGCGATCGTCGAAGAGTTGCAGCCGCAGGCCGGGGATATTGTGGTTCGGAAGACGCGGTACAGCGGTTTTGCGGGCACTACGCTGGATTCGCAGCTGCGCAGTCGTGCCATCCGGTATCTGTTCTTTTTGGGCATCGCGACCAACGTGTGTGTCGAATCCACGCTGCGCGACGCCTATTTCCTTGACTATTGGCCGATCCTGATAGCCGATGCGGCGTTGCCTGCGGGCTCCGCAGCGCTGCACGAGGCAACTCTGTACAATGTTGAGAATTTTTTTGGTTGGACATTGAATTCCAATCAGTTCCTGGACGCGCTCCATTCCACTGGTTCAAGAGGAAATTGTGCTGACCGCTGACATCGACATCGGAGGGACCCTGACGGACGGTCTTTTCACCCACGACAGGAAAACCGTGTGCGTGAAGGTCGACACGACGCCGCATGATCTGACGGTGTGTTTGTTCGACTGCTTGTCGCAAGGAGGTGCTCAGCTTGGTTTCGCTGACCTCGATGCGTTTCTGGAACATCTGGAGCTGATCCGCTGGTCCACGACGATTACCTCCAATGTACTGGCCGAGCGCCACGGCCCGCGAATCGGTTTGCTCGTTTCCCATGGTCACGAACAGAACTTGTATGGAAGCGATTCCCGAAGCGTGGTGCTGAATCGGATTCTTTCCGAGCAGGATGTCATCGGCGTTCGTGAAGACGGCACGGACACAGACGTTATGAACGCCGTACGCTCGCTGCTGGAAAGCGGCGTGCGCCGGATCTGCGTGAGCTTGCACGGGGCGCACCGCAATCCGGCACGCGAGGCGCAGATCAAGCGCATCATTGCGCAGCAATATCCGGATCATTTCCTCGGCTCTGTGCCCGTTCTCGCAGGCAGCGACATTTCCAAGAGTGCTGACGACGCTACACGCACCCATTGTGCTCTCATTAACGCCTACACGCATGGCGCGCTTGCCGCAACGCTGTTCAAGGCGGAAGATGAGCTTCGCGAAGGCCACCGTTTTTCCGGCACATTTCTGGTGAGTCACATCAATGGTGGTGTAGCGGGAATCGCGAAAACAAAGGCAATCGACACAATTGAATCGGGTCCGATCCTTGGCATTCACGGAAGCGCGTACCTCGCAGCCCGGTACGCAGCGAGCGACGTAATCGCGCTCGACGTTGGCGGCACCACGGCAAAAATGAGCGTTCTGGCCGATTGCCAATCGGTACAGCGCAAACCGTCCGATTTTTTTGGCATCCCGGTGCACATCGCTCTCCCCTATCTGCGCTCCATTGCCCTCGGTGGGGGCAGTATCGTTACGCCGAGCGCAAACAGCGCGCCACACCGGATCATCCTTGGGCCAGAGAGCATGGGCTCGCTGCCCGGTCCGGCCTGCTACAACCTGGGTGGAGAAAAGCCCACGCTCACTGATGCGTTCGTCGCTTCTGGACTGATCAATCCCGACTATTTCCTCGGTGGCAGCAAACCGATTGATTTGGAGTTGGCGCGAAATACCATCCGGGAACAAGTCGCTCAGCCGCTTGGACTCTCTCTTGAGGACGCCTGCGCTGAAATTATTAGCACCGCATTTGGCTCGATCGCAAAACTCATTGCAGAAACGCGCAACGAGCTAGGGGCCTACTCCGCTCGACCCTCGCTCTTCGCGTACGGCGGAAACGGCGGCCTCTTCGCTTGCGGCGTCGCTGAACGTGCCGACATCGAGCAGGTCTATTTGTTCTCTTTAGGCCCGGTTTTCAGTGCTTTCGGTTCCTCGGTGTCCGACATTTCTCATGTCTATGAGCGTGCACTATATTTCGATTCAATCTCAGAGGAAGCAGTTCGCCTCCTGCATGATGCGCTAGAAGAAATGAAAGCCGAAAGCCGGCGAGACCTCCTTGGAGAAGGAATCCGACCCGAAGGAATCGAGTATTCCCTGGAGCTTGACATTGCCCGGCCGGGCCATCCTGCCGTTACCGTCAACTGCCCGCAGTCCAGTTTGCAGGACTATCGGAGCCTCGGCGCTTTCTGCTCTACTGCGCTGAGCGAAGCGAGCGAATTTGTACTCGAACTTCTTCGCGTGCAAATTCTGAAGCGTATGCCCAAGCCGGAGGTCCACCACCAGCAGTTTCAGGGTGCGGACGCATCTCATGCCCTTAAGAGCCGGCGCAGGATTCTCTGTGGCAGTTCGCAGGAAGAAGCGCCGATCTATCGCTGGGAAGCTCTCCTTGCCGGAAACCAGGTACAGGGCTGTGCTGTGCTAGAGGGTGTGAACAGCACCTATTTTGTTCCAGAGGGATGGACCCTCGAAATGGACCAGTTCGGGAACGCCAAAGCGACTAGGGAATGCTAATCGCGGGCTCACTTGACGGAGTCTGGAGGATACTGCAATGGCATCGGAAACAGAGAGCCACATTCGCGTCACGGAGTATTTGTTCCTGGACGTGGCACGGGAGCGTTGGATCTGCCAGCGGTGTGGGCATGATCTCGGTTCGGCACGAGAGAATTACAAAAAAGGATGTCTCCTCTACGACCGCGATCCTCGGGAAGTTCATCCGCCGCTGGTCGCCGGCGAGTTCAATTTCTCTCCGGATCCGCTTTGGGTACGCATCGTGGAATTCTATTGTCCCGGCTGTGGTACGCAGGTAGAAACCGAATATCTTCCACCTGGTCACCCCATCACTTGGGACATCGAATTCGATCTTGAAAGCCTGAAGCATCGTCTCGAGAGCGGCGCCTATATCATTCGCGACCATCGCCTCGAGGTGGCCGAGTGAATTCGATCGATATCGACGTCGGGGGCACCTTCACGGATCTCGTCCTGAATTTCGAGGGGAAGACTCTCGTCAAAAAGGTTCCCACCACTCCTTTCGACCTTTCCGTCTGTTTTTCGAAAGTGATTGAAGAGGGAGCTGGGGCCCTGGGCCTCAAGATGGAGGAACTTCTGCCTTCCGTGGAGATGATCCGTTACTCCACCACGATCGCGATGAACCGGCTAATCGAGCGCAAAGGGCCGCGCCTAGGCTTGATCACCAGCGAGGGCCACGAAGACGTTGTGTTAATCGGCCGCGGAGCACAGTGGATTGACGGCACACGCGTTGCCGAGCGCCGCAATCTTGCCGTTCAGAAGAAGCCCGATCCTCTGATTCCCCGCGACATGATTGTCGGCGTCAAGGAACGAATCGATTCTCGTGGCGCTATCATTCGTCCGCTAGACGAGGAGGACTTGCGTTCCAAGGTTCGTTACCTCGTCAATCGCGGTGCGCGCGGTTTTGTGGTCTCTCTTCTCTGGGGCTTTCTCAATCCGCTCCATGAAAAACGCGTGAAGGAGATCATTCGCGACGAGTACAAGGAATTTCACATCGGCTATCTGCCCGTTGTGCTCGCGGGCCAGGTCGTCGGCAAGCTTGGCGAATATGAACGCACCCTCGCTGCCATACTCGACGCCTATTTGCAGCGCTCCATGCAGATTGAGCTATCAGCCATGTGGGACAAACTTCGCGAGCGTGGCTACAAAAAGCCCCTGCTGATGATCCAAAGTTCCGGCGGCATCGCGGAGGTATTTCGCACCACCGCCAGCCGCACTTTCAACAGCGGACCGGTCTCCGGTCTGATGGGCGCGCACCACGTCGCAAAGACACTCGGCTACCGCAACGTGATCATGACGGACATGGGTGGAACGAGCTTTGATGTGGGACTGGTGGTGAAGGACAGCGTGCGCAGCTACGATTTCCGCCCAATTATCGACCGTTGGATGGTTGGCATCACCATGATTAAGACACTATCCATCGGCGCGGGCGGCGGTTCCATCGCCTGGATCAACAAGCTGCTGCAGAACCAGTTGCAGGTCGGGCCGAAAAGCGCAGGTTCCATGCCGGGACCAGTGTGTTTCAATCGCGGTGGCAAGGAGCCCACCGTAACGGACGCCGACGTCGTGCTCGGCTACATCAATCCTGATTACTACTTCGGCGGCCGGATGCGGTTGAACAAAAACGCTGCTGTCCAGGCCATCCGCGAGAAAATCGCAAAGCCTCTCGGCATGGAAGTCGAACAGGCAGCCGAAGTCATTCGCAAGATCGTCAACGGGAATATGGCCTCCGCGATCATCAAAGAAGTTCATCTGCGTGGCTACAGCCCGGAGGACTTCGTCCTTTTTGTGGGCGGTGGAGCCGGTGCAACCCATGTGGAAGGCTACAAAGCCGACGTCAAAAAAGCTGTCGTTTTCAATTTCTCCCCAGTTTTTTGCGCCTTCGGTTCTTCAACCATGGACATCATGCACGTTTACGAAGCATCGAAGAAAATTACCCTGCTCGAGCCGGGCACGAAACGTGCTTCCGAGGACTTTGTGATTTTCAACCAGACCGTGGAATCGTTGATCGAACAGGCAAAACGTGATCTGATCGCCGACGGTTTGAGCCCCGAAGACGCCGCTTTCGTCCTGGAGCTCGATATGTTTTACGGCGGACAGTTCCACGTAAAGCGTACGCTTTCTCCGCTGCTCGCATTGCAAAGTGTCCAACACGTCGAGACGCTCTGCGCCGCTTTCGAAAGGGAATTTAGTGAAGCATTTAGCCCCTTCGTGGTCAATCCCGAGGGCGGAGTGTTCATCGAAAGCTTCATTCTGAAGGCGACTGTTCCCACCAGGAAGATTGAGCTTCCGCGTCTTAGGTTGGAGGGCAAAGACCCGGCCGGTGCACGCAAAGGGGACAGACCTGTCTTCTGGCCCGATGTGCAATCCTACGCGCCCACTTCGATCTTTAATTATGAAGCGCTGCGCCCCGGCAATGCCATCAGAGGCCCCGCCGTGGTCGAAGGGGAATACACAACCCTGGTTGTGCCCTCCTCCATGACTTTCTCAATTGATGAGCGGGGCCTGGGAATTCTGGAAGGTTAACCCACTGGCAGGAGCGTTCAAATCTATGCCCATACCCACGTTGGCCGAAAAACTTGCCTGGCTTAAGCCGGCCGCTCCCGGAGCTTACGAGGAGCACTGCGCCCGCCTACTGCAGCAGGGCGACTATGAAATCGGCGTTCAGATCACCAACGACATCCTTGATGAGGCGATGGAAATCTTTGTTCGGTCTTCGCGCAGCTATTTTGGGGTTTCCGGCGATTCGATGGTGGCCATCTTCACGGCCAACGGCGACCTTATCAACGCCGCTTGTGGCACCTATCTCCACGCCATCATTCAACCCATCATCATCAAATTCATTCTTAAACACTATTCGGAAAACCCTGGCATCCGCGATGGCGATATTTTTTACACCAACGATGCGCTTTACGGGGGTATTCACAATCCGGACCAGGTCGCGCTGATGCCCATTTTTTCCAAAGGCAAGCTGCTGGCCTGGGCCTCGGCTGCGCTGCACACCACCGAAACCGGCGCCATTGAACCCGGCGGGATGCCTGTCAGCGCGAAGTCGCGATTCGAAGAGGGCTTGAACATGCCACCCATCAAGATCGCGGAAAATTTCCAGATTCGCAACGATTTCTTGGAGTTCTACTCGGTCTACGGCCTGCGCGCTCCAGCCATGTTCATTTCGGATCTGCGGGCCCGCTGCACGACCGCAGACCGCGTGCGTGTGCGTCTGCTCGAACTTGTAGAAAAGCGCGGAGAGGACTATCTGATCGGTCTGTTGCGAAAAATGGTCGATACAGCGGCTGCCGGCGCACGACAGAAGATCAAGGATTTGCCGGAAGGAAAATTTCGGGCGGCGGTTTTCAACGACGCCATCGGCTGGACACCCGCTCTCGTGCGCGCATGCTATTTGACGCTGGTCAAAAAGGGCGAAAAGCTCATCTTCGATTTCCATGGGACTTCGCCCGAAAATCCCTCATCCTACAACGTGCACCCGCAGGCGGTCGTCGGCCACATCGCCAATTTCATGTACGAATACCTGTTTCACGATCTGCCAATCTGCAGCTCCACCTTTGCCGATGTCGATTTCGTTTTTCCGCCAAACATCATTCTGAACCCGGACAAGACCGCCGCGACCAGTTGCTGCGTATACATCGGCATGCAGTGCCGCAACGCCACACACAATAGCTTCGCCAAGATGGCTTTTTCCAGTGCCAAGCTGTGGAAGCAGGTGGCCGCCTCACCGGGGAGCCAGCATACCGCGCAGATTTGCGCGGGGCTCTCGCAATGGAAACTGGCTGTATCCGATGTGCTTTCCTTCTCTCTAAACACCCAAGGACAAGGTGGACGCGCGGCCACCGACGGCATGGACGCCTACGGCTTCGCGTGGTGTGCCTTTGGCCGCGCTCCGGATTCCGAACAGGTGGAAAGCGAATTGCCGCTGACCGTGCTGCTTTCCCAGCATTGGCGCGATTCTTGCGGACACGGCCAACATCGCGGCGGTTCCGGGGCGGTGCAGCAGTGGATGATCCACAAGGTCAGCGACATGGTCTCCTTGTGCATGGGCAACGGGAGCAAAGTTCCGCTCGGCCAGCCTCTTTTTGGTGGTTATTCCTCTTGCCCTATTCCGGGAATGAGTGTGCGCAAACCGAGCCTGCTCGATGACATGAAACAAGGTGATAAACATCTGACCATGGATCTCCCCGACATGATTGAAAAAAACACCATCCGGGGAGAGTGGAAATATGAGCTCATCGCCCGCACTCCCAAGGTGTATCAGGAAGGCGATCTTCTGTTCGGCTTCAGCGGCGGCGGCCCCGGTTACGGTGACCCTCTGGAACGTGATCCGGAGTCCGTTGTGGATGACTTGAAGAAAAACATCATCTCTGACTGGACGGCTCGCAACATCTACAAAATCGCTTATGATCAGGAGCGCCGAAAGGTCGACGTCGAGAACACTCTTCGTCTTCGGCAGGACGAGAAGCGAGCTCGACTCGCGCGGGGAGTGCCCTTCGAGCGTTTTCAGGACGAATGGAGCAGAAAGAGTCCTCCGAAAGATGCGCTCCTCTATTACGGAACTTGGCCCGACGCCAATCCGACCGGGCCCGTTTACAGGCCGTGACGTTTGCATGACAGCCCCAACTCCCGGCAGATGGCGAAAGGACTCCTGGACGGAGTTCCACCGGATCGCCCATTCTTTGTTCCTGTCGTCTTCTCCCTGGGTGCAAGGATAGAAAATCTGGCTCTTGGAGCTTTTCTGAACAATCCCACAAGAATCTGCAGTGCATTGCGCCAAACTCAGGGCCATCTGCGCGCGGATGGTCTGGTGTGCTATAGCGACCTATTTCTGGAAGCTGAGGCGCTCGGCGGCACGTTGCAGTGGGACGCACAGCGCAGCTCTGCTTCGTTGAAATGGCCTTCATCCGCAATTGCAGGCGCCTTGCCTGGCAATCTTCGCTTGGCACAGGAACCATCAGGTGGGGGCCGCGTTCCAATGGCCTGCGAAGTGCTTCGACGCATGGCCGCGCTTCCTCATCGCGATTTCTCTTTGGCGGTTACCGTCTCCGGTCCCTTTTCGCTGGCGGCCCGCCTCCTGCAGCTCGATGAGTCTTACGAACGAGGTGTAAACGATTTTTCGGATGATGCGCTGGAGCTCGCAAATTCAACCATCACGCAAATCGCATCGTCCTTTCTGGAGGCCGGGGCGGAGTTGATCCTCATCCAGGAAGACATACTTCCGCATTATTCTGCGGAGAATTGTGCCGCCTGGGTGGCTGCGCTAGCGCCGACCATCAACGTGGTGCGCTTCTATCAAGCGGTTCCGGTGCTGCGAATCCCAAAACGAGCGCTTTCTGCAGAAAGTTGTGAGTTGCTCCTGCGTCAACACTGGAACTGCATCCTCTGTATGCCAGCGAACGTCTTCGACTTAGAAGCGTCCAGGGCAAAACCGGCAGATAGCGGCACGCTGCTCGGAATTTCCTTGCCTACGGAAATCTTCTCGGCGGAAGCAACCAGCGGCCGAACTCTTCGAGAGCGCCTGCCTTCTGTGCTCCGAGAGGTTCGGCCGGTGCTGGTGACAACCCAATCCGATGTTCCGGGCACGGCGGACATGAAAACTGTGATGGGGGTGTTTCGCAACATCCGCAGCTTGCTAACAGAATCGGCGTAGCTCTGCTCGGTCAAACCAATGCGAGCCTGAGACTGGTTACAAGAGCCTCTGTCAGCGTATAAAAAGCATTGGTTCGATCATTGACTCCGTGGAGCCGCTCATAAACAGCATGGAGTAGTTCCACGGGAGACAGATCCTTCGCCCGGATGGCCGCGGCGAGGAAGTTGCCGGCGACTTGTAGCAAAATTCCTGGCCGGTTGCGGTCACGGAGCAAGTCTAGGCGCGAGCGCACTCGAAAAACAGTAAATTGTTGCAGAAGCTTTGCGTTTGTCCGCGCATCATTGCGAAAGCATTTCGGACTTCTTCTTGAAGGGCCCGGAGTGTCTACCTGCCGACTGGAGATGAGAGTCAATATCATCTAGCACGCCATCCACATCGCCGACCTTGTCGACAACATAATGCGCCCCGGCTCTCTCTAGCTCGGCGCGAGCGCGGGCCACTCGTGCCTCCCGTTCTGGCGCCGAAAGCGCCTCGAATGCCGTTTGAGACAGGCCCGCCATGTTTCCCGTAGCAGCCACGCCGATGGTCCACGCTCCCGCATTGAGTCCTTCCTGAATATCAGCGGCTGTATCGCCGACCTTGACGATCGCCTCCAGGGGATACACCAGCAGCCTGACGGCACTCTCATAGATCATGAAGGGTTGCGGCCGGCCGGCCCCTACGTCGCCGGGACAAAGGTTGCAATCTGGGACATACCCGGCTTTCCTGCCTGCCTCTACAAGCAAATCGAGCATCGCGCGGGTGTAGCCAGTCGTCGTGCCGATTTTTAGCCCCCGTCCGCGGAATCGATCGATCGCTTCAATTACACCGGGAATGAAGGTCGAATATTCGAGCAGGCAAGACAATTGAAGAGGAACAAAGTGTTGATACAACTCCTCAACCTCGGGCTCACCGGGAAGGTGCCCGAGGACCCGCTTCCATTCGACACTGATTCTCTCCATGGCGAGAATCCGGCGGATGTGATCTTTCTTCGGCAAACCCATGTCTCGCCGCACCTCAGGTTCGGTCAAGCTGATGTTTACGCGAGCAAATACTCTTTGTAGTGTGCGCACGGGAGCCAAGCTGCCGAAGTCCACGGTGGTGCCGGCCCAGTCCAAAATGACCGCCTGCAGTCGGCCGTGGTATCGAGCGCAGCGCTGATTTTCCCGGGACACTTGTCACTCCCCGTTCCTGAATCGCTCGATTCAGTAGGTCCAGTTTACTTCGGCCACTATCCAAATGCAGCCGGGCGGCACGAGGTAACTACCGACTCCAGGATTTGCAAATTGCAGCCCGGAGCGTGATTCCCGGACTTGCGGGGACGGTACGTCCGTTACAGGATTTCCCGACAGCGGCGTCGGATTTTCCGACTGAGCGGATTGGTCGATTCGTCAAAAAAAAATGGACAGAGGAAGGCCCGCTAGGGCAGGCCTCGGGTACGACAACGGGTAGCAATTGACTCTCCCTCTTGCCCTCTGGGCCTCCGCTCACCCTTAACTCGCCGAAATGGTATGCTAATGCACTCAGTCAGCAGCCACGAGTCATTTCAAAGACAGATGGAAAGGGAAATACAGACCTTGCTGAGCAGGTGCATGCACAAATTTTTGTTCAAAGGATGGCTCATTGCTTTTTTGGTTTTACCGGCTGCGACGTTTGCCCAGCGAGCCACGGAGCGAATCACCGCTGAAATTGACGACAACGAAAGGGCAACCATTCCCGGTTCCCACTCGCCATTGGCAAGACCGGAAAACGAAACCGGGCGAATGGCGGCAACTGCCAGCCTCGAAGGGCTGAGCCTTGTTTTCAGCCGCACCTCCGAGCAGGAAGCTAACTTGCAAGAGCTGATTGCGGCGCAACAGGATCCGACCTCGCCGTCGTACCAACGGTGGCTCAGCCCGGAGGAATTTGCGGAGCGCTTTGGAGTGGCCGATGCTGATATCGCCAGGGTGCAGTTCTGGCTCGAGAAGAGTGGGTTCACGGTCGATGCGGTCTCACGCAGCAAAAACCGGATTACGTTTTCAGGAACGGTCGGGCAGGTCGAAGCATCTTTTGGCACCGAAATGCACTACTACAAAGTGGATGGGGAGACACATTTTTCGGCTTCGAAGGATATCAGCGTCCCGACGGCCCTTTCCTCGCTGGTGCTAACGGTGACGAATCTTTCGAGTTTTCTGCCCAGGCCCCATCTGCGGCTTAGAGGCCCCCTGCCGGCTGTCAGCACAAATTTCACGTCCAGCCAATCCGGGAATCATTTTCTGACGCCGAAGGATGTTGCCACGATCTACAACATCAATCCTGCCTACAGCGCTGGATTCAACGGAGCGGGACAGTCGATTGCGGTTGTGGGCCAGTCGGACATTGTGATGACGGACATAGAGAATTTCCAAACCGCCGCGGGCTTCACACCGGTCAAGGACCCCATAAAGGTTTTGGCGTCAACCAACAACCCGGGGACCAAGTCGGACGATGAAATGGAATCGGACATTGACCTGGAATACACCAGCACCATCGCGAATGGAGCGACAATTTATTTTGTTTTTAGCAGCGCGGGCGCGCTTGGTGCCCTTACGTATGCAGTTGATCACAACACGGCGCCAATCATCAGCGTGAGTTATGGGCTCTGCGAGACGGCGCTTGGGTCAACCGGGTATTCACAATTCAATGCCATCCTGGCGCAGGCGGCGTCGCAAGGCCAATCCGTCATCGCATCATCCGGAGATTCCGGTTCGACCGATTGCAGCGGAGCGGCCGGACTGACGACCGCACAGCGGCAGGCCACCGCCGTCGATTTCCCCGCGAGCAGCCAGTACGTAACGGGCATGGGAGGAAGCGAGTTTCCGACCACCGATGTTTCCGGAGCGAACGCTCCCACGTATTGGCTTCCAGCTTCCAACAGCACTACCGACCTTATAAGTTCGGCGCGTTCTTACATTCCGGAGCAAGTTTGGAACGACGACGTTGCGGAAGGGGCACTTGCGTCGGGAGGTGGAGGCGTCAGCACGCTTACATCGAGACCAAGCTGGCAAACGGGCGTGCCGGGAATTCCCTCCGGCACGATGCGTCTTGTGCCGGACATTTCGTTGAGCTCCTCGAATCTTAATGCGCCCTACCTTTTCTGCTCCAGCGATACTTCAACAAAGGTCACGGGAAGTTGTTCGCACGGCTTTCGCGATACAAACAACACAAATCTAACGGCAGCAGGGGGAACCAGCTTCGCTGCGCCCATATTTGCGGGAATGTTGGCGGTAATCAACCAAGCGGCGGGTTTAGCCGAGCAGGGAGTGGTGAACCCAACGCTCTACAGACTCGCGGCAAATGCAAGCACGGCATTTCATGACATAACCATTGCGGGTAATCAGTGCCTCTTGACTTCAACAACCATCTGCTCGGGTGCCGCAGTCTCAGACTATGCGGCAACGACGGGCTATGACGAGGCTTCCGGCTTGGGTTCGATCGACTTCTTCAAATTGCTCTCGGCCTGGCCGGTATCCTCGAAGACTACGCTCGTGGCTTCAACCCTAACCCCAGCTCCTGGAGCGAGTGACGTAGTTACGATCGCCGTGGCTTCGGCGGCACCCTCGAGCACGGCCACGCCGACCGGGACTGTCTCCCTTACGGTGGATTCAGCGCCGCAGACCCCGCCGCTCTCTTTAGTAGACGGATCTGTCGTCTACGCTTTCTCTTCAACCACGACTGGCGCTCATACGATTACAGCGACCTACTCGGGCGATTCCAAGTTCGTGGCTTCCACAGGCGCCGTGACGGTTACCGTAACTGGAAACCAGCCGTCGAATACGATGCTGTCGGCATCGACGCCCACCCCTGCGCCCGGTGCGAGTGACCTGATTACGGTCACGGTGGCGTCGGGCGCAACTTCGAGCACGGCTACACCAAGCGGTTCTGTGACGATTGCAGTTGATGGAGCAGCGCAAGCGCCGCTCACTCTTTCGAAGGGCTCAGCGACGTTTACGTTCTTGTCTACGGCGATCGGCTCACATACGCTTTCAGCCGCCTACTCAGGCGATTCCACGCTTGCGCCTTCGTCGAGTTCGCGCAAGGCATCAAGCATCAGTTCCGTCGCCGACCGCAGCACGGTTCGAGTCGCCGCTGTCGCGCCAGGAACAAACTTGTAGACTCCGTTCTCGATTCCATTGGTACGCTTAACGATTTCAACTACTGCATCGTCGCCGATGCGCTCTCCAGCTTCGGCGTGAGAGATATCGCCCGCATCGAAGAACATAACCCCATCGAGATCAACCGCGTTGATGTGCAGCGCACCCGATTGCCGTGAATGCAACAACATCTGTATGACTCCGAGAAGATCCAGGTGTGATAGGCTGCCGCTCAATGCA
>Ga0209465_10000597_pt1 | contig 16655 bp, 15 predicted proteins | sample PanSoiPlot1MoBio_FD_188321 | JGI IMG/M metagenome (GOLD analysis project Ga0209465, IMG submission 188321) | Tropical forest soil microbial communities from Panama analyzed to predict greenhouse gas emissions - Panama Soil Plot 1 MoBio (SPAdes)... | ecosystem: Environmental > Terrestrial > Soil...
CGCGCGCCGCGTGTTGTACCACTCGTTGAAATCGGCTTCGCGCTCGGGCGCGATGGTCGCCTTGACCACGAAGAGAGCCGGGCTCGCTATCAAGTCAGCCCCGGATCTCGCGCGTGTGCTCACCCGGCTGCGGCGGCGCGCGACGGATGCCGGGGCGGACGCCGTCGAAGGACAGGGGCAGCGCCACCAACTCGTAGTCGTCTCCGGGGACGGGCTGGATCATGCCGATGGCCTCCGCTTGAGGCTGCGACACCGCCTCCGGTAGCGTGTGGATGGGACCGCAGGGCACCCCGGCCGCCTCGAGGAGATCGATCCACTCGCCCTTCGAACGCGTCAGTAGGATGCGCTCGATCTCCAGGAGCAGTTCCAGTTTGTGCTCGATGCGGGCGGCGTTGGTGGCGAAGCGCGGATCCGTCGCCCACTCGGGATGTCCCACCACCTGGGCGAGTTTGGCGAAGAGGCGGTCGTTGCCGGCGGCGATGATGAGCGGCCCCGTCTTCGTCTCGAAACCCTGGAAGGGCACCACGCGGTGGCTGCCCGTGCGGTGCCGCTCCGGCACCTCGCCGGAGGCGCGGAAGCTTGCGAAGTGTCCCTTGAGCCAAGCGAGGCCGGTCTCGAAGAGCGAGGCGTCGACCACACAGCCGCGGCCCGTGTGCTGGCGCTGGATCAGTCCGGCGAGGGCGCCGATGGCCGTCCACATGCCCGTGCCGTAATCGAGCACGGAGGTGCCGATGCGCGTGGGCGGCCCGCCGTCGTCGCCGTTCATCATCATGAGCCCGGAGAAGGCCTGCACCATCGGCTCGTAGCCGGGCTTGAGCTTGAGGGGACCCGTGCTGCCGAAGGCCCACACCGAGCAGTAGACGAGCTGCGGGAACCGCTGGGTGAGCGATGTGGCGCCGAGTCCCATCTCTTCCAGCGAGCCGGGGCGGAGATTCTGGACGAGGACATCGGCGGGCCCGATCAGCTCCAGCAGCCACTCGACGTCGCCGGCCTTCTTGAGATCGAGGGTGACGCTGCGCTTGTTGGCGTTGACGGCGAGGAAGCCTGGCGACACGCCCTTCCAGAAGGGCGGGCCCCAGCGCCGCGCATCATCGCCCTCGGGGCGCTCGATCTTGATCACGTCCGCGCCCATGTGGGCGAGGATCTCCGCGGCGATGGGTCCGGCCAGATTCTGCGCGATCTCGACGACGGTGATGCCCTGGAGCGGAAGTGTCATCCTTATCTCCATCTGGCCCTCGGGTGACCCCTCGCCCCGGCGGGGACACTGCCCTCCTTGAGAAGGGGCCTTAGCGTGGGGGAGACGGTGCTGTCTGGCGGACCGAGAAGGTCAGACGATCCTGCTCATGATCATCGATCCGCAGGATCATCACGTAGCGGTGACCGGGCGTCCATGGTATCGGGAGAACCGGAAGCGCGATAGGCAAGTTAAAAGACGTCCCGCGAGGACTCCCGGGCGGCCGTCCAACTTCGAACTGGGTGACGATTTTGAAGGGCTGAGGCTCGCCGGTCGGCATGGTGATCATGAGCGGTGGGCCGTCTTCGTCAATGATGGTGAACTCTGCAGAGTGCCCTGTGTTTGCCTCGTCCCACTCAATCTCGATGATCCCACCGATGGCAAACATCTGGGGGGCCGGGCCTGTCTGCGTCCAGCCACCCCCGAGAAGAAAGAGCAGACCCTCCCGAACTTCGGCGCTATCCGCGAGAAGGATTTTCGCCCGCATGCACCAAGTCTTCTACGGGATTCCCAGGCTGGATCTTCCTGTGCAGTGATCCGACGTAAGAGGGGATCCTACTTGTGACGCTGATTGACATCTCCGCCGGCGTGGCGGACGTGATACTCGCGATTACGCCTGCGGCCGAAGTGTGAATGACGGTTATAGTCGGTTCCTGGGTATACCGGAGAAAGTATTTTCCTCGTATGCCACCACGGATATCGTACTCCGCCCGCATCTCGTCACTGGTGTCAGGTTCCGGATTCATACTCCCTCCGCTCTCGCGGTGTAACTCGTCGCGCGCCGATGATGCGGATCGTGTCTCCACGTTCGGTGTGCCAAACGATCACAAGGTTGCCTTGTTCCGAAACCCCGGTAGTGAGCCAACGCTGTTCGTCTCCGACGTGCTCCGTATCAAGGACACTCGTCGCCAAGGGATCGCCAAACACGCTGCGTGCCTCTTGAAATGAAACTCCGTGCTTTTGTAGGTTTGCGGCGGCTTTTGTTTGATCCCGCTCAAATTGCACGCGCTCTCGCGCTCTCCAATTGTCACTTCGCCACTAGTCTACCTCGAGGGTCGGTATCGTGCGGTATTCAGAGTAAGGTGTCAAGGTCTCCAGAGGTGATCAGTCCTGAGTGAGAACGGGCCCTAGGTACGCAACGGTGCCTGTGGCGCTGCGGTGCGCTGAGGGACCAGAGCCCGACGCTCGCAAGCGCTACCGCGACGTGAGGTATGGCCAGAGCGCATCGGCGCCGCGCGCCGCGACGTCGCGGCCGAGCTTCATCGCCCAGTAGGGCTCGGCGCCGAACTCGGCGCGCCACGACCAGAGCCGGCGCGTCACGAAGTGCAGCGTGTGCTCGTAGGTGAAGCCGATGGCGCCGTGGGCCTGGTGCGCGATGCCCGCGCCGAGCCCCGAGGCCTCACCGGTGCGAATCTTCGCCACCGCGATCTCGAATCCTGCCTCCCCGCCGTCCATGGCCGCGAAAGCGTTCTGGGCGGCCATGCCCGCGGCCGCAGTGTGGCCGGCGAGGAGCGCGAGATTCTGCTGGATGGCCTGGAACGATGCGAGCGGCCGGCCGAACTGCACGCGCTCCGTCACGTACTTCACCGATTGCGCGAGGAGGAACTCGAGGCCTCCGGCCATCTGCGCGGAGCGCGCCATGGCCCCGCCCAGCATCAGCGCATCCTCGGGCAGGCCGTGCCCCGTTTCCGCGGCGGCGAGGACCGGCGCGGCACTCCAGGTCAGCGTGTCACGGGGCTCCTTGGCGAGATTGACGTCGGTCTCCGCCTTGGCGATGCCGCCCTTGATGAGGGCGACCATCGGCTTGCCCTCCCCCTCGGCGACGACGACCACGTGCCCCGCGGAGGCGCCCCAGGGCACGCGCACGGCAGCGCCGCTCAGCTTCCAGCTCGCGCCTTCCCGTACGAGAGTGAGCTTCTCTCCGTGGCGCACCGGCGCCACCGTGATCGGTCCCATGGGCACGCTGAGCCGGCTCGCCGAGAGGAGCCATGCGCCGATCATGGTCTCCGCTACGGGCAAGGGCACCGCGAAGCGCCCGGTCGCGGAGAGGACCAGCTGGGCATCGGCCCATTGCCCGCCCGCGCCGCCCTGCGCCTCTGGAATCTGCGGAAGGGTGAGACCGTTCTCCTCGAGCTGCTGCCAGAGCGCGGCGGGCCACGTGCCCTTCTCCGCGGACTCGATGAGGGCGGGCGTGACTTCGGCGGTGAAGAGCCTCGTGCAGGTGTCGGCGAGGAGCGTCTGCGTCTCGTTCATGGGATCACCGTAAGCCAAGGCCGCGGGCGATGATCCCGCGCAGCACCTCGCGCGTGCCGCCGCGCAGGGAGAAGGACGGCGCATGCTCGACCAGGTAGCCGAAGGTGCGCTCGAACTGCGTGCCCGTGGCGAGGTGGGGCTCGATGCCGAGAAGCGCGTGCACCACCTCGGGAATTTCCTGCTCGAAGCTCGTGCCCACGTCCTTGACCACCGCGGCCTCGAGATTCGGATTCTGGCCTGCCTGGAGCATCATGGCCACGGACAGCGACATCTGTCGCAGGGTGGCCAGATGCGCGGTGAGGCGGCCGATGGTCGCCGCCGTGCGCTCCCCCGGATCCTTGCCCACTTCGCGAATCAGCTCGATGACGAGCTGGATCGACGAGAGGTAGCGCTCGGGCCCGCTCCGCTCGAAGGCGAGCTCGGTGGTGACCTGCTTCCAGCCATCTCCTTCCTTGCCCACCAGCATGTCGTCGGGCACGAAGCAGTTCTGGAAGTGCACCTCGTTGAAGTGATGCCCGCCCGCGAGATCGATGATGGGGCGGATGCTGATGCCCTCCGACTTGAGGTCGACGAGGAACTGCGAGAGCCCCTCGTGCTTCTTGTCGGGCACCACCTTGGTACGGAAGAGCGCGATGGCGTAGTCGGAGAGATGCGCGTTGCTCGTCCAGATCTTGGTGCCGTTGACGCGGTAGCCCCCTTCCACTCGCTCGGCGCGGGTGCGGATGGAGGCGAGGTCCGAGCCCGAGTCCGGCTCGCTCATGCCGATGGCGAAGGCGAGCTCGCCCCGGGCGATGCGGGGGAGGAAGCGCTGGCGCTGCTCCTCGGTGCCGAAGCGCAGGAGGAGCGGGCCGCTCTGCCGGTCGGCGACCCAGTGGGCGGAGGTGGGGGCGCCCGCGGCCAGCGACTCCTCGAGGACTACGTAGCGCTCCAGCGCCGTCCGCTCGTGGCCGCCGTACTTCTTCGGCCACGTCATGCCGATGAAGCCCGCCTCGCCGAGCTTGCGCGAGAACTCGCGGTCGAAGCCGCCCCAGGAGAGCGCGCGCTTGGAGGCGCTGCGGCCGCTCAGCTCGCGGGTGAGGAAATCGCGGATCTCCTCGCGGACCTTCTGCGCCTCCAGGGGAAGCTCGCCCAGGGTGAAGTTGAAGGTGGGCACGGGCGTGTCCTCCTAGCGGAAGATGGAGCGGGCAATGACCATGCGGTGGACTTCCGAGGGGCCCTCGCCGATCCGGCGTACTCGCGCCTCGCGATACCAGCGCTCGAGCGGGAACTCCTTGCTCACCCCGTAGCCGCCGTGGATCTGCACGGCGGCGTCAATGACGCGGCCGAGCACCTCGCTCGAATAGAGCTTGGCGATGGAGGCCTCGACGCGCGCGTCCTCGCCGCGGTCGGCCTTCCACGCGCCCTCCCAGATGAGCCAGCGCGCGGCGCGGATCTCCACCATGGCATCCGCCAGCATCCACTGGATGGCCTGGCGCTGCGAGAGGGGCGCCCCGAAGGTGGAGCGCTGCTTGGCGTGCGCCACCGCCATCCTGTAGGCGGCCACCGCCACCCCGAGGTTGCAGGCCGAGTACGGGAAACGCTGCTTCACGAGAAGATCGAAGGCGAGGTCGAGCCCCTGCCCTTCCGCGCCCACCAGGTTCTCCGCGGGGATCTCGCAGTCCTCGAACACGACATCGTTGGGGACGGCCGAGGTGCGGATGACCCGAATCGGCTTCGCGGTGAAGCCGGGGGTGCCGCGCTCCACGATGAAGCAGGAGATGCCGGCGCGACCTTTCGCCTTGTCGGTGCGGGCCCACACGAGCCCCCACGGCGCCTCGTGGGCGCGCGAGGTGAAGACCTTGCGCCCGTTCAGCACCCAGCGGTCACCCCGCTTCTCCGCGCGGGTCTGGATCGCCCCCGCGGGATCGGAGCCGCCCGAGGGCTCGGTGATGCCGAAGAAGGTCTTGTTCCCGTTGCGCACGGTGGGGATGGCGTACTTCTCGATCTGTGCCTTGCTCCCCGCCCAGATGGCAGGCGGGGGCATGCGGCCGAAGACGCCGCAGCCGGGATTGTAGAGGCCCATGCGGTGCTGCGACATCTCCTCCAGCGCCACACACATGCTGAACGTGTCGAGCCCGCCTCCGCCGTACTCCTCCTTGGCGCCTAGAGCCCAGAGGCCCGCCGCTTTGGTCTTGGCGGCGAGGCGCGCGAAGTCCTCGTCGGGAATGTCGGGAGCGTCGGGATCGAGCGTGCGCTCGAGGGGGATGATCTCGTCCTGGACGAAGCGGCGGATCTGCTCGCCGAGCAGCTTGAGCTCGTCGGGCAGCGTGAATCCCTGGAACGTGGCCATGGGCCGCGATTCTACCACCTTCACGACTCCCTCTCCCTCAGAGGGAGAGTTGCTGGGGTGAGGGTTTTCTTCACGAACATGCGGAGCGCGAGACGGCCGGGGCCCGTCGGCGGGGGGACGGGTGCGCTCATGCTGCGTCACCCGCTCGCCTGAATCGCAGCCCTTCGGGCTGCGCACAGGACGAGGGGGTCCCACTCCGCCTGAGCGCACCCGTCCCCCCACCGCCACCCGGCCGGTCACGCGTGCGACGTTCGTGAACAATCCGGGCTAGACTGCGGAGGCTCCATCACCTCGTACGAGAGGAATCTCCGTGAAGAAACGCTGGGCCTTGTCGGTGCCGCTGGAAGGCTTCTCGCTCGCCGAGCTGGGCGGCATCGCGCGCGAGGCCGAAGAGTTGGGCTACACCGACGCGTGGTCCTACGAGGTCGACGGCGTCGACGGCTTCACGCCGCTGGCCGCCATCGCCGCCGCCACCACCGGCATGCGGCTCGGCATCGCCATCGCCAACGTGTTCACGCGCGGTCCCGCCACCCTCGCCTCGGTGGCGGCGGGTCTCGCCGATCTCGCCCCTGGCCGCTTCGTCCTCGGTATCGGAGCAGGCTCGCAGCCCATCGTGGAGGCGTGGAACGGCGGCGCGTTCCACAGGCCCGCCACCCGCGTGCGTGAGATGGCCCAGTTCCTCCGCTCCGCCCTCGCGGGCGAGCGCGTCGTCTTCACGGGCCAGACGTTCGCCGTCGACGGCTTCCGCCTCACCCGCGTGCCCGCCGTGCCCGTGCCCATCTACGTTGCCGCCCTTCGCCCCGGCATGTTGCGCGTGGCAGGCCAAGTCGGTGACGGCGTCATCGTCAACTGGAACTCCGCCGAGGACGTGCCCCGGCTGGTGGAAATCGTCCGCGCGGCCGCGCGCGAGGCGGGCCGCGATGCCGGGGCCATCGAGGTCACCGCGCGTCTCTTCGTCAACCTCGACCCGCCCGGGCCGGAGAGCGAGCAGCTCATCAAGCGCCACATCGCCGCGTACCTGAACGTGCCGGTGTATCGCGCCTTCCAGGAATGGTTGGGGCGCACTCCGGTGCTCCAGCCCATGTGGGACCGCTGGGCGGCCGGTGACCGTCGTGGCGCGGTGGCGGCCATTCCCTCCACCATCGTGGACACGTTTTTCGCGCGCGGCGCGCTGGCCGCCATCCGCGCCCACGTGCAGCGCTACCTCGATCACGGCATCGACACCGCGTTCCTGCAGCTCCAGAGCAACGATCCCGATCCCGCGCGACGGCGCGACCTCGTGCTCGAGGCCATCCGCGGCCTCGCGCCCGCCCCGCGCCCCCAGGAGACACGTCATGCCCGATGAAGTCCTCTGCACCATCGACGGCGGCGTGGCCACCGTCACCCTCAATCGTCCCGGGCAGCGCAACGCCATGAATGCCGCCCTCCTGGCTTCGCTCAGCGATCACTTTGAAGCGCTGGACGCCAACCGCGAGGTGCGGGTGGTCGTGATCCGCGGCGCGGGCCCCGCCTTCTGCTCGGGCATGGACCTCAAGGAGATGGAGGCGCGGGGCGGCGCCCAGAGCGCCGATCCCGAGAACGGGGTCATCGAGGTGCTCGCCCGCGTGGAGCGCTCGCGCCATCCCACCATCGCCATGGTGCATGGCGATGCCATCGCAGGCGGCTGCGAGCTCGCCCTCCACTGCGACCTGCGCGTGGCCGCCGACGTGGCCCGCTTCGGGATGCCGCTCGCGCGCATCGGCCTCGTCGTCCCCTTCCGGCTCGGGCAGAAGCTCGTGGAAATCATTGGGCCCGCCCACACGCGGCACCTGCTCTTCACCGGCCAGCCTATCGACGCCCGGCGCGCGCAGGAGATCGGCATGGTCCACCAGGTCGTGCCGGCGGGAGAGCTGGAGGCGGCAACGGCGCAGCTCTCCCAGGGCATCGCGCGCAACGCGCCGCTGGCCCTGGCCGGCATCAAGGCGACGATTCAGCGCGCCATCTCGCTCCGCGACACCGTCGCCCACGCCGATCTCGACGAGGCCACCGCGCGTGCCCGCCAGAGCGCCGACGCGAGCGAGGGCCGCCGCGCCATGCTAGAGAAACGCCGGCCCGTGTTCCGGGGAGAATAAGTCGGCTAGACGAGCGGGCGCGGCCGCCACTCGTAGAGGACGTCGGGGCACCGCTCCTCGTTGTGGGAGCCGTCTCCGAAGGCGGTGGCCGCGAAGCCGCGGGCCTCGTAGAAGCGGCGGGCACGGGCATTGCCCTGGAAGGTGTAGAGACGGATGGGCGGCGGCAGCTCCGCGACAGCCCGCTCCAGCAGGACGGTGCCGATGCCCTCGCCGATCCGCTCCGGGAGGAGGTAGAGCTGGTCGATCCAACTCCCGCCGGGCCCGCTCGACACGGCGAGCAGCCCCACCACCTCGCCCCCGATGAGGGCGACCGTGGTGCCTCCCGCGGGAATCAGACGCCCGCGAATCCAGGCATGGATCTCCTCGTCGGAGTGAGCAAGCGGCGCGCACGCGACGAGCTCCCGCCGCGAGCGCAGATAGACGCGAGCGATGGCCTCGGCGTCGTCTGGCGTGGCCGGCCGACATTCAAGCGTCAGGGGCGAGCGCCTCCCCACCACAGGCAGATCTCCCGGTGCCGGATCAGACCGTCCTCGACGACGGGCTACTGCATGTACTTCACCTCGGAGCGATAGGTCTTGTAGTCGCCCACGAAGAAGGGCTGCAGCGCGGGGGCGATCTCCTGGCGGTAGAGATCACTCTGCTCGTAGGCCTGCATCTCCGCCGCGCTATCCCAGAGGCTCACCGCGAACCCGGTGTCCTTGTCGGTGCTGTCCTGGAGCAGCCAGCGCCCACGCAGCCCCTTGAGCTTGCTGCCCTTGGCGGCCACGGTGGCGCGGTAGGTCTTCTCGAACTCGTTCCAGGAGCCGGGACGGAGCTTGCCCCACGTGATCCGCATGATCATGGCAGTCCCTCCTCTTTGCGGTTCGCGGCCGTGAAGGATCCTCACGGCGATGATACCGGAGGTGGCGATGCCCCGCTCTCACCCTACTGTTTCGCGAGGCGGGCGGCGATCTTGTCGGCGAAGTTGATCTGGCTGTCGTCCTGCGGCTCGTAGCCGATCTTCGCGCGGGCGTTGGCGATGCTCCAGAAGCGATGGGTGTTTCCGCTGATCCCGTAGACGATCAGAAAGGGCACACCGTGCTCGTCGGTGATGTCCTCCGTCTCCACCATGCGAATGGCCTGCTGTACCTGATCGCGCTGCGAGAGGTACGCGCCGAGGCCGCGGTGCATCGTTTTGAGATCGCCGGGCTGGGCGAGGTCGGCGTCGTCACGCGGGCCGCCGATGCGCCACTCCACCACTTCCTGCCTCTTCCCATCCACCTGGCCGGTGGCGAAGACAAAGCCGAGAAGCTCGTAGGCCGCCTTGGCCCAGCCGTACCAGTTGTCCGAGCGCGGCGGCATCTCCGGGGTGACCATCTCCATCTTCCCCGCCCAGATGAGCCGCTCGTAGTAGTCGGCGGCGTGATTGGAGCTGCACACCACCACGCGGCGCACGCCCTCCTCCAGCGCCGTGCGGTGCACGTTGTAGGCGAGGGCGATGTTCTTGTGTTCCGCCCAGAACTTGGCGTCGCTGTTGTTCTGCCACGTGGTGGCGTCGAGATTGGCCGCGCTCACGAAGCCGCAGTGGATGATGGCGTCCGCGCCCTTGAAGTGCTGGCGATAGGCGTTGCGGTCGGGGTTGGTGAGATCGGCCACGATGATTCCGGGCACGGGCTTGCCGTCGCGCGTGGTGGGGCGCACGTCGATGGGCACGAGGTCCCACCGCTCGGCGAGCTCGGCATACATGCGCTGGGCGACATAACCCGAAGCGCCCGTCAGGACCACACGACGCTTAGCCATGGCGGCCTCCTATTCCGGATCATTCTTGCGTCGGCGCCCCGGACGACCGGATTGGTGACGCCGGCGATTGCCCGGCCCCGACGGCGGAGTGGGACCCCGAGTGGATAACGGAGCCGGCACCGCCGCGCGACCCCCGGCGACAGGACCCACCCGCCTCGCGCGACGTCGTGCACGAGTGATCCAGCCTATCGCTAGAGTTGGACGGCCTTCATCTGCGCTTCGGGGTAGCGTGAGCCCTTGGCGGCGCCAGGTGGCAGCACCTCGTCCAGGAGCGCGAGGTCGTCGGGAGTGAGGCGCACGTCGAGGGCGCCCAGGTTCTCTTCCAGGTACTCGAGTCGCTTGGTCCCCGGAATGGGCACTACATCCTCGCCCTGCGCGAGCACCCAGGCCAGCGCGAGCTGGGAAGCGGTGCATCCCTTCTTCTCCGCCATGTCGGCAACCTGGTGGACGAGGGCCACGTTGTGATCGAGGTTCCCCTCATGGAAGCGCGGATGCTGGCGCCGGCGGTCGTCTTCCGGGATGTCGCCCGTGGCCTTGATGGTGGCGGCGAGGAGTCCGCGCCCGAGGGGCGAGTAGGCGACGTAGGAGATGCCGAGCTTGCGGCAAACGGCGATGGTGTCCTCGGCGGGTTGGCGATAGAGCAGCGAGTACTCGCTCTGCACCGCCATGATGGGATGCACGGCGTGCCCACGTCGCACCGTCTCCGGCGCTGCCTCGGAGAGCCCGAGGTAGCGCACCTTGCCGCGCTCGACGAGCCGAGCCATGGCCCCCACCGTCTCCTCGATGGGCACCTTGGGGTCGACGCGATGCTGGTAGTAGAGGTCGATCACGTCCACGCCGAGGCGGAGCAGGCTCGCGTCGCAGGCCTGGGCGACGTAGGCGGGCCGGCCGTCCACGAAGGCGCCCTTGCCGTCCGGCGTCTGCACGTTGCCGAACTTGGTGGAAAGGACCACACCCTGTCGCCGCCCCTTGAGGGCGCGCTTGAGGAGCTGCTCGTTGTGCCCCCACCCGTAGAGGTCCGACGAGTCGAGGAAGTTCACCCCGCGGTCGAGGGCGGCGTGGATGACGCGGATGGACTGCTCGTCATCGCTCCGCCCGTAGGTGCCGGACATGGACATGAGGCCGAGGCCGATGGCGGAAACACGAAGGTCGCTCTTGCCGAGCACGCGATGTTCCATGGAGATCTCTCCCTAGACGTAGGCGGGCGGCGGCACGAAGCCCTGGTGCTCGCGCTCGAGCAGCCTCGCCATCTGGATGCAGGTGCGATCGCCGTACTGGGGGCCGACGATCTGAATGCCCACGGGCAACCCCGACTTCGTACGCCCCGCCGGCGCTACGGTGCCCGGCAGATACGCCATGCCCGGATAGCCCGCCCAGAAGAGCTGATCGGTGGCGGGCACGCGCCGGCCGTTGACCTCGATGGTGCGTTCGTGGCGCTCGCCCACGTGGTCATGAGGGAAGGCGGCGGAGGATGCGGCGGGACAGAGAAGCAAATCGTACTCCTTGAAGAACTCCGCCCACTTGAAGCGCATCTTCTGCCGCGCCTCGTTGGCGACGAGCCAGTCTCGGTGCGAGCTCGTGGTGCCCCGCACCATGCGAGCATAGTAGCTGTCGTCGCCCGCGGGGAGACTGCGCGCTACCGCCGCCGTCTTGTCGAAGTCCTCCTGGCTCTGGCGTCCCGCCGTGGCCGCGCGCAAGAGATGGATGTACACGCGCGCCGCCTCGTTGGTGTCGATGTCGGGCCGCGCCCGGTCACTGACCTTCGCCCGCTGCTTGGCGAGGAAATCGGCCACGGCCTGGATCTTCTCCTGCACCTCGGTGTCGACCTCGGCGTTGGGATCGGTGAGCATGACGGCAACCTTGAAGTCGCGCAGCGCCTTCTGCCGCGGGGCGGCCAGCGCGAGCTTGTAGCCGGCGGCATCGACCTCGTCTGGCCCCGCCATGACGCCCAGAGCGATCTCGAGATCGTCGGCGCCGCGGGCCATGGGCCCGATCACGGAGATGTCGGTCTGGTGCAAGCGGCCGGGCAGCGCTTGGCCGCGCGGGGGCACCAGGCCCCACGTGGGCTTGTGGCCGAACACGCCGCAGTAGTGCGCGGGATTCCGGATGGACGAGCCGATGTCGCTCCCTGCCTCGAGGCCGGTGAGCCCGGCGGCGAGGGCGGCCGCGGAGCCACCCGACGAGCCGCCGGGGCTGCGCGAGAGATCCCACGGGTTGTTGGTGACGCCGTAGATCGCGTTGTAGCTCTGATAGTCGGCGAGGTAGATCGGCACGTTGGTCTTGCCGAAGAGGACCACGCCGGCGCCGAGCAGCCGATCCACGGCGAGGGCGTTGCGCGGGGGAAGATTGTCCTTGAGATCGGGGATGCCCCACGTGGTCGGCATGCCCACCACGTCGTAGGACTCCTTGATGGTCATGGGCACGCCGTGGAGCGGCCCCCACGGCTGCTTGCGCGAGAGAGCCCGGTCGGCCGCGCGTGCCCGCTTGCGCGCCCCCTCGATCTCCATGGCGATGATGGCATTGAGAGAGGGATTGTGCTTGGCCACTCGCTCGAGATAGAGGTCCAGGAGCTCGAGGCACCCGACCTTCTTCCGGCGAATGTCGGCGGCCAGCTCTTTGGCGGTGCGGAACGGAGTGGCGAGCATGGATCCCTCCCTTACCGGCCCTTGCGCATGTAGATTTCGATCTCCTCAGCGGTCAGGAAGCCGTCGGCGTTCGTATCGGCGGCGGAAATCCTTGTGCATGGCATTGAGGAATTCCGGCAAGGCCGCATTGTAGCCTATTCATCCGCAGCGCGCCTTCACTCGACGGCCACGCGGCCCACGCGTGGATCGAGGGCATCGCGCAAGCCGTCGCCCAGGCAGTTGAAGCCCATCACGGCCACGAAGATGGCGAGGCCGGGGAAGAGCGACACGTGGGGTGCCTCCATCAGGTACGCGCGGCCATCGCTCACCATCTTTCCCCATTCCGGCGTGGGCGGCTGCACGCCCAAGCCCAGGAAGGAGAGGATCGCCGCGAGGAGGATCGCGGTGGCGATCTGCATCGACGAGAAGACGAGCAGCGGCGAGACGGAATTGGGCAGGATGTGGCGAAAGAGGACGCGCGGGTGGGAAGCACCCAGCGCCGTGGCGCCCTGGACGAACTCCAGCTCTTTGAGGGAGAGGACCATGGAGCGGGCGAGCCGCGCGTAGCTCGGAATGGAGCGGACGCCCACCGCGATCATCACGTTGACGAGGCTCGGGCCGAGGGCGGCCACCACCGCGATGGCCAGGAGGATGCTCGGGAAGGCCAGCAGCACGTCCATCACGCGCATGATGGGAGCGTCGAGTCGGGGGAAGTAACCGGCGGCGAGACCGGAGAGGATGCCCACCGCGGCGCCGATGGCGGTGGCGATGACCCCGACGAGGAGCGACAGCCTCGCCCCGTACAGGATGCGCGAGAGGATGCAGCGCCCGAACTCGTCGGTGCCGAGCGGAAATTCCGCCGACGGCCCGGCGAGGGCGCGAGGCAGGTCCTGGCGGATCGGGTCGTGGGGCGCCACGCGAGGCGCGGCCAGCGCGAAGAGGATCAGCACCAGGATCAGCCCCAGCCCCGCCACGGCGAGACGGTGGCGGAGGAAGCGCCGCCACATCTCACTCATAGCGGATGCGCGGATCGAGCCAGCCGTAGAGCAGGTCCACGGCGAGGTTCACGAGCACGAACACCACGGCCACGAGGAGCACACATCCCTGCACCACCGGGTAGTCGCGCTGGAGGATCGCTGTCATGGCCAGGCGCCCCACCCCGGGCCAGGCGAAGATCGTCTCGGTGACGACGGCGCCCCCGAGCAGGAAGCCGTACTGGAGTCCCACCACGGTGACCACGGGAATCAAAGCGTTGGCGAGGGCGTGCTTGCCGACCACGCCGAGCGGAGGCACGCCTTTGGCGCGAGCCGTGGTGACGTACTCGCGCCCGAGCACGTCGAGCATGCCCGATCGCGTGAGCCGGCTGATGATGGCGACGGAGGTGGTGGCCAGCGTGGCCGCGGGCAGCAGAATGTGGCGCAAGCCCTCCCATTCCCAGAACGGGCCCGCGCGGCCGGAGACGGGAAGCCAGCCCAGGTGCAGGCTGAAGAGCCAAATGGCCACGATGGCGACCCAGAAGATCGGCATGGAGAGCGAGGCGAGACCAGCTCCCATGGCAAGGTAGTCGAGCCAGGACGAGCGACGCACGGCGGCCACGAGACCGAGGGGAATGCCCACCAGGATCGCCATGACCATGCTCACCGTGGTCAGCTCGAGAGTGGCGGGGAAGCGGCTCCAGATCTCGACCGTCACGGGCGATCGCGATCGAAGCGAGCGCCCGAGATCGCCCTGGAGCGCCCGAGTGAGGAACGTCAAGTACTGCACGTAGAGGGGGCGCTCGAGGCCGAGCTCTGCCCGCACCCGCTGCACCACCGACTCCGGCGCGTCGGGACCGGCGATCAAGCGCACGGGATCGCCCGGCACCACGTGCATGATGGCGAAGGCGAGGAGCGACACGCCGAAGAGGACCGGCACCGTCTGGAACAGGCGCCGGAGGATGTAGCGGATCACGCCACCCCTCCCTCTTCCTCACTGAGGGAGAGGGCCGGGGTGAGGGTGAAGCGTCCTGGCGCTCCATTCCCCGAGCACCCACGGATCACTGCCGCCCCCCTCGTCCTGCCCTCTCCCCCTCCGGGGGCGAGGGGGTCGGCGCCGGCCGAGCAGCCGGTCAGTCTCCCCACTCGCGGTAGGTCTGCGGTGAGAGCTGATCGGCTCCCCGGCCGGCCCAGTCGTACTTGGTCATGCGTGGCCACATGCGCTCGCCGCCCGCCTGGAGCGCGCCGAGGATCGCGCCTTCGTCGGCATGGATCACGCGCCCGGCATCCACCACGAGGCGGCCGTTGACGTAGACGCGATCCACGTCCTCGTCGCTGGCGTTGAAGACGATGTTCTTCACGGGATCGCGCAGCGGCGTCATGCGCCACGAGGACGCCTTCCACAGAACGAGATCGGCCTTTGCGCGGGGAGCGATGCGGCCCAGGTCGTCGCGCAGCAACGCGCGCGCCCCGCCGAGGGTGGCCGCATCGAAGGCATGCGCAGCCGTGGTCACCTCCGTGTGCCGCTCCATCATCTTGGAGACCACGGCGGCCCAGCGCATGGCCTCGATCACGCTCTGCGGATTGGTGTCGGTGCCGAGGGACATGTTCACGCCTGCCGCGCGATAGCGGGCGAAGGACTCCATGGCCACCCCGCGGCGGGCGAACACCCACACCGCGTGGGCCACCGAACAGCCCGCGTCGGCCATGAGTAGGATGTCGCCCTCCGGATAGTTGGTCCACGAGGAGCCCCCGATGATGATGGCGTGGCCCAGCACGGTGTTCTGGCCCAGGACGCCCAGCTCCTTCATCCAGGCGATGGGCGTCTTGCCGTGGCGCGCCACCATCTCGTTGAACTCCACCACCGACTGCGAGGTGTGCACCTGGTACGGGCGCTTCACTTCGTCGGCGAAGCGCTTGGCGTCCTTGAGGAGCTCCGGCGTGCAGGTGTCGATCTGCGAAGGCGAGACGAAGCAGCGCACGAGATCGCCGTGGGCGCCGTCCCAGCGCTTGTGAAACTCGATGGCGCGCTTGAGACCTTGCCGTCCCTGCTCCTCGTTCCACTCCCATTCGACACGCTTGCCGTCCTTCGTCAGCCACTTGCCCGAGCGGAAGGCCTGCCCCATGTAGACGCGCAGGCCATAGTGCGGCGCGCGCTCCACCACGTATTCGCCCAGGGTGCCGATTTCCATCACCGTGGTGACGCCGCCCCGAAGCAGCTCGGCCATGGAGAAGTCGACGCAGGCACGGCCGGCCTCTTCGTCCTGAGAGTCGCTCCGCACCGGGAGCATCTCGAAGAGACCGGAGAACCAGAACTGAGGATTGCCGCAGTCCTCGATGAAGGAGCGATCGAGGGGCGAGCCGCTGATGTGGGCGTGGGTGGAGATGAGGCCGGGGGTGAGGACGCGGTCGGCGGCGTCCACCGTCTCGTCGACGTGGCCATCGAAGCGTGGTCCCACATGGAGGATGCGGTCGCCCTCGATCACCACCACGCCATCGCGCAGAAGCCGGTGGCCCTCGCCGTCGAAGGCGATGACATACCCCGCGCGGATCGCTATGCGCTTTGCCATGAAGCGGTCTCCTTGGATCTCCCCCTCGTTCAATTCAGCCCTCGCCTCCCCGCTCGCAGCGAGCGGGTCAGCTCGAACGGCGCCCTCTCCCCCTCCGGGGGCGAGGGGATCGCGTTGCTCCCTCTCCCTCAGGGAGAGGCCGGGGTGAGGGTGGGGTGATCTACACGACCCAAGCGTCCATCAGCTTGTAGATGCCGTGGATGGGGTGGTACTTGAGCCCGTGCGCGCGCGCCCGGCTGCCGAAGATCCAGCGGATGTGCTGGATGGGCACCACCACCGTCTCCCCCACCAGCCGCTGCTCGATGCCCTGGAAGGCCTTGATGCGCTCCGCCTCCTTCAGCGTGGTCTGCGACTGCTGGAAGAGCGTGTCGGTGCGGTCGTCCTTCCAGCGCACGGTGTTCGGGCTGGGCACGGCGGAGGAGACGAAGAAGTAGAGGAAGTCGGAAGACGAGTAGATCATGGGGAGGAAGCGCGCGTCGTGCTCCCCCGCCCGCGTCGCCGTATTGAAGGCGGCCGACTCGAGCCGCTTGATCTGAAGATCGAAGCCGACCTGACGGAGCTGCGCCTGCACGGGCGTGACGATGCGCTCGTGGAGCTCGGTGAACACGTAGAGCGAGGCCTGGAGCGGCTTGCCGTCCTTCTGCCGCATGCCGTCGCCGCCTGGGTTCCAGCCCGCCTCCGTCAGGAGTTTCTTCGACCGGTCGAGGCTGAACTCCGCCATGAAGGGGCGCATCTGCTCCCGGGAGGAGGCGCCGGGAGCGAGCGGATGGATGAAGCCGTA
>Ga0209465_10000598_pt1 | contig 16651 bp, 14 predicted proteins | sample PanSoiPlot1MoBio_FD_188321 | JGI IMG/M metagenome (GOLD analysis project Ga0209465, IMG submission 188321) | Tropical forest soil microbial communities from Panama analyzed to predict greenhouse gas emissions - Panama Soil Plot 1 MoBio (SPAdes)... | ecosystem: Environmental > Terrestrial > Soil...
TGAAGTTCTTGGGCGCGTAGTACTCCGACATGTGTTTCTTGTATTCCGACATCATCGTCGGCATACGCGCGTCGATCCAGCCGAGCAGGCCTTTGTAGTCGGTCTTGTGCAGTCCCATCGAGATTTGATCGAGTTTTGTTGAGCGTGCCTCAGGCCTTCGAGTCTTCACCGATCATTACGACCGTATCGGAGACGAACTTGTAGGTCCCGGTGAGGGTTTCCTCCGGGAACGCCGGGACGTCCGGAACCGCGGGAACGACCGGCAGCGCAGGCACGGGCGGCAGCGCGGGCACGGGCGGGAGCGCGGGCGCCGGTGGTCGCGGCGGCGCCGGCGGGACGGGTCAGGTCGTGATGAGCATCGACTTCATCGGCGGCCGCACGCAGATGGGCGGCACGGGCGGCGCAATGCTGGTGGCGGCGCCCGCGATGGCAGCGACCGAGGTCGCGGGCTTCAAACCGGCCTCGCACTGGAACGGGGCGGCCAACATCATGGGCACCCTCCCCAACCTGCTGCTCGCCGACGGAACCGCCACCAGCGCGAGCGTCATGTGGAACTCGCCCAGCATGGGCACCAACCCGGGCGAGTGGACGGTCGGCTTCGCCGACGCGGCGGGCGACACGCGCATGATGAACGGCTACCTCGATCCCGTGCAAGCTTCGATGCCCGCTGTCGTGACGGTCAGCGGCCTGCCGGCGTCGATCACCGGCGGCGGCTACGACGTCTACGTCTACATGACGGGCGACCTCGGCACGAGCACCGTCACGCGCACGTACAACTACGCCATCGGCACCGCGACGTTCGCGGTCACCCAGACGGGCCCGGCGCCCACCAGCCTCACGGCGTACACGCTGGCCCCCGCGGGCGGGGCCGGCAACTACGTCGTGTTCCGCAACCTGAGCGCCGCGACGTTCACGCTGACCGCCACGCCGGGCAACCCCGGCACGGGATCGAACATGCGCGCGCCCGTGAACGGTTTGCAGATCGTGTCGCCGACCGGCTCGTGACCTGCGGGCCACGCCGGCCTCAGGGTTTCTTCCATCGCGAGGCGTCGATCCGGAAGCGCCGCCCTTCAATCCGGAACGCCGAACCGTCGGGGGCCCAGGTCGGAGCGGACAGGTCCTCGTCCAGGTCGGCCTCGTCTTCCACGCACCTGGCCGTGCGCGCCAGCGTGACCGCATCGGAGCACCAGGGGACGTCGTCCGGGTCCATGCGACAAACGACGAAGTCGTGTTCGCACGCGGCGTAGGTGCTCTCCGGAGGATCGAGGACACCGACCCCGACGGTCCACCCGATCAGCAGCGTGCCTTTCTTCGCCCAGTGGCCCAACCAACCGATGGTCCCCGCCCGCCTCGACCGGCGGAGCCGCCCGACAAACTCACCGCGCGCCGCCGACAACTCGAGTTGCAGGTGTGTCTGACGCGGCTTCAACAGGAGTCGGACCGCCCGGATCCCGGTGTACGGTCCCAGTTCCTGCGCCTGGAAGTCGGACGTCTTTCGATTCCAGGCCGCCGGTTTGACGGGCGAGAACGCCGCTTGCTCGGGGTCGAAGGTGACGCCGTCGACGAGGACCAGATCACCGATGTAATCGGACCGTCTCCGGATCGTGGGAACGGCCACCGGCAGGCCCGCGCCGAAGCCGTCCCGGCGGCAGACCGGCGCACGGGCGACGAGAACGGGAGCTGCGCACGACGGCACGCCGCCCTCCCCGAGCTGGCAGACCACGGTGTAGTGCTCGCAGGCCAGATACTGAAAGGACCGCGCCGGCGTGACGCCCCAGCCGATGGCGATCACGAGCGCATCTCCGATCGGTCGTGTATCGAACGCGGCCCAGGTCGGATCCGGGAGTGCGCTTTCGGTGACGATCGGTTGCCCATATTCGTGCGTCGCTGTCGACAGCAGGACGAGCAGCTCGAGCGCCCCGTCGCGAGACCACCCGAGGTTCAGGCGGCGCAGACCGTCGATTCCTGCCGGCGGCAGCTCCAGATTGCCTTCTTGCTCCACGGCCCCGGCATCAGGTTCGGCGAACGGTCCCTCGAGCGGATGCAGGCGAAGGATGCGCGCCCGCGGCGACGTGGCGGCGGCCAGGTTTTCGTCTTCATCGGCTGGCGATTCGGCCACCGGCTCCGCGACTGATTCCTCGGTCGCGACGGTCTCCGCAGCGGACGAGCACGGCGCCGTGATGGGTGGCGCGACCTCTGCGGAGGGGACACGCGCCGCCCGAAGACGGCCGTGGAGTCGGACGGCCCCCACCATTGCCGACGCCCAGGTGAGACCGCATCCGACGGCGATCATGGTGATGCGCTTCACGCCGTCCACCCGCGTGCAGGTGGTGTGCCGGCAGGCGCGCGCGCAAGCATGCGCGATCTATCGCTTCGAGTCGCTGCCGCGCCGAACCGTCTACGATTGTCGATCTTCGATCGATAGAACGGCCTGAGTACGCAGACCGGTTGTTTGACTCCATGCGGAGGGAGTAGCCTTTGCGCAGCCGGTGGAGAGATCGCGGCAGGATGCGCGTTCAGCCTTGTTTGCGCTGTTCGCGCTGGTGCAAGCGGCGGCCTGTCATCGGGCGGCGCCGCCGGCGGCGAAACACGAGCTCGTGAAAAAAGACGCCGGCGCGCCGGATGCTCCGCAGCTCCTGACGGTGATCGAACGGAAGGGCAGGCTCTTCATGATCGTCGACAGGGACGACGGCCCGACCTGTCAGCCCTGGCGGTTCGAGCGAAGCAACAGTTCGACGTCGAACCCTGCCGGCGTGGCCACCCTCGTTCAGGACCTCGGCGCGTCGGCCTCGCGGGAACCGGTGCGCTTGCGAATCGAACAGGAAGAGGGGCGGATCGTCGTGTCCGACGCGCGCGTGATCGTGTCGGGCGTCCCGGCGAGCCTGGGATCCTGCAGCCGCGAAGAGCAGTGGACGTCCTGCGACGGCGATCGACAGTCGTTGACCCCGACTTCGCCTGACAACGGGACGATCGCCATCAAGGAGGGCCCGCGCTGGTACCTCGATGAAGACGCTTGCCGGGCGGCGCTGGCCGCTCATCGAAAGTCCGATCCGATCGTCTGTCCGTCCGTCTTGTCGCGCTACCCCGCCGGGGTCGAGATCGCGCCGGTGCCGGAAGCCTTTCAGCGAATTTTCGACGGCGGCGGCAAGCTGGTTCGCAAGGGCGTCTCCGAAAATGGCGCGCCGATCTGTGAGCCCTGGTCGGTGCGCCCCTCGAAAGGATGGCGGCGCGATCTGATCCGCCTCGAGCGCAAGAGAGAGCCCTGTCTGGAGTACGTCCTCAAGACCACGCTGCAGGTCCACCTCGTCGAGAACTTCATCGATTGGGCCGGCCCTTCCAATGAGGTGCAGCATGTCGTCCACACTTGCCCGGGTGGCGGCGGGGTCGGGGCCGGGACGATCGGGTGTGGAGATCGCCTGCCGGTCTCCGGGCGCGGGTCGGACCAGATCCTGATCGGTCGCGAGAGCTGGTATCTGGACCGAGCGGCGTGTGAGCGCGATCTATCCCGGCGACGCGGCTCGTAACGCCGCGATGGCGCCCGCATAGTCCCGGCCGGGCGCCCGGAAGACCGCGGACCCGGCCACCAGGACGTTCGCGCCCGCCGCGATGACGGCGGGCGCCGTGTCCGGCGCGATGCCGCCGTCGACCTCGATGTCGACGTCCAGCCCGCGCCGCTCGATCTCCGCGCGCAGCGTCCGGATCTTCGGGACGACCGAATCCATGAAGTGCTGGCCGCCGAAGCCGGGATTCACCGTCATCAGAAGAACCATGTCGACCTGGGGCAGGACGTCGTGCAGCCCGTCGAGCGGTGAGGCGGGGTTGATCGCCACGGCCGCGCGCTTGCCGAGGGACCGGATCTGCGCGACGGCGCGCGCCAGATCGGGCACCGCCTCGGCATGGACGATGATGGTGTCCGCGCCCGCCTTCGCGAACGCTTCCAGGTAGCGATCGGGCTCGACGATCATGAGGTGCACGTCGAGCGGCAGCTTCGTCGCCGCGCGAATCGCGCCCACGACGACCGGTCCGATCGTGATGTTCGGGACGAAGCGGCCGTCCATGACGTCCAGGTGGACCAGATCCGCCCCCGCCGCCTCGACCGCGCGCACCTCGTCGCCCAGCCGGGAAAAATCCGAGGCGAGAATCGACGGCGCGATGCGGAGGGGGCGCGGCAACATCACACAGCTTAGTCGATCGGCGGCGCGCGCACGGCTCAAGGTTTCGACCGCAGGCCGAGCGAGGCAGCGCGGCGGTCGCGCGTCGCGAGCAGCGCCTCGTGCAGCGACCATTGTCCGCGCGCGCGGACCAGGTTGTGCTCGCCGCGGCCTGGGAAGCGGGTCGCGTCCCAGCCGAAGTACGATTCGAACAGGGCGTCGGCGGCGAAGCGGGCGGCCAGCTCCAGGCTGACCCACTCGACGCCGAGGAGGAGGGCGCGGCGTTCGTCGCCGCCGAGATCGCGTCCGAGACCGGCGGTGTACCCCTGCAGCGAGGCCTCCATGATCTCGAGATCGAGGACGGCGTGGACGTCGTCCTCGCCCGCGCGGTTGCACCACGACCGCCAGGCGTCGCCCAGCTCGTACGCGAGCGACTGCGGGCCGACGGTGTCGAGATCGATCAGGCAGACGGCGCGCGCGTCGTCGGGCGGCCTCGGGCCGGCGAACAGGATGTTGTTGAACTTGAGATCGCCGTGGCCCACGCGCGGCGGCAGCGCGGGCAGCGGCGACAGCGCGGCGGCGCCGGCGCGGATCGCGTCCGCCAGAGGCCGGACCTGGGTCAGCAGCCGGTGCCCGGCGTGCGTCGCCACCGCCTCGTCGAGTCGCGCCAGGTGCCGGGGCGTGTCGTGTACGCCGACCCGCATGCCGACGAACGGATGGTCGAGGCCGTCGACCGCGCCGTGGAACCGCCCGACCAGCTCGCCGGCCGCGCGGGCCTGCTCGGCGCCGCCGACGACATCGAACGACACGCCGTCGATGTGCGTCAGCAGGCGCCAGACGCCGCCGTCCGCCGCGGTCATGTAAAGCCGCCCGTCGCGCGCCGGCAGCAGGCGCGGCGTCACCAGGCCGGCTTGCGCCAGCCGCTCGGTCACGGCGGCGATGTTGCCGTGGATCTCGGGCGGGAAGATCGGGCTCACCGCCTGAAGCACGGCGCGCCCGCCGTCGTTCCGCGTCAGCAGGTAGCTGCGGTTGATCAGGCCGCTACCGATGCGCGCGACGGCGGCGCCATCCCACCCGGCGTAGTGGGGCAGGACGTGCGCGCGGATCTCGGCGAGCTCGTCCACCACCGAGCCCGCTACTTCTTGACCGACAGCGCGACCTTCACCGGGGCGGCGACGTCGCGCGTTTCGTCCTGCACGGTCTTCGTCCACGCCGCGGCGTCGGCGGCGCCGCCGGGCCGCTTGCTCCATTCCGTTCCCATGTAATAGATGAACGGGACGTTCGGTGTCGCCTTGGCGACCAGGAACGTGTCGAGGTCGGTGGACTTGAGGGCGGCGGTCGACCCGCCCGGCAGCACCACCGCGCAGCCGAGGCTGCTGTTGTCGTCCTTGACGGCCTCCCAGGTCCGCACCCAGGTCTTGTCGGTCTTGAGATCGCTGTTCGGGTGCTTGCCGACGCCGACGCCGACGTCGACCTTCGAGGCGCCGCCCTCCACCTTGAACGTGCTGGCGATGCGGTTGAAGTTGGTGCCCGCGTCCAGCGTGATGCGCTTGATCTCCGTGACCTTGACGCCGGGGGCGCCCGTCTCGAACGGCGCGTAGCCGAGCTCGAACACCAGGCGGATCGGCCCATTCGCGAGCACGCGCGACGTGACGAAGTTGCGCGATACCGCCGGCTTGTCGCCGGTGAAGATCGCGACGCCGCCGCACCCGCGCGACGTCTTCACGGAGTAGAAGTCCGCGCCGTCGCCGTTGTCGTGGTGGTAGTCGTCGGTCATGTACCAGTCGTTGACGATCAGCCGATTGGTCTTCTTGACCCAGACGTCGATGCCGCTGGACGTGAGCGGCTCCTTCTTCCAGATCTCGAGATCGGGGCCGTACATCCGGTGGGCGACGCGGTCGTTCTCCCAGGCGAAGTCGTCGTGGCGCTCGCGCACGAAACGGCCGTAGACCTTGTAGGCGTCGCGGGGCGCCACCTGCCGGGTACCCGCCTCGACGGTGAACAGCTTGATCTCCTTCGCGCCGAGGCTCGCCTGGAACACCAGCTCGTCGGGCGTGTCGTCGCCGTCTGTGTCGACCAGCTGCGACAGGACCGGCTGCCGCTTGTCGTCGAACACGACCAGCTTCGCGGCCTCCAGCGCCGGCGCGTGCTTGCGCAGCTCCGCGACGGTGATGGCCACGGTCTCCGGTCCGCGCGCCGTCGCCAGCGGGTTGTGCACCTTGACCGAGACGGCGGCGGGCGCCGCCTGGACGGCGGGTGCCGCGACGACCAGCAGCGCGAGGGCAGTTAGAAGTCTTGTTGTCACGTGGGGCTCCTGGCAGGAAACCTGGCGGCGAGGCCGGCGCGACCTCTTTGGGCCGTAGGTTAGACTCGAATTCGCCGCGACGGGCAAGAAGCCGGTTCAGCGGACCGGGGCGTCTCGCGCGATCAGTAGAGCAGCCCGGCGCCGATGGCGGCGCTGGGGACCCAGTTGTCGACGACGCCGTGGTCGGGGTCGCTGCTCTTGACCACGGGCAGCATCAGCTGCAGGAACACCAGCAGGCGTACGTCCGCCGTGCGCATCGTCTCGACGCCGGCGCGCACGCCCAGCGACAGGAGCGAGCTCGAGGCGGTGCCCGTCGCGCCGGGACCGTCGAGCGTCGCCGGTCCGGCGAAGCGCTGGTGGACGAGGCCGACCAGCCCGCTCGCGAACAGCGAGGTGTTTTCCTCCGGCGTGGCGTAGAGCGCGCCCTCGATCTGCGCGTCGAACTGCATGCGCAGGTGCAGCTGATCGGCCTCGCCCGCGGGGTTGAACGCGCCGCCGAGGCGTGCGCCGATGTGCAGCGCGCTCACCTCGCGCCGCAGGGTGAACGACGCGCCGGGGAGGAAATCGAAGCTCGAACCGACGCGCGCGGTCAGCTCGTACAGCTCGGCGCCGTAGTGCATGACGCTCCGTCGTTCCAGCGCGCGCCCCTGGCGGTTGAGCCAGGTGTTCGATTCGGGGCCCTTCAGGATCAGCGGATCGTTGGCGAGCACGACGGTCAGCAGGCGCTGGACGGCGGGGCCGATGCCGTCCGCGCCGATCTTCTCGCGGTGCGGGACCTGCGTGTTGATCCGGCCCGTGACCCATTTTTCACCCTGGCCGAGATCGATGATCTCGACGGTCAGGTAGCCCTGGCAGTCTTCGCTGGCCGCCCGGTGCGTCGGGTGGCGATCGATCTCGGCCTTGACCAGCCGGGCCAGCGCGTCGCCGTCGCTTTTTCCCGGCTCGGTGTGGACGCAGGTGCGCATCTGCGCCGCCGCCGACCGCGCCAGCAGCAGCAGCAGGGCGGCGGCGATGAGGGCTGACCGGCCCATGTCAGAAAATGACGCCGATCTGGGCGGTCAGGCCGGGCATGTACGTGTTGATCGAGCCCGAGTCGTTCTCGGTGTTCAGGATGTACGCCGGCGCGTTCAGCTCCAGCTGGCCGAAGAAGTGGACCGAGCTCGCGCGCAGGAACTCGTAGCCGACGAGCAGGTCGATGTTGAGGCCGCCGCCCACCAGGCTGTCGCGCGCGTCGAGGCCCGCGGTCGCGACCGGCCGGATCACGTCGAACACGGCGATCTCGAAGGCGGCGCCGCCCCCGACGTAGAACGAGTTGATCCCGGCGGCGTCGGTGTAGTGCAGGAAGTGGAGGCCCAGCAGCCCGCTCCACGAGTAGTCGACGTGGCCACCCAGCTCGTTGTTGTGGACGCCGGTGTTCTCGGTGCCGAGGTTCAGGCGCGTGAAGGCGTCGAGGCCCCAGGCGCGCAGCTTGCGGCGATAGCCGGCCTGGATGCTGATCGGCGTCAGGATCCGGATCTCAGACGCCACCGGATTGGTCTGCCCCTGGGCGGTCGGCAGGCTCGCCACCCGCGTCGACGTCCCCATGCCGAAGATCAGGTGGCCGGTGCCGTCGATCGTGCGCAGGTTGGTCTCGCTGTCCGCGCGCAGCACGTTCTCGCGCGTGATCGTCTGGACGATCGGGCGATTGCGCAGCAGCGAGAAGGCGATGCGCTGCGCGAGCTGCGAGAACTCGTCCAGCTCCGCGTGATCGACCTTCTCTTCGCGCTCGGTCCCCGAGTAGCGCGCGAAGACCGTCCAGCCGCTCTCGAGCTGGTACAGCTCGACGACCAGGCGCTGCTCGCAGCGGTCGTCGACGGCGGCGAAACCGGGCTCGTGGGTCACCTCGTACTCGAGCATCCGTTTGAGGTGCAGCGTCGGATCGATCTCGTGCGGGTTCGCCGGCGGCCGCGGCGGTTGCGGGCCGCCCGCGGGCGGAGCGTTCTTGACCGCCGATCCATCTTGCGGAGGTTCGATGACGTCTTCGAAGCCGGGCTGGCCCGATCGCGCCGGCCCCGTGGGCTGCTGCACCGGTCCAATCGCGGACGGCTTGGGCGGCGACGCCGTTTGGGCGGCGGGCGGCGGCATCGCCGACGGGCCGGGCTTGTACCAGGACTTCTGCTGGACGCTGACACAGATGCGGGTGTTGGCGCTGGCGACGTTCGACCAGATCAACGTCGTCGCGGCGGCGGCAAACCAGAGCAGTTTCATGTCGGGCTCCCTTTCGGTTTGCGAGCCCAGTTGTGCACCCGATGTGCCAGGCGTTGCGGTCCTGGAAATTCGCGCGCGGCGCGTGCGGGAAGGCACGCGGGCGGTGGAAGTCACGACACCGCGCTGTCAGAAGTCGGACGATTCGGCGGCGCGGTGCGCCGACGCTACGGAACTACGGAACGTCGATCAGCGGGCAGCCGTAGACGATCTGCACGGTGTTCGCGCCCGACGCCTTGATCATGTCGCACCAAGATCCGTAGGCCTGCGCCGCCGTGTCGTTCGAGTCCGTGTACGACCAGCCGTTGCCCATCGACGCGTCGTAGGGGACCTTGGTCATGCAGATGCCGCTGACGCAGGTCAGCCCGTTCGCGCAATCGGTGGCGGCGGTGCAGGTCGCCGGCGTGCCCGTCGGCGGGAAGTACATGCCCACCTTGGTCGGGTCGTTCATGACCGGCGGCGGCGGGTTCAGCGGGAAGGTGCAGGTGGCGGCCTGGCCCGTGATGGTCGCGAGCGCCGCCGTCAGCTCGCTCTGCGTGTTGCCGAGATAGAAATGCGTCAGCAGGCCCGGCCGCGGCCGCCCGCCCGCATCGGCCAGCGAGTTGAGCGTCGTCTGCTCGCTGTTGCTGTTGGTCGCGACGCCGACCACGAACGTCGGGACGGGCGGTGTCGCGGTCGACGCGGCCATCACCTGCGAGATGGCGAACGTCCGCGCCGTGCTGCTGTCCTTGGTCGTGCCGGCGCACGACGGCGCGCCGTCGGTCGCGAGCAGGATATATTTCGGATTGGTGCTGGTCAGCGTTCGCAGGTAGTTGAACGCGGCGGTCACGGCGTCGCCCGTCGGCGTCCCGTTGCCCTGCGGCGTCGTCGCGTCGATGCCGGCGACGACGTTCGCGGCGTTCATCGGCGCCACCGGGACGACGACGTTGGGGGTCACGCCGGTGGCGACGCATTCCGCGCCGTCGCCTTCGGGGAAGACCTTCAGCCCCCACGACACGGAGGCGTCGGTGTCCATGATGACCTGCTTGAGCGCGGGGATGACGGCGTTCCACTTCAACGTGACGCCGTCGGAGGTCAGATCCTCGATCATCGACTTCGATCGGTCGAGCAGCAGCAGGATCTCGGCGGGCTTCCGCTCGACATCGAACTTCTGCAGGCCGCAGCTCGCGCCACCGCCGCCACCGCTGCCGCCGATCGAGATGACGCCCCCCATTCCGGTCGGGGCGGTGCCGCCCGATCCGCCGTTGCCGACGTTGCCGCCGCTGCCCGCGGCGCCGGCCGGGTTGCTGCCCCCGCTGCCGCCGATGCCGGTGGTGGGCGCGTTGGTCCCCGCGGTACAGGCCCCCACGGCGAGGGCGGCGGCCGCGGTCAAAATCGAGAGCAACGGGCGGGTCTGCAACAGCACGGCGAGCCTCCTACGGGCCGTCAGTGTCCGGGGCTGCGCCCGGAAGCTCAGCGGCGCAACGTGCCTTTTTTGGCGCAAATGTGGGATTTCGCCTTAGAAAGGAGCCATCCGGCCCGCCCCGGGCAACTGATGGGAAAGCCCATGTCCACTACCACCGTCGCCGCCAGCGGCTCGTTCGCGAGTTTCGTGGGCCGCTACCGCTGGCTGATCTGCAGCCTGCTGTTCCTGGCCACGACCATCAACTACATCGACCGGCAGGTCCTCGCGCTGATCAAAGGGACGCTGGACAACGAGCTGCACTGGTCGAACGCCGATTACGGCGCCGCGAATTCTTGGTTTCAGCTCGCCTACGCCGGCAGCCTGTTCGTGTTCGGCTGGTTCATCGATCGCTTCGGCGTGAAGATCGGCTATGCGGTATCGATTGCAGCTTGGAGCGTGGCGGCCGCGGCGCACGCGCTGGTCGGCAGCGCGCAGGGCTTCAAGATCGCGCGCGCCGGGTTGGGCCTGGGCGAGGGGGGCAACTTCCCCTCGTCGATCAAGGCGGTCGCCCACTGGTTTCCCAAGCGGGAGCGCGCCTACGCGACGTCGCTGTTCAATTCGGGCGCGAACGTCGGGGCGATCGTGGCGCCGGCCATCATTCCGCCGATCGCGGCCGCCTGGGGCTGGCGCGCCGCCTTCGTCTTCATGGGCGTGATCGGCATGGCGTGGCTTGTGCTCTGGCTGCCGTTCTACGACGATCCCGAGCGGTCGAAGCGGGTGAGCCAGGACGAGCTGGTTCACATCCGGTCCGACGGCGCGGCCGAGGCCGGCGCGGAGCGCCCCATGAGCTGGGGCGAGCTGCTGCGCTACCGGGAAGCGTGGTCGTTCATCGTCGCCAAGCTGATGACCGATCCGGTCTGGTGGTTCTTCCTGATCTGGCTGCCCGACTACTTCAAGAAGAAGTGGCAGCTCGACATCAAGAACAGCTGGGTTCATCTGGTGACGATCTACGCGATCATCACCGTGCTCAGCATCGCCGGCGGCTGGGTCACCGGATACCTGGCGCGGCGCGGTTGGACCGTCACGCGGGCGCGCAAGACGGGCATGTTCATCTTCGCTTGCTGCGTGTTGCCCATCTTCCTCGCGACGCACGTCGATCCGTGGCCGGCCGTTCTGTTGATCGGCATCGCCGGCGCCGCCCACCAGGCCTGGTCGGCGAACCTGTTCACGACGACGTCGGACATGTTTCCGAAGCGCGCGGTGGCCTCGCTGGTGGGTGTCGGTGGGATGGCGGGATCGATCGGCGGGTTTTTCTTTCCACGGTTCGCGGGCAGCATCCTCGACCGCCTGGGCGCGTCGGGGTACGCCATCCTGTTCGGGATCTGCGGCTCGGCCTACCTGGTCGCCTTCGCGCTGAACCACATCCTCGCGCCGAGATTTGAGCCGATCCAGCTCCGCTCGGGACACTAACCCGACGAGGATCGCTGTATGCCCCGTTACGCGCGTGGTTTCCGGCTGTGGCCGCTGGCAACGTTGCTGTGCGTCGGCTCGTGTCTGAGCACGGAAGGCTATTACCGTTATCAGGACGCCGGGCCGACGGGCGCGGCCGGCAGCGGGGGAAGCAGCGTCGCCGGGACCACGGGCACCGGTGGTAGCGGCGCCGCCGGGACGACGGGCAGCGGCGGCAGCACGGGAGGGACCGCGGGGACGATCGCAACCGGACACGGCGGCACCACGGGCGCGGCCGGCGCGGCGGGCGGTCGGGGCGGCACGACGGGCAGCGGTGGCAGCGGTGGATCGGCGGGCACGACCGGACGCGGCGGCACGACGGGCAGCGGTGGCAGCGGTGGATCAGCGGGCACGACGGGAACGGCCGGCGGCAGCGGCAACGTGCTGTTCATGGACGATTTCGAATCCGGGACCGGCAAGTGGGACCTCGGTCTCAACCTCGCGACGGGCAAGGTGATCACCGACGGCAGCCAGGTGCTGAACCTGGCCGAGACGGCGGGCGATCAAGCGCTGGCGGCGGCGCCGCTCACGCAGCCGAACTGGACCAACGTCTCCGTCGAGGCGCGCGTGAAGGTGATGTCGTTCGGCGGCACCTCCAGCTCGGACCTGGTGGCGATCTGTGTGCGCCTCAGCAGCCCGACCTCGTTCTATTACTTCGCGGTCCAGGGCGACATGAAGGGCAAGATCAAGATCCAGAACAACGGCAACAGCTCGATCGGCAGCTCGATCGACTTCGGCTTCACGCTGAACACCTGGTACACACTGAAGCTGCAGGTCGTCGGCAGCTCGCTGACCGCCTACGTCAACGGCTCCATGGTCGGCACGATGCAGACCGACTCGAACCTGACGATGGGCGGCATCGGATTGATGGTCGACCAGGCCAGCGCCGAGTTCGACGATGTCGTCGTCCGCTCGGCGCCGTAGCGCTCCGCTCGCTCGCCGCACCGAGCAACCAGGAACCGGGATCGGTTTACGAACCGTCTTGGTTTCGAGACCTCGCATACGGATCCCAGGTGCGCCGTCGGATCTTGCGTTTCCGCTTGCCTCTCGTCGGAGACTCACGTGCAATGATCTTCTCCCCTGTGTCTGTTGAGCCCCGGCCGTCGGGGCGGGAGGCGCGCAACGTTGAATCTTCAGGCCCCGGTCCGGAGATCTCGCTCCGCCACCAACCTGCTCGGCGTGCACGACCAAGGCTCGATCCTGATCGTCGAGGACGACCGCAGCATCCGGGAAGCGCTGCGCGGGCTTCTCGACGACGAGGGTTACTCCGTGACGACCGCCGAGAACGGGAGCCAGGCTCTGGACCGGCTCCGTTCGCATGAGGCCCCCGACCTGATCATCCTCGACCTGAGGATGCCGGTCATGGACGGCTGGGAATTTCGGGCCGCCCAGAAGACCGAATCATCGCTGGCGGGCATCCCGGTGCTGGCGATCTCGGCCGACGGCAGCGCGAAGGCGGCCGCGATCGACGCCGCCGCCTACCTGCACAAGCCGCTCGACCAGGACGCCTTGCTCGATGCCATCAGCCGCATCATGGTCGACGTCGAACGGCAGCGGCTGCTGGGAAAGCTGGAAGAGGCCGAGAGGTTCGCGGCCCTGGGCAGGCTGGCCGCCAGCGTCGGTCACGAGATCAACAACCCGCTCGCCTACGTGTCGATGAACGTCGATCTCGCGGCCGTTCAGATCAACGCCTTCCGGCGGGGTCACGAGGGATCGGTCGCAGATTTCGAGGCGCTGTCCGCGATGCTCAGCGACTGCCGCATCGGCCTCGATCGGATCCGCGACGTCGTCCGGGATCTCCAGCGGCTGTCGCGCAAGTCGGGGCTTCGGCGCGAGGCGTTCTCGCTCAATGGGCTGGTGGACGAATCGCTCGCGATGGCGCGCAACGCCATCCAGCACCGGGCGGTCGTGCGCAAGCAGTACGGCGATTCGCCGATGGTCGTCGGCGATCGCTCGGCCATCGGCCAGGTGATCCTCAACCTGGTTCTCAACGCCGCGCAGGCGCTGCCCGAGGGCCGCGCCGAGGCCAACGCGATCACCCTCAAGACCTGTCAGCAGGACGGGACCATCATCGTCGAGGTGAGCGACACGGGCGCGGGAATCGCGCCCCACGTGCTTCCCCACATCTTCGACCCTTTCTTCACCACCAAGGAGGTGGGCGAGGGGACCGGGCTGGGGCTGGCGGTCTCTTGCCGCATCGTCGCCGATCACGGCGGCCGGATCGAGGTCGACAGCCAGATCGGGCGTGGGTCGTCGTTTCGGGTGGTCCTGCCGATCGCGGGACCTCCGATCGAGACGTCACTTTCGCGCACGAAGCCGCCCCGCGACGAGGCACCGGTGCGCCGTCGAATCCTCGTCGTCGACGACGTGCCGGCCATCGGCCGCACCATCGCCGCCGCGCTGCCGGAGCACGAGGTGATCGTCGCCGCGCAGGCCGCCGAGGCGTTCGTGCGCTTCGCGGCCAACGAGGTCTACGACGTCATCCTCTGCGATCTCATGATGCCCGACCTGAACGGGCGCGACGTCGTCGAGCGCCTGAAGATCCAGTGGCCTCATCTGGCCGAGCGGGTGGTCTTCATGACCGGCGGCGCGTTCACCGCCGAGTCGCGTGAGTTCCTGCAGCGCACGCCCTACCCGGTGTTGACGAAGCCGTTCTCGATCGACGACCTCAGGGCCGCGGTCATGGCGCGGATGCACGATCGAATTCGCGGGCCTAACTGACGAAACGCGAAGACCGGTTCGACCTCCCGCGACGAAGAGCCACGAGCGCCGTTGCGCCGAGCGCGACGGCGAGCAGCGCCAGCGCCCAGGACGGCGCAGCCGGGACTGTCTGGGGCGCCGCCGCGCACGACGTCCCCACCTCGACGAATCCTGGCTTGCACGCGTACGTCACCGTCAGGCTGGGAACGAACATATCCGCTTCGGTTGAATAGAACCTCTGCGCGCCCCCGACGACTCCCTCCGTGCTGCTCGCAACCCGCCAGCCGTCGTTGTTCGCGGGCGCGTCGATCCACGATTGCACGTCGCCGACCATGGCCGGGTTCGAGGCGGAGTCCCAGATGACGGGCGCGCCATCCCCGACCCCGGTGGTGTCCGCCTGGCCGCTCGGCGACGCGACGACGGTTCCGCCCGCGGTCGTCCAGGCCGTCGACGTCGCGCAGTTCGTCTGATTCCAGGTCGCGCCGATGATCGTTCCGCTGCACGGCTGCCCGACGGTGAACGCGCTGGGCGCCTCGCCCGTCCCGTTGCCCTGAATCCACGGCTGGGTGACCGCCTGCAGCGTGTCCACGGCGGCCTGGCCGACCGTTCCGTTCCCGAGCGCGCGCAGGGTCAGCCGCAGCTGAACGTTCGTGATCGTGGCGCGTCCCTGGAGACCGGCCGGCATGGCGAAGCGAACCAGGGCGCGCATCGTCCCGCCGTGCCCATCGGTCCCCGTGAACACCGAGCTGCTGCCGCCGTTGTTGTTGTCGGCATTCCCGCTGTTGATGAACGTGTCGTCCGAGGGGGCCAGCGTCTGGGTCGCGCTGAACGACGGCGTCGCGGCGAGCAGGCTCGGCAGGCCGACCGCGACGGCGGACAGACGGCGCAACCATTCTCTTGTCCGCAGGACCACGGGTTTTCCCTGGCCCATACGGTTTCGCGATGCGCCCGCGACCTCAACCAACGATCGCGTGACGGCTGCGTGGCGCGACCGTTCAGTGCCGCGCGCGCGCGGCGGCGACCGCGTCGCAGAGCTCGCGGGCGCGGGCGGTCACGACGGCGTCGTCTCCGCGCGCGAGCGCGGCGGTGTCGACCAGCTCGGAGCCGACGCCCAGCGCGGCGGCGCCCGCCGCGATGTACTCGCCGGCGGTCTGAGCGTTCACGCCGCCCGTCGGCAGCAGCTTCACGTCGGGCAGCGGGCCGCGCAGCGCCTTCAGGTACTTGGGGCCGCCCACCGCCGACGCCGGAAAGATCTTCACCATGTCGGCGCCGGCCTTCCACGCGGTGATCACCTCGGTCGGCGTCAGCGCGCCCGGCATGATCGGCACGCCGCGCTCGTGGGCGGCGGCGATGGTGGGCAGGTCCAGGCCGGGGCTGACGATGAACGCGGCGCCCGCCTCGATGCAGGCGTGGGCCGCCGCGGCGTCCAGCACCGTGCCCGCGCCGACGATGGCGCGATCGCCCAGGCGGTCCACCAGCGATCGGATCGCGGCCGTCGCGTTCGGGACCGTCATCGTGATCTCGAAGATCGAGATGCCGCCGGCCAGCACCGCCTCCGCGGCCCGCATCGCCAGCTCGGGTGACGGCGCCCGCACGACGGGGACGATGCCGACGGCCTCGATGCGGCGGCAGACGTCGGCGCGGCTCACCGGTCGATCCTCGCGCCCGCGCCCTTCATGGCGCGCATCACCTCGGCGAACGTCGCCATCGTCGTGTCGCCCGGCGTCGACATGGCGAGCGCGCCATGCGCGACGCCGCACTCGAGCGCCCACTGCGGATCCTTGCCCGCCAGCAAACCGTAGATGAACCCCGAGGCGAACGAATCGCCGCCGCCGACCCGGTCCAGGATCTCGACGCTCTTCTGCGGGACCTCGTAGAACTGCCCCTCGTGCCAGCAGATCGCGCCCCAGCCGTTGACCGACGCCGAGGGCGCCGTGCGCAGCGTCGTCGCGACCGCCTTGATGTTGGGGAATTCTCTGACGACGCTGGCGATCATGGTGCGGAATGCGCCCGTCGACAGCGAGCCGAAGTCCGGGTCGACGTCCTCCACCTCGAAGCCGAGCGCGGCCGAGAAGTCCTCCTCGTTTCCGAACAGGACGTCGACGAACGGCATCAGCGATCGGTTCACCTGGCGCGCCTTGGCCTTGCCGCCCACCGATCGCCAGAGCGAGTCGCGGTAGTTCAAGTCGTACGATACGCAGGTGCCGTGCCGGTGGGCCTCCTCCATCGCGGCGTGCGCCACCGCGGGCGTCCCCTCGGACAGCGCGCAGAAGACGCCGCCCGTGTGGAACCAGCGCGACCCCTGACCGGCGCCGCCGAACAGGCTCTTCCAGTCGACGTCGCCCGGCTGCATCTGCG
>Ga0209465_10000599_pt1 | contig 16641 bp, 15 predicted proteins | sample PanSoiPlot1MoBio_FD_188321 | JGI IMG/M metagenome (GOLD analysis project Ga0209465, IMG submission 188321) | Tropical forest soil microbial communities from Panama analyzed to predict greenhouse gas emissions - Panama Soil Plot 1 MoBio (SPAdes)... | ecosystem: Environmental > Terrestrial > Soil...
GTTCAGCACCGACTAGCGCAGACGGGTAATACCCGGAAATCCGTCGAATCCAGTATCGAAGCTGAGGACGCGCTCGATGCCGTGCTGCGCCATGACCGCCAGATGCACGGCATCGCGGGCTGAGAGCCGCTGGTATCCCAGGACAATCTGCTTCGCGCGTTCAACTGCCCTGCGATCGACCGCCAACACATCATCGGTGATTCCGAGCAAGGCATCGAAGGCTGGTTGAATGGCGTCGCGACGGGCAATCGCAATGTAGCGGTGCAAGATTTCCTGGAGGACCTCGGCGTCGGTGACCAGGCGCTGGCGATCCCGAACGAGCTTTTCCAGTGCTCGCTGTGCGTCTGTTTTGTGGGGATGCGCCGCACCCACGAGATACATCGGAATGTTCGAGTCAATGAGAATCACGGGAGAGTGCCGGTGCGATAACCGGTCTCGATCTCATCGAGCATTCGGTCGATATCAGCGGTGGGATACTCGTGCTGCGCTGCCAGACGGATTACCTCAAGCTTTTTGGAACCGCTCCCGTCAGGCTCTTGGCGGCGGGCGGACTGAAGCGCCCGGCGGACCCATTCGGCGAGGGACATGTGCTGCGAGCGAGCGGCCCGCTGGATCTCGCGATATTCCGGATCCTGAAGAATTACCTGCAGTCGCTTAGTCATGATATGAGTTTACTTGACTCCTTGTAGTGAGTCAAAGCCAGCGGGGCTCACCGCCTTGCTGCCTTGTGACCGCCACCACCGAAGACGCAGGCCACCCCGAATAAATAGCCCAGGTTGTACCAGGCGCCGTTGTTGTGCACCTCGTAGATGTTTAGTCCACTCTTGAAAAGTGAAATCACAAACACGAACGGCGCGATAAAGCCTTGCCACAAGCCAGTCCAGAATCCGGCAACGGTGTGGCGGTCATTCGGTGTGCTCTTCAGATGGTTTGGTCCGGGGGCACAGGCGGCGAGGACCAGCAAAAACAGGAGAGCGAGAATGAATAGGGTGAGTTTCATGGAGGAAGCCTCCTAAAGAGATGTACGAGACAGGAGCAAGAAAGGACTCGCGGATTTTGCAGTCACTGGCGCTACTCCCTACCGCCCTCAGGAGGGCGTATGAATATCTCTCGCGCGGGCCTGCTGCAGGTTCACTGTACTCGCCAACACCACCGGTCATGTTGATATCTGGGTGCCCGCCGGAACCTCCGGCGATATTGGGTCGTCTTGGGTTGCTGCTTTAGCTCCGGAACTTATGCTTTGAGCAATACGGGAGGCCTCTGGCAGCGTGTTTTCTTCACCAACCCTGAAGGGACATCCAACGAGTTCGGCTTGGAGATCTTCAGCGCTGGTGGCGGCTGCATCTTTATCGCCAACCCCGCGGCAGCCGTTCCCGAAGCGTCGAGCCTTTTGCTGCTGGTGACCGGAATGGCTGGAGTCGGACTGAGCATTGCATTCCGGCGCCGGCACTGAGTAATCCTGCGCGTGCTGTGTTTCCGCCGCTTCCAAGCGGGGCGGAAGCAGCGGTGTTCCTGATCAATTCATCCCGAGGTGAGAACGCGAGGTGACTGTGACCTCGCCTAGTTCGTGGCGGCCGTCACCTGCGCTTCGTGGGGCGCGAAGGCATCCGTCAGCGAGATCACCCGCAAGCCTTTCTTCAAATCGTCGAGCGACGCTGCGCTGCTAATGCTGAGATCCACCGCCTGCCCCGGCAGCAGGTCGAAGTAGTTGTCAACGAGTTTGACATCAAGGTTGGCAAAACTCACGTAAACACTCTTTGCCAGCACCGGCGACGCAAGGTGAAGGGTATAGATTCCCGGTGCGTTTCCCGCGGTTAGCATGCTGTCAATCTTCGCCTGCGGTAACTGCATGTCCTTCTTGGGTACAAAGAACAGCTCATTACTCGAAATCACCTTGTTGTCCACCAGAAGATCGGTCACAGCAAACACCTTGCCGAGATCGCAATTCGGCAGGTTAGTGATGTCGAGCATCGGAATCGTGAGGTACACCTTGCTGGCCAGTGGAGCAATCGTCACCGGCAGCGGCTTATCGCTGAGTATCTTGCCGTCAAACGTCATTATGCGCACCCGCAGCGTCGCAACCGTCGCTGTCGTCTTGTCGGAAACGACGTACACCGCGACGTTGCCTTCTTCCTGGTGCGGCGAAACCAGAATCGGCGCATAGAAGCGACGCGCGTAATAATGCAGCGCCTTCCAGCGTCCGTAGTAATCGAGGCTCGACCATGAAGCCACGGGCCAGCAGTCGTTGAGCTGCCAATAAATCGAGCCCATGGTCCGCGGGCGATTGCGGCGCAGGTGCTCTGCTCCGATCTTGATGCCCTCGGCCTGCAAGACCTGGCTGGCATAGAGGAAGGAAGCGAAGTCTTTTGGCTGGGGATAATCGCGCAGCATGTAGTCGCGGATGATGGCATTGCCAGCGTTGTTCTTCTGATGTGCCAGCATGACCGGCGTGAAAATGTTGACACGATCTTCCGCAACGGTGAAGGTCTCGATCGTGCGCATCTCGGGAAACGACTGGAAACCGTACTCGGTCATAAACCGCGGATTGTGCTTCTCGTAGTCAGCGAATGGTACACGGCCGTGCCAGACTGTCCAGTCGTGCATGTCACCCGACTGGTATTTGTCGTTGACGGTTTCATAATCGGCGCTGGGCGAGCTGGGCCAGTAAGGCGTCTCCGGCGCGTAGCGGCTGACCGCCGCCGCGAGGATTCCGCTGAATGTGGAGACATAATCCTGCCACATCTGGAAGCGGACATCGGCGGGCAGCTTGTCGCGATCTTTCCAAGCCAACGCGACCTCCGTCTCGTTGTTGCCGCACCAAAGAACGATGCTGGGGTGATTGCGTAGGCGGCTCAATTGTTGCTCGGCTTCGGCGGCGACGTTCAGCTTCCAGTCATAGGTGCCGGGCTGCCAGTCGTTGCCGAACATGAAGTCTTGCCAGATCATGATGCCGAGCTCGTCGCAGAGGTCATAGAACTCTTCGGTCTCGTAGTAGCCACCGCCCCAGTGGCGGATCATATTCATATTGGCGTCGATCGCCGACTGCAACACCTGGCGGTATTGCTGCGTGCTCACGCGCGTGGGAAAGCTGTCAAAGGGAATGACGTCGGCGCCTTTGCCGAAAACCGGAATGCCGTTGACGATGAACTCGAAGGAGCGTCCCCACTGGTCCGGCTCGCGGCGCAACACGACAGAGCGTAGTCCAGTTTTGACGGTGGCTTCGTCTTTCACCTGCTTGCCCATCTTGAGCAGCACATTGAACTTGTAGATGGGCTGGGAGCCGTATCCAGCGGGGTACCACAATGAAGGATTCGCAACATCAATTGGCAGCATGACTCGATTGACGCCGGGCTGGAGTTGCACGTTCCGCAATCCATCACTCCGTTTGCCGGATGCGACCCCATAATCGACGGAGACATTGGCATTTCCCGCTGCAGTCGCTGTAACTTCAACTTCGGCCAGCAGGTGCGCGACGCTGCTGTCGACGTCAAGCTGTCGGATGTGCACGTTGGAGATCCGCGCCTCATCCCACGCCTCGATTCTTGCCGGGCGCCAGATACCGCTGGTGACAAACCGCGGCCCCCAATCCCATCCATATTCGTAAGCAGCCTTACGAACGTAGGTTTTCGGTTCAACCCGCGTCTTCGGCTGCCAGGGGTCACTGCCCGCGATCTCGGCTGCCGCTTTGATCGGTGACGGAAAAACGATGCGCAGCGCATTCGCACCCGGCTGCAGTTCGCCTTTCACCGACACCCGCCACTCGCGAAACATATTGTCGGCGGTGAGAATGAGCTTCTCGTTCAGATAGACCTTGGCGTAGGCATCGAGGCCTTCGAAGATCAGATCAATATTCTTCTGCGCAAGCAAAGCTGGCGTGGCTTGCGCCGTAGTGCGATATTCCCAGTCGGCGTTCTCGATCCATTGCAGCTTGGCCTCGTTATCGCGATAGAACGGGTCGGGAATGAGTTTGTTATTCAGCAGGTCGAGATGCACGCACCCGGGTACCGTCGCAGGATGCCACACCGACGCATCATTTGCCGAAGGGGTCGGCGCCTGCACGGCCGGTCGTGAAAGCACTTGGTGAAATTCCCACCCGGAATTGAGCGGGACGATCTGTTTCTGTGGGGCAGAAGCGGAAGCGAATCTGGAAGCAAGGATCACGATGGCAACAATCACAAGAATTCGGTCACGGTACAAGGCATGGGCTCCTGTGGTCTTACAGAAGCCAAATAGTATCAAGGAGCCGTCGCCATTTCGCTGACAAGAACTCCTTCGATGAATGAAGGGAGTGGAACACCGCTGCAGCGCTGCATGGGAGTGCTTGTTGAGTGCGGCTTTAGCGGCTGAGGAGTCCCTAAGCCACTCGCCAAGTGCAGCAAATTACTAATTACCAGTAGCTTTCTCCCTGCTCTCGCTACTTCCGTGGTAAAGATCTTCCCGCGCACAGTCGGAGGGCGGCCTTCCCCCAAAGTACTATAGCCAGCTATTCCACTGGCCACCCTCCGGTGTTACTCTATTGTGCATAACGGTGCGACCAAAGTTGTCCGGTTGCAGCGGCGGGCTGGCCTGCCGGCATCCTCGGAACCGCTAGGCCCTGAATCACTTAGACCCTCAACTTTGCTACAGGGATTGGTAACAGGTTGCCCATGTATGTCCGGGCTGGTGTGCGCGAGTTGTGGCAGTCAAAGCCTATTAGAAAGAAGCAGTCGTAATGTCATCCAACGGATTTCACAACCGTACCTCCCGCGTTGGCAATATGCGCTCGCTGTTCAGCATGTTTTCCAGCGACCTCGCCATCGATCTCGGTACCGCTAACACTTTGGTTTACGCGCGCGGCAAAGGCATCGTCGTCAATGAGCCTTCCATCGTCGCCATCAACAAAAACACCGGTGAAGTGGAGGCTGTCGGCAAAGAGGCCAAAGAAATGCTGGGCCGCACGCCCGGCAACATCGTCGCCATCAAGCCTATGAAAGACGGCGTCATCGCGGATTTTAAGGTCACCGAGAAGATGCTGAACTACTTCATCCAGAAGGCGCACAACCGCAAGATGCTGGTGCATCCGCGCATCGTCATCGGTGTCCCCTCCGAGATCACGCAGGTGGAGAAGCGCGCGGTCATGGACTCGGCTTATCGCGCGAAAGCCAGCGAAGTGCACCTGGTCGAGCAGGCTATGGTAGCCGCAATCGGCGCAGGCCTGCCCATCACCGAGCCCAGCGGCAATATGGTGGTGGACATCGGCGGCGGCACCACCGACATTGCGGTGATTTCGCTCAGTGGCATCGTCTATTCGCGCTCTGTCCGGATGGCCGGCAACCAGATGGACGAAGCCATCATGAATTTCATGAAGCGCAAGTACAACCTTCTGATCGGCGAGCGCACGGCTGAGATGATCAAGGTGGAAATTGGCTCCGCCTATCCGGTGGAGAAGCCGATGACTATGGAGATCAAGGGCCGCAACCTGATCGAGGGGGTTCCCAAAACGATCACCATCGACGACAGCGAAGTGCGCGAAGCAGTGGGCGAGTGCGTTTCGACCATCATGAACGCGATTCGCGTGGCTCTCGAACGCACGCCGCCGGAACTCTCGGCCGACATCAGCGACCGCGGCATCGTGCTGACAGGCGGCGGAGCGATGCTGAAGAACCTCGACAAACGCATTCGCGAGGAAACCGGACTGCCGGTCTCGATCGCCGACGATCCGCTCTGCAGCGTGGTACTGGGCACCGGCAAAATGCTCAGCGACTTCAAGCTGCTGCGCAAAATTTCGATCGACTAGATTTTTGACCACGGAGAACAAACAGAGCACGGACTTTCTTGACTATTCCCTCCGTGTTGGGAGCTTCCCTGAGCAAAGTGGAAGGGGACCTCGGTGGTGAATAGTCCCTTATGTGATCAGCATATTTGATTACGCTCCAACTGCGTTGCTGCAATGCCACCACTTCTGCTGCAATAATGATTCTCATCCCGGCTGCCTTCCGCCGGTCCTGTTATGGAAACCATTCTCGGCCGCTACAAGAACCTGATCGTGCTGGCCGTCATCTTGTTCGCCCAGATCATCGTACTTGCGATGCAGGTGCGGCGCCCGGGGCAGGAAGGTGAAGTCCGACTCATTCGCGTTTGGGCGATCGGCACGGTTACTCCATTCGAAAAAGCGGTCATCCATACGCAGAAGTGGTTCCACGACAAATGGACCGGCTATCTTTACCTGCGTGGCGTCCGCGACGAGAACTCGCAACTCCGCTCCGAAATCGAGCGCATGAAGTTGGAGCAGGCGCGCGTGGCGCAAGACGCGAAGATGGCCCGCCGGATCCAGACCCTGCTCGCCTTCAAGGAACAGTACGTTGAGAGAACCATCGCCGCGCAGGTCATCGGCACCAGCGGAAGCGAGCAGTCGCGTGTGCTCTACATCGACAAAGGTTCGGACGACGGCATCAAGCCGGACATGGCCGTAATTACGCCTACCGGCATCGTCGGCAAAGTCGTGCAGGTGTCCGCGGGCTCGGCGCAGGTATTGCCCATCAACGACCAGCTCAGCGGTGTGGGCGCTGCGCTGAAGGACTCACGCCTGCAAGGCATTCTCAAGGGCGCGCCCAACGGCACCACCACGCTGCAGTACATCATGAGCGACGAGCCGGTTAAACCGGGCGAGGAGGTGATCACCAGTGGCGGCGACCGCATCTTCCCTAAAGGTTTGCCCGTCGGCACTGTTGCCACTGTCGAGCCTGGCAAAGACCTCTTCCTCAACATTCGCGTAACTCCGTCGTCACGGCTCGATAAGTTGGAGGAAGTGCTGGTCATCACCAAGATCGAGTACAAACTGCCCGACACCAAAGACCTCGGCCCGATTCGCGCCTCCGACATTCTCAGCGAACGTTTGCCTGGTGTGCCCACGACGCAAGGTGTCGACGCCGCCGGAAACGCGATCGCGCCGCCCAGTACGCCTAACGCATCTGCGGGGACAAGCGCGCAGGGTACCGCGACAACGCCAGCAGGGGCTGCGAAACTAGCCAAGCCGCCGAGCGCCACTGCTGGCCAATCGGCAACAAAGGCGCCGACCACCCCGTCCACCCCGGAGAGATCTACAACCACCACTCCGGCCGGGGCAATCGGCTCCACCACTAAGTCATCTGCAGCCACCACGCAGCCGCTGGTGCGGAAGCCGCCGCTAACTGCTACGCCCGGCACGACGAATCAAGCAACCACTCCAGAAACACCTGCACAAGAGCCAGCGACCGCACCTCCGACCACCCCCGCTCAGCCGCCCCCCACCCAGCCCCAAGCCTCTGAGGTTCCGCCTCAGTGACGACCCGCCCCATGCCATTTCGCGGAAGCTACACCTCACGAGAGCAGGTCGCGGTTTACGAGTTCAAGTGGTTCGTGATCGTCTTCGTGCCGCTGGTCGCGATCTTCATTCAGGCCTTCGTCAGCGCCAAGGTGCGCTGGCTGGCCATCATTGACCTGCCGATGATGGTGGTGATTTTTTTCGCCGTCGCGCGCCGCAATCCCATCACCGGATGCTTGACCGGTGCAATTATCGGCCTTCTGCAAGACTCCCTTGGCGGTCCCTCACACCCCATCGGCATGTACGGCATCACCGATACCATCATCGGCTACATCGCCTCTTCCATCGGCGTGAAGATAGATGTGGAGAACCCGGGCACGCGCTTCCTCATGACCTACGTCTTTCTCATTGTGCATCAAGCCGTGTACTTCGGCGTGGGCCACGGCCTGCTGCGCCAGCCTCTCCAGTGGAGCTGGAGCCACGTCGCCATCGCCGGCCTTGCCAACGGCGTCGTCGGCGTTTTCGTGTACCACTTCCTCGACCGCTTCAAACAGAGTTAAGCCTGGCACGCACGCCGAGGCTTCCTCCCTCCGTCTACAATGGTCTCTTATGATTCGTAACATCGTCGTTCCCCGGGTGCTAGGGAAATCGCAGGAGGACCTGCAGCCCGCGCTCGACCTGCTACGTTCTCTGGGCGCCTCTCCCGGACGCGAATGGCACGCCGGCGCCGCGCACGGATTCCAACTGGCAGCGCAAGGTGGCGCAGTCGAACTGATCGCAGCCGCTAGCGCCCCCCCCACTGACATCACGATTGAGGTTTCCGATGCCGACGCCGCATGGGAGATCGTGCAACGCCACAAAGTCAAAGTCCTCCAAGCGCTCACCGACACCGCCTACGGTGCGCGCTTGTTCGCCATCGTGGTAAGCGGCCTGCGATTGGCGTTCATTACCTGCGCCCACCAACGCGACAATGGCGTCGAGGGCTCCCTCCAGGCCCAAGGTAAGCGGTTCGCCATCGTCGTCGCCCGATTCAATTCGTTCATCACCCAGCGCCTGCTCGAGGGAGCCTTACAGGCTCTACGCCAATCCGGCGCAGCACGAGACGACATCACCATCGTGCACGTTCCCGGCTGCTTCGAGATCCCCTCCGCCTCGCGCCAGTTGGCCAAGAGTAGCGAATACGATGCCATCGTCTGCATTGGATGCCTGCTGCGCGGCGACACGCTCCATTACGACGTCATCGCCAACGAAGTGACGCGCGGCATCGGGCAGTCGGCGCAGGAGACGGGGGTTCCGCACGCTTTTGGCGTCCTCACCTGTGACACCCTCGAACAAGCCATCGATCGAGCCGGCCTGAAAGCCGGCAACAAGGGATACGAAGCCGGCCTGGCAGCCGTCGAGATGGCTTCGCTGCACGACAAGGTCGCAGCCCACACGGCAAGTAAGCCATGAGCAAGTCGGGCACACGCCGGAAATCGCGCGAGCTTGCGTTGCAAATGCTCTTCCAGCTCGACATGGGCAAGCAGGACTGCGAACGGGTGCGCGAAACCTTCTGGAACGAGCGCCGTGACCTCGACGAGAAGGTACGCGGCTTTGCCGATGATCTGTTTCGTGTCGCCGCCGAGCGGGAGAAAGAGATCGACGGAATCATCGAGCGGAACGCCGAACACTGGCGCATGGACCGCATGGCCGCTGTCGACCGCAATGTCTTACGTTGTGGGGTAGCGGAATTCATCGGCTTCCCCGAGACTCCCAAGCCAGTGGTCATCAACGAGGCGCTGGAAATCGCCCGCCGCTTCTCCACCCCCGAATCGGTGACATTCATCAACGGCGTGCTCGACAGCGTAGCCAAAGAGCTCGACGGCGTGAAGGGTTAGAGGACCCAGCAGGAACCGCCCGATTTCCAAACCTTGCTGTGGGATACCCTGCAAATAATGAGCCATCCACAACGGACTGCCTCCCATTGAAACCACCCCACCGCCACGGGGTCTAAATCAGTGCTAGATTTTGCTCATCGGGCGCACTTGGTGGGGTGTAGCGATTGTGGGGTTCGTTTGCCAGTGCAAACTGCACGGAAGTTCCGCTTTGGAGCATTTGAGCTCGATCGGCAAACTTCCGAACTATGGAAGAACGGCATCAGGATTAAGTTACAAGGCCAGCCGATCGCAGTCCTCTCGCTTCTCCTTGAGCATCCTGGCGAGCTAGTCACTCGCGAAGAGTTGCGCAAGCACCTCTGGTCGGAAGATACGTTTGTCGACTTTGAACATAGCCTAAACACTCACGTCAAGAAGCTGCGCCAGGTACTCGACGACAATGCCGAAACTCGGCGCTACATTGAAACTCTTCCGCGCCGGGGATATCGCTTTCTGGCCCCGGTCGAGATTGTCTCGAATGAATCATCGAGAGTCTCGGAAAATGTAGGCAGCTCGGTTCCTACGGCACCATCTTCCGAAGCACAGGCGCTGCCCTCGCAGCGGCTAATCGCGCTGCCGGAGCAGCAAACCTCCCCTCCGACTCTGCGGCGGCACAAATACATCGTTACCTCGGCAATCGTTCTCGCGGTGATCCTCACGGCGCTGTACTGGTTCTACCGCCCCCGCACACCTGTTGTCATAGGTATCCATCAGCTCACGCAGACGGGCCATCTCAAATCTCTTATGGGAGTACATCAACTGGTTACTGACGGCACGCGGGTCTACTTCGATCAGCTCGACGGAGACAGGTGGCGCATTGCCCAGGTATCGGTCAGAGGCGGAGATGTTTCCTACGTCCCCACACCGCTCATCCCGGACCCTCGGGTCGCCGACATTTCCGCAGATGGTTCCGAACTGCTGATTTTCAACGACCTGAGTTTCAAGCACAGTGCGGACGGACAGTGTGCTTTCTGGATCATCCAGCTTCCCAGTGGCCAGGCGCAGAGGCTACCTGATTGGGCGGGCGGCCTTACTTGGATGCAGTTTCTACCCGGCAGCAATCAGATTACCTACGTCAAACAAAATCAGTTATACGCTGCCAACCGCGATGGCACTGGCATGCACCAGCTCATGACCTTCCCTGCCAATTACTCGCTATCTTTGTGGCCTCAGTACACCATCTCGCCTGATGGCAAGCTGGTTCGCTTCCCCGCCCGATTGTGGCAGATTTGGCAGAGCAATTTGGAGGGCAGCAGGCTTCGTCAGTTCCTTCCCCAATTCCCTGAAGCCATGTACGGCGGTAGGTGGAGTGGGGACGGGAAGATCTATATCTTCGACCAGCTTGTGTACACAGGGACCTCCCTTTGGGCCGTCAACGAACGAGCTTCGCTGTTTCGAACTTTCGACTCAAAGCCGGTTCAGCTAACCAACGGGCCCATCGCATTTCCCGCTGCCACAGTCAGCAGAGATGGAAGAAAGATCTTCGCTGTCGGTGAATCCTTGCGCGGAGAACTGAATGTTTACGACGCTGGGGCCCGTCAGTTTCGGCCATACCTTGGCGGCATGTCGGGCGCATTCATCGATCATTCCCCCGATGGCCAGTGGATTACCTACGTTTCCTTTCCCGACGGGACCCTGTGGCGCAGCCGTGTAAACGGTGGTGAGCGCCAGCAGCTCACGACGCCCGCCGTCGGTGTGATCTTCAGCCCGAGATGGTCGCCTGATGGGCGCTTCATCCTGTTCAACGCCTGGCAAGTGGATCGCCGCATTGACGACTACAAGAAGATCTACATGATTCCCGCCGGGGGCGGCGCTCCCCTATTGCTTGTGTCGGGGGACTTTCAACCCGCCGACGCATCCTGGTCACCCGATGGGAAGTCGATTGCCTATGGTGGAGTATCCGGTGTCGGCGACGCCTCCGAAGTGAGGATTCTCGACATCTCTACACGGCAGTCGCGAACTGTCACGGGGTCGAAGGGTATGTTCGGACCGCGCTGGTCACCTGACGGCCGCTATATCGTGGCTGAATCCGGGGACGAAAAGAGAATTCTCCTCTACTCTTTTGTTGCAAATCGGTGGAGTGAGTTTCCTACTCCTGCTAACACTACCGAAATGGGTTGGCCGACGTGGTCGCACGATAGTCGTTACGTGTACGCGATGAACAATGCCCACAAAATCTATCGCTACCGGGTAACCGATAGTCGTGTTGAAGAAGTCGCCGATGCCAGTGAACTGGCGGTCTTGAGTCCTGTGTTCCGCTGGGGGTTCTGGTTCCAACTGACGCCCGACGATCGTATCTTGGTTCTGGTCGACCGCGGAACCGACGAGCTGTACTCGCTCGACTTGGACTATCGCTAGTGCAAGACGCTTCGCCTCCGCATTTGACTCAAGAAACGAAACGGGGCGCTCTCTGCTCTTAGCGCCCCGTTTCAGAGCCGCTGAGTCATGTTGGTGGGACATGTCCGGGCGGCAACTCGGCTTTCTTCTACTTCTTCGCCAGCAATGTCAACTCGACGACGTCTTGTCCGCCGTTACGCGCGACTTGGATCTCGTTAACTGAGGCCAAGAACTCTCGCGCGTGATCGGAGTTCGGCAACCACGCTGCTGCCAGAAAGTAGGCATTGCCATATTTGTGGAACACCAGCTTGGCGCGACCATCGGAATAAGCTGGCGAACCACTATTCGTCATGGTCGTCCGCATCTCGGGGCCGCCGACATGCTGTACAGTAATCGTCCGCTCACTCGGAGATGAGATCAGATACTCCCCGGCGGGCATCCCGATGTCGGCCACCGTAAAGGCAAACGGAATGTTAACGGTTGCGGAAGTCTTCTGGGCAACGGCGGGGGCCAAGGCCACCAGCACCAGAGCCAGTGTGAACAGGGTCGCACGGGTTGTGTTTCTCATTTCCAACCTCACGGGAGCAATGGCTCCGAATGCGCCGACTTTGCGCCTCAGCGGAAAAACCCTCAATGCACGGCGGGTGGAAGAGAGGTGGAAACGAGGTGAAGCGCAGATGAGCAGGGATGTGGCTGATGACAAAGGGATTAGTAATGCGTCACACCATCGCGCTTGAAGGGGGTCAGTCGAATGAAGCCAACTGGAATCGTTTTGCTATCGGCGGCGCTCATCCTTTCCGTGACCGGCTTGGGCCCGGGGACATCCCGCGCTGCGGCTCAGACTGCAGCCCAGACGCAACCGCCGCAACTTCCGCCAACCGTCGCTGCCATCGTGGATCGCCAGATCAGCACCGTCGAAAAGCTGATCATGGAGGCCGCGGAAGCCATGCCGGAAAATAAGTTCAACTTCTCTCCGGAAAACCTGAACATTCCAGGCGCCGACTACAAGGGCGTGCGCACGTTCGCCATGGAAGTCAAGCACGTTGCCGCGTCGAACTATGCCTTGTGGTCACCGCTTACGGGTGATAGGTTTCCCAAGGATTTCCTGGGTGGTAACGGTCCGGAGAACCTGCAGACCAAAGCCGAGATCATGAAGTTGCTGAAGGATTCCTTTGCCCTGGGCCACAAGGCAGCGGCTACGTTGACGGCCGACAACATGCTTCAGCCGGCGGAGCCCGGAGGATCGACGGCGCGCCTGAACCGTGCCAGCTTTGCCGTTGCCCATGCCTACGATCATTACGGACAAATGGTGGAGTACCTGCGGATGAACGGAATCACGCCACCGGCCAGCCGGGGCAAGTCCGACTAGTTGCCCCTTTGATATTTTGCGTCTGCCGTTCGCTGGGCTTCGGCCTAAGTCTTGAGCGGCGGAAGCCGCGTGGCGTGGGCGGTGCGGGTGCGGGCGGATTCGCACATAACCCGCTCAACCAGCTGACCGCCGGCCAAATCGGCGTGAGTCCGAGGCCTCCGGCTCAACGACCGCCTGCAACACAGCAATCCGGTGGACGCTGCGGACGCCTACGCCGGACCCTCCCATCAGATCGGCACCGCAAACGACCCGATGGTCGGCAACAAGATCGGCGGGGTCAATGTGTTCGGCGGAGGCCTGGCGCTCTACGGCCCCGGAAAGGTAATTGTCGGCGGCGTGGGCGTCAGTGGCGATACTTCCTGCGCCGACCACAACATTGCGTGGCGCGTGCGTAACAACCTCGGACTCGATCACCTGTCCGGAGTCGGCGGAGTCTCAGGCGATCCCGCGCGTCCCGACAATATTGTGTTTGATATCGCTTCCAATCCGTTCGGGGGAACCGGCATCAGCGCCGGCGGCTTCGGACATCCTACGTGCCTCAACACCTCGGGATCGAGCTCGCTACCACCCGTGCAGCCATAAACGCGGCGTGTCTTTAGTCCTTCAGTTACTTATTTGGATGGGGAGGGGTTGACCGGGGCCTCTGCGAAGCTCACACCAAATGGGTGCCCATCCGGCCTGGGTTTGGCCGGGTGGGTCTTTTCGTATCGAGGGCAAGGATTTTTGCTACCGGAAAGAAAAAGCCCCTACCCCGCCCAACCGCCAGAGCCTCGCCGGGCATGGTTGCACCAAACTGATGCAATGCACCGGGTTGAACCATTTCTTGCCGCCCGATAGGATGGAGAGTTTGCACTTATCGAGATTCGGAGGCAGTTTTATGGCAACGATGGAACAGGCGGCTCCCAAAGTCGCGGCCGGCAAGGTGGCGGTGTACAAGAACTTCATCGGCGGGGAGTGGGTGGAGACGCACACCGGGCGCAGTTTTGAGAACCTCAATCCAGCGGACACGCGCGATGTAGTGGGCGTGTTTCAGCGCTCGGACGCCGAAGACGTAAACTGCGCCATCGACGCGGCGAGCGAAGCGTACAAGAAGTGGCGGCTGGTGCCGGCTCCGCGGCGGGCCGAGATGCTGTACAAGGCGGCGGAGATCCTGATTGGGCGCAAGGAAGAGTACGCGCAACTGATGACGCGCGAGATGGGCAAGGTGATCAAAGAGACACGCGGTGACGTGCAGGAGGCCATTGACTGCGGCTACTACACGGCGGGCGAGGGGCGTCGGCTGTTTGGGCCGACGGTTCCGTCGGAGCTGCCCAACAAGTTTGCCATGGCGGTGCGGCAGCCGCTGGGCGTGTGCGCGATGATCACGCCGTGGAACTTCCCGATGGCGATTCCGTCGTGGAAGCTGTTTCCAGCGCTGGTTGCGGGGAACGTGGCGGTGATCAAGCCGGCGCAGGACACGCCACTTTCGACCTTTAACTTCGTGCAGGCGCTCACGGATGGCGGGATTCCGGCAGGCGTGGTGAACATCGTGACCGGCTTCGGCAGCGAAGTGGGCACTCCAATGACACAACATGCCGCGGTGCGTGCCGTGTCGCTGACGGGCTCGACGGCGGTGGGGCGCGTGGTGGGTCAGGAGGCGGCCAAGACCTTCAAGCACTGCTCGCTGGAGCTGGGGGGAAAGAATCCGATGATCGTGCTGGACGACGCCAACCTGGAGCTGGCGCTGGACGGCGCGCTGTGGGGCGCGTTCGGCACGGCCGGTCAGCGATGCACCGCGACCAGCCGCATCATCGTGCAGACGGGGGTGTACAAGAAGTTTGTGGATGAGCTGGTGGCGCGCGCGCAGAAGCTGAAGGTCGGCAACGGGCTGGATGAGTCGGTGGATATGGGTCCGGCGATCAACAAGGGGCAGATGGAGACAGACCTGAAGTACATCGAGATCGGCAAGGGGGAGGGTGCGAAGATGCTGTGCGGCGGGCACCGTCTGGAAGGCGAGGCGTACAAGTATGGGTGGTTCGTGGCGCCGACGGTGTTTGCGGATGTCGATCCGAAGATGCGGATTGCGCAGGAAGAGATTTTCGGGCCGGTGGTGAGCGTGATTCCGTGCGATGGGCTGAAGAACGCGATTGCGATTGCGAACGACATTGAGTATGGGCTGTCGTCGTCGATCTACACCAAGGATGTGAACAAGGCGTTCACGGCGATGCGCGACCTGTATGCGGGAATTACGTACATTAATGCTCCGACGATTGGCGCGGAGGTACATCTGCCGTTTGGTGGAACAAAAGCCACGGGAAATGGGCATCGCGAAGGCGGCATCGGCGCGATTGATTTCTACACGGAGTGGAAGTCGGTGTACGTGGATTACTCGGACAAGCTGCAGAAGGCGCAGATTGATCGGCCCGAATAGGAGCCGGCGGCGGGCTAGTGGATCGTGGATAGAAAAAGCAACTAGCACTGGCGACGAGCAATTAGCTAAGATCTGAGGGCGATTGCGGCCCCTTCGCGTTCTGTGTGAACTTCTAGGCGACGGGGTCGGAGGTAGTCTTCTGGCTGCGTTTTAATTCGTCGGCCAGGAGAATGGCTTCGGCGACTTCCTTCATAGTCTTGCGGCGGCTGCGCGCCTGCTTCTTGATGATGGAGTAGGCCTCTTCTTCGCTGACGCCAAATTCGCTCTGCACAACTCCCTTTGCGCGTTCGATGGTCTTGCGCATGGCGAGCTTGTCGGAGAGTTCGGCAATTTCATTTTCCATTCGCGCCAGCTCGATGGCCGCTCCCACCAGGTGTCCGATGGTGGCAATGGATTTGATTTCTCGTGGCTTGAATTCGTACGGGTCGCGATGCTGCAGGTTGATGATGCCGACCACGCGCCCGCGCGAGATTACAGGAATGGAAAGAAATGATTCGTAGGCGTCTTCGGACAACTCGGGGCAGGCGCGAAAGCGAGCATCTCGGGGCGCATTACGCGCGATGACGACAGGTTCGCGATGTTTGGCAACCCAACCGGTGATACCTTCGCCAAATGGGACCTTGAGGTGGTCGACGACGTCGGGATGGGGGTTTTTGGAAGCGCGCAGGACCAGCACATCGCTTTCAAGGACGTAGATGAAACAGGAGTCGCAGCTTACGAATTCGGAAACAATCTCCACAATTTCGTTCAGGACATCGTGCAGGGGATCGGCGGCCGCAATGCGACTGCTCACGGTATGAAGGAATTCAAGCGCAGGAATAGGTTCAGCCGTGTCCATGTGTTTCATGCTAACGAGGATTGAGCGGAGCGATCATCGATAGTTGCTATCGATCGAATCGTAATTATTTATGAATCGCTGGCCGCGTTTCGCCATCGCGAAAAAAACAGGGACGGCCGACGGTGGGTGGAATGCGACCGTCCCCAGGTAAAAGCTAATTGGCGGTAGCGATGACGGTGGTTTCACTGCGGGAGGCGGTTGCGGTCGCCTTCTCCACCGGCACCGGGAAGTACAGCGTTGTGTGGGATCCGGCAAAGCACACCGAACGCACGTTCCACACTGATCCTGTGACCTGCATAATAAGCGACGATTTCTCGCACCCGGTATAGCCGTCGGTGCCGACGGGAAGGGCGATGATGGCTGCGCCCGAGTGATCAGCGGGCGTGATAAACGCCTTCGTGGCGCCCTCGGCGTACATGGTGACCAGGTACTCGCCGGCCGGCAGGATGCCTGTGCCAAATTGGGCAGCGTGGGTAAGTTTGAATTTCGCTT
>Ga0209465_10000602_pt1 | contig 16611 bp, 13 predicted proteins | sample PanSoiPlot1MoBio_FD_188321 | JGI IMG/M metagenome (GOLD analysis project Ga0209465, IMG submission 188321) | Tropical forest soil microbial communities from Panama analyzed to predict greenhouse gas emissions - Panama Soil Plot 1 MoBio (SPAdes)... | ecosystem: Environmental > Terrestrial > Soil...
TCACCAACGTCACCAACCTCGTGAAACATTTCAAATGGGCGGCATCGGAACACGGCAAGCGACGCATTCACCAAAAGCCGCGCCTAGACGAAATCGAGGCCTGCCGGCGGTGGCTGGATTCCGAGCTGAGGATCATCCAGCCCCAAGTCCTTGTCTGTCTGGGAGCCACCGCGGCACAAGCTCTTGGGAAGACAATTTCGGGGCAACAGGCAACGGCGGCAATGGGCTGAATCACGCCTGGCTCCACACGCGACCGCTACCGTTCATCCCTCGTCCATCGTGCGTGCGCCGACAATGCTTCACGACTCGAGCAGATGAAAGAGTTCGTCGCTGACCGGAATGATTGCCAACTTGCTTCAACAGCTTCGGCACTGACCGGAACTCACTCACCGAGTTCGGCAAAGGTATGACCGGAATTCGCTATTGCGACATTCGGTAAAAACAGTCAAATGATTGCTGGTTATGAAACACAAGCCGCTCAGGTCCTTTTTCCCGAGATGCACATTCACGGAGCCAACATCCGCTTTCGCGGTGTCTGTAGTGGCAGCGGAAAGGAGCGGTGAACATGTTCGAAGACAGCCTGTTCGATTCAGGCGCGGGGAAACCCTCGCGCAAAGCCTGGCCTAAACTTGCGTCGTTCACCATCGAAGTCTGTGCGATTGGCGTGCTGGTCTTGTTGCCGTTAATTTACACTCAAGCGCTTCCGAAGCAACTTTGGACGATGGTGGAGACGCCTTCGCCTCTTCCGGGACACGCGCCGGCGCGTGTTGTGGATAACCAACCACAGCGCCACCAGGCGAGCCGAGACGAACTGGATTCTGCCTTGCGCGAGCCGAGGGAGATTCCGCGGGGCATTTCTAGCGAACGGGATGAGCCCCCGAACGAAATGCTGCCAAGCATTGGTGATTTTGTGCCGGGAGGCGCGGGCGAGGGAGTGCGAAATTCTGTGATCGCTGAGATCGCCCGTGCAGTGCCTCCAGTGGTGGTGAAACCGCCGCCGCCGAAGCTGCGCGTGTCATCGGGTGTGGCGTCCGGAATGTTGGTGTACCAAGTGAAGCCGCAGTATCCACCGCTGGCGGTGCAGTCACACATTCAAGGGACGGTGGTGCTGCAGGCTGTCATTGGCAAGGACGGCACAGTAGGGGACCTGCACCTCGTTAGCGGTCATCCGATGCTTGCCGGGGCAGCGATCGAAGCCGTGAAGCAATGGCGCTATCGGCCGTATCTGCTCAACAACGAACCGGTCGAGGTGGATACACAAATCAATGTGAACTTCAAGCTGGGTGGTGGCAGGTAGAGGGCTGCAGTATTCGTTCAATGACAAAAAGCCGGGCACCGAAGTGCCCGGCCAAGGGTGGGATTCGAGCGTTCAATCAAAGGTTAGAACGGTGGTCCAAAGAAGAACCCGGCCGATCCCTGGCCGTAGTTCCAGCAGGGGGGTCCCAAGGTGCAACCCACCGGGTGTGGCGCATGGCTCAACGTCCCCTGGTTCGGAAAGCTGTAGATGCCACCGTTGAACGGGTTACGCGTGAACCACTCCAAGTTGGCTACGTTCTGCACCGTGTAAGTGTAACCGCCACCCACAGGAAGGTTCACGTTGTAGACGACGTCGGCAGCAGCCATGCCCTCGATCACGTCACCGGTTTCGAGGTTCGCTTGTGCGAACGACACGCTGCCGTCAACCCACGGCGAAACCCGCGTCCCACCAACCTGGACGAACGGGTCGTTGTAAGTCTCGTCGATCTCATGGCTGAGAACCATGGTGTCATCGCCAAACGGTGCAAAAGGGTTGGTGAAGCCGTTGTCAGGGTTATGCGGGATGAACGTGCCCCATGTCCACACCGAGACACCGGCCGGATCCTGGATGCCAGCCTGAGCCGAGTGAAAACCCAGAACGCAGCATCTCCCGCCGGGGACGAACGCCATCAACCAGTCGGTGACGAAGATCGTAAAGGTCGTGTTGGGCGGCTTTGAGACGGTGAGGAAGAACTGAAAGGCCTTGCTGATGGTGTTGATGTTGAAGATCGGGAAGTCGCCGGTAGTGGGATCGCAAGGCGGGGCATTACCAGATTTGCAGGCTCAATCGCCGTTGTTCCACTCCAGGAACATGGTCCCAAAACCCGGTACACCCTGGTTATTGAGCACGGTGTGCCAGTTGGCAGCAGCCGGCTACACGCTGATGACTATCGGAGAATTGACCGGTTTTCGACGGCGGACCGGGATAGGTAGTGGTAGCGTCGAACAAGGGTGACGCCGCGATCAACGTGATGTCATCGCCCTGCGGATCGGTCGCCACGTTCGGGTCGAAAGTGTACATGATCGCGCCGCCGACTGTCAGGACCGATGTCACCGGGATGATCACCGTGTTGACCCTGGTGGTGCCGCCGGCCGAGGGACTATGACCCACCATCGAGTATGGGTACACGCTGTTGCGCGAGCCGGTGATGAACCAGCTCGAAAAATAGGGAATGGTGTCGACCGTTCCGTTGACGTAGGAGTTCTTTTTCGCACCCAGCCCCTGGTTCCTGAGTTTCTGGTTCATGGCGTAGCTGAGCTTGTTCAGCGTCTTGTATTGCGCCAGCTTATGGGAGTCGTACCCATAAAACTTAATGGAGCCCTTTGGGACCGGCTTGCCTGAAGTGGTTCTGGGGGCGACCCAGATCTTCTTACCGCTTGCGGCGAAACCCTGGACGGTTGCGAAGATCAACGCCAGAATGGTTAGTGAGCATAGAAGCTTTCGCATAGATTGATTCCCTCTTTCCGCACTGGAGTGGCGCTCCCCCACGGAGCGCATTCGCGGGCTGACCTCAGTACGCCAGCCCGATTCCTGTTCACGACCGGATACTGCGCCGGTCGGGACGAGCGAGAGGCCGTTTCTAACGGCCTAGCTTGCGACCAAACAGGCCGGCGACGCCGATCAGAGCGCTGCCCAACAACACCAGCGATCCCGGTTCCGGTGTCGTGTAGTTGAAGCTGACGGCGTCAAGGGCGAAATCGTTGTTGAATTGGCCTGGGTCGCCCGGTGAAACCGTGCTGATTTCGATGGCACCGATGTTCACCGCTGTTTTGTCCTGGATGCCGATGAACAAGTTGCTACCGTTTTCCAGCCCGTTGCTGACGCCGTTAAATGTCAGGGTAGTGAGCGTGTTGCCCAGCGGGTCAAAAACCGTAACGGTTGCGACAAAGGGGCCGTAGTGGTCGGCCTGGATGCCAAAGCCGATTCCACCTACCGGATTGGCTAACACCATGTCAAACGGGCCCAGACCACCAAAGCCGAAGTTGGAGTTGCCGGTCCAAACCAGGTTCTCGCCAAAGTCGAAGTTGCCGATCCAGTTTGTGCCTTCCTGCGCCGTTACGAATTGGCTGCCGTTGATGTTGCCAGCCAGGGCGAAATTTGTTCCACCCAAGCTCGTTACCAGCGCTGGCGTGGTGACGAGAGTTCCCGGCGCCCCAAGCTGTCCCCAGTCGATAGCGTCGGTTGTGAAGCCGGAAGCGCGGCTTCCAGAGGTGATGAAGGTGTCGGCGCTGGCGAACGTGCCTAGACACAGCACCGCAATCGTCAGAAGCAGAAGTCTTTTCCTCACTGTTCCTCCTGAAATCAGCGGATCGAGACTACGAAACATGGTTGATGTGTAGGTGAGCCCTCAGTGGGCCCGCGCCGGGCGAACAGACAAATAGGCGCAAAGGTCGGACAACAGCACTACGCTTTGGTGCGCAAGTCGCATTCCACTTTGACATTTGGCTAATTGCTTATCAGTTAGCAAGTTGCCATTTCGGCAAGAGAAATCATATGAAAAATGTTGCACACAAAGTAGCAAATTTGGGCAACCTTGGCGACAATCTGTTGAAAATACGGCACTAAGATGCTATCTGCTGTAATTTTGGGAAGAGAAAGCGTTGGTATTTCGGTAAACGGCTGGATGACCGAACGAGCGTGCAGTGTCAGTAGCGCCTTGGTGCCTATTCGATTCGGGCGAGCTCTTTGGAATAGAGCTGGTTTCGGGGAAACTCCTGAGCGAGTCCGGCGAGCAACACTCGCGCCGTGGATTTGTCCTTATCGCGCAACGCGGCCACTGCTAACAGGAGGCGGGCAAACGGAGCTAGGTAATATCCTTTCTCCGCCGTCCTGCGCAGGCGTTCAACACCAGCCCCTTTATCAGTCTGGCCACCGGTCATGCGCAACACCCAACGCACGGGAGCAGGTGTCGAACCCAGCAAGTAGTTTTCTACACCGATAGCCAGGTATGCGTCATAGCAGGTCGGATCGACGGCTAGCAGTTGCTGTGCCGTGGCACGCGAAGCTTTCATGTAGCTCAGGCTCGCGAGGTTGTGCTTTTCGATCATGGCAGCATAGTCGCCTCGCAAGCCGTTGGCCAGCACCCGCGCGAACAGGGCATTCGCATTGTTCGGCGATGTTGCCAGCGTCTTTGCAACCAGTTCGTCACCGCGCCCGAGCGCTGCCTCAAACGCAGTCTTCACCGCTGGGTCGGGATACTCGGCGCTGCGGTTGTCGAATCGCTCGTCATTGACGAACAGGTCCGATTCCAGGATGTGCAACCGGTTGAACTCGGAAAAAAGATAAGCTGCCCCATCGGCCACGAATCCCAGTGGATCTTGGGGATCCAACGCCTGGTAAGCCCGAAATGTGCGGTGGGCGCCGGAAAAATCGAGGTTGTACATCTGCCGGAAGCCTTGCTCTAGCTCCGGCTGGGGCAGGACGTGCGTGCCTTGCGCGAGAGCGTGGCCAGCCCACACCGCTAAGAGAATGGCAAGGGCAAGACTACGAAAAATGTGGCGACTGTACTGCAAGCTTTTATTCCCCTGGCGGTCGGTGCTTCCCTGTGGCCAGCTTAACTCCCGGGGATGAACCAACGATTGCTGCATCTTAAACCTGCGCTGACCACAAGCGGAAGTAGTAACCTCCACAATTTGGATTGGATGCTCACCTGATGGGAAGCAGATGGCAGCGAGTTTTTGCAAATTATTGACAGTACGGCCCTGACCGGCTGTTCAAGCCCGTCTGCCAATCCCTGATTCGGGAACGGCAGAGGTCTCGGAAAAGAAGTTGCAGTTGGGACGTAAGGGGCAAGTCTGACAAAGCGGGGACGACCGCTTGCAGATCTCTTGCCCGTGCCGGCGGAGAAGCTGATGGGCCCGAATCAGTGCTTCGCAATCGTCTGGCAACTGCGGGGCCAGCATCCGTTGAACATTCTTGTACATCGTGGAATAGTTCTTGTGTTCAGCCGCATATCCCAACCGAACCAGGACACGCAGGCCATTCGATTCGAGCGCCAAGATCGGATGACGCTTATTGAACAGTAAGATTTTTTCCGCAGCCGGTTCCCCGACGGCGGGAAACTTCCGCAAGTCTCGCTTGGCAGCGGCAAGTGGCTTGTCGAGTATTGGAGTAAGGTCATCGCCGAAGGAATCGCGCGCGATCTCGGCAGCCCGCCGTAGTTTCTCTTTCGTTGCCGCCGGAACGATGCCCCAGCCGGCGATGGCGAGAAGCAGGGAATCCTTCGCCCTTCGAATACCTGCTGGCGTGAGACCGGTCTTTGCGCGAAGTTCGGCGAAGGCTTCTGCTCGCCTGGTATCGTGGGCAAGGTAGGCGACGTTCTCCCACAGAATCATGGCAAAGGGCTGGGTTATGCCAGGCGGAGCCGGTTCGCCATAATGCTGCGCCAGACGGTCGATTAACCTCGGGAATGGCACCAGGCGGACAGGCATGGCGTAAGCATTATCCCTCACTCATGCCTTTGCGACACCATTCGATATCGAATGTTGAGTTGATGCGGCTGAATGGATAAGCTGCTGACAGCCTATGGTCTCGAGATTGGGGGACTGAATGTTCAACCGCCCTGTCATAGTTTGGTTTGTGTCTCTTGCCTGTGCGCTTACAGGGGTCTCAACCCTTGCTGCCAATCCGCAAGCTGACGATGCCCGCCTGAAGCCCGCTTATCGCTTCACACGCGATAAGTGGATTTATGTGCACCTGGAGGGCTCGCCTGCCGATATCGGATATCAGCACGGCTATCTGCTGTCGGCGGAAATCGCCGATGGCTTTAATGCCGTGAAGTTTATGGACACGCACCGCACTAAACGCGATTGGGAGTTTTTCCGCGAAACCGCGAAGACCGTCATCTGGCCGGGCGTGGATCACGAGTATCAGCAGGAGCTGCGAGGCATCGCCGATGGGCTGAAAGCAGGCGGCGTGCAGATGGATCTGTGGGACGTAGTGGCGCTCAACGCAATGGAAGAAGTCCCCGACTATTATGTGCCGTGGCTTGAGCAACAGCAGAGGCAGGCGACTGCGCAGGCTCGTCCAGCAGACCATTGCAGCGCCTTCGTCGCCACCGGCTCAATGACGAAAGACTACCGACCCGTGATTGCGCATAGCAACTGGACCAACTTTCCCGTCGGTAGCCGCTGGACCATCGTATTCGATATTGTCCCGACCAATGGCTATCGCATCATTCAAGACGGCTTCCCGGGAGTTATCGTCAGCGACGACGACTTTGGCATCAACTCCTCGGGGCTGATGGTGACCGAAACCACTATTACGCAATTTCGCGGCTTCGACCCCAAGGGCAAGGCTGAGTTCGCGCGCGCGCGCAAGGCGCTGCAATATGCCAGCTCTATCGACGAGTACGTAAAGATCATGCTTGACGGCAACAATGGCGGTTATGCCAACGACTGGCTGCTGGCCGACAACAAGACCGGCGAGGTAGCGCGCTTCGAACTGGGGTTGAAAGACTACCGCGTGTGGCGCACGAAAGACGGTTATTACGTCGGATCAAACTTCGCCAGCGATCCCAAGCTGATCAAGGAAGAGACCGACTTCGACCCGAACAATCCGGGCAGCTCGATGAACGCCCGGCACGTACGCTGGGACCAGTTGATGGACCGGTACAAGGGACAGATCGATGTGGCTATGGCGCAGAAATTTCTCGCCGATCACTACGACACGTATGAGAAAAAAGAACAACCGAGCGAGCGCACCTTGTGCGGACACGGGCCAAACTCCCCGCGCGGTACTCCCGAGTGGGATGCCCCGCCGTACTATCCCAGCGGGGCAGTTACCGCGCAGGTGGCAGACAGCACCATGGCGAAGAGCATGTCTTTCATGGCGCGCGCGGGGTATCCGTGCGGCGGAGATTTTCTGGCTGAGCCTTTCCTGAAAGAGCATCTCGAGTTCGATTGGGAGAAGCCCGTGCTTCAGGACATGAAGGGCAATTCCTGGGCGGAGTTCAGGGCGGGGGAGAAGGCCTACGGTTCGGTCAGGGCGGGAGAAAAGTAAGTGCGGCCACGGATCTACAAGGACGACCCGGATCCAAACCCAGATGCTTTCGATGGCCATCTGGCGGCGCTCGACAGGCAGTAAGCCCCCCGGCCAGCAGAAGCCAGAGGGTCGGCGCCGTGCAGGAGGTGAAGGCTCCGCCGTCTTTGCGAACAAAACCATGACGCAGGAACTGAAAGCAGGACACGCATCCAGCAGATCCATGTCACGGCGCGCAGGTCGTAGGACCTGCTCACCCCCGGGGCGTAAACCGATGAACCAAGGCCCCACGCCGCTGAGACCGGTGGCCTAAGCCATCCCACCCTTTCCTAAAAGAAGGGAAAGTCCTTCGCTCAATTTTGTCGGAGAACGAGTTTTTCGGGACCCTTGATAGTTTCGGCCGGATTCCAAGCAAAATTCAGCTGCATTTTCAGCAACGTGTGTGTTATAACACGCATCTCATAGATGGAAGCGGGAGCAAAAGTCTCTCAAACTTCAACAACTCGCCGCACAGCTCGCTCATCGCATAACACAACCACGGTTCGGAAAGGAGAAACCCAATGTTTCGCAAACTGGTTTCCACACCCAACGACTTCACCTACACCATCGTTCGGCTGGCTCTGGGCGTGGTGTTCTTTGCCCACGGAGCCCAGAAGATGCTCGGCTGGTTTGGCGGCTACGGCTTCCACGGCACCATGGGCTTTTTCACCCAGATGATGCACATTCCCGCTCCACTGGCCTTCCTGGCGATTTGCGCGGAGTTCTTTGGCGGCCTCGGACTGATCGTCGGCTTGCTGGGCCGAGTCGCAGCGCTTGGGATACTGTGCAACATGCTGGTGGCGGTCTTCACCGTGCACATTCACTACGGCTTCTTCGCCAATTGGTCGGGGCAGCAAAAGGGTGAAGGTTTCGAGTATCACCTTCTGGCAGGCGCGCTGTTGCTGGTGACCATCATCAAAGGATCGGGAGCGTTTTCGGTTGATCACGCACTGACGGGCTCATCTGCGGCCGAACCGACCGCAGTACCTTCATCCGCGCGGAGCCGGGCCGCCTAAAACGGGCGCCGGCGGTTCTGGTCCTCGGAAGCATTCACACGCGTTGCGGCAACTCGATCGTCACCATGCAGCCACGTGTATCTTTGCGGTTGGCAAGCTGAATGGTGCCACCGTGTGCTTCCACGATTTGCTGTGAGAGCACGAGACCGATGCCGGAGCCACCTTGCTTAGTGGTGTAGAACGGCACGAACGCGTTGCTGGGGTTGAGCAGTCCGATACCGTTATCCTGGACCATGAGTTGCACGCAGCTGTCGTGCTGCTGCCAGCGCAGCACAACTTCCGGCTCTCCTCCAGTAGCGGACTGCGACTGCTCCAGGGCGGAATCCACCGCGTTTCGAATCAGGTTGATCAGCATCTGTTCGATGAGATCGGGGTCCATCATCATCACGACGTCCGGCCCACGGTCGATGCGCACCGGTAATCGCGTCTCCAGGATCGCTACGCGCTCGGCAAGCTGGCAAAGTTCCACCTGCTGCAGCTTCGGAGACGGCATGGTCGCTAGCCGCCGGTAAGACTGCAGGAAGCGATGCAGCGCCGCGGTGCGCGACTCGATGATGTCCAGGCCGCGCTGAAAATCGGACTTGGTTTGCTCCGGCAGATCGAGTTGTGGGAGCCGCGTCGCCAGGCTTCCCGCAATCGACATGATGGGCGCCAGCGAATTGTTCAGCTCATGACCAAGCACGCGAATCAGCCGCTGCCAGGCGCTGCGCTCTTCTTCACGTAACGCGCGGCTCACGTCAGAGAGCACGATGAGCATATGGGGGACGCCGTTCTGGCGGAACGAGCGCTTGCGCACCATCCAGCGCGCATTGGGCGTGGAGTACGGCAGGCTGACCAGAGTTGCGTTGGCGGCTTCAAAGCAGGCGTCCAGACCGAGTTCGCTCGCCGTTCGCCCCAGTAACCGTGCGGCAGGCTGTTGCAGCAGTCGCTCGCTGGCGGCGTTGACTAATCGTAAAGACTGCTGCGGGTCGAACGTAAACAGGGGAACATCAATTTCGTCGACCACTCTTCGCAGAAGCGCGGTGGCTTCGATGGTCTGGATGCGCTGCTCGGTGAGAATATCGGCCAGCGTATTGATCTCCAGCGACAGCTCGCCCAGAGCGTCGTTGGGATTTGCCTCACGCGCGCGAAACGAATAGTCTTCCTCGCGGAGCGCGCTGACGACGTTGGCCAACGTCTGTAAAGGTCGAACAATCTGCTCCAGCAAGGCTAGTGTCAGGAGAAACCACAGCAACAGCTCGAAAATTGTGGTTGCAATCTTGACATCGCGCGACCAGAGTTGCACCCACACGAGCACTGTACCGAGGACCACTCCGGGAAGAGCAGCGAGCACGGCGAACAGGGCCATACGCCGTTCGTAGATCAGCCGGTGAGTTTTGAACTGCTCGCCGGTGCTGCGGTCCCGCTTGCGGTAACCGCTGCCGGAGCTAGAGTCCATAGCGTTCCATGCGACGATAAAGCGCGCCGCGGCTCAGCCCGAGGGCTTCGGCGGCCTGGCTCACGTTTCCATGGAAGCGCTGTAGCGCTTTGCGCACCAGGATGCCTTCGACTTCCTCGATGCTGAGCTCTTCCAGATTCTGCCCCTGCGGCCGCTGGAGGTTCAAGCCCAAATCCGAGACCTGCACCTCGTCTCCGCGCGCCATCAGGACCGCGCGCTCCAGCGTATGCTCCAGCTCGCGCACGTTGCCTGGCCAGGCGTACTGCATCATCGTCTGCATAGCCGCGGGAGCGACCCCCTTTACCTGGACGCGATAACGCTGCGCATAACGGGCCAGGAAGTGGGCCGCGAGGGCTGGGATGTCTTCTCGACGTTCGCGGAGTGCGGGCAGGTGGATTTCGACTGTGTTGAGGCGGAAGAGCAGGTCTTCGCGGAATAGTCCGCCGGCAATGGCCTCACCTAGATTGGTATTGGTTGCCGAGATCACGCGCACATTGACTCTTTTTGTGCGCGAGGAACCTACACGCTCGACTTCACCCGTTTCAATAACCCGCAGCAGTTTCGCCTGCTGGCGCATGGGAACGTTGCCGATTTCGTCGAGGAAGATCGTGCCGTTGTCAGCCAACTCAAAACGGCCTATGCGGTCGGTGCGAGCGTCGGTGAATGCGCCCTTCACATGCCCGAACAGTTCGCTTTCGAACGTGCCTTCCGGCAGAGCGCCAGTGTTCACGGCCACCAATGGCATATTGGCGCGAGGCGACAATACGTGGAGGGTACGGGCGACCACCTCCTTGCCGGTGCCATGCTCGCCAGTCACGAGAACGTTTGCATCGGAGGGACCGATGCGCGCCATGGTCTGCAAAACTGGCTGCATGGCAGGTGCAGAAGCGATGAACTCAGGCGCACCTTCCGCGCGGAGCAGGCGGGCTTCTGCTTCGAGCTGCTGTGTGCGCTGCAGGGCGCGATGCAGCTCGACCTGGGTGCGAATGATGGCCAGCAGCCGCTCGTTTTCCCACGGTTTTTGAATGAAGTCGCGTGCGCCGCGGCGCATGGCTTCAACAGCCAGTCGGACGTTACCCCATGCGGTCATTACGATGACCGGAAGATTGCTATCGAAGGAAACGATTTCGGAAAGCAGGTCCAGGCCTTCCTGTCCCGAGGTGGTATCACGCGTGTAGTTCAGGTCGATAAGTACTGCATCGTAGAACTCAGAGGCGAGACACTCGCGCACGGCTGCAGGTGACTTCGCCGTGTCAACTACAAAACCCTCTGGCCGCAGCAGCAGTTCGATGGCTTCCAGGATATGGGTCTGGTCGTCAGCTGCGAGAATACGCGCCGCACGCTGCGGTTCGGCTGCTTCCTCGGTTTCGGTGCCTTTACTTTGTGTCTGAACTCGGGCCAACGTGCTCTCCGGGCGATGCAATGCCATCTACCGCATCCTGCACTTGAATTCCATTATCCGCCAGAGTGGTGCCGGTGGCGCGCTGCAACTCCACTCTGGACTTCTGGTAAGCGGTATTTGCCGTCACCAGGTCGAGTTCGGCCACTGCCAGATCGCGTTGCGCGGTAAGCGTCTGGAAGCTCGAGCCCGCTCCCAGATCCTGTTCCTTCTGCATGATGGCGAACGTCTTCTGTGCCAGCTCGCGCGCCTTGCGCGCCGCCTCAACGCGGGCGCGGCTTTGTTCGAACGCATAGAGGGCGTTGCGAACTTCGATGCGAATCTGTTTCTTGAGTTGCTGCTGGCGAAGCTCCGCCTGGCGATATTCCAGCTCGGAGCGGTACTGGTCGGCCTTTGCCACCCGGTTGCGAATCGGAATGTTGAGGTTCATTCCGATGAAATAATCGGGCGACGTGTTGTTGTAGGCATTCTCAAACGCGCCCCAAAAGTTCGTAGGCAATGCAGACGCGTTTGGACCACCCTGATAGTTTGGATTCAATTCGCCGGCCAGTCCCGTGCCGCCGTAGAACCCAACCGCAGAAAGCGTTGGGAGCAGCGCGTTTTTTGCCGCCTGTCGGCTGATCTGGCGGTTCACCAGGTCAATGTCGGACTCAGCCAATTCCGGACGTCCCTGTAGAGCTTCTTTGATGAGGTCCTCCACCGGTTGTTCGGTGAAAGCGCCAGTCACCTCTGAGGTATCGGTGGGAACCACAGGCATCGATTCGAGCACCGGATCGTCGAGATTCTTGGTGATCGAATTCTTCATCAGCGATTCCTGCAATTGCAGGTTGGTCTTGGCGATAAGCAGATCTTGATCGCGTCGCGAAACTTCGGCCTCGGCGCGCATCACGTCCATCGCCGGAACGGCTTCGAGCTCCAGCTGTTTCTGCGTGTTCGAAAGGTTCGTCTGCGCGAACCCGTACGACTGTTCAGTCACACGCTCCTGTTCATAAGCACTGACCAGGTCCCAGTAGATGTTGGAGATTTGCGTAATTGTGGCGATGAGCTGGTCTTTAAACGAAATATCAGAGATCTTCTTGTTGTTCTTGGCAATGCGCAGGAAGCGCAGGTTGGGACCTAAACCAAAGCCCGCCAGCAACTGCTGCTGGATCGTAACTCTGTAATACGAGCCGAGCGACGGAACCAGGCTGCTGAAAACGCTGTTCGTCGTCTGTCGGTTGTTGTTCGACTCGAAGCTGACACTGGTTCCTGTCGGGAATGCCTGCTGATAAGTAATGTTGAATATCCCGGTGTTCTGCTGCAATGACGGAACACCGTAAATCTGGATGTTCGAAAGCGGCGTGGTGAGATGCTCGATCCCCATGTTGCCAAAGATCGACGGGTCATATGATTGCACGGGCGTACCAATGCCGAGCGTTGATTGCACCAGCCCGGCCGCGCCAGCGCCTGCGCCACCCGCACCGCCGGTCGTGCCGCCCGCTCCTGCGCCAGGAGCTCCCGTGCCAAATCCACCGACTCCACCTCCGGGCGTGCCTTGCACCACACCGGTGTTAACGCCACGAAACGAGCCGCCCGCCCTGGTACGCAGCAGGTCTGTATCGGCAATCGGCAGGTTGTAACGCGCGATGGCGACGTCCAGGTTGTTTTCGATGGCCAGCGCGATAGCGTCCCTAAGCGAGATATACAGTTTGCCATCCCGAATCAGCGTATTCAGACGCTGTGAGTTGGTGAGGTTTGGCTCAGGAACTGTGCTTGATCGATACGCGCCGAAGGGCTCCCAGGTGTGCGGCATCACAAGCTGCGAAGGCGTCTTGATATTCGCCTGGGCACTAGCTGTGACCTGCGCAGGATTGATCTGGCTTGCCGTCTGAGCCTGTCCGCCCACTAGAAACATGCACAGCGTGACAGCAACCAGGGGAGACCGGGAAAGTCGTTCCATCATGAGCGGACCGCCTCGCCAGGGGCCGCAACGCTGGTACTTGTATCGCTCACCAGCCATCCATCACGCAGGTTGATGGTACGACTGCCGTACGAGGCGTTTACGTCCGAATGCGTCACCTGCACGATGGTCGTGCCTTCGCGATTCAGCTCGGTAAAGAGGTCCATGATCTCCTTGGCCTGGCTGGAGTGCAGATTACCCGTCGGCTCGTCGGCCAACAGCAGCGCAGGTTTGTGAATCACCGCCCGTGCAATGCCGACAAGCTGCTGCTGCCCGCCCGATAGCTGGTTGGGGTAAAGATCTTTCTTGGCCACGATCTGAAAGCGATCGAGCGTGTCAGCCACCATCGCCTGCCGCTCACTTCGGGGAATGTCCTTGTACGACAGCGGCAGATCGATGTTCTCGGCTACCGTCAGGTCGTCAAGCAGGTGGTAGCTCTGAAACACCATGCCGATGTTGCGCTTGGCCAGTTCCGCACGGTCTTTCCGCTTCAGCTTGTGCACCGCTTCGTCCCGAAACCAGTATTCGCCCAACCACTGATCATCGAGCAGTGCAAGCACATTGAGCAGGGAAGATTTGCCCGCGCCCGACGGGCCCATGATGGTGAGGAATTGTCCCTCGGGAATGGTGAGGTCGATGCGGCGCAAGACCCAGGTCTCGCCGGCGGCCGTTTTGTAACTGCGCTCGAGATTTTTGAGATGGATCATGGTAGCAACTAGCAATTAGCAACCAGCAATTAGCAGCTACCCTTCCGGCCTACAAGGCCGGGTAAAACAACGCACTCGGTGTGCCCGACGCCCCGTTTCTTGCTGGCACGGGCATGAGCAAGAGCTAATTGCTAGCTGCTAGTTGCTACTTGCTTACTGGGCCTCCTGCATCAGTCGCTTCAATTCGTCTTCCGCGACAACCTTTCCGTCGAACAAATGCACCTCGCGCTCGGCGTGGGCAGCAAAGCGGGGGTCGTGCGTCACCATGCAGATGGTCGAACCTTCGCGATGCAGCTTCTGCAGCAACTCCATCACCGCTTCACCGTTACGCGAGTCGAGGTTTCCGGTAGGCTCGTCGGCCAGCAGTATTGACGGTGAACCCGCTAGCGCGCGCGCCACAGCGACGCGCTGCTGCTGACCTCCGGAGAGCTGCGACGGATAGTGGCGCAGACGGTGAGCCATGCCGACGCGCTCGAGCGACTCCAGCACGCGTTTCTTGCGCTCGGCGGAGGGCATGCCATCGCGGTACGTCAGCGGCAGCTCGACGTTCTCATAAACGGTGAGATCGCCGATCAGGTTAAAACTCTGGAAAATGAAACCAATTTCGCGATTGCGAATGCGGGAGCGATCGCTGAAGTCCAGATTCTCTACGGTCTGGCCGTTCAGCTTGTATTTCCCGTCCGTGGGCGTGTCGAGCAGCCCGATGATCGAGAGCAGGGTGGATTTGCCGCAACCCGAAGGGCCCGACATGGCCACATACTCACCCTTGTTGATCTTCAGGTGTACGCCGCTTAATGCGTGGGTCTCGACTTCGTCGGTGTAGAAAACTTTTGTCAGGTTTTCGATCTCGATCAACGGTGCTGTTGCTGTGCTCATTTTGTCTGTCCACTCTCTCGTGATTTTTGGCTCGTGGTCGATTCGCCGGCTCTTCGCTTAAACCACAATCGTCATCGAAGCCAATGGCGTCTTTAATCCAACTTCACCCGGTCCGTGTTGTCCCATCGCGACATATCGGAGAGGATCACCGTATCGCCTTCCTTCAACCCCGACTCGATCTGGATCAGGTTGACCGAAGCACGTCCGGTCTTGACCTGTGTCCGCGAAGCGCCATTGCCTTCCCTGTCTAGAACGAACATGGAAATCGTGCTGTTCTCCTGGCCGAAGGCTGGTCTGCCGACGTACAACACATTTTCTAGCTTTTCCAGGTCGATGGTGCCGTCGACGCTTAAGTCCGGACGGGCGCCTTTGGGCAACTCGCCTGTCAGTGATACGTCAACCGTGACCGTTCCGTTCTGCACCGCAGGATCGACGCGGCTTACCGTGCCGGCGATGATTCCGTTATGGGTGTCAATCGACGCCGGTTCGCCAATCTGAATGTCGCGGGCCTGGGTTTCCGGAATCTTCAGCGTCGCCATCAGGTGGTTCGGCTGAACCACCTTGGCCAATTCCGCGCCCGGAAGCACGTGCTGGCCGACTTGCAAGGGAACTTCCACCAGAACACCGGCAACGCCCGCACGCACTTTCATTTTCGCCAACTGCTCTTGCTTCAGTTGCGCCAGCGCGCGCATCTGGTCGACCTTGGCTTGCGCTGCCGCCAGTTGCGTCGCGATCGCCTCTCTGTTGATCTTCAGCTTCTCGTCTTCGAGCTGATTTCGTGTCACCAGCTCGTCCGCGCGCTCCTGAGAGGCTTTGGCGGTTTGTCCGGAAACCACGCCCAATTTGTAGAGTGCCTCGTCAGTTTTGGCTTTGCGCTGGGCTTCGTTGTTGTCGGTCGTGACGGTAGCCGCTCCCGCGCGTTGCGTCATCAGGTCGCTATCCAGCTTGACCTTCAAGCTCGCGTACTCGGCTTGGGCGGCTTTCACCTGCAACTGGGCGTCGAGCGCTTCTTGCTCCAATTCAGGGTTAGTCATCTCCACCAGAATCGTATCCGCTTCCACCTGCGAACCGGGCAGCTTCACAATCCGGATCACCGTCGCCTCCGTCTCGGCAGGAATTTGACGGACATCCTCATGACTTGGCACCAGGGAGCCAAGACCGCGCACCTGGCGCAGCATCGATCCTCTCTTTACGGTGTCGGTCCAGATGGTGGCGCGCTCCACGGTGGGAGCTGCAGGCTTTAGTCGTGCTACACCTAAGAAAAGTGCGAGCAGTACGATTAGTCCGACGGCGCCCCAGATAATCTGGCGGCGGCGCTTCTGCTGTTTAAATTCGGGGCGGGCGATATCCATTCTGTCAGGACAAAAGCACGCGCCTGACCAATTGCCAAATCTGCTACTGACTGAAATCAAAGCAGATGTGGGGGCGGTCGGGTGATGGGTTGAGCACGCACTGTTCTGAGACAACCAAAAGTGTCCGGATTCGGACAAGAGTGGGGCTGAACTCCCGGTTTTGCAGAGAGTTACGATGTGCTCCTATTCCGCTGCGGGACCTTGGCGGCCTCCTCGACAGCCTTCTGCAACTGCTGAACCAGCTGTACGTCCGGAGCATCCAGCCCCCCGGATACGAAGTTTCTCCAGAGGGCACGGCCATCCAGACCCTTTTGGACCTCAAACATCGCGAGCATGTCGCGAGCGTCACCCGCGTTAACCGGAGCAGCCCCGCTCACCTCCAACGGTGTCGGCGAGCTCTTGCCAAGCCGCATCTGAGGTTGGGTTGCCACAATCCGTCTTTTGCGCACAAGCAGGATGAGGTCGGCGTCTTCCGGCTTGTAGGCTAACTGGTATTTTCCCCACTTCTTGATTGCGTTTTGTACCGCGACAACTGCTTCGCGATCGTCCGGCATCACATTGGGACTGGC
>Ga0209465_10000605_pt1 | contig 16576 bp, 27 predicted proteins | sample PanSoiPlot1MoBio_FD_188321 | JGI IMG/M metagenome (GOLD analysis project Ga0209465, IMG submission 188321) | Tropical forest soil microbial communities from Panama analyzed to predict greenhouse gas emissions - Panama Soil Plot 1 MoBio (SPAdes)... | ecosystem: Environmental > Terrestrial > Soil...
TCCGCTCATCATCAAATCCTGTTTTCCTGATCAGGAACCGCGCCGCGGGCGCCTTGCCGCCCGGATCCTGGAACAGCTCCGGCGAGACGCGATGGGCCGCCTCACGGGGCCGACAGCCGACTTGGGCAATAAGTCACAGCGCGTGGACTGCGCCATTAGGGTTGCTGTCACAGGCCGATCCTCGTTCCTCTTGCCGATCCCCCGCGGTAGTAACCAGCCGCCTGTTGCCCGCTCGGGAGCGAGGCAGATAGGCGGATTTTCAGCGGCGGAGGACCGCTCACCTCCGACCTGGGGAAAGCCCGAGGCGGCGCGTTCCGGCGGCGTTCTATTGGCACCCTTGCCGGAACAGCGCAAGTGTGGCTTGGACACAAGAGGCGCAAAATCATCGGCGCCGTTACTCCTGAATGCACCTCGCCCTCTACCAGCCGGATATCCCGCAGAATACCGGGACGATATTGAGACTATGCGCCTGCCTGGGGATCGAAGCGCATATCATCGAACCGGCCGGCTTTCCCTCGTCCGATCGCGCCTTCCGCCGCGCGGGCATGGATTATCTCGCCGCCGTCGCACTCACCCGCCACGCTTCGTGGCGCGATTTTGAGTCATGGCGGGCACTTGCCGGGGGCCGCCTCGTACTGTTCACGACCAAGGCGACTGAACCCTATCTGCGCTTCACCTTTGCGACGAATGACGTCCTGCTGTTCGGCCGCGAATCGGCCGGCGTCCCCGAGGCGGTCCATGCCGCCGCCGACGCCCGGCTTGCGATCCCGATCCGCCCCGGGATGCGTTCACTCAATGTGGCGATGGCAGCCGCTCTCGCGGCAGGCGAAGCGCTCCGGCAAACCGGCGCGATGCCCGCACCGAACGAAAACGCCGCGACGGATTAGTGCGTGTACTTTTAAACTTGCCGTTTCCGCGGCGCCTGGGCGGCGAGGGACCACATTGCTGCGGCTCTGATTAAACCTAGCACACTTAGCCGGCCACTGGGCATGACATTAGTGAACTAAGTCACAGACCCGGCGTGGAGGGTTGTTACCGTAGTAAAACATCATAGCGCTTCGCTGAGTGCGAGCATCGACATGAATCGCAGCACCACCATTTTCATCACGGAGCCACAAGAGGCGAATCTTGATTACGAAGTTGCAGATGGGGCTTTGGAGGCCGTCGCGCAGTTTGGAGGAGGATGCCCAACTCTGTTGCTTTACTTGCGACAACGAACCTCGCGCGACAAGGCTGACTAACGAAGGCATTGCCTCCACAGGCATGCACCCAAGTTAACGTACCCTGCTAACCATCCAGATATCGCAAGGGTCGCTTTTAAGATCATTTTCGCATTCTACTATTGTGCACCTTGCTCAAACCAATCGCGCAACGTTGCTGACATGTTGATATTCAGCTTTATTGGTGCAGGGTTTCGAACCACTTCATTGTACCAAGCAAGATCGTATGCGTGCGGCGGCCGGAGTGGCGGCGCGGTCAATTGCCAGGACTTACCGAAACCCGAGCAGTGCAAGATGGCTGGCGAACCAAATGTCCCGATACGCAGGAATGGGTAATGCGGCGCCGCACTTGCCCAAATGTCCGGAGGACTTAAGCCTACAAGCGGCGCCTCCCAATCCTGCAGCAAGGCATTAAGGATGTCTTGGTCGGACAATGGGAAATCAACATCGGTCCACAATGCTCCGGGAGCAACAAGTGTAGAGCGGATGAGCGAATCCCATTGTTCGACTAGCATACGATCGCGCTCAAAATCGCAGGCAAGGAACCCGCCATTGTAATATCGACTGGGCCAGTGCTGAGGACGTGCAGGGCGGCCTAATCGTTTTGCCCACGCGTACCGCCGATAATCGATCGATGAGACCAGATTTGAGACAATGACGACGGGCGCTACTTCGACCCACTTTTCAAGTCGCGACAAAAAAGTTGGATCGGCAATTATTATATCCGCATCCAGGAGCACAACGTGCTCGCTAGGGTGTTTCAACAGCAACTCCGTCTTTCGATTTCCAGGCCAATAGTCACTTGGGCCTAGTGAATGAAATTTAATTCCCTCCGGTATTTGCCTTGAGATCGAAAGTGGCTCTGGACTACCGATATGGATGGTTCCGGAGAAGCCATTCCGGCGTGCTGAATTGACCAACGCAGCAATCGCCGGAACAAATGCTTCGTCGGCAAACGTATACAGCGACAATTTCATCTGACGCATCTCGAACAGGTGCCGAGCCTGCTGCAATAACGCTAATCAGCGTCGTCGGGATCCGGTTGATCGATGCGATCCCGGAGCAGGCTGATACTGCGTATTCACTTCGCAGAACCCGCCCATACCAGTCACGGTAGCCTGGCATTGCTGAAGGGTCGTGAAGCCGCAATTCAAGCCACCCATGCTGCCGTATTGCGCGCACCACGGATAATTTTGGGCTTCGGCGCGCGCTCCAATCCAGACGATGCCCGCGCAAATTGCCAATAAGAACAGTAAGAGCCTCATCGCCGACTCCTTGTATAGGTGGTCCTCAACTACGAATGGCCAAGTCTGAGTTTTTATTCCATGTTCAAGCCCCGGGTGTCCTATAAGTCTCCGCTCATCCCGAACTAAGGATATGAAACGCGTGGCTCGTCGAGGAATAGTCGGGGTTATGGGCGCGGGCGAAAATGCGCGAAGCATCGATATTCGCAACGCATTCGCTTTGGGTTCCGCCATTGCCGACGAAGGTTGGATTGTTCTGACTGGAGGACGAAACCGCGGCGTGATGGACGCCGTGAGCAAGGGCGCGAAGGCCGCTGGCGGACTCACCGTTGGGATTCTTCCGACAAAGGATAAACGCACGATATCTGCTGCCGTTGACGTCGCCATCATCACGGATATGGGCAGTGCGCGAAACTACATTAATGTCCTTACCAGCGACGTCATCGTTGCATGTGGTGCGGGCGGGCCCGGGACGGCTTCAGAAATCGCTTTGGCATTGAAGTCCGATAAGTTTGTGATTCTTTTTAACAGCAGCCAGGAAAGTCGAACATACTTCAAAAAGATCGGCGGTCGGTTGGTCCTTGAGGCGGATTCTGTTTCAAGGACAGTCGAGCTCATCAAGGGGCTGCTTGCAAAGATGGGAAAGAGTCAAAGAGAGCAATAAAAAGGTAAATTCGATCGCCGATATCAGCTTCAAAACCTGACTTAGTGCAAGTTCAGGCGATGCCGGGACTTTCTCCAATACCGACATGGTCCGGCCTTGCCCGGGTGGATTACGTTAGGTTGGTTAGGCTCGGTGAGGTGTTCACAGGGAGGCACACGTGAAGACCTGTCCAGACTGCAACGGTGATGGTGTCATTGAAAAGGGTACGGACGATGAGCAGCAATGCCCAAGGTGCGGCGGCAGTGGTTTCGTCCCTGATGACGATGATGATGAAGAAGTAACACGCACTGCCAGCTGGCGACCCAATCCGGCGACGGCTAATGTCCGGCTCGGATCAGGAACGGACATCTAAGGCCAAGTGCCGATTTCCGCTTTGCCGCTCAAAGCGGACACAATCGATGCCGTCGAAAAGTGCCAATAGCGCACATTTCCCCTCGTCGCCGTCTACAAAGTTTTCAGGACTGGGACGAGATCGCTTTTCTGTTGGTCCGTGAAACCGAGATTGAAACGCTGGTTGTAGAATTCGACGACGTCTAAAAGGGTCGCAGCCGAGCCGTTGTGGAAATAGGGAGCCCGTGCCGCCAATCCACGCACGATAGGTCCCTTGACCTTGCCGATGTCGGCACACTTACCCGAGATCAATGTCTACCGGGATCGGTAACAACAAACCTCTGCCCTGCCAGCGGCCCGGACGTGCAGCTCAGCGTGAATATCGGCAGCTCCAATCCAATGCCGGAGGACTGTTGGGCCCGGCATTGGCCATGCCGATATTGATCGGTGCTTTGACGGAATGATTGCCAACATTTGGGGTGTCATGGCAGGTACCGCAAAAACCGGGAATGCTCTGTTGTCCAAGTACATCATTGAGTCCCATAACACCTGTAATATTGATTTGTGCACTGTTGAAAATCGTCTCTCCACTGCGACCGCCAAGCGATTTTGATTGACGCCACCCGTTCCAGAAAGGTTGGTCCAGGCCAAAAAAAGTTGAAGATATTTGGGGTAAATTGCGCGTTTGTCGGATTTCCTGCGAGCGGATCACCGACCAGCCCGTTTGCGTCTGGTGGCAGGTGAAACATGTGCGCCCATTGGTTCCAAGATTTTCAAAAAATGCATTGCTGGATGTCTGCTGTCTCCGTTTCGTTGATACGTTGAAATTATCCCACTCGGGTCGGCATCCATCGCCCGCTGCGGGATGGTAGAGGGCGTCGGCTGAGCACCGGTATCTTTGTCATGGAAGGCACGCATTCTCTGCAGATGAATCATCGCGTCCAGTTGCCACCTGGTATTGGCGGGTCTTCTAGACTAGGTCAGCAATCGCTGCCGTCGAGAGGCCTGCTTTGTGCCACTGTCGGAAGTTGGCGCGATCTTGAAGCGTCGCTATTCCGATGAGGGTTGCCAGCCGGCATTCTTTAATGTCGTTCCGGACAGATCCATTTTGGACCAACGGTTCAGGTTTACTGCCCGGATTTCAAGAATGACTCCTTTAGAGTTTTGCAGACGCGCTGTTGGCGCTGCACGCCTGACCAGCGCGTCTTTAGGATTGCCGGCATTGTAGGTGCCGAGAACATCCCCTGCGCTGCGTAGGTTGGAGGCCGTACCGATCAAATCTATGGACGTGGCCCACATTCTGCCGATTTTGGCGCCGCTCACGCTTAGGCTGTATTTCTGGCCTTGATAGAACAGATAGCCACTCCCGCTGCCATCCGACTTCGAAAAAGTAATTTGGATACGGCCTTCCTCCTGCGCGACAACCAGAGCGGAGACACCGATTAACAGCGGCGCGACAAGGACGATAACGAATTTCAAAATCGAAACACGCTTGCCACCACTTGGATGCTTGCGGTTGTTAATCTGCATTGTCCCATTTGACCTTCATGACTGGGGACACCGCTTTCGCTGAGCGGCCGCCAGAAGCCAGCTTTGATTTTTGGCAACCGCCGCGGATGGCAAGTCAGATCCAGCGCCGCCGCGCAGCGCGATGAACTTGCGCTGCCCATGTGCCGTCCTATGTGCCGCCCCCTGGCCAGGACCACACAAAAGTAGGTTAAAGCTTAGCACGCGTGCCGGAAGCAGACATACCCAGGAACGGACATCCTCAAGGCCGGGTGCTGGCGTCGCTGTCGGGCGACGGTGCACCGTAGATGCCCTATTAACCAAGGGTTCACCAATTTATTGGGCTGGCAAGGCTTCGACTTAGTTCCGCACCTTTCAGAAAGTTTCCTGTTCAACACTCGCTGGGATGGGAACAGTGACTTAGCTACGGGGGTCATTCAATGACTAGGTTGCTGCCGTCCATTACATGCATGTTCATTGCTCCGGAGGCTGCCTACGTTTCGCGGCCGCCTGGCGGTGTCGACCATGGACCACTTCCCGGCGCGCCCCCATACGCGCCACCTCCCGGTTCGTACCCATCTGGGCCAGGTCCGGACGCCCAATACGGGGCACCTCCCGACGCCCAGTACGGGCCCCGTCCTGGAAGGTCGCAAAGCGTGCTCAGCGGAGAGAGCGGGTAAGACATTGCGTTTGAGTCAAATCGCGTCCCTTTTTGCAAAAGCTTGCTTTTTTGCGCTTATCGTCGCCGGCCTCGGCGGCTGTTCGAGCGTGCCATATGCGCCAAAGACCGCGGCGAGGACCGGCTCGGTCCATGCTTCAACCATCAAGCAGATGGAAACATCGAATATGGATCGTGCGGCACCGATCCTCATCCGCATCTACAAGGAGGAAAGTACGCTGGAAGTGTGGAAGGAGGATCGCAGCGGAAAGTTCGCGCTGCTCAACTCCTATCCAATCTGCAAATTTTCAGGAAATCTTGGGCCGAAGCTTATGCAAGGAGACCATCAAGCGCCCGAAGGTTTTTATGACATCGCTCCGGCTCAGATGAATCCCAATTCGAGCGAATATCTCGCGTTCAATACTGGTTTTCCCAACGCCTATGATCGCTCTCTCGGACGAACCGGCAGCTTTCTCATGGTGCACGGCGGCTGTCGATCCGTTGGTTGTTACGCGATGACAGATTATGCAATGGAAGAAATCTACGGACTTGTTGACGAAGCATTCAAGGGCGGGCAGGAAAAAGTTCAGCTCCAGGCTTTCCCATTTAGAATGACAGCACAGAACCTCGCTAGCCACGCGGGCGATCCTAATCTGCCATTTTGGGAGATGCTGAAAGCGGGCAGCGACGCGTTCGCGGCGACGGAGCGTCCACTGAGAGTCGCCGTTTGCGATCGGCGATATGTTTTCAATCCTGCCGCGGCGGGCGATTTTAATCCAAGCGCTCCTTGCCCAATTGGCGTCGATTCGACGCCGATCGCAGGCGGGCCACAACCGTCTCGGGAGATCTCCGCGAGTGCGAGCGCAGTCCCGCCGAGCACGAGAACCGTCGCCTATCGGACTGTGGATCCGATTGCTCAAAAAATAGAAGAAAGTCTGCGCGGGATTTACTGATAGCGTAGCCGATCCTCATCGCTGTTCAGTAGCCTTCCATGACGTTTCCGGCACTGGCCTGTCGAGTGCCCTTTTTACAAATTCGACTGAATCGATTGCTGCTCCAAGCTGGACGCGAAACTTGTCAATCGCCTCTTTCATCGATGTCGGCAGGTCCCCCCACCAGTCGATCGCGTGACTCATTGCTTCTTCGGTGGTTGCTATCATTTGATTGATGGCGACATCGCGGTAGGTCTTCACCATAGGCTCGCCTCTCTCTTTAAGGCTGCCGCCGAGGCCAGATTGTTTGCTAAAGCGCGGCGGCTTTGTGCGCCCACAGTAAAACGGGATGCCCGACCTTCGCCATGGGTCAAAACCCACGCAAACACCGGAATTGCCTCGGATCACGTTCGGTTTAGTAGCCCCGGCAAGTCGCCGATATTGCCGCGATCGGCCGCGCCTCATCACGTCTTGAGCGATTGGCGTTAACCACCTTTTCGAAAACGGAGGTCAGCCCGGGGGAACGATCAAGGCCGCTGCTCTTAGTCGGACGTATACCCAAGCAATAACATTGTTCGCATCGGTTAGGACCGAGACGAGGTCGCTATGAAAAATGCGCTTGGCGAGAAATTTCCGAAGCTAATGCTGCAAGCGACGCAACTTCCAACTGGCGAATGGACCATCACCAGCCCGAGCAAACCGCTGACCGAAGAAGAGGCGGAAAAAGTAGTCAGCGCGTACCAAACGATTCAGGAGTTGGTGGCACGAACATCAGAACCGAGGCGGCGATAGGCGCTGAGTACGAGGAGAAACGCACTTCTCGCCGAGAGCGAGTGACGAAGAGCAAGCCAACGGGCGACACCGAAACTAAATCACCTCAACGACAGCGCGCCGTGCTCCCCCAAAATCACAATGCACACGACGGCCGTGGCCAAAACCAAAGTGAAAGCTGTGTAGTAGTGCTCAGAACTATTGAGCGCGGTAACTGCCATCCGTAAGTAGAATAGAATTATCGCTGCCAAAACTATTGATGCCGCTAATTCCATCGCGTCCTCCCTTTCGGCTTACTCCGCTCAGGAGCAAGCGTTAATCGCGAGCCACGCATCCGTCGATGAGCGCCTCCGCAGCGTCTTGGCCGAACATCCAGGCGCCATGACCGACAACCCGCTCGCGCGGGCGAGCGGTATACCGCCGCCGGGATGCGCGCCGGCAACGCTCCTGCGTGCGATCACCGACCAAACCAGAGCCAATTTGTCTAGCCGGACCAGCTTCCTGCCATGCTCGGCCCTGAGCAGTGCTGGCTCGCAATGACATTATTTAAACCCCGGGGAAACCTCGGCGTTTGAACGACGTTAGGCAATTAGGCAGGCACTTCGGAGGGGAACGTTGTGGCTACCCGCATCATCCATCTCATCAATCCGAAGACCGATTCGGTCACGACCCGGCCGCTTTATATGAACCGGGCGCTCTACTCTCCGCTCGCGGGATTGCTGGCAGTCGCCGCGGCCATCCCGCGCGATCAGTACGAAGTGGTTCTGACCGACGAGAATATCGAAGCGGTCGACTTTGATTTGAAGGCGGACCTGGTCGGGATCTCTGCCATGACCAGTTACGTCAATCGCGGTTACGAAATTGCCGATCAATTTCGCGCAAAAGGCATTCCGGTCGTCATGGGCGGCGTGCATCCGAGCTTCATGCCCCAGGAAGCACTCAAGCACTGCGATGCGGTCATGATCGGCGAGGTTGAGCTCGTCATGGATCGATTGCTTGACGATCTCAGGCGTGGGTCGATGCGCGGGTCATACAAATCCGATGTTCTGCATCCAATGGTTGGCGTGCCGATGCCGCGCTACGACCTTTTGAAGAAGAACCGCTACGTAAACCGCACGTTCGTCCAGACCTCACGCGGCTGTCATCAAGGATGCACTTTTTGCGCCGAACCGCTGATGAATGGCCTGAAATTCCGCTACCGGCCGGTCGATGAGGTGGTGCGAGAAATGGAGAATTGCGGCTCACGCTTCATCTCCATCAACGACGCCGATTTCTTCGGAACGCCGACGCGTCCGAAGGAGGTGATGCGCGCATTGAAGGGCCGCGGATTACGATGGCAGGCTGGCGTAACCTCAAAACTCGCGCAGGATGATGAGATGCTGGAGCTGGCAGCCGCCAGCGGGTGCACGATGCTGAGCATTGGCTTCGAATCCATATCGCGCAGCACGCTCAAAAGCGTACATAAACACGTGAACAGGCCAGAAACTTTTGCTGCCTTAGTCGAAAAGATCCATTCCTACGGAATTATGGTGTTCGGACTGTTCATGTTTGGCTTTGACGGCGATGATCGCTCCGTATTCGAGGAAACTGTGCGCTTCAACCGTGAAAGTGATTATGACGCCTGTGCCTATTCAGTCCTCACGCCATATCCCGGGACACTCACTTGGTATGAAATGAAGAAGGCAAATCGCATTGTTTCCTTCGACTGGGATAAATACGACCAGGGCCAAGTCGTTTATCGCCCAGCTCAGATGTCGGGCGATGAGTTGCGCATCGGTCAAGCGCATGCCTATGAGGCCTTCTACGCGCTCTCCTCCATCGCGGGCCGGTTTCCGGTGCGAGGGCGGCGACATCGCGGCCAATGGCTGATTTACAATATGTTCATGCGCAAGGGATCGGCCACGGACCGCATCGATTCGGTTGCTGCACCGACACCAGCGCCTGATACTTCTCCCATGCCACCTATTTTGCCCGTTAAACGCGAGTGGCGTGCGGCGGTGCTCGAAGCGGCGGGTACTCAAAAATTAGAGCCATTCGCCGAGACTGGGTGCGACATCGCATAGTCCACAATTGCAACGGATCGCATGGCGGCGGCAGATTGCGGCTAGTGTTGCCAAGTTGCATGGGACAATTTCATTGCCTCAAATACCAATATCAGTACTGCGGCGAAACCGAAGGCAATACCAAAAGCGATGAATTGCCGCGCGCGTCGAGTGTCCGCTTGCGACTCACTTTTGAGATGCGAGCCGACCCGGAATAATCCTGCGCCAATGACCACGCACACCGCGATTATGGTGACAGTAATGTAATCGTCCATGCGCGACCTCCCAGCTGTACCTAACCCTTGTAGTGGTGAGATCTTGAATGTTCCGTCCAGCAAGGACGCGATCTATTCGCTTTGCCTCGTCCTTGCTAAGTGTGACCATTCCAGCACAGCGAGCCAAAAACTCGTTTGGGACCGTCGAGCGCCGCTGAAACGCCACACTGTCAACTTCCACTCACTCTTCGGAGGTTACCATGCGCAGAATTTTTTTAGCGGCCGCACCGGTTCTCCTTTTATTTGCTGCTCCAACCGCTTCGCAGGCTGATGCCGTCGGCGCAGCATTTGGTGCCGGAACGGGGCTTGTGGTCGCCGGGCCTCCCGGCGCCGTAATTGGTGGTGTTGTTGGCGCAATCTGGGGAAGACCGTTTTGGGGACCGCCGAATAGTCCGCACGCATGTTGGATCGATAATTCCTTCTACCGCCACTGCAGGTACTACGCCGGTCGATGGCACTATTATTAAGCCGAAAATAGCGGTTGACGGCCACAGCGACGGCGAGACGATTGTTGAATGCTCGCACTGTCCGCGCCACGTTAGTGGCCGTCGTAGAGAACGATGATGCGCGTTCCCACAAACTTTGCGCGCCGACGGACGAACCAGCCGAGCTTAACTTTTTCGACAATGACCGCGAGCCGAAGTCCATCGTCCAGCGCCTCGGCAATCCAATGATGTTGCTTCGGGACATAGCCGAGATGAACAGCGCGATGGTAATACGACACTGCGCGATCGCTTCTTGAATCGGTGCGTTCGCGAACGAGCGCAAGTGCCTCTCCCGCTCCAAGGTGTTCATAGGCATAACGGCGCCGGTCAACCCCGTCTTTGCGGCTTAGTTCTGCAATCCAACTCCGATATGACCGCACGCTTTCTTCAGCAATCAGGGCTAGTGCGTCAGCCCGTCGACGCTGAATACCAGTCTGTTCGGATGCGCGGTTCCGTCGTCGAAACATTACGCGTGCGCCTGTCCACCTCTAGAGCAGACGTTAATTGACGCCGTCGAGAGATGCTCCGTGCGAAAAGCTTTATTCGCAACAAATGGGCCCAAGGAGCATTATCTATTGCCCGTCGGGTGGCAACCGGTCACAACGGGGAAGACGGACGTAGTTGATTTTGCCGGTTTCTAACTGCGGCACCAACGCATTGGCATGCGCTTGCGTCTAACCTGTTCCCGGCGGGCATTTTCACGCGAGAATCGCAAAGACTGTGTTACGCATAGATGGCCTCCCGACGTGACCCTTGATGCTGCTTGCATCCGCCTTGTTGCGTCCGCCTTAGGTCAGGAACGGATATTTCCGAAGATCCTAAACACTACAATCAGCTATTCGATGACCAGGTCGGCGCGATATCGCGAACAGCGGCTTGAATGTCTGCTAGGTGAATCCAGCCGAGTTCACCAACAATTGTTTATATTGCATCGCTTCCAGACGACATAAGGGTGATCGGCGCAAGTAACCACGACGGGAACCACACTGACACGAGGAGCGTAGTTGCCGCCGAAAGGATACGGCGCCAGGTACCCATATTCCGGATGCCCGCAATACGAGCTTAACTGCCGATTGGATCGATGCCAAAGACGAAACTGTAATTGCGGCGGGCGCAACCATTGCCGTCGTTGACTTAGACGCGGCTCATTCTCCCTCCCTCAAACATCGGAATTCCGACTACTGCCGAAAAAGCACGACTTTGATTTGGATCAAAAAATTCAGGCGACGTCGGTTTGCGTTAATTTGTGAGGGATCCCTGAATCACCGGGCGCTGTTTTGAATAGCGCTCATGACGGTTTCGCTGCCGCGTTTCTTGCAATAGTTGGTAACGGCTTTCTTATTATTGGCAAATCGCTGGAAGTCGAAGATCGGTTGGCTCCTCGACGCCCGAAAATAGCCGCTCATCCAATAGGCGATCATGTCCTGGCGGTCTGCATCTGAACTCAAAAATTGTTTGCAGGTGACGAGCGACATATCGACTTTGATCTGGCCGGTCGGCGATCCGGGTTGTGGACTTGAGCGGTCCAAGGCCGCCATTATCGTCGATTGCTGGTTGCCAGCGCACCATTGGCGAACGCTGGCGACGTTTCGGCCAAAGTCGTCAATGCCGACCGTGGTGTAGCCGAATTTCTGATTGTACCAGCCACTCATCCAGGCGGAGAAAATGCGCGCCTGGTCCGGCGACATGGCCAAATAATTGGCGCAGGTCACCTGCGTCATGTCGAGTGTCGCTTGAGCGTGACTAGCGCCGGGTAGGATTAAGGTTGCTATTGCCAAAGCAAAGACGAGCTTGCCCATCACCATCTCCAAATGTAGCCGCATCCGATTTGTGACAGTACCGGGTACAGCGATCTGGAATTTGAGTTGGATCAAACTAGCCCGGGCGATTTGCTGAAGTTTTGCGGTCTAGGGCAGATGCTGACGAATTTTCGCCAGGAGTTCGCGGGGGCTGTAGGGCTTCGGCACGTAGTCATCGCAGCCGGCTGCCTTCGCGATCTTCTCCTCTCCGTCGAGCGCATAGGAGGTGACCGCGATGATCGGGATCGATCGCAGCTTCGGATCGGCTTTGATCCGGCGCGTGGCGGTGTAGCCGTCCATGATCGGTAGCTGAATATCCATCAGGATGAGGTCGGGCCGCTGTTTTGCGACAGCCGCTAGCGCCTGTTCGCCGTCTTCGGCTTCGATAATCTCATAGTCGGTAGGGGCCAGCATATCGCGGATGATCCGGCGACTATCCGGTTGATCCTCGACCACCAGGATGAGCTTGCTCATGTGGTCTCCACCTGCCGCTCGACAACCGTCGGAAGCGTAAAACTAAACCGTCGGAAGCGTAAAACTAAATGTAGAGCCTTGGCCGACCTGCGACTCAACCCAGATCTTACCACCGCCCGGGCGTGGTCGAGGCTTAGTTATCGTGGCCGGGAGTGCAACCGCTAGCTATGGTCCCATTTCGCATTGTGCGGTCGCGGTGATTGCAATTGCCCGACATATTGGCTGGTTTGTATGACATTCTCACGCCAACGGCCCAGTTAGAGCGAAATACATGGATAACGCCAAAATCGAACAGCGAAAAGCAAAGACGGCAGCCTGGTTTGAAAGTTTGCGCGACCGCCTGGTCGCGGCCTTCGAAACCTTAGAAACCGAATTGCCGGCGGCCGCTCCTATGAGCGATCACACAGCGGGACGTTTTGAGCGAACGCCCTGGCAGCACACTGACCATAGCGGCGCGCCCGGCGGGGGCGGCGTGATGGCGATGCTGCACGGCCGCGTCTTTGAGAAAGTCGGCGTCCACGTATCGTCGGTGTTCGGCGAGTTTACCCCGGAATTTCGCGAGGATATTCCCGGAGCCGCCGACGATCCGCGGTTCTACGCCACCGGCATTTCGCTGATCGCGCATCCGCACAATCCTCACGTTCCCGCCGCCCACATGAATACGCGTTACGTTGTCACCACGAAGTCCTGGTTCGGCGGCGGCGCCGATCTGACGCCTGTGCTCGACCGCCGTCGCCGCCAGGACGATCCTGACACAATCACGTTTCACGTGGCGATGAAGGCTGCCTGTGACGCGCACCCAGAAGTCGCGCCCTACGATAAATTCAAAAAGTGGTGCGACGAATATTTCTACCTCAAACATCGCGGCGAAACGCGCGGCGTCGGCGGCATCTTCTACGATTGGCTCGACAGCGGCGATTTCGATGTAGATTTTTCCTTTACGCAAAATGTCGGCCGGGCTTTTCTCGATATCTATCCGCAATTGGTGCGCCGCAATTTTACCAAGGCATGGAGCGAAGCCGAACGCGAGGAACAGCTTACCCGTCGCGGCCGCTATGTCGAATTCAATCTGCTCTACGACCGCGGCACTATTTTCGGATTGCGCACCGGCGGCAATGTCGAGTCGATCTTGTCGTCGCTGCCGCCGCTCGTGAAATGGCCGTAACGGCTAGCCGCGCCGATTATCGGAAGGCGCCCCAGATCATCATCGTACCGCCGATGGCGACGACGGCATCGAGTACAACGGTATGCACGTGAACTGGCAGGCGCTCGACGATGAGCTTCGCCAAGAATGTGCATGGAAAGGCAACCAACCCGATCAATAGTGCGATCGCAACGACGGTTGTTGTGAGCACGCCGGCGGCGCCGAATACCACAATCTTGACGATACCCATGCCGAGCGACACCGCGGCATCGGTGGCGATTACCGCTGCGCCTTCGAGACCCGCCGCCATGAGAACCGACAACATGATCACGCCGGCGCCGGTGGTGCCACCGACGACGATCCCCCAGCCCGCGGCCGCCGCGATATAGGCTTTTTCCCCGAGCTTGTGGCCGCGGCTTCGAAGCACCCGCCGCAGCGGTACGGTCGCGATCAAGGTCGCGCCGATGACCAGCGCCGCACCACGCCCGGTCAGGAGCGTATAGAGCCACGCCCCGAGCACGCAGGTCGGCAGCGCCGCAATAAGCGCAGTCGCAGCGCGCCGCCGATCGAGCGCGTGGCGGAAGGCCACCACCCGCGCGGTGTTGGTGAACATCGCCGATATGGCGATGATCGGCACGACCGGTGCGGCGCCAATGATCGGCACCAGGATAAGCGGCATAAGCGCACCGGTGCCGTAGCCTGCCACGCCGCCGGTAATGGCGGAAACCGCCGCCAGCGCCGCAATCAGTGCCAGCTCGGCAATCGAGATGCCGGGGAGCAGCAAGGCGGATTCAGCCGTTGAGATGGCATTCAGTCGGGACAACAGCATCCACTCAGACCTAAGCAATTGAACACAAACATAAGTTTGGAGCCGCTGACGCGCCTAGATCGGCAAATGACCGAGCCGCCTCGCATGCGAATTAATCCAGGCGCGCATTGACCGCCATAATACCTGCCCCAACGAGGCAGGCGATTAGAATGCCAATGGCGATGTAATCGGGTATGTGCAAGTGCATGGCGTTGTCACTCCGCCATGTCGGGTACCGTACAGCGTTATCGGGACACTAATGTGTCACCCTGGCGGCGCCGATCAGTTTTTTCCCACCCGTTGGAGCCATCGGTAGAGGAAGAACACCAACGCTCCCCCGAGCAAGTAAAGAACGAAAACGCACAGAAGAAGGCCATGCGTATTATTCATTTGCGCGCCCGCTGCTCCCGCCGATTAGTAAACCTGCTAAACAACGCGATCAGCGGATGAACACTAGCACAGCCGCAGTAATCATCATGATCAGAATACCGGAAACCAACAATTCGGCCCAATCAATGGGCGGGACGTGACTAGCCGCCAAATCATCCCTAACTGTCATGGCGAAAATCCCCCTTTGGCGCTATAGCGCCGTCCCAATAACTCCGAGCCCTGTCACAGGTTCCCCTATTGCCCGCCCATCCTTCGTTGTTGTTGCTCCTGTTGCTCCAATGCCTGAGTTAGTTGTTCCCTTCTCCTTGGGCCGTCGAGGAACATCACGCATGTTTCATCGTGCGCGACCACGGCGGGACCGGCGCTCGCATATGTTTATTTTAGAGATGAGCCGGGGCGGAGATCAGCAGCGTTACTGATGACATGCGACGAGGCAGACGGATTGCGCGTGAAATCTGGTCAGGCCGCCGCCAAGATTTCACGGGAAGCTTCGAGCTGGGATATTTTAACTCTGGTTTCAGGAGCTAGACGCTGCTGGTATCCTGTCACGCACGCCGAAGAACAAAAGTGCATGTGCCAATAGCGATGAACGCGGATGCCGAATTCTTCGCGGCAGTGATCGCAGCGCAGAGTAGTCCGCCTCGGCCCAAAACTGCTTCGGGCAAATAATGTAAGCGAGCTATGAGCGCCCATCGCTAATCCCCCCGGGCGAGCGCCCAATTATGCTCGACCTCGGAGCCGAGTTGGTCAACCCCGTGGCGACGCCGAATCTGGAAATTGTTCGTGGGCGTTGCCAAAAAACCACAGTGCCAGCGCGTTAATTAGCTTACATGTATAGAATTACTCAGCGGCCCCTATGAGAGGGGCCGCTTTCTTATTTCCGGCATCGTCTCGGGTCGATCGCTGCGCCCAATACGCGCGCCCGATCGCAGAGCATAATTAAACGTTCGGCGTAATGCGGCGGATCGCGGCGAACATTGCCAGATCAATGGAATTGATAGTTCAGCCCACCGCGCACGATATTTTCCGTGAAATGGGAGTGGGCGGTCAGGCGAGGCGAACGATAATCTCGCTATTGGTCTCTTGAGGCTGATGCAGATAAGAGCGCGACCTAGCCGCTCCTTGCAGAGGAGATGGTGCTCCTTGCAGAACCAAGTGCGACGTTCGCGCTGATTCAGATGTCTAAAAGCGGTCCCAATCTTCTTCGGCCTCGCGCTTCACCGCTGGCGCATTCGGATTTTTGACCTTCACCCAATGCGCTGAGTTTGCTTGCCGTTAACTGAGGCCGGGCTAATAAACTCAGTGCGCTCCTTGCGAGCGGCCGTCTTGGCGGCATACTCCGCCAGGCGCGACCAGACCAGCGCCATCTCGAGCATAACCGCGCGGTCACGCGGAGAGTCGATCGTGCGCGCCAACTCAACGCACTGCGCCGCGAACTGCCGGTACGCATCACACCTGTCCACTGGGTAACCGTCCCCGATTGTCCCACTGGGAGGGTATGCCAATTCCGCCGAATTGTGCGTCGAGTAGCGAACGCCTATTCAGTAACAAATTGGAACAGTCTGTTACGGAAATTATGCCAGCCCTGGACGGGTACGCTCACGCAACGACATACGGGTTTACTGAAGAGTCGAGTCAGTGTGGCCTCGACCTTCGTAGGCTTGGGCGTTGAGGTACGGGGCCACTAGCGCGACCGACATCTGAGGCTCATCGCCGACCGGCCGAATTGGAAACGACGTATCTCCACGGATCGGGCATCTGCACGTACACATCGACGACCTGCCTTGGGGTTGGGTGGAAGCGACGAGTGACAACAATACAATCAGCGTGGCTG